>Ga0209402_10000118_pt1 | contig 95171 bp, 63 predicted proteins | sample ArcticOcean_MG_C_3_FD_187437 | JGI IMG/M metagenome (GOLD analysis project Ga0209402, IMG submission 187437) | Marine microbial communities from western Arctic Ocean - ArcticOcean_MG_CB8_126 (SPAdes) (version 2) | ecosystem: Environmental > Aquatic > Marine > Oceanic | place: Arctic Ocean...
TTCGAAGACTTTGCCGATATCAATCAAGCCAGACGCAGCGTCTTCCAGTACATCGAAACCTTCTACAACTCAAAGAGAATTCACCAGACTCTCGGTTACAGAACACCTGACGAATTCGAAGAAGAACACCGCACTAAACTCGCCGTCTAAATTCTATTTCCGGTGTCCACTTTCATTGGTCTATCGCAGTGCCCGACGGCCTGGAACTGCGTGACAACCTGAATCGCCCGTTTGTGGTCTGCCCGGGACGGCCAATCGCTGAACTGCTGGCGTGATCGGTCATGGCCGTCGGCTCGACGAGGCAGTTCAAACGACGCGCTGCTGCCAGTATGCAATCTGTTCCTCGACAGCCGTCCGACCCCCTGAGCCGTAGCTTTGCAATGCAGCGTTCGCGTTGCGTGTGCCGAGCACGTCGTAAACAGACTCGTCGATCTGCGCACAGGCGGCCTGAAGATCCGCCAGGGACAATTCACCGAGCCGACATTTGCGACGGTCGCACTCAGCGACCAGACGGCCGACGGTTTCGTGTCCAGTTCGCATCGGCACGCCCAGCTTGATGAGGTATTCCATCAGCGCTGTCGCATCGAGGTAGCCGTCTTCGAGCTGTGCATTAATGCGATCGACCTGCAGCTCCGCACCAGCGACCATCGCCGGAGCCAATTCAAGACACGCAACCACGGTATCGAGCGCGTCGAACATCGCCAGCTTGTCTTCCTGCAGGTCGCGGTTGTAGGCCATGGGCAGACCTTTGAGCAGCAGCAGGACCTGTGAAACGTCTGCCATCACGCGTGCCGACTTGCCACGAATCAGCTCCAGTACATCCGGGTTCTTCTTCTGCGGCATGATCGACGAGCCGGTTGTGAACGCATCGGGCAGCGTCAGGAATCCGAACTCCGTCGTGAACCAGACGATCCACTCTTCGGCCCACGAGCTGAGATGTGCGGAAATCAGCGACAGGTCGAACACGAACTCGGCCAGAAAATCGCGGTCGCTCGAGACGTCCAGACTGTTGCGCGCGACTTCGTCAAATCCAAGTTGCTCGGCCGTGTGCTGCCGATCGATCGGTAACGATGTGCCGGCCAGAGCGGCCGTTCCCAGCGGCGAAACGTTGACACGTTTGCGGCAATCGGCGAGTCGCTGCCGATCCCGATCAAACTTCTCGCAATACGCCAGCCAGTAGTGCGCGGCCAGGACCGGCATCGCTCGCTGCAGATGCGTGAACGCCGGCATGACAATTTCCCGATCCCGGTCGGCTTTCTCGACAAACGCACGCTGCAGTTCGAGCAACAGTTCATCGACGTGGTCGATTGCCTCGCGTGTGTAGAGCTTCAGGTCCGTTGAGACCTGATCGTTGCGGCTGCGACCGGTATGCAGCTTACGACCGGTATCACCAAGCCGCTCGGTGAGACGGCTCTCGATGTGCATGTGAATGTCTTCGAGCGCCGTGTCGAAGGGCATCTCACCTCGCGCGATCTCGCCGCGGATCGTCTCCAGCTCCGCCACGATCTGATCGCGTTCGTCGACGCTGATCAGGTCGACGTGCGCGAGCATGCGTGCGTGCGCCTGCGAACCGGTGATGTCGACATTCGCGAGGCGGGCATCGAAGCTGATCGACTCGGTGAATTTTTCGACGCGGGCATCCGTCGCCGCCTGAAATCGCCCGCCCCATGCTTTGGCCATCTGACTGCTGCTCCCGCGATGCACTAAGGAATGGGGCCGAAATAACATTCCGATTTTGGGTCAGCTTATGAGCCGACGGCGCTAGCCTCGAGCCCGCGGCTAGCGCCGTCGGCTCACGGAAACTGGGAACTTGTTTCGGACTCGTTCCTAACTGCCGTGTAACGAACCGAGCAGCGAGTCTAAGTGAACACACAGGTTCGCGGGAGCGATTGGGCGGCGACCCATCAGGCCGAGCTGTCCTGATGATTCTGTACTGCATGATTTTGACAAAATCATTTGGGACAAAATCATCGAAGGCGGCGGGAAGGAGCAACTGAATCGCTTTGGAATCAGTCGGCTGAAGTCGCTCGCTACTGTCCGATCGTCGGATTGAGCCGCTGGGCCATGGCAAGATCGGCCTGGGCACCGGCCGTGTCGCCCTGCTGCGATCGCTGCTGCGCTCGTCGGAAATAGGCCTGAGCCACGGCGTTGTCCAGGCGGCGAGCTGTTGTGAAGTCGGCAATCGCCTCGTCATACCGTCCCAATGCAAACCAGGCATCGCCGCGTAGAGTCAGAGCCTTGTGGCTGGGCTCTTTCTCCAGTGCCTTGGTGGCGTCGTCAATCGTCTTCTGAAGATCTCCCTTGCTGAACCACCATTCGGCGCGACCGACAAGGCCAGCAGCGCTTTCCGGAGCAACCTCAATCGCCCGCTCGAAGTTCGCCATCGCGATCTCGGTTTGCCCGCCGTCGGCCAGGTGATTGGCTCGCAGGATGTAGGCATCGGGAACCGCCGGGTTCTGAGCCACCGTCGCGTTCAGTCGACCCAGCTTGAGCAACCAGGCGATGTGCTGACCGTCTGCTGCCGCCTGCTCGGTCTGGCCCAGTTTCTCCAGGGCCGCCTTGCGGTTCTGGTAATGCTTGACGTTGACCTCATCGAGTCGAATCGCTTCGGTGAAGTCAGCAACCGCTTCCTGATACTGCTTCTCCCGCATGAACAACATGCCGCGATTGTTGTACGCATTCACGTAGTCCGGGTTGAGTTCGATCGTCCGATTGAAGTCGTCGAAGGCTCGATCGGTGATCCCCTGCTGGAACCAGGCAAAGCCGCGATTGTTGAATCCATCGGCGTATGCCGGGTCGATCTCGATCGCGTGATTGAAGTCTTCGACCGCTTCCGCGTATTGATTCTGAGCCAGCCGTACGAGGCCGCGGTTGTTCCAGGCCTGGACGTACTTGGGGTCGATCTGAATGGCTGCGGTGAAGTCGACGAGCGCCGTATCGAGCTGCGTGCGAGTGAGCAGGAACAGACCTCGCATGTTGTGATAGCGAACTTCGTCAGGTGATAACTCAACCGCACGTGAGTAGTCGTTGAGGGCGAGCTGGTCCTCTCCGGCGTCAGCCAGAATGCCGGCTCTCTGGAAGAAGGCTTCGGCGCACTCGCGGTCGGTTTCGACGGCCTTGTTGAGCTTCTCAATCGCATCTCGCAGTTTCTGCTGTCTGATCAGCGGTATCGCTTCCTCAACCAGCGTGGTCGCCTGCTTCTTTGACTCGTCCAGTGCGAGCTGTTCGGTGTTCGCGGGTGATTCATCCACGACGACCGACTGGTCGGCCGGTTCGTCGGAATCACCGCAGCCAGCGAGACCGATCAGGAGAGCGAAAATCGTCAATGGAACGAGCGCGAGGGATCGATTCGACATCCGTGTCTGTTCCGATTTGGGGAGGGGAATGGCAATGAGACGTGCGGTCAGGATTCAGGACCGACAATTTGACGGGTGAGATTTCGAATCCGAAACCCCAAACTGGGGCGATGAGAGAACCTCTGCCCCTGACGTGAGGGGTGGGCTTTTATTCGGATTCTCGTTTGAGCGTCAATGCGAATCCAGGTGGGCTGAATCCCCGTATTGCCCGGTTTTTGACAGACGCGATAAGGTTCGTGGTTACCGGAGACGGACTCCAAAACGGACTAGTGCTTTGTCAACGTTGAATATTGGGGTGGCTGGGGTCGAGCGTAGCGAGCCCCCGGTTGCAGTGCTGGGGGCTCGCTACGCTCGACCACCAGCCGCCCGATCCCACTACTTAAAGTTGACGCAGCACTAGTAGTCCGCCGCAGCTCGCTTTTTGGGAGAATCGAACGGCACATGTGGAACTGGATGCGACAGCGTCTGTGCCCCGATCTGGCGATTGATCTGGGGACAGCGAACACGCTGGTGATCGTGCAGGGCGAAGGCATCGTCCTGAACGAGCCGTCCGTTGTTGCGCTGCAGAAAGGTACGCGTCGAGTGCTCGGCAAAGGTGCTGCGGTCGGCAAGCTGGCCAAACAGATGCTCGGCCGCACTCCGGACTCAATCACCGCGGTCCGTCCCCTTAAGGACGGTGTGATTACTGATTTCGAATTGTGCGAAGCGATGCTGCGGTACTTCATCCAGAAAGCCAGTCGTCACGTACGCGGCATGCGACCGCGAGTCATCATCGCCGTTCCGGGTGGAATCACACCGGTCGAGAAGCGAGCGGTCTTTAACAGCGCCGAACGTGCCGGGGCCGGCCGCGTGTATCTGATCGAGGAATCTCGAGCGGCCGGTATCGGAGCCGGGCTGCCGATCTCCGAACCGCTGGCCAGCATGGTCTGCGACATCGGCGGTGGAACGAGCGATGTCGCGATCCTCAGCCTGGGCGAGATCGTCGTCAGCGAGTCGGTGCGTGTGGCGGGCGACGAAATGGACGCGGCGATCGTTGAATACATGAAGCAGCACTTCTCGCTCAGAATCGGATTGCAGACTGCTGAGCAGATCAAGCTGCGACTGGGCAGCGCTTTTCCGCTGGAACAGGAACTCACCAGTGACATTCGCGGACTGGACACCATCAGCAGCGTTCCGCGCAAAGCCGTTGTCACCAGCGAAGAAATTCGTGATGCGCTGAAGGTCCCGCTGGAGGAAATCGTCGGCTGTGTTAAGGCCACGATCGAGAAGTGCAAACCGGAACTGGTCGCGGACATTGTCGACACCGGGATTGTTCTGACCGGCGGAGGCGCCATGTTGCGCGGTCTCGACCGGCTGATGCACGAACAGCTCGGCATTCCGGCGCGTGCGGCTGACGAACCGTTGAATACCGTGGCGCGCGGAGCGGCCATCTGCCTCGAACACCTCAGCCAGTGGCGGGACCGCTTCGACACCGGCGAGAAGGCAGCGTGACGGCTTGCAGTAGCCAGCCTGACATCGAAGGTCGTGCATGGACGCCGGTTCGAACAACTCCATCTTCAAGGTGACAACCGCCTGTCTACTCGGAGCGATGTTGCTGGCGATCCTGCCCGATTCGCTGACCGCGCAACTTCGCGACGCCGTCCGAGCGATCCTGCAGCCGGGTCAGTCAGCGCTCCTGGCGATGCGTGAGCATGCCGACAAGCAATGGGTGGCGTTCCAGTCGGACGAGTTTGCCGCGCGCAATCAGGAATTTCAGGACCTGGCAGCGCGGGCCAGGGCATCTGAGTTCCAGGCGAGACAGTCAGCCCTCGCGATACGGGAGCTACAGCGTCAGCTTGCCGAAGCCCGACGTTATGCAGCCTCACAGTTCCCGACGCAGCCGACTGAACCGCTGCTTTCTGTGCGTGCGGTTGAGGCTCGCATTCTGGGAAAGGAAATCCTCGCGGGCCTGAAATCCCGCCAGTTGCTCGATCTCGGACAGGCCAACGGACTCCGAGAGGATCAATGGGTGGTGGATACCGAACGCCCGATTCTTGATCTGGGCAGCGACCAGTCACTGCGGACCGGGCTGCCGGTGTTTGCCGGGCGATGCATTGTCGGACGAGTGGCTCAGTCGGGTCGCTGGACCAGTTCGCTGCAACTGATCACCGCAACGGACTTCCGGGCGAAGGCTATTCTGGCCGACGCGCGAGGACTGCTGCCGGAATCATCCCCACAGGGATTACTCGAAGGCACCGGTAGCGGCTGCCGCCTCACGCAGGTTGGTGCTAACGAGAACGTCCAGGTTGGCGACACCGTGTACTCGGTTCCCGGTTTTCCAGTCGATGCCCCGATGCTGTTTGGCGTGGTGGCGTCATGTACGCGGCAGCCCGGAGCTTTGCACTGGGATGTCGAAGTCGAACCTCACGTTGATGTCGGCCAGATTCGCACGGTTCAAATTCTGACACCGACCATTAACCCGCAGCGTCTTGCTGAAAGAGACTGATGCGTCATATCGCACTCGCCGTCGCGGCTTACGTCCTGTTGGCCGTGGAATCCACACTGGCCGACGGCCGAGGCACATTTGCATGGCTGCTGCTGCCGTGGCTGGCTGTCACACTTGAACCAAAGCACTCGGTCGTCGCGGCGTTCGCATACGGACTGCTGCTGGACTGCCTGTCAAATGGACATCCCGGCATTTTCGTGGCGGTGACAGTGTTGGCCACCGGCGGCCTGCGGTGCCTCATTCAGCAATCAGCTCTGTCGACAGGCCCGCGCATCGCTCTGACCTGTTTTACGAGTTCACTGATCGCATCGCTGGCGGTTCAGGCGGTATTGCTGGGGCTTCAATCCCGACCGATCGAGCTGCAACTGGTCGCTGACACCGCGCTGCCATGCAGTGTCGGAGCCGTCGCGCTGGCATGCACGGTGACCATCCTGCGTCACATTCGTCTACGGCCGATGACGCAATCGCACGGCTGAAAACGCTTGATGCAACGCGAAGAATGCCGCACCGCTTCTTTAGGCGTGCGGCATACCGAACATCGCCAGCAGCGACTTCGTGGCGATTTCGATGTTCTGCAGGAAAGTGACCGCGCCGGAGGGTCCGCTGTACGCGAATGCGACGACCAGTCCGTTGCAAAACAGATTCGCAGTTGGCAGGACCGCGAAGCAGTACACGAAGCCAGCCCGTTGCAGATCGCTCTGACCGGCGTGCGTCTCGCGCATGGTCGAGGTGACGTGATAGGCAAAGGCGGCGCCGTTCAACGCGTGGGCAATTTCCCAGGGGATCACGGGCACCAGCCAATAGAACAGCATCAGGGCCCAGCAGATCGTGGGGAAGAAATACGGCGCCAGCGTGATCAGCCAGTTGCCTCGCCCCACGAAACGCATGTGGCCGCCCTGGCTCCAGGAGGTTCTCAGGCCGACCACCTTGTGAAACGTGAGCACGGCGAACAGCGAATGGGTGAGTTCATGTTCCAGCGTTGAAAAGAATGTGGTTCGCCACCAGCGGATCAGCCACAGCCAGAGCAGGAGGTAGCATCCGGCGCCTCCGACAAAAGGCAGAATGGGCCGTGGTTCTCGCACGCATCCAATCAGCACAGCGAAGCAGGCCTCGATCGCCGGAACCAGCAACACGATCGACAGCGCGGCGAACGGCCACTTCAACCAGAGGAATCCCACGTCGATCCGATCGGACATTCGGCTGAACAGCGATGGTCTATGCGCCGGCATTCGATTCAATCTGCTGAGGAAACGTATTGCTGACGAATCGCATCGAGCACGCAGTGAGACCGCGGACCTCCGGCCGTCAACCGGACGCGTCGTGATTCCAGGCCAGTCATTTCCAGTTCGATCGTCAGTCGGTCACGAGGCAGGACGTCGGCCACGCGATCAGCCCATTCAATCAGACAAACACCATCGCCAACCATGTACTCGTCCGCTCCCAGTTCCAGAAACTCATCCTCGTCCCGCAGCCGGTACGTATCGAAATGATAGACGGGCAGCCGGCCCTCGTATTCCTGAATCAGGACAAATGTCGGGCTGTTGACGTCGGATCGATCAGCCCCCAGCCCCTCGGCCACGGACTGCACCATCCGCGTCTTCCCAGCCCCCAGATTGCCGATCAGCCCGACGACCAGACCCGATTCCGCAGACACGCCAATCGCACGACCGAGCCGACTGGTCGCTTCTTCGGAATCCAGATCAAGCAAAAGAGGTTCGGAAATTCGTACGGACATCGGGGCACCAGTTAACGGATTCTGCTCATCGGAATTCCAAGCGCAATGTTGACCGCTGACTGAGTCATGGCAACCCGCACACGTGGACGAGACATCCCTGGTCCGGTCGGCGAGTTGATTTTCTCGCGACTCGCGAATGCCGCGGAGTGCCAGGCATGTCGCATAGAAGCCTGACGTTCGCCCTCTCTTCAGCTTTAGCGCTCTGGCCGTTTCCCGTGGCTCAGAATCCGTCCGGGTACCAGTCCCAGGTGACACGCAGCTCGCCATCAAACTGATGATCGGCACTGTTTCCAATTGGCGTCGCGAAGCCCACGCCGAATTGCGAGTTTCCCGCGGTACGAATCGTGAGGCCAGCCACGAGGTTGAGTGTCTCGACGTTGCCAGCGTCGCTGCCGATCTGAAACAGTCCCAGCCGTGCCGGGTCCTGGTCTCCCAACGAACGGTTGTAGTGCAGTTCCAGCGTCGCGGCCGCAGACTGAATCGCGCCGTCCGGACTGTCGAGGAACCAGTACCCGACTGCTGCGTCGACGAACAACTGCACCGGATCATCCAGTTCTCCGGCCGATGCCAGTGACGAACCGTTGCTCAGGAAGGCCGAATTGCCGTCTGTCTGAATGTCCGTCTGAATGAAACCCTGCATGAACCAGCGGTCATTCGGGGCATACAGGCCTCCGACATACGGCAGCAGATTGACGGCTTCATTATTGACCCGGGCAAGTACCGTCTGATCGGCAACTCGCACGACGACATCATCGGCCCACGGCAGAGCGACCAGCATCCCGCCCGCGACCGCGAACGAGTCGGTCGCGAAAAGCAGATGCTTCACACCGACGGTTGCATTGCCGACCTCCAGGTGCGACGCGCTGGTGTGTCCGTCAGCCGTGATCGTCGAATCGAGTGTCGCGGCGAACGGAAATCGGGCTTCAATCGACGACCGGCCCTCGAAGAACGTCGTTTCGAATCCGGGAACGAAGCGATCCACGTTCACTCCGCCGTCACGGAGCGGGACGTTGTCGAAGTGGCTGTAATTCACAAACAGCCGACGTTTCGGCAGCGGGCTGCTGTTCTCCGCAATCTTCTGCCGCCCCACGAAGGCTCCACCTGTCGCGGGCGACGGAACTGTGATCGTCACGGGCACGGTGACCGACGTGTTAAAGCCGACGAATACATTGACAGATCCTTCAGCCACCGCCGTTGGAGTGAGCGACAGGCTGGCCAGAGTGGCGGTCGGGTCGGCGGCCTGCTCGATGCTTTCGATCGCCGGGGATATGGATGCCAGCAGAGCAGCCTGGTTCACCACAATCTGAAGTTCCTGCTGATCGGCCGCGTTCAAAGGCAGAGGTGTCCCGGTCGGCGCGCCGGTGTTTGCCGCTTCAACGTCAAACGCAAAGTCCGTGATCGGATCGGCGGTGAAACTCGACAGCAGGATGTCCGGGTCATCATCGAGGAATGTTGTGATGGTGATGACGGGCAGGTCCTCATTCACTGGAGGGACTGTGAATCGCACGACGGGATCAGTCCCGGAACCACCCGATGCCGTTGTTTCAATGGCAGATGCCGGATCGAAGTTCAGAAAGCCGGGCAGATTATTGGTCACGCCCAGTCGTTGAATGACCGCGCTGAGGCTGCCGCTGCCCGTTACGAAGCTGTCACCGAACATGTTTGGAATGCGAGCCAGTCGCGTGGTGTAGGCGCGCCTGCGGCGCGTCGATGCAGATCGACTCGCAACCTGCGCTTGCTGTCCGGACGGTCTGGCAGGGCGGCGGGCGGGCGGTTGTTGTTGACGCGGTTGCTGCCGCGGCCGTGCCGGCGCGGGTTGTGACCTCGGTGTACGCGGTCGCGGTGTCGGGACCGCAGGGGTCGTCGTCCGGGGCGGACGCAAACTTTCCGGCGGTGGTTGCAGCATGGAGGCTGGAAACAATCGGCCCGACGACAGAGGACTGTCATTCCGTGGAAATGTCAATTCTGGAAGCGGGCTGTACCCCGGTGTCATCGATTTTGAGCGTGCGAGATGATCGGACCGTCCGGCAGGCAGCGGTTCGACAGGCGGCGGCCGGCGATTCGACTGATTGACCGGTCCATGCTCGTCGCGCCAGTCGGTGTCATAGTCCACGCGTTGCGCATCGGGTCCGTGCGGCCACGGTTCGGGAGTTTCGAACGGAGCGTGGATGCGTGCCGGGCGGCGCAGTTCGGCCGCGGCTCCACGAGTGAGCAGCGCGATCCCCATCGCCAGTTGAAGCACGATTCGACAGGTTTCGCATGTCCGCATGAGGTGCGTCCGAAACAGCCCGAGGGCGTCAATCTTTGATTGAACATTGGACGTCTGTGTGTGAACACGGCCGGCACTCTCTCTTGATCGGCTGCGGTGTGGCTGACTTTGAGGGTTATTCCGGTACTCGCGGTTGTTGTCCGGAAAAATCTCAGCCACGCGGTGTTTGGAGTGAAGCATCCTCGCCCGGCTCAGCGGCAGCCTTCAGGAGCTGCTGCAGGGCCTCCAACTCGGCCGCCACTTCCGCGTCTTTCGGGTTCGCCTTCAGTAAACTGGCGAGGCAGCTCTGCGCTTCATTCAGGTTGTCGATTCGCGCTGCCGGTCGGTCCAACTGCCAACACACTTGAGCAAAACTGCGCAGGGCGAGCGACAATTCGTAAAGACTCTGCGGGTCTTCTGCCGCTGTGATCTGCCGGGACTTGTAGATGGAAATGCAACGGGACAGGTGGGTCTCCGCCTGTTGGGCGTTGCCTTCGTCGACATGCATGGTGCCAGCGTCGAGCAGGACGCCCGCCAGCGGCAATTCATACAGCTCCGGCTCTGCAGCGGCAGCACTCTCAAGCGACTGGGCTGCGGAGTCGTAGTGCTGCAGCGACTCTTTGTGGTCCTCAGTGGCCGCCGACGCATCACCGAGCAGTCGGTGAGCCAGCGAAAGATCGAACAGGTCGCGCGGGCTGAGACGCTCGGGGAATCGGTCATACGTCTCGATGCACTGTGTGGCGAGTTCACAAGCCCGGTCGGCCTCGCCGAAAGCCTCCCAGAGCAGTGAGGCCGCATTCAGTCGCACGCCGGCGAGGTGAAGTTCATATTCAATCACGTGCGGATTGCGGATGACGACCACATTGAGTTCGCGTTCCGCGGACTCATACCAGCCCACCGCCGTTTCCGGGTCGGCCTGCCGGTTGAGGTCTCCCAGAAGACGGTGGCAGAGCGCCAGCCGGCTGCGAAATGTGTCATCATGCGGCTGCAACTCCAGCAGCCGCGTGAACTGTCCCGAGGCCTGTTCGAAGGCGTTCCCGGCTTCGTCCGGGAGCCCCATGGATTCGTAGAGCGTTGTCCCGAGGTTATAGAAGCCCTGGGCCGAGTCTCTGAGAGTCCGTTCATCCTCTGTGTCTGCCAGGATCGCGGTACGGATCCGCTGCGCATCTTCGAACAGCTCCCTGGCCCGGACGGCCGCATCAAGTTGACGCTCGACCAGACCGAGATTCATTTTTGCGTTCGCGAGACGTCGCCGGGTTTCGATGTCAGCCGGCTGCTGGCCGGCGATCAACGTCCGCACGGACAGAGCCTGCGTGTAGTCCTGCCGGGCGCTCTCCAGTTTGCCTCTGCGGAACCAGGCCCGCGCCCGCGCGGTCAGTGTGTCGCCCAAACCGGTCCGCTGTTCACTATCCGAGTCGCTCGACACGATCGCATCGAAGCGTGCCTGTGCCGTGTTGTAGAAAGGCAGTGCTGCTTCCGGCGAGTCGATCTCTTCGATAATCAGGCCCACGCGCAGGTGATTCCAGGCTGACTCGGCAGCCACAGCCGGATCGTCACTGCGTTCGTCGATGAACCAGCGGTAGTACTCCAGCGCCGACTCCAGCAGGTCGCGGCGGATCGCGTGCATGCCCGGCTGTTTCAACAGGTGGTCTTCACTCAGCTTTGTGTACAGGTCGTCGACAGCAGTGCGAGCGCGGGTGAAGTTGATTTCTGCTTCTTCGGCACGGCGACTGGCCTGAATCGCGAACACGGTCGAGATAATCGTGCCTGTCAGGAGCGTGACGAACAGCGCCGCTGTGAATCCGGCAATCAGTGGGTTGCGGCGACACCAGCGCGTGAACTTCTCGAGGCTGGTCAGCGGCCGTGCCAGAACCGCGGCGCCTTCCAGGTAGCGGTCGAGGTCCGCCTTCATTTCAAGTGCGGTTGCATACCGATGCGGGATCTCTTTCGACAACGACTTCAGGCAGATCGTTTCCAGTTCCCTGTCGATGCCCTCGACTATGCGGCTGGGTGGCGTCGGTTCCCGTTCGCGCACCTGTTTCATGGTCTCAAGAAAGTTGGGTGCCGTGAACGGAGGCTGCCCGGTCAGCAGGCAGTAAAGCGTCGCGCCAAGTCCGTACACGTCGGTCGTCGGCCCGATCAGAGTGTTCTGTGACGCGGCCTGTTCCGGCGCCATGAATGACGGTGTCCCGAGGATCTGGTCCGAGGCCGTGAGCTGCGTATCGATGTCATCCAGTATCCGCGCGAGACCAAAGTCGGTGACCTTCGGAATGCCATCCGTCTCCAGCAGGATGTTGGCTGGCTTCAGGTCACGGTGCACCACTCCATGTTCGTGAGCGTAATGGATGGCATCGGCCACCTGACTCATCAGCCGGGCAGCCCGGTCCGGTGGCATCGGCCCCGATCTGAGCTGATCGGACACGGCCCCGCCGTCAACAAACTCCATCGTCAGGAACTGCTGATCGTCGTGCTGCCCATAGTCATAGACTGCCACGATGTTGGAATGCTTCAGGCGAGCCACCGAGGCGGCTTCGCGCTTGAACCGCCCCAGCATCTGCGGCGACGACGAACGCCCTGTCAGGATCGTCTTCAAGGCCACCACACGATTCAGTGCCACGTGCCTGGCGCGGTAGACAATGCCCATGCCGCCGCGAGCCAGCTCATTGATCAGTTCGTAGTCGCCGAACCGCCTCGGGAACGAATCTGGTCTGGTCCTCGCCACGGATGCCGTGCCTGTCGCCGCTTCGCCCACGATCGTGGACGCGGATTCCGTGTGCGGCAGGAACGAAAGGATGATCTCCTCGAAGTCAGGGAAGCGGTCGAGGTAATCGTGACACGTGGGAAGACCACCCGATTCCTTTCGGTAGTCGACTTCGAGCTTCAGCAGATCACGAAACAAACCATCGCGAAGCGACTGTTCGACCGACGTCAGCATGTTCTCGATCGAAACCGACCGTCCGGATCTCAACGCACCATCAAAATCGAGTCGAGGTCCTGTGATGGTCTCCTGGCCCTCGCATTTCGATTCGGCGTCAACGATGTTCTGAGATTCGCTCACCGGTGGCCCGTCCTCACTGTTGTTCACTCGCAACATGGACCATCGTGCGGACGACTGGCGTGATTCGCAAGCAGGAAGATGCATGAAACCAGATTCCATCTCCCGTGACCGATTCACCGCAACCCGCTCGCGTAGCTGAAACCAACATTGGTCGACTGCCGACGCTGCCTGTGGCCGACAACCAAACCCCACCGACCCTGTGTCGGTGGATCCATGATCGGCAGCTACGGCGCCGTTGTGGTAGCTGCCGGTCATGTTTCCACCGACGCGGGGTCGGTGGGGGAGTTCGCACATGCGCGCAGGCGAACAACAAATCGACGACCAGGAGTACGGAACGGGCTTCGGTGGCCAATCCGCCGTCGCCCGGTGATAAACTGTGCGTTACGACCTTGCAGGAGAATTTCCATGCGTGCGCTTGTTGCTGCGTCAATCTTCGCTGTTCTTTCGGCTGCGATCGTGCAGGCGGATGAACCAGTGCAGGCCGCCGAACCACGCCGCGTGGACAGCGCGGAGCAACGCTGGGCGGCCGATGGTTCGGGCGGCACACCGGAATTCACTCGACACGTTATGCCGTTGCTCTCGAAGCTGGGCTGCAATATGCGGGCGTGTCACGGTTCGTTTCAGGGACAGAACGGCTTTCGTTTGAGTCTCTTCGGTTTCGAACCTGACATGGATCGCAAGGAACTGCTCGAAGTCGATGAACAGAGTGAAGGCGACGGGCCGCGGATCAATCTCAAGAAGCCGCGTGACAGTCTGTTTCTCATCAAGCCGACATCATCCGAAGACGCGCACGGCGGCGGCAAGCGGATGGGTCAGGAGAGTTGGCAATACCGGGTGTTTCACGAGTGGATTGCGGCCGGTGCGACCTACGATCCGACAACGTCGCCGAAACTCGTGCGATTCAGGACCGAGCCAGCCGAGATCGTCTTTGGCGACACAGAAACCGAGTCGCAGATCCGCTCGATCGCGTGGTTTGATGACGGCACGATGGAAGACGTCACCTCGCTGACCGTGTTCTCCAGCAACGATGAGGGGATCGCGACGGTATCACCCGGCGGAAAAGTCTCCATCTCACGAACGGGCGACACGGCCATTATCGCTCGGTACAGCGGTGGCGTGACCAGCACTCAGGTGCTTGTGCCGGCCCCGGACGACGGAACACAACCGCCGCTGTGTCTGCCGCACAACGAAATCGACAACCTGGTGATGGCCAAGCTCCGCAAGCTGAACATCCAGCCGTCGCAACTGTGCAGCGACGGAGACTTCATCCGGCGGGCGCATCTGGATGCCATCGGCCGACTGCCGACGGCTGAAGAAGCTCGCAACTTCCTGGCCGACCGCTCACCCGACAAACGCAGGCGCTTGATAGACGCGCTGCTCGACCGGCCGGAGTACGCGACGTACTGGGCCATGAAGTTTTCCGACTGGACGGGCAACGGAAAGTACCTGTCGCGCTACGCGATGGCCTCCAACTGGATGTGGCAGGACTGGGTCGAAGAGAAGCTGTCTCGAAATGTCCCCTACGACGAACTCGTCTACGGGTTCGTCTGCGCGACCAGTCTGGAAGGCCGTACGCGCGAGGAGTTTCTGGCCGAAGTGAAAGAGATCCGGCACAAGACATCCGGTCGCTATCAGTTCGATGATGGCACTTACGCGAAACGGAAAACCAACGATCTGTATTGGACCAACGTTGAACGGCGCAATCCCGATACGCTCGTGCTGCAGACGGCCAATTCCTTTCTCGGCCTGCGGCTCGAATGCGCTCAATGTCACAACCATCCCTTCGATCGCTGGACGCAGAGGGACTTCGAGCAATTCAAATCGTTCTTCATGCTGGCTCGCTACTGCGATCCGGAGACTGGCGAAGAGAGTCCGAAAGGTCGCGGCTACGGCGACGAAAGCGTCGAGCCCGGTGTCGGAAAACGTTACGCCGGGATCGTGAAGAAGGTGCCGCCGAAGTTGCTGGGCGGCCAGGAGATTCCTTTTGTCGAGGGAGACGATCCGCGGATCGCACTGTGGGAGTGGATGCGGTCCAGCGACAACCCGTACTTCGCGCCGGCGTTCGTCAATCGAATCTGGCATCACTACTTCGGCGTGGGAATCGTCGATCCGCCGGACGACTTCAATCAGGGAAATCCGCCGTCGAACCCGCAACTGCTCGACTGGCTGGCCGCCCAGTTCGTGAAGCAGCAGTTCGACATCAAACACGTACACCGCGTGATCCTTAACAGCCGCACGTATCAATTGTCGTTTGCGCCCAACGACTCGAACCGGCTCGACCGCAAGAACTTTTCGCACGCGCTGCCGCGACGGATGCCGGCCGAAGTGCTGATCGACGCTGTGGCGGATGTGACCGGCGTACCGAACGACTTCGGGCGCGTGCCGAGACATCGCGCCGTCGGACAGGCGATGACAGCCGTGCGTTACGGAGGCAATCGTCCGGGATACGCGATGAAGATCTTCGGCCGTCCCGATCGCGAGAAGACCTGCGACTGCGAACGCTCCAACGAGCCTTCGGTCGCGCAGGCGTTGTATCTGATCAACGACCAGGACGTGCTTTCCAGGCTGGACAATGCCGACGGACGGCTACCCCGGTTGTTGAAAAGCGTCACCGATGACCGGGAGGTGATTACGGAACTGTATCTCGCCGCGCTATCTCGATTCCCCTCGGACGAGGAGCTGGATCTGCATGTCAGCTTCGTCGAACAGGCCGAGGACCGGGACAACGAGATGAAAGAAATCCTGTGGACGTTGCTCAACGTCCGCGAGTTTATTTTTAACCATTAGTAACGCGTCCGAAACAACTTCCCGATTCGTTCCCTCTCCCCTTTGAGGGGAGAGGGTGCCCGCAGGGCGGGAGAGGGGTGTCGAACGGCGATTTGTTCGCCCACCTCAACACTGCCCCCTCATCCGGCCTACGGCCACCTTCTCCCCCGCAGGGGGAGAAGGGACATTCTTGCGGCGCAGGGTCGGGAATTTGTGTCGTAGGCGTTCCTCAGCCCTGACATCACTGGATTCGCAAGGCCTCGCTATTCGAACCGTCCTGCGAGAGGAAAAATAATGCACAGTTATTGTGACGGCATATCCCGACGCGATGTCCTGAAGGCGGGAGTGCTCGGTGTAAACCTGCCGACATTGCTCGAACTTGATGCGAGTGAAGACGCGCCCACGAAGGGAAAGAACGCGATCTTCATCTTTCTCACCGGAGGACAGTCGCATATCGACTCGTGGGATATGAAGCCCGAAGCCGGCGACATGAAGGGCGAGTTTGAGTCGATCGACACCAACCTGCCGGGTCTGCGGGTCTGCGAGCACATGCCCCATCTGGCGCAGCAGGCGGACAAGTATGCGGTGGTCCGCAGCGTGACTCATACGCAGGGAGCGCACAGCCCGGGGCAGCGATACCTGCAAACGGGCAACCGCAAGATTCCGTCGCTGGAATATCCCGACTACGGCGCGGTGGTCTCGAAAGAGCATGCCTCACCTCGGGGCGTGCCGCAATATGTTCTGTTTCCCGGCGGCGGCAGTAACTCCGCAAACTACTCAGCTGGTTATCTGGGCGTGGTTCACGGTCCGTTTACCGCGCTCGGCGACCCCAACGCGAACAACTACAGCGTACGGGCTCTAGCCACCCCGGAAGGGCTGACGTTCGAGCAGATCGAAGCCCGTCGTCGCCGACTGAAACTCGTCGACACGCGATTTCGAGACCTGAATCTCGCCGACCAGGAAGTCGCCGGCATGGACGAGTCGTATCAGAAGGCATTCGACATTCTGCAATCGAAAGCAGTCCGCCAGGCTTTTGACATCGGCAGCGAGGACGCCGACGTTCGCGAGAATTACGGCAGGCACTCGTTCGGACAGTCGTGCCTGCTGGCGCGTCGGCTGGTCGAGGCGGGCACACGTTGCGTATCGGTTTATTTTGGCGGCTGGGACACGCACGAGAACAACTTCCGCGATCTGAAGAACACGCTGCTGCCACCGTGGGACCAGGGCCTGGCCGCACTGATCGCGGATCTGCACGAGCGTGGTCTGCTGGACAACACGCTTGTCTGGTGTACCGGCGAGTTCGGCCGCACACCGAAGATCAACGACAAGGGCGCCGGCCGCGATCATTGGGCGCGGGGCATGAGCATGCTCTACGCGGGCGGCGGGATCAAAGGCGGCCAGGTAATCGGCGCGACCGACAAGACCGCGTCCGAGCCCGTCGATTCCCCCTATTCACCGGACGATGCCGCGGCAAGTTTTTATCACGGGATTGGGATCGACTCGCAACAGGAATACCACACACCCGACGGCCAGCCGGTGATGCTTGTCGCAAAAGGCAATCCGATCAAGGAACTCTGGGCATGACTCTTCTTCTGAGAGTGCTGGCACCGGCAGTCGTGCTGTTCGTTTTCGTCGCAGAACTACCGGCGGATTCGGACACGAACCGGATCCCGCAGCTCATCAAGGCGCTCGATGACGAAAACGTCCGCTACGGCGCGTCGATCGCACTCGCGCAACTCGGCCATGAAGCCGTACCCGCGCTGCGACAATCGCTCGCGTCTGACAAACCGGATCGACGAGTCTGGGCCGCCTATACGCTGGGGGAAATCGGCCCCGCCGCTAAATCCGCCGTCAACGATCTGACAAAGGCGCTCGGAAACACGAGCGACGCAACGCTTCGAGCCGCGGCCGCTCAGTCGCTGGGCCGGATCGGTCCCGCAGCCGCTTCGAGCGTCAGCATCCTGACAGAACGGCTCAGTGACGAGAATAGGCAGGTCCGCCAGCGCTCGGCAGTGGCGCTGGGAACGATCGGGCCGGCGGCAGGAGACGCAGCTCCAGGACTCATCACGGCACTGAAAGACCACCAGCTCCGCGCAGCCGCACGAACGGCTTTGATTCAGATCGGGAAACCGACCGCGGACGCGCTCCTGGAATCGCTCGCCGACGACAGTCTCCGCTTCGACGCGGCGGAGATCCTGTTGCAAGTCGACTCAGAGAAAGCCAGGCAAAATCGAGTCGACAATCCGACGCCAGCCGATTTGACATCACTGCGCCTGGTGCTTCACGACCCGACACGTTCGGCACCAGAGCGGACGAGGGCAGCAACGGCACTTGCCTCACTGGGCATGCAGGGAATCAACGTCCTGATCATAGCGTTTGAAGACCAGGCGATTGCCAGCACGGCTGCAGCGGCGTTTGCGAGCGTCGGACCCGACGGAGTAGCTCCGCTGATTGACGCACTGGCCCATAAACAACCCGGCGTTCGCTCGGCGGCGGTCGATGCGCTCGGGTGCATCGGGCCCGAGGCGAGCGAATCCGTTCCTCATCTCGTGAGCCTGTTCCAGGACGACGATCACGACGTCCGCTACCGGGCCATCCGTGCACTCGACAGGTTCGGCGAGACAGTCGCCCCAGCCGTTCCGGACCTGGTCGAACTCATGCTCGATTCGAAACAGCGTGAACCAGCCCGCCAGTGGGCGATCATGACTCTGATCAACGTACACCCCGTCGCGCATGACGTGGTTGTTAAAGGCTTGATCAAAGCCAGCCAGGACAAAGGAAACTACGGTGTGAGCAGCCTGGCCAGGCTGCAGGTCCGCAAGATCGACCGCGACGCAGCCGAAGCTGCCGGCGTTCGTTAGAAAGTCATTCGCCCGTTTGAGTGGTGAGCATCGTTGTCGACGCCGAACTCACATTGGCTTCACCGGTTCAGTTGATCAATCGCCTTTTCGGCGGCCGTGCGCAATGTGTCGCGAGTGTCCTTGTCGGCCAGGACTTTCTGATAGGCGGCAAGCGCGTCGGCTTTGCGGCCGGCGGCGGCCAGGGTCTCTCCCAGTACGAGCAGAGTCGCATGCCGCCAGTAGCCGCGCAGGTTTTCGACATCCACGCGATCGAGTGTTTTCAAGGATTCATCCAATTTGCCCTGTCGGGCGAGGATTCGTGCGGCGTTATGCACGGAACGGAATTCGTCCGCGGCGCCGATCCTCTCCTTTGACTCGTAGTTCTGGCGGTACGCTTTGAGGGCTCCTTCGTCGTCACCCAGGTTTGTTTCGCGGTTGCTGCCCATCGTGGCCAGGATACTTGTGCGGATGCGAGTGTCGACCGTGTAAGTCAGAGCCGTTTTCAAATCCGCCTCGGCCTCCCTTCCGGCTTTGGTGAAAACGTAAGCTCTGGCCCGCGCGAATGCTCCGGCACCAATCTGCCAGAATGGCCACCCAATCAAATCATCCGCGCCGAACTGCTTGATGAGTGTGTCGAACTTACGTTGCGCAAGCAGGTTCTCCATCCTTACCGTTTTCGCAACAGACGCTAAAGGAATGTCTCCTGCCAGTTTGTCGGCACCTTCGTAGTCGTCGAGACTGCGGGCGCAGAATGCGGCATGTTCAAGAGCAGCCGACTTCTGCAAATCAGTATGCTTACCTGCTGCGAGTGCGACGAAGCTGGCTAGGGCTTCTCTGTACTTGCGTTGGAGTAAGAGCTGCTGGCTGGCCTTCTGGGCGATCAGAAAATCGGTGACCGTGGGATCGGCCGGGAACTGATGTGAAAGTCCAGCGTAGAAGTGGGCGAACTTCATCTTCTTATGGAAGCCCGCAGCTCCCGTTGGTGAAAAGGCGGAGTACTCTGAGCCGTTTTCGCGGATGCGCTGACGACAGACGTTGATGTGCCAGGGCAGGCTCTGCGTCGGCTTGCGACCAATCACCTGATGCAGCGGGTCGTTCTCATCCTGCACGACCGGGATACGGATTTCGACCGTCCAGTGATCGTCAGCCACGTGCGTGGCGACTTCTGCCTGAGAGGACCAGCCGAACCACTTACTTCTGTCTGCACCGCGATCGAGGTCGATGATCGCTCCGGCCGGATTGACGCCGATCTGATAATAACTGTGCGACTCGGTCTCCAGCAGAATCTCCACCACGTCGCCATACCAAATGGCCTGATCTCCATTCCTGGTGGTTGCAATATTCGGCTTCTCGGCGGGGTGTTCCTCGCATCGAACTGCGAAATACAGGTTGTTACCGATCCACGCTGTCTTGATGGACGTGCCGTATGTTGGCTGGCGCCCGGTCTGCAGTTCGCGCATCTGGCCGGTCGATGCGACGGGACAGGTTCGCCATGGTTCGTCGTCAAGAATGCCGTCGACGACAACGTTGCCCCGAGATCCACTGACGAGACGTAAACGCGGCACGGGCCCGCGTTTCTGAGCAAGCTGCACGCTTTTGTTGCGCAGTCCGTTGAGGTAGTTGTCGATCAGCTTGATCCGCTGGCCGTAGACCGACTCTTCGGCGGCCTTGCTTCTGGCAACAGCAAACAGTTCCAGAGCATGGTTTGCCTTTGTTCCGTCCTTCTCCATCTCTCGCCAGTGATCCTCGCAATACTTGAAGAACATCCGCATCTCGGCGGCCGCCGGGCCATAAAAGAGCCGACAGTATTCATCGAACAACTTGACTGCGTTCTGCTCTTTTCCACCCCAGTACATTCTTGCCGTGAAATAGATGAGGAAGTGGTTGTAACCGACGGCGTTCTCGCGAAAGTCCATCGTGAGCCAGATGTCCTCGCCGCGCGACACATCCCTGGTCTCGCTGATGCTCTCGCCCATGACCCGCGGGATATACGCGGGCAAGTAGAAACCTCGACCGGTGAACGGGTAATTCTCAAACACTTCGATCGGGTTGTCGGTCTTCGCGATCCAGTCTTTGCGCAGTTGACGAAGTTCATCGCGGGCGTCGCTGGTCGGCCGTCGGCCACCGACAATGATGACCTGCACGTTCGGTTCCAGCTTGTCGATATTCTCTGGTGGCAGCGTGTAAGTTCCGTAGGCACAGTTGGAGATCAATTTGTCTGGATGCGTTTTGCGGACTTCCTTCGCCACGCGATTGACGAACTCCCAGACATAATCGGACAACGCGCCGCGATTACCTCGCTGTGGCGTGTCCTTTCCTTCGCACACTTCGCACTGGCAGATGGCCGTGTAACCGTCCGGTGGCATGATCGATACGACGTCCATATCGAAATGATCAAACTGGGCGCGGGCGAAACGAACCGCCTCACCCAGCAATTCCTCGTTCGAGTAGCACAACTGGTTGAGCCGCTGTCCGAGTTGTGTCTGACGTTTGCCGCCGTAAAGCGCGAACCAGTCCGCGTGATTGGTCAACGTATGTTCGTTGTGCGTCATGCGATCCAGCCCGTGGGCCGCCTGCCGGCCGTAAGGCTGACGGACACCTAACCGATAACCCCACATCGCCACGTCGCGGCCATACACACTCGCGCGGAAGTTCAGAATCCGCATCGGAAAATCCGGCTGTACGGTCTGGTCGATCTGCGGCAATGCAATGGTGTCGGCGCGCGGAACGATTTCGCCCACTTCGCCCGGTATGTACCACCGCACTCCCAGACTGCGTAGAAATCCGCAGACCGCGTTGAAGGACCCGCGTTCGTCGTACGTCCAGACGTTTACGTTGCCGTCTTTGTCGACGATCTGTTCATTCGGCGTGCCGAAGAGGGTATTGGAACCGCTGTAGTGTTTATGTAATTGCGAGTGCGTGTAGCCCCAGTGCTCGCCGGTGATCTCATTCCACGCTCGCTGCATCTTTCCGCTGGCAATGTCGTTGTTGTTACGCGGCCACGGCTCGATCGGGGTGAAATCAGTGTCGTCGCCGATCAACACCAGCCAGTCGTCACCCGAAACGATGCGGTGAGCACCGTGCTTCAGTCCCTCGCCGGTGATGCTCAGTTTGTCGGTGTGCGAACTCCGTCCAACGAACACGCTGATGGGAACGTCATCACTGGGTTCTGTCACGATGCTCAGCTTCGCGCCAGAGATCTTCTGGACATAAGTCTGAAGTTCCTGCGCTGCCAACCGAGTCGTGCGCGGTGGCTTTGCCGCGATCACGATTTCCGCACGAGACCTGCCGTTCTCGACCAGGTTGGAATCTGCGGCACTGGCGTAACTGGTGATGAGAATGAGAACACAGAAAACCAGCAAGCTTGTGACGTGCTTCATCATCGGATCAGTGTTTCTCATACGTGTGATTAACTGTTACCTCTCCCCTTTGGGGAGAGGTCGCGGTCTCAGCCGCGGGTGAGGGGTTTTCGGGCTGCTCTCAGAAATACCGATGGATTTACCCGTCCGTGTCTGGTCGGGCAGAAATGCCCGACGTACTGGCAATCCTTTATCTGCCGCTCGCCTTAACACCCGTTTTCTCAAGCTCCTTGCGTTTTTTCACATCCTTCGGGTGTTTGGAAAACGACTCGAAGACGTCGCCGACAACACGGTCCGCGAGGCGGCTGAGTTCGGTCAGGAGGAGCCGCTCTGCTTCGGGCGCGAGCTTTGAAGTGTTTGGTTCGTAACCGCCCACCTGGTAGGCATCCTGCGTGGCGATGTAGCCGACGTGTCCGTTTGCGTATCCGATGATGATCGGAATCGCACGGTCCGCGATGGCTGACTCCAGCTTGAAGCCGTATTCGACCATCGGCTCGCCGGGCATCGTCAGCAACAGGTAGGGACCGATCTTCATCGCCTGCAGTTCCGCGTCGATTCGCCCCCGCTTGCCCGGTAGCGAAACAACCGACGTGGCCACGCGAATGGGATAGAACTCGGCTCGTTCTCGCAGTTGTTCGCGAGTCACGCTGCGGCTGAGTGTCCGCACTACCGCACTGCCCAGATCGCGACCAGCCCACTGGATGTCGGCTTCGTCCGCACAGCGATAGGGATAACCTGGCAGGTTTGGCCGAATATCGCCCGCACAGCCCTGTAGAAACAGTGAATGTGTCTGCCCGCCGTAACACATTTCCACAAACGACTGTGCCTCACCGGGAAAGTCGGCACTCATCTTCGGGTAGCCACTCGGGTACGGTGCCGAACCCTTGTCGCCCCAGGTGAAGAAACACGGATGGCACACGGCGTGCATGAGGACCGCCACTGGTGTGAGTGACTTTCCGTCGTCGAATCTCAACACTTTTACACGAGGGTCGTTCGGCCCATCCGGATTCAGTCGGACAACCGCTCTGCCATTGATCACCTTGCGGCGATTGATGCCAAAGGTAATCTGGTCCTCGCCATAGCCGACGCTCACCGGCCGCATGGTCGCCGCTGCCTGTTTTGCGGCAGTACCAAGTTTGTCGATCAGGCCACGACCCCATGTGGAATCCGCATCGAACCCAGGTCCCGAATGATTATGCGACGCCGCGACCATGATGTTCGCGGCAGGCACGCCGGTTTCTTTTTCGATCCGACGCCTGGCCAGCACGACCATGTCGTTCCACGCGCTGATCGTATCAAGCGTCACGATGGCCGCTCTGGTCTCACCGTCTGTCAGGATCAGCACGCCAGCTCGAAGTGGATCTCGCACGCCCGTAACCTTGCGTCGATGCCCAGTGACTTCGAATCCATTGACGTCGTCCGGTGTGATATCCACCTTGGCCACACCAGCCCGCAGGTTTGACTGAACTGCGAACTGACCGTCCTGGGCCAGAACATCTGCCGCCGGGCAACCGGACCAAAGCGAAATGACAGCCAGGCACGTGACAGGTAACTTCATGGTCTGTAACTCCACTGATGCAAAGCTAAACGGTTAACACACTCGTCGAACGGGTAGATCGGTCGCGGTGCAGGTCTTCTATCGTAATTCGTGCACGCGGAGAAACCGGTGGGAGCAGGATCCTGGCGACAGGTCTTCAGACAGTACGTCCGTAATGGAGACGAAATGATGAATTCGACCAGCGACAAGCGGATCTTACTGCTTCTCACAGCGGCGATGTGGGCAACATCGGAGAGATGCCCGGCAGCAGGCGAGGCCCCACGACGGCTGAGCATCGACCCGCCACACATCTCGACCGACGCGGCTGTCGAATATGACTACGACATTGTCTATGTCCGTGGCAAACGACGCGCGGACGGCAAGGAAGCTCGCTGGGCCGAGTTCTCGAAGCCCACAATGATGGAGCCGGGTGCGGACCTGATGCTGCTGCATCCCGACGGCAGCGAAGAGCTGCTGGTCAGCGGCGAAGAAGGCTCAGTAATGGACCCGTACGTCTCGTTCGACGGCGAGTCCGTGTTTTACGCAAAGTTCATCGATGAAAAGCACACCGGCGCGGACATCTGGAAGATGCACGTCCCGACGCGCAGCACAGTGCGTCTGACCGACCAGACATTTACACCCAACACCGGAGCCGCACCCTGGTCGGACGATTTTCGAACAGGCGAGAACGGCAAGTCGTCTCTGAATTACGGCGTCTACAACCTTGGGCCCTGCCCGATTCCCGGTGGCCGGGTGATGTTCACCAGCAACCGCAACGCGCATGTGCCGCCCCGCGGCTATCCGCGGTACACGCTGCAGTTGTTTGTGATGGACGATGACGGATCCAACGTCGAGCAGGTGGGCTACATCAACATCGCCTGCGCTCTGCATCCCGTGATCATGCGAGACGGACGCGTTCTGTTCAGCACGCTCGAATCGCAGGGCATTCACAATTCGATCATGTGGGGCATCTGGAGTATCCATCCCGACGGCACCAACTGGGCACCGGTCATCAGCGCCTTTGAAAACGGCGGCGCTCCCAGCGGTTATCACTTTCAGACGCAGTTGTCCGACGGCACGATCGTGATCGAGAAATACTACAACCAGAATCAGAAAGGCTTTGGCACGCTGTTCACGTTGCCGGAGAACCCGCCGAAAGACTCGCCGCCCTTCGGGCCGGGATACCGCAACGACGAACGCAACCAGGTGAAGTTCGTCAGCGTCGACGGCCGGGATCGCGCGCATGCCGTCCCGTTCTCACCGGCAGGCATGGAGCTGATTACGCCCTGGATTTTCTGGCAGGACAATCCGTCGTATGCGTCTGTGCTCGACGATCCCAACTCGCCACGGATCGGCAAAGTGACTCATCCCTGCGGAGCGCCGGACAATCATCTGCTGGTTGCCTGGACACTCGGACCAATCGGCGGTTCGGCCGGAGCCGTGCGGGATTTCATGGTCCCACGACAAATGGACTCGGGTATCTGCCTCATCCGTGAGGGCAGTACGACCCATCAGCCGGGTGACATGTTGCTGATCAAAAACGATCCGAAGTACAACGAGCAATGGCCAAGACCACTGGTGCCGTACGAGCGGATTTACGGTGTCGCGGAACCAAAGCAGCTCGTCCATCGCAACGACGGATCAAAGCACCGTCAGCTTCCTGAAGGAACTCCCTTTGGTCTGGTGGGGACATCGAGTCTCTACAAACGCGAGAGCGCACCGGCCGGAATCGTGCCCGCAGGCAGTGTGACGGCGATCGTTCCGGATCCGAAACCGCGGCGATCGTGGAACAATAGCTGGAAGACCAACTGGGCTTTGCAGGGTTCCGACGCGGGCCTGTACGACAACGAAGACATTCACGCGATTCGGATTGTCGCGCAGGAGCCACGGACCGACATCGCAGGCCGCGGTCGCGGCGGGCGTCCGCTGTATGCCAATCATGCCATGGAGCGTCTGCGGATTCTCGGTGAAATTCCTGTGCGGAAGTTTGATCAGAGCGGTCGGCAACCAACGGATCCCGACGGCAATTCCGATACGAGCTTCCTCGCGAAACTTCCGGCCGACCAGTCGTTCACATTTCAGTTGATCGACAAAGACGGCATGACGCTGACGACGGCGCAAACCTGGCACCAGGTGCGACCCGGAGAATCACGCTACGACTGCGGCGGTTGCCACGCTCACAGTCAGAAGCCGACTGACTTCCAACTCACCTATGCCGCCAGGGAGGACTACGAGGTCCTCGATCTCACTCAAACGACGCCACTGCTGACTGACAAATCACACGACGAGTCCCGCCGCAAATGGGACAAAAACGACATCACCGGCCTGCGGACCGCAGACGCGGGTGTTGTGAATGTCGAGTATTTCCGCGACATCAAACCCATTCTTGAGCGAAACTGCGCGGCGTGTCACACGCATAAGTCGGATAACCCTCCAGGCGGTCTGGTGCTTGACGACGATCACCTGGGGACGACGCCCGCATTCGGACACGACGCCGGTCCGGACGTGCCCGTCCCCAACACCTACTTCCGTCTGTCGGCGTGGAAGCGATACACCCGGCCGCGTCACGGCGAGATGGTGATGCCGCAGGCGGCAAGCCGTTACGTCACGAAATTCCAGTCGCGCCGCAGCCTGCTCGTATGGAAGATTTACGGTCGCCGTGTCGATGGTTACCACAACGATGACTACCCGACCATCACCCGAGTTGGCGATCTGACGTCTCTGCGCTGGAAAGGCGAACGCATCCCGGATCTCGATTACGGCAATGAGAAGGCTCTATACGAATTCATGCGCCGTGACGTCATCGACAACGACTTCGTCGGCAGCATCATGCCGCCCCTCGAGGCTGTGAAGTCTGGAAAGGTTCAGCCGTTGTCGGACGAAGACCGCCGGACCATCGTCCGCTGGATCGACCTCGGCTGCCCGATCGACATCGATCCAGAATACGACCCGACCGACCCTGAGGTCCGCAGCCATGGGTGGATGGGCGACGACCAGCGCCCCACTCTGACGCTGACGTGGCCACAGCCGGGTGCCAACACCTCGCTGCAGCAGATCCTGATCGGCATGACCGACGCCTACACGGGCCTGGATCCAGAAAGCTTCTCAGTCACCGCCGATTTCGAAATCGACGGCGTCGCGGCCGGTACGAATCTGTCCGATCGATTTGAATCGATGTCCGACGGTCGCTGGCAAATGAACCTGACTCGTCCCATAGCCCGTCTGAAACAAGGAACACTCGTCGTGAGGATCAAAGACCGGCAAGGAAACGTCAGCCGAATTCAGCGACGTTTTTCCGTAAAGTGATTGAGGCCGTAATTGGATTCAATCATCGATCGATCACCCCACGGCAACTCGCGCAGGTCGTTGTCAGTGATGTATTCAGGGGCAGCCGGACTCGGTGCAAGAAACAGAGTTTTACCACGTCAGGGAGACGCCTCGTTGCGGATCCTGAGAAGCTCCGATCAGGTGATGACTGATGCTACGAGGTTGATGTCCCGGCCGACGAGCCCTTCAACATCCTCAAAGTAGATCGTCGACACGTCGTGCACCTGCTTGCGGGTGAGGTTGAGTGCCCAATCATTGGTTCATTACGTCGAACAGCATTGGTTCGGTCCCCTTTTTCAGATAGCTTCCAGGGATCAGATAGCTTCCAGGGAAAGGATGAATCTGTTCTTCCAACTGAAAGGAGTCCGTTGTGTCGAAACGGAGTCGAGCGAGCAAAAAGAAACACGACAGGAACAAACGCAAGACACAAAAGGCCACAGCGACAGTCGTCGGATCACGTCAGCCGACGGCTCGCATCAGCAAATGTCTCACAGAAGCAGACGACCTGATCGCGCGTCGTCGCCTGCACGAGGCGTGTGAACTACTCGAGCGTGAAGGCCGAAAGCGACAACGCTCACCCGAGCTGCTCGAAATGCTTCTGTACGTTTATCAGGAACTTGACGATCACCTGATGATCGCGCGCACTGCCGAGCGACTGGTTCGACTCCAGCCAGGCAACGCAGACGGCTGGATGATGATGGCGCAGGCATATATGTTTTGTGGTCGGGCCGTGATGGCCACGAATGCCTATCGACATTTCCTGGAACGCTGGCCGGGGCACGAGAATGCCGTCAAAGCACGAACAGCCGAAGAGATCGCAGGTGAAGCCGCGACCGGGATGCTGAAGGATTTCGGATTCTCGGAAGACGACTTCGACTGGCTGGTCCTGCACGACGAGATTCTGTTTGAAATCAGCGCGGGAGAATTCGAAGACGCGGTGTCAAAGTGTCGCGAACTGCTCAAGGCGAAACCCGGAGTCGTGTCCGCCCGCAACAACCTTGTGCTGGCTTTGTTCCAGCTCGGCCGCGGCGCCGAGGCTCGGAACGTCTCTCGTGAAACCGTCAGCACCTGGCCGGACAATCGATTTGCCGAAGCGTTACACGGACGGATCGAGTTTCTGACCGGCGACGCTGCCGAAGCGAACGCCATCGCCGACAGGATCGTCAGCAATCCGGCCGATCAGCAGGACGCGGTCGCCGCCCAGGTGGAGTTTCTCGGTACCCTAGGGCGCGACGACGATGTGCTGAGCGTCGTAAAGTTCGCCGAGCCGATCGACAAAGACCCTCGATGTTGCGCTGCGCTCAAACATTTCGAAGCGGTTGCACTGATGCGATCCGGAAGAGGAGCCGAGGCTCACGCATCGTGGAAACAATGCCTGAAGGATGACCCGGGCTATACTCCGGCCACAGAAAACCTGCACGATCTCAATTCTTCCGGTGGTCACGCTCCCTGGCCTGATTCGATCGCCAAATGGATTCCCAAACCCGTCCTCGACCAGTTCGTGAACGAACTGAAGTCCGGCCGATCCGGTGATTCAGGCGCGTTCACCAGGGCGGTCAAGAAGTATCCGTATTTTGAGACACTCGTCCCGGCGTTGCTTGACCGTGGCGATCCGGTCGGTCGCGAATGGGCGTTCCGGCTGGCCCGGGGCGTCGGTTCGCCCGAGATGCTGGATGCACTCCACGATTTTGCATTCAGCCAGCGCGGTCCGGATGATCTGCGTTTCCAGGCACTGACATACTTGAAGGAGAAAGGACGGTTGGGTGCCGGCACGCATCGATTGTATCGCGACGGAGATTGGACGGAGATTCAGGTTGCAGGATTCGACATCACGGACGAACCATCAACTCCGATCAATCCGTTGACGACTGAACTGCAGACGGAAGGCTGCGAAGCGCTGGCCACTGGTGACGCAGCCAGGGGCGAACGCATCTTTCGCCAGTGTCTGGAGATCGATCCGGATGACCCGTCATCATTGCACAACCTGGCGGGAGCCATCCTCCAGCAGGGGTCCCAACGGAAACAGGAAGCCGTTCAGTTGCTCGTCGAAATTCACGAACGGTTTCCGGACTACCTGTTCGCTCGAACGTCGCTGGCTCAGATTGCGATCTATGAGAACGACCTGGAACGAGCCGGTGAACTCATGAGTCCGCTTCACGAACGTCAGCAAATGCACTTCTCGGAAGCGATGGCTTTCTTGACGGTCTCGATCGAAGTTGCCATTGCCAGGGATAATCTCGACGCGGCCGAAAAACTGCTGGACAGCATGAAACGATTCGACCCGGACGACCGCCTGATCGCTCAGCTCCGGAGAAAGATCGATCGCGCCCGCCAGCCGATCAGAAACGCTCTGAAAGGCCTCGCGAGCGGGCTGAGGCGAGGATGACGCCGGAGGACACCGATCTCGCATTTGGGAGAGGAAAGGGCGTTATTTCCGAGGTCTTCCTCGCCGCCGAAGGATCTGTTCGAGTTGGAGGCGCGCTGCCGACTGAGTCACGAAGCGACTGCTCCCGCAGGGGGCTCTTGCCTGACTGAGTTGCCCAGGGCTCACGACAGAATGATTGCACAGAAGGCCCGACCCATGAAAAACTCCCGCAGTGTTCAGCATGTCAACCGCAAGCGCGACGTCTATTACCTGCACGAGGGGCAGACGAAGACCGGGAAACCGAAATACTTCTTCTCGAAGCAGGTCGCAGGAAATCTCTGCAGCCAGATACCGGACGGCTTCGAGGTTTACGAAAACGTCCGCGGGCAGGTGTTCTGTCGGCGGATTCAGCCGAAGCTGATTTCCGATGAAGAAGTGGCTGTCGTCCGGGAAGCGATCCGGAAATGCGGCAACGAGTATCAGGTGGTCGTGGAAGTGAAGAAAAAGGATATCATCGCATACGAACGTGAGCTTCCCGTTCTGCGCTTCACACTCGAAGACGACACCGAGCGGTTGTTTTCGGTATATCGGTGGTGTTTCCGCAGTTCGATCGACGACTGGTGGGGGTTGTCATTTGCTCCGAAACCGCTGGCGGAACTGGCCGCCCGATACTGCCGGCACATCGGCGAAGAATCGATGTTCGAACTGATGTAAGGCGAGCGACCGACGGCCCCAAACAAATGCCGACACCGTCGCCAATGAGTCGCGTCCGTCTCGCTCATCGGAGTTCTGTCGTGGCTGCCTGTCGCGGAGGCGGACGCCCAACCGATTGACGCGGTTTCCGACAATGACGCGGCCAGAGTTGCGGTAGGCTGTACGCTCGGATGTTCTCCGACGTCGATTCGTGTAACGATCTGGACAGAAGCCATGGGCGTGGATGCATCGGCGACCGACTCCACTCTGGATTGGAATTCAAGCCGTTGCACGCAGCGGCCGGATCGATCGAGCATTGAATTACCCTGTGTGAATCCACGTCGTGCTCGGTCAGAGTGAGTTTGACTTCTTCGTGCGTCCGGTGATCGCGACCGACGCGGAAAAAATCAAAGGTCCTACCTGCTCCGGGCCGACACACCGACGCGAAACTCAGATGCCCAGTCGCAATTCGTCACGGGGCGTTGTGACTCCACGGGGCGGCTCAGGAGATCGACGCCCTCACCACCGCTCAGTATTTCCACGTTACCTTCGCGAACAGATAGTCGGTCGCGGCCGGCTCCGCTTCGGATGAATTGATCATTGATCAATCAACAGCATGTCTGCGGTATCCAGGGGGAGGGTGACGACTGTCGCGCCGTCAATAAACTCTGGCTTAAGAGCGCCGCGCTGGACGCTGCGGATGCTTTTCGCTTTGGCCAGTCCGTTGATTCGCACTGAAAGATGGGCGACCGGAGTACCACTGTAGTTCATTAGTGGTACAGCCAATCGCGCTGGCTTGCCACCGCGCGCCGGTGTGTCGATGCAACTGGTTTCGATCAATGGTGCGCTGCATTCAACCGGTCGCACGTATGATGCGGACAGAAAATCATCGACGATCCGTGCTCGCAGGTTGACGTCCATCGCTGTCGGCAGAAAGTGCGCGTTGGCATCGTTGGTTGAACCACGGTCAGGTGGAGCGATCGGCAATCCGCTCTTCAAATACGCCTGGCCCGGCAGAAAGCCGAACAGATAGGCTCGGCCTTTCCCATGTGCCTTAGCCACGACCGCGGGCTGCTGGTTCCTGTACCAGCCCAGCACCGTGGCATCGGACGGAACGATTGTCTGTTTCCAGACGACCACAGGAACGTCACGTACGCGACCAATGAACGGGGTGTCCGTCCCGGTCGCGTCGCTCGTCCAGGTGACGTAGTCAATGGGTTCGTAAAGCGGCAGGTCCTGCTTCGTCAGGAAGGGGCGATTTGCTTCCATCAGGTATTTTGAGACGAGCTTCGGATCGGTCGTGAACTGCTGAGACTTCACACCGTACAACTCGCCCGCCTTCGGGTTGGGCTGGTTGAACTCGTTCTGAAAACCACCGCCCGCCAGCGCGACCAGTGTGCCACCGGCTTCGACCCATTTCGTGAGCGCATCCACTGCCTTCGAATGCAGCCACTGCTGGGTCACGTAGATGACATGGTAGTCCTTCGCGCGTCCGTCGATGACGTCGTCTTCGCTGACGAATTCGACGGGCACTTCACTGTGCCTTAAAGCGTAATACAGAGCCTTGCGTTCGTTGTTGTGCATCACGAATGACGAATTGGACGCACCGGTCATGACATCATCGACGCTGGACAACAGCAGGCCAACTTTCGCCTCGCGCACTTTGCCGTCGACAACGTAGTCCTCGAACACCCCTGCTTCATGACTGCAGGCATGAACCTGTTGCCACATACCCAAGTCGTCAGTCGCGATGTAGTTCTCGGTGGCTCCGACCGCCAGTGGAGAGGCACAGAAGTAATTGATGTGCTTAGAGCCGTGCGCGATGGCCGTGTAATACGAGAGCCGGAAATCACGTGGTGTGTTTCCGGGGGAATGCGGCATGACATACATATGAATCGGTAGGTTGTCGTACTTCGCACCAGCACGCAGACCTGACGTCAGATATCCCATCGCCTGGATACTGAATTCCGGAATCTGCCAGACGTAGTCTTCCGACCACGGCATGCTCATGGCGCGGATCTTGAACGTGCGGATGTAGTCCAGTTCGCTGACCAGGTAATTGGAGTGCGGTGAGTAGTTCGCTCCAGTCAGGATCCCTTTGCTCTTGTAGTAGGCCGTACCCGCAGCAAAGCGACGTCCGCCTTTTTCCTTCGAGCAGATGGTCGAGTAGTAATACAGTGGCTGGCCCTGCGTCTTGGTGAACTTCGCAGCTCCGCTGTATTTGACGCCTCGCTGTTTGAGCCAGGCGGCGAATTCCTGGTCGGTCACAGGATCGGATGGCAGGTGAATCTCGTCGCCGTAGCTGACGACCAGCAGATCCTTGAACCCGCCTTCCATCGCCGCCTCACGCTTCTTGATGGATTCGGGGTTGGGATCGCGCCAGTGAGCGACGAGATCTCGCTTCTGACCGGCTCCGCCAACCCAGGTGTTGTCTCCCAGAGCCAGAGCAAGTTGTTTCGTTGCGGGGTCAACGAAACTGCGACCGCCAAATCCCAGAATGTTGTAGAGCAGGAATCGTTTGGGCGTCGGGCCGACGTTGGGGAACTTCCGGACTTCGCCCAGCAGCCAGTCGATGGCTTCTTTCTGCGTCCGAATCTCGGGAAGCCAGAAACGTTCCCCGAGCGCCGCAGTCATGGTGGCGTTCGGAGCGATGTTACCGGGAATCTCGAAGACCGCTGGAGAAAACGGTGCGCCGCTGCTGCTCGGTGGCTTTCCGCGCACCGTGATGTCCTTAATCGTCTTCAGCCCGCCCCGACCATCGGGTACTGCAAACTGCAATTGCAGTTGCATGTCCTTTCCAGACGGTTCCTTGTAAATCGCACTGGGAGACCACTGCGAGTTGTGCAGTGCGTCGACCACCTGTCCCATCGGCACCCATCCGGACGACTGACCGGGATTCAGGTACTCTGTATCGGGAATCACAACCTTTGTTCCGGCAGCCGGGTTCTCCGGGTCCTTGGGCTGAGTGAACTTGGCTATGTCCAGCACGGGTGCAACCGACCGCGGATTGACGGCGCGGCTGCGAGGGCCGTGGTTCGCGAAAGCGGCCGCATCGACCAGTCGCCCGCTCCGCAGCACGCGAGTTCTGGGCCAGTCACGCACGTGAATGTAATACGGTGAGTGCTGACCGGAGGGCAGAGGTGCGACGACCGGAATGCATGGTCCCGGTCCGTTTGCCGGATTCGTGAACTTCACGAACAAATCGCCGTCCTGGACCAGCCAGCCGTCCAGTTCCAGATAGCGGGCCTTGGCCTTTTGCGTTTCCATACCGACGCGATCGTTGGTCAGCACGACCAGGTCGATGTTTCGCTTGGCCGCATTCAGCCGCAGTTTCTGACCGTCAAGCTGCTGCGTGGCCTTCAGGCGGATGATCGCCGACCCTGCATTTAATCGAGCCGCTCCGGGATGCTGCCAGACAATGTTGTCCGTGCCGCCCCACCAGTACCGCTCCATGGGTTTCCGCTGATGTCCATTCAGCGGCCAGATTTTTGTATCGGTCAACCGGCCGCACGGATACGTGGCCACGACTTTCCCGCCCTGCTCGACTTCGACGACAAACTCGACAGAAAAGTTGTATGGCTGCTCGTATCGCACCAGTACCTGGAACTGATCGGGATACGGAATCTGAACGACCTGCTCGGCAATGGTGGTCTGACCGGTGGGCAGTTGCTCGGGAGCACCCAGGCAGCCCATCCGTGACAGAAATGAAATCGCGAACGTCGAGGCGAAGTAGTTTTCTCGGAACGGGACAACCTCCCAGCCGTCACCCTTGAGCGTGAAATCTTCCGCCTCCGCGAACAGCCGGACGGGCGTTTTCTCCTGGGAGATGCTCAGGTTCGTCAAGGAAACACAGAACAGCAGCGTTAACAGCAGGACAATGAATCGCTTCATGAGTCTGGTTCCAGGTCGAGCTTCGCGGTGAGTCGGGACGCATCGGAATTCATGGATGCGTAATCTAGTGGCACGCGTCGAGGGCGGAAAGCAAGGCCTGGGGGGTTGCTTCTATAAGCCAGCCTTGATGGGTACAAAGCAGACGCGAGCGGCTCCGACTGTCAAAGCGTAGTACATCCGTCAGATCCGGCTTTGTGCCCAGCCGCGTCTCACCACGGCACTCACCCAGCCATGCAAGGAACGTCCCATGTCACGCCATGCTTTCCGACTGCTTGCCGCGGTAGTTCTCGGTGGATCGACCGCTGCGCTATCCGCTGCCGACTGGACTCAATTCCGTGGCAAGGGTGGGTTGGGAATCAGCTCGGAGACCGGGTTGCCGACGCAGTGGTCGTCCGAGGAGAACATTGCCTGGAAGGCCGAGATGCCCGGGCCTGGAGCGTCCTGTCCGATCACTCTGGGCGATCGCGTCTTCATCACGTGTTACTCCGGCTATGGTCTGGAGTCGAACGAAGGCGACCAGAAGGACCTGGTCCGGCATCTGCTATGCCTGAATCGCAAGAGCGGCGAGACTGTCTGGCACAAGAAGTTTGAGCCGACATTGCCGGAGCACAATTATCGGGGAGAAGGTTCGTATCACGGCTACGCGGCCAGTACACCGACGACCGATGGCGAACGGTTGTATGTCTTTTTTGGCAAGTCGGGCGTGTTCTGTTTCGGTTTGGACGGCGAACAGTTATGGCAGGCGAGCGTTGGCGAACGCACCAGTGGCTGGGGATCGGGCGGTTCGCCCTTGCTGCACGGAAACCTGGTCATCATCAACGCGAGTGTGGAAAGCGGATCGCTCGTCGCGTTCGACAAGCTGACTGGAGACGAGAAATGGCGTGCGAAAGGAATCGGCTCGGCGTGGAACACTCCGCTGCTTGTGCCCGGAAAGAAGTCCACCGAACTGATCGTCAGCATTCAGAACAATGTTGTTGGCTTCAATCCCGATACGGGTGAAGAACTGTGGCGGGCTGACGGAGTGCATCGATATGTGTGCCCCAGCGCGGTCTACCATGAAGACGTCGTGTACGCGATCGGCGGCGGCCACACGTCACTGGCTGTGCGAACGGGCGGTCGCGGTGACGTCACGGAATCGCATGGTGTCTGGCGTCTGAACAAAGGTGCCAACGTGTCGTCGCCGATTTACTACAAGGGTCATCTGTACTGGACGCGTGACGGCAGCACGGTCTGCTGCCAGAACCCGGCGACGGGCGAGATCGTATCTGAAGAAAGGCTTCAGCCCGGCGCGGGCCGCATCTGGTCGTCACCGGTGCTGGCCGATGGAAAGCTGTATTACGTGTCGCAGCACAACGGAACGTACGTCGTCGCAGCCAATCCGACACTTGAGTTGCTGGCACACAACGTGTTTGACGACGACGACAGCCGCACAAATGCATCACCGACGGTGAGTCACGGCCAACTCTTCGTGCGGACGGACCGCAATCTGTATTGCATTGGTACCGAGTAAGGACCGGTCCTGAATGCAGCGCGTCATTCGCGCTCGCGGACGGCAAGTCTGGACATGCGTGCGATGACGCTCAGTCCTGGATCTCCCGCAGTTCGACGACCCACTCGGACGTTGTCCTGCGGCGTTCCTGCTCTTTGTAAGTGCCCAACCAAACGCCGGGGGAGTCCTTCTTCGGCCAGATGATCATCAGGCCGTGCAACGATTCCTCGTCGTTGAAGTCGATCCGCTTGCGACCCTTGCTCAGGCTTTTGTATTCGCCGATCCGCTTCTGCTGCGGCGGTTCCGGCAGCCTCAATTCGACGCCTTCACCGCGCTTCAGTTTTTCGGCCACGCGCTTCACCTTGTCGCGCGGCGGAAGCACGGCCACAAGACGCACATCGAAGACCGCATTGCCTTCGATGCGGAACCGGCCGGAGATTGTGTCGCTGGGCACGTCCGTTTTGCCCACATCCGACTTTGGTGTGCCTGTGTATTCCCAGATCGATCCCTCGATATTGTCACCGGGCAATCGGGGAAGATTCTGAGGAGCCGAGTTGGGCAACTGTGGACCAACACCGCCCTGGCCGCAGCCAAGAGCGACGACTGAAAGCAGATACGCGGCTGCGGAAAATGTCGGCTTCATGTGTCATTCCATAGATGCTGAGTCGGTGAGTTCCACGCTACTCAAATTCATCCCATCGTTGACCGATCGCCCGCCACCTGCTTCCGAACAGAAGGCAGGAAGCGAGTACCGGCCTCGACGCGATTTATCGTTGCAGTAGCAGGTTGACGCCCTTTTTGTTCGACAGCGCGATGTCTGCCTTGCCGTCGCCGTTGAAATCGACGACCTGGAATTGTGTGCCGATTCCAGTGTTGCGCGCGGCGGCAATCTCATGACGGATGAACCGCGGTCCTTCGCTGCCGCGATGCACTTCGTACCAGAACATCTGCGCGACGTCTCGGCCTCCGGGATCGCCGCCGTTGTGAGCAAAGAATCGCTTACCGGTCACGATATCCCGTTGACCGTCGCCGTTGATGTCGACGTACTCCATCGCGTGCGTCTGCGAGCACGACTGGTCGATGAGGTGGAATCGAAACTGCGTGTTTGACTTGTCACCCAGATTCTCCCACCACCACACACCATGTGCGTGAGCCGAGCTGGCAATCAGGTCCTGATCTCCATCGAGGTCCAGGTCGTCCACGTGAATGTCACCCATGCGTTCGACACCAACGCCGTCGCGGCCCAGCGCGTACGGATGAAATTTCCATTCGGCTGCGTCAAGGTTTTCGGGCTGCTCCCACCAGCCGTGTGCGATCAGCACATCCGTCCGCTTGTCCTGATTCAGGTCGCCGTGGCCAAGTCCGTGGTAATACTTGAATGTCCCGTTTTTCCCCGGGTCACCGGCCTTACTGATGGACTTGAAACTCCATTTGTCTGCGACCGCGTTCTTTGCGGGAAGCGGCGAAAAGCCCATGCGACGTTCGGGCTGGGAACCGAACAGGAACTCCGGCTTTCCGTCGCCGGTGATGTCTGCGAAGTCGGGCGATTCGTTACAGATGCTGTGCCAGATTTCGTGTCCCTTCCAATGGCCGCTGTCGGACCCCGGGTTGCGGTACCAGTGAAACGGTTCTCCCGGGAAACCCACGATGACAACGTCCTGTTGGCCGTCCTGGTCAACGTCCCAAATGTAATTGCAGAAACTGTGGCTGTAGCCGATCCCGGCGACGTACTGGCCGGGCTTCCGGATTTCGTGCCGCTTCCACTCGCCCGTCAAAGGCTGTTTGGGAGCTTCGTACCAGATGTCTCCGGCAACGACGTCGTTGCGACCGTCATCGTTCAGGTCACCGACGGCAACACCTTCTGATCGGAACGCGACGTCCAGGTTGATGCGCTGCCAGTTGCGATCCGTTGTTTCGTCGAAGAACGGGACTGGAAAGCCTTCCGACTTCAGGCGAATCCGGTACAGGCTCTTGTCAATCGTGACGTACAGGGCGTGACCATCGTCGCCCGTTCCGAACGTCACGTTGCTGGGCAATCCGACAGGATCATCATCGGCATTCTGGTTCTCGGGACCCGTCGGGATGAACGCCAGCTCTTTGCCCGCTGGATTAATCACTCGCACACCGGGCTTTTTGATGCTTCGCAGCGTGAGGTACACGTTGCCGGCATGGTCGATCGTCATTCCGTCGCAGCCGGCCTGGTCGCCGTAATCCTGCAGTGTCTTCCGCGGCCCGTTGACCAGTCCGTCGGGACCCAGCGGGAACGAGTAAATCTTCATGGCACCGGGCGTGCCCTCTTCGACGCCAATCCGATCCGTCCCGTTGTTGTGGTCCGCGACGAACAGCGTCTTCTGGTCGGGGCTGATCGCCACACCATTCGGCTTTTCGACCTCGTGCGTGACTTCAACCACGGTGCCATCGATATCAACCCGGTACACCGCACGATGTTCCAGTTCACGCGATTCCGCACCCAGGTACCGTGGGTCGGAAAAGTAGATCCGGCCCTGAGCGTCGAACACGAGATCATTCGGGGCGTTGAACCGTTTTCCCTGATAGCTGTCCGCAACGACCGTCCGCTTACCGGTCTTGATGTCGTACCGTGCGATCGCCCGACCGCCGAGGTCCGCGCCTTCGCACGCGACGAGATGACCATCCGCATCGAACTTCAGACCGTTCGACTTGCGGCTGTCGTTCGCGAAGACCGTGGTCTTTCCGGTCTTCGGATCAAAGCGGAGAATCTGGCCCTTGTACTCGCCGAAAGGAATATCGGAGAAGTAGATCGATCCGTCCGGACCTGCAGTCGGCCCTTCGGTCAGGCCGCCTTTGATATCCGACGATCGCGTGAACAGCTTTTCGAGCTTCGCGTCGTCCGGCACGATGGGATTCGCAGCGAGAGCAATCGACGGGACGACGACAAACAGCATCAGGCAGGTCAGTTGCAAGCGAAACATGGCATTCTCCAACGAGTATCTGGAACACGTTGGATCGTGACATGCCGGCCGCAGATGGTCCAGCGAGCCGTTGCCGTTCCGCCTTTTGAGTCAGAACTTCGCGGGGCACACACTGACCATCAGGGCGCGCAGAGAAGGCCACACCATCTCACGGTTTGAATTCAGCGTGCTCAGACGAGAGTTGCGATCAGGCCGGCTGCGCCGGCGAATGCGGCGGTCGTGATCAGGGGACCGCGACGTTTTCCAGGAGCGGCCAGGAAGATCCGCATGAATGCGGAAAACATTCCCAGACACATCGCGGCAATGCCCATTCCGCCTGCCATTCCGATGACGCGACCATCCACCGCCGAGCGTTGCCATGCCTCGACGATTGGCTCCCGCACGCGGGCAGAGTCCTCGTACTGGATGTAGACGCGATACATTGGTTCGTCGAAAGCGCCGAACTGCTCCATCCACGTCTCTGTGAAACCCTGTTTGACCGAGTGGACCTCGAATACCGCTTCGGGAATCGGCCGGTCATTGAAGTTGGGATACTTTTCGCTCAAACGCTCTTTCAGTTTGACGGTCGCAAGCTGCACGGCTTCGCGATGAGCCTGTTCTTTACTGTCACAAGGCTGGCTGCTGACAACAAATAGCGTCTCACCAACCGGCCCCTCGTGGAGCACGACTTTTGCAGTCTGTGTCCAGGTGGGAACGGTCTGGTCCTCATCCGTGATCGCCCCAACCGAGGCTTCTGATTCGGGAGTTCCCCGACTGGACACTGAGACCTCTGTTTCGAGAGTCGCCCGACTGGTCGAGGACTGTGATTGTGTTTCCCAGGGGACCCCCTTCTGGGCGACAATCGCGTGCTGGCTCTCGACCGGTCCCACTTGGCGGTAGCCAAGAAACACACTGGCCAGGAGCAACACTCCGGCACCGGTGACGACCGCAACGAGAGCCCGCTGGGAACGCCGGTTGTGCCCGACCTGTTCTCCGTGATTGTGGCGCTGACGGCCGGTGAGCGTTCCCAGTATTTGAGTCAGACCGACCAGCACCGCAATGGCGATGCCGCCGAGCACGAGGATCATCATGAAACTCATATTCATTGAAATAACCTGAGTGTCCATCTTGCTACCTGCCGTTCTATGCACGTGTCTGAACCAGGTCGATTCAGGTCAGATTGACTTGCTTTGGGGCTTCAGGCCGTTGCTGCGGCATCGTCGGACATTTCGCCCGGGCGATGTTCGGGGCTGACCCATACGGCTGCCAGTTGCGCCGAAACAGACATGGCTCCGGCCCACGCCACGGCCCAGTCGTACGGGAACTTTCCGATCAGCGACAGCACCCATGCGGCCGCCATTGTCCAGAACACCGACATCACCCGCAGGCGTGCCGGTCGGTAGGAATCCACGTGGAACCACCAGCGGCGAACAAGCATCAGGATTCCAAAGAAGGTCACATATCCTACGAGTCGCTCGGCATCTTCCGAAGTCGTCACCATCGAAATCAGATTGTGATCGGCCACGTATCGCGACAACTGCCCGTAATCGTGGACGGGCAGCAAATCAACCATCAGCGTGTCATCAACCATGAAGGCACCAGCACCGACCATCATGCCCAGCACACCCGTGGTCAGTCGCCTCGAGACGCCATTGCCGCCTCGGCCTTCGAAGAACTTTGACGGCAGGATTGCGGCCCAGCTTCCCAGCGTCGCGACCAGACCGAAGAGCGCGGCTTTCGCGGGAGTATTCAGAAACGGCGCGTCGATGCCCCACAGGGCGACTGCCATCAACCCGGCACACAAAGCGGCGACGGCCATCGAGCCAGTGGACTCGGCGCCCTGTTCAAGCACGGACAGGCTGCGTTCCGCTTCCGGCGAGTAGTTGCGAACGTAGAAAGAATTCAGACGTGTGGCACGTCGAGGTTGGCGTTTCCCGTCGTCACGCAGTTCACCGTAACGCTCGTCCGCATCAATGAAGAAGGCACGGTAGATCGCGCGAACGACGAAAAACGCCCCTGCGCCGAAAGTCCCCAGGACGATCAGGAAGACTAACGGAATGCCGCCCCCAAAAAGTAAGGCTGGCAGAATGAACATTGCGGCGAAACCGAGGCCAATAATGAGCAACCAGTTACTGGGTTGCTCCAGGAATGTGGCCACCGGAGTCGCTGCTCTGACGATCTGCTCCCGTTCGCCCGACGACAATCGCCGCGCCTGGCGAGGGCGTTGCGGGCGATCAACGAACTCGACGTCGTCGTACTGCTGTTCTCGGGTAAATGTCCCGGGCTGTTGCTGCGTAAAGGTCGCGGGATACGGCGCAGCGGCGGCCGCCGCCACGGGTGCGCCTTGCTGAAACGCTTTGTACTCGTCCTTCACGTTGGCCAGAGCCGCACTGAATTCCTTCGCGAGTGTCGCGACGCTGGGTGTCCGCTTCAGCGGGTCCTTTTCCAGGCCACGCGCCAGAACTGGCTTGAGTCGTTCCGGCAGGCAACTCAAATCCGGCGGCTGCGAGAGTTGTTTCATTAACACTTCGCCGGTCGATTCGCCGTCGAACGGAACGTTGCCGGTCAGCATTTCGAACAGCATGACGGCAACACCGTAGACGTCGACTTCGTGACCGTAGCGCCCGTGTGCGATCTCCGGGGCCATGTAATACACGGTCCCAACACTCTGCGTCTGAGCACTGCGGCGGCTCTCGGAGATGAACTTTGCGAGGCCGACGTCACCGACCTTAATAGTATCTTCTTCAAGGAAAATGTTGGCCGGTTTGATATCACGATGCACGATGCCTTTGTCATGCAGGTAACCGACTCCGCCTGCGATGCCGTTCAGAAGTCTTTCGACCTGCTCCGGCGGAAGACCCTTCGGATTGTCGGCGATCAAACCATCGAGCGCCTGTCCGGAGACATATTCCATCACGACCCAGTGCTCACCCGCCGCGTTGGTCTTGACGTCGAAGATCGACAGCAGGTTGGGGTGTTTCAGATTCAGGCACTGCGCGATGCCGCGCAGTTCCACATCCATGTTGTCCTGCAGCAGCTTCAGCGCGACTTCCTTGCCGGCATCGCTGAGGGCGTAATAGACCTCACCGAATCCGCCACGCTGAATGGCTCGCTTGATGGTGAAACCATCAAGTGGTTTCGATTCTGGCTCATATCTGAAGTTCATCGGACGGCGGCCTTGTTTTGGCGAGTGCTCTAGATCGATTGTCGTTTTCATTGGTCTTTGACCTGCCTGCCCGCTGTGGTCATCTGTCATCAGTTCAGTGCCTCGAGGCGGAACCGATACTGACCTGTCGTGATGACCTGACCCGATTCGACCGCAGCCAGGCCTTGAGCCAGTTTTCCATCAACAAACAATGGCTCGCGTGACCGTGCTGCCAGGCCGTTTCCTGTGCGAGCCAGCACGACGCTCGTCGACCACGACGGGCAGCAAATGTGATTTTCCGGACCGTTACCCAATAGACACGTATCAGCCATCAGAACAACACCGTCGACCGAAGTTCGCGGTCGGTGGTTGCTTTGAAACGTCAATCTGGCCGATGCGCTCAATGGAGTCGGCATGGAAAACCCAATTCGCACGGAATCCCCCAGCGTCACTTCACAGTCGTCCGGCAACACTGTCTGGCGATCGACTGACCGGCCATAAACCGAGACCCGCGAATGTGGTGTGATCAGATAGTCCTCTTCCACACGTTCCAGCGAAGCGTGCCGCCGGGACATGTTCGCCATCAGTGCCAGATCGGCTTCGTCTTCGTCACCTGATTTCGCAAGTAACCCCATGCCGCCTGTGACTCGCCCGACGGAAACCGTCTCTCCGGTCAGTATCAGCCACGCACCGACGCCATCAATCCAGGCCATATATCGCCGGCCCGGCTGAGACTGGTTTTGCGTGTTGAACAACGGACCGAACATTGGGCTGCCTGCCGTCTGGTTGTTGTTTGTAGTCGCCGGATTTATCCGGCCTGGTCGTTGGTGGGCGTCGGTGGGCCGCCTGTCTTTGCAGACTCGGCTGGGGTCGGAACCGCATGAATGCGGTTACTACGAACGGCGGTTAATTCGAACAGCGGCTGTGACTGCGAAACGGACCGACAGTCGGCATCCTGCCAGACTGTCGATCCCGGATCGGCAAGCAGTCACAGGTCGAGATCACCCGGCTCAGTTGTTAGCCGGTGCGTCTTCGACCGGCTTGGTCGATTCAGCAACGTCACCACCGTCTTTTGAGTTACCGAAGTACGCGTTGACCGCGTCTTTGATGTCCTTCGACGATTCGCTTTCAACTGGAATCAGGTCCGTCGTCTCGCCTTCGATCACGGCCGCTTCCTCGCGGACTGCGACCTTGTGCTCAACCCGACCGATCAGGTCCTTCACTCGCTTCAGTTTCGACTCGTCGTAATCACTATCAGCAATCGTCTCGGACGCCTCGACCGCACTCAGGCGGGCTTCAAGCATCTCGATGTGCAGTTTTAATTCATCGCTAGCCTTCCGCAGTTCGACGAGCTTTTCCTCGTTCTTCGTCAGTGCATTCTGCTTCGCGGTGAGAACCTGTTTTTCGCTGTCTAGCGTCTGCTCGATGAGCTTGAACTCATCAAACCGTTTAGCAACGTCGGCCCGCAGTTCCTCGTCCGTGTAGCTCACGTTGCCGATCGTGAACGTCGTCGACGGAGAATCCAGCTTCTTTGTACGCTCCATAATCACGTCGCGGCTGTCGGCAACCTGGTTAGCCCGTTTGTCGAGAGCTGCGGTCAGTTCTCTAACATCGATACGCGCACTAGACACGACCGTCCTCATTCGACTGATCTCAGGCTCAAGCTCACTAGTGAGCATGTTCTTAGCGGTCTTCAACTGAAAGCCGGGCGAGAGGCTGTCCTCGGCGGCTTCGCGGGCCTCGTTCACCGCGGTCGATGTGTACGAAAACATGTTCTTGCCGAAGATCAGTCCACCCAGGACCAATGCTCCAAGAACTCCAAATCCCGCTTTCTTTGCAATACTCATGATTCACCTCTTCTCGATTAAGGACTGGTTGCCAATTGATTTCATGCGCCAGCAAACTCAAACGCCGGCCGATCGGCCCCACTCAACGCCTCCTGCAGGAGACAGATCAGCCAACTGAGGGGGTATTCGACGGTGGCACCGAATCTTAGCCCGATTTGCCAGAATCTTAGCCGTTTCCCGGAAATCGTCGATCGCCGCGTCACCGAAAGCCGCGAACGACAATTGCGCATTCTGGCAAACAGAACCTGATTCGGACATTCACAGCCGTCCCAATCTGGCTCACAGGCCAAACACTGTGCGACCCGCCCGTTCGTGTTCCTGCGGTTGAACGGGTCGTGCGATGTCTGCCGATTACGGATGCGGCGCCGGCATAACCCGCGAGTTGAGAATGACGGGTCACGCTGCCGTGCCAGTCTGTCGGGGGCGTTCAGACGCTGATTGACCCGACTTCTCTGTGAGCTATAGCCCTGATGGACCATTGCAGGAACTCCGTCGTCACCCTCGATGAGCGAGGCCGATTCGTTGGACGGGCGGTCACCTGCTGACAGCAAACAGGAGTCTGCGATGCTCGCGTCGCCCGTGAATCAGCCACCAGGATCGACAGTCAATTCGATGACTCGACCGGAACCATTCGCTCGATCCGTCACCGGACCGACGAATGCCGTGCGTCAACCGAGTCAGAGCGAAACTCTGTTTGTCGTCCGGCGACTCGACACCAGTGCGGAACCCGTGCTGCTCACAAGCGGTCGCTGGTCAGTGGGAACCGCTGACGGCAACCGTCTGCAGATCACCGCTGACGGAGTGGGAGCACGCCATTGCCTGATCATCGCGACTCCCTTACGCACCCTCATCAAGTCGTGGGATACGCAGACATGGCTCAACGGCCAGGCGATTACGGATTCCGAACTGCGACCGGGTGATCAACTGAAGATTGGCGAGGCCCTCTTTTCTGTGTCTCCCCCGGAATCGAACGAACTGATCTCGCAGCTTCCGTGCGTCTCCGATTCGTCCATTGCCAGCCATGAGGATCGGAGCGCAGACGAGTATCCGACGGAACGGATTACAGACCGCACGCATGCACAGATTTCGCGCGTAGACGAGTTGACCGAGACTCTCGATGCATTGAGTGATGAGCTGCATGGACGTGAAGAGTCAGCGGACCGGCTGGACCAAATGATCGACCGACTCCAGCAGACGACTCAACCGCCACATGTCGACTCCGAGACGGAACGGTCATCCGATGACTTGACTGCCGATCCAACTGGCCGGATCGACCACCAGCCTGATGAATCGCTGTGCGAAGGCGATGGACTGGTCAGCAGCAAGGCCGTCGAAACCGAACACGAGCGGCTGGCCATCGAATTCGATGCGAAGTCGCGGCAACTGGATGCTCAAACGGATTCGTTGGAGACTCGCTCGGCCGTGCTCGATGCGCAGACGAGCGAGATCAGCGAGCGAGTGGCTCAACTGGAGCGGGAACGACAGGACCTGAACAGCGCGCGGTCGGATGTGGAACAGCAGCGTCACGACCTTGCACGACAGCAGGATGAACTGAGCGTCGGTTTGGAAGAACTTGACTACCAGCGTGAAGCCGCGCAGGCCGAGGCGGACGAGCTGCGGAGTCTTTACGAGACCCTGAATGAGAAGTTCCCGGACGTCGCATCTGCCCTGGCAGACGATGTCGCCGATCTGCATGCACCTCCGCAACCGATCGAAGACCGCGATGCTGAGGCTGAAATCGACGCGGTCGGCGACGAGATCGCCGAAACTTCACGGGCGGATGAAGTTTCCGACCTGCGCACGCTGGCAGCCGAGGCCGACGCATCCGATTCCAGTTCCGATCGCACTAATACGCCCGACATAGTGGAAACGACTCCCGCGGGATCGGGCGTGAATGCTGATGCTTCCAGCAACAAAGAAACCTCGACAGACAGCGGCAGTGAAGTGTCCCGGCCAGGTCGCGCGACACGATGTCAGGCGATCTCGAACGAACAGGACTTGTCCGGTCCCAAAGAATCGCTGCGTTCGCTTGTCCTCGAGAATTCCGGCGAGTCATCGTGGGAGGTCTCTCAGTTGATTCTCGAGCGGATCAGATTTGGGAGGCTGGTCGAAGAACTGCGGCCCGGAGCATCTGCTCCGGCGGTGGATGAGGTTCATGAAGATGAGGCAACGCCCGTCGGTGTCGGTGCCGCGTCGCTGGTCAGCCAGCATGTCACGACCAATGCCATGCGGTCGCGCGAGGCCGCTGTTCGAGAACTCGATGAACTTGTGCTGGCAGCTACCGATTCGGTCAACATCAGCTCCACGTCTTCGGAGCCGGGGCTGCCGAATCTGGCCGGTGAATCGACGACTGCGGCGGATGTGTCCGGTTTCGAATTTGCCGACGTCAGTTCACCTGATGAACCTGAGCAGAACGAATTCAATGAATCGATCGAAGACGGTGGCGTCGCGAATGACGGGACGCAACTTGATGAGACCGACCAGGGACCAGTCGTGCTTGAGGTCGAAGATCTCGACGAAGCGACAACGGACGACCCGACATTCGCAGCGACTGATGAAGCGACCAGAAGCGACAGTCCGATCAGCCTGCTTGATCGACTGAAAGAGAGCATTGCGACGGAATTCGACGCGTCCACAGAAACCGATTTCACTTCGACTGCTGATGACGAAGATGCATCCGAGGCATCGGATACCGTCGACATGCAGGTTGGGGAGACATTGTCCGGACCGGGTGCATTGCTGTCGTCGATATTCGACGTCGAAGAAGATCGGCCAATCGAATCCGATGCTGCCGACGCGGATGCCGGTGATCAGCCAGTGTCTACGGTCGAAATCCGGGGTGAATCGAACGACGCTCGTGTCGATGCCGAACCAGAACCAGCCGACGACCTGCGTTCTCAGCTCGCCAATATGTTCGAGCTGCCCGAGCTGACGGAGCACTCGGAAGAACCATCCAATGAATCTCCGCTGGATGAGCGCTTCAGCTCGCTTTATGTAGACCGCGACGAGGATGTGGACGTCGACATCACCGAGCCGGTCGAAGATTCGACGCCAACAGGTCCCGTCCAGGAAACCAGCACCGAAGAGGGTCAGATCAGCTCGTACATGGAGCAGTTGCTGGCTCGCAGTCGTATTCAGAGCGGCGCACGCGATGAGGAAACCGCGGCACCCGCGCCCGTACGTGAGGGAGTCGTCGAGCCAGTTGCAGTCAGTGAGGATGACGGTGACCGGTCGTGGCTGGAGCAAGGTCCGCGGCACAAGCAGGATCGCAGACAGGTGCAGGCAGATACTCAGGCGTTTCGTGAGCTGGCAAATCACTCGGCTCGATCGGCCGTCGATGCGGCGCAGCGCAAGCAGTTGCGCACGGCTGTGATCGTCAAAACACTCGCATCCGTATCGGCTCTGGTCGTGGGGGCAATCGCAATACTGATGGAACTTCCGAAAATCTTCGGTTTCGGCGTGCTGGGTATTGGGCTTGTCTTCACCATTGATCTCCTCCTCACAATCGCTCGCAACTGGAAGGGTGTAGCGAAGCTGGCGCGCGCACGACGCGCCAGTGATCGGCCCAACGACGGCGAGCCAGATGAAACGGAGGCAGACGAACTGACTCCAGACGTACCGCTCCGCCAGCAGGAAGATGCGGATCCGAGTGTCGATGCAAGAGTCCCGGATGATCGCCTGGAGCGGGTACTTCAAGCAGAGATTAAACCCACTCGCAATGCGGTCCCCGACGCGCCGACGGCGGAATTCGAGAGTCGAGTCCGCGAACTGTTTGGTGAGCCCGAAGCTGACACGCCCAAAGCCGACGCAACTGAAGAGGAACCGAGCGACGCGGACGCCGAATAGCCGCGTGTCCGCTCCTCACATACGCGCATGCAAGCTACGCTCTGCGGCTGAGATGATGACTCGCCTTCCGGCCCGCGGTGGCCGGAACATCCGCAGGGAGTTGGGATCATGTTGTCCGGATTCAGGTTGGCTCACCCGATGGGTGACCGGTTTGTTCGCGCCACCACAGTCTTCGGCGCCATTGCGTCGAAACTGATCTGCAGCAGGCACGCCACGCAGGCACTGGCCGTCCTGTGTCTTCATCTGGCCACAAGTTTCGCATCGGCTGCGACTCCGGCTCCGGTTCGTGTCTTCATTCTGGCCGGTCAGTCCAACATGCAGGGGCAGGGCGTCGTCGATCTGGATCACCCGCAGTACTACAACGGCGGCAAAGGCACGTTGCTGCGAGTCATGTCCGATCCGGCGAACAAGGCTCGGTTCGCGCATGTGAAAGACGCTGATGGCCAGTGGGTCGTGCGGGATGACGTCCTGATCCGATTCCGGACGAAGAACGAGATCAAGATGGGCGGGCTGAGCATTGGGTTTGCTGGCTATCCCGGCAAGCACCACATTGGTCCGGAGTTCCAGTTTGGCCACGTGGTGGGCGAAGCCTTTGAAGAGCCGGTGCTGCTGATCAAGACCGCATGGGGTGGCAAGAGCCTGTTCAAGGACTTCCGTCCGCCCGGTGCCGGTGGAGAAACCGGACCGTACTATCGCCAGATGGTCGCAGAAGTCCGCGAGGCTCTGGCCAGTGCTGACGACGATTTCCCGGCGCTGGCTGGACGCGAGCGACTGATCAGCGGATTCGTCTGGATGCAGGGCTGGAACGACATGTTCGATGAGCAGGCCCGCGCTGAATACGAACAAAATCTCGTCCACCTGATTGACGACGTGCGTGCCGAGTTCAAAGCACCCAGGCTGCCGGCTGTGATCGGTGAACTCGGCAACGGCGGACCGAAGGCCAGCGGCAGCATGCTGGCCATTCGCAAAGCTCAGAAAGCCGCGGCAGATCGACCCGAGTTCAAAGACACGGTGGCATTCGTACCGACAGCGGCGTTCGCCCGACCGGCTCAGGAATCACCGAACGTGGGACATGGGCATCACTGGTTCGGTAATGCCGAGAGCTATTTTCTGATCGGCGACGCTCTGGGCCGGTCCATGCTGACACTGCTCGGCAAGGGGCCGCAGCCGGATTGATCCACGACAACCGGGACGAACCGCACTTGAATGCCGATTGTGTGCCGATTGCGAGGGCAACGCATGGCTGTTGACGTGAAGCTCGTGGGACTCGATTTCGGCACGACGACCAGCAGTGCCGTCATCGCGTCCGCGCAGCTCACGCGTAACTCGGTGACCGGCCGATCTGAACTGGCCGACGTTCGGGAAACTTACTGTTCGGACCTGGTGTTCACGCCGTTCAGCGACGACAGGCTCGATGAGATCGCCCTGGCCCGGTGCCTGGATGAATGGCTGGCAGCTGGCCAGATCGATCCGGATGAGGTCTTCGGCGGCGGTGCCTTGTTGACCGGACTGGCGGCTGAGCAAACCAACGCACCGGCCGTTGTCCGCACGATTCGACGGCGACTCAAGAACGCTTTGATCGCGACCGCCGATGATCCAGGCTTGGAGAGCTGGCTGGCGTTCATGGGAAGCTGTGCGGGACTCTCACGTGCGCATCCGGTAGTGCCGATCGTCAATCTCGATATCGGCGGTGGGACGACGAACATTGCGCTGGGAACGGCCGGCAACGTGCTGCGAACCGGCTGCCTGCATGTTGGCGCACGCCACATTCAGGTCACGCCGGGCAGCTATCGGATCTGTCGGCTGTCGCGATACGCACAGGAGTTGCTGGCTGAACTCCGGATTGCAAAGACCATTGACGATTGCCTGACAGACGCGGAGGTGCAGGCCATCCTGGCGTACTACATGTCACTTCTAACAGCCGCGATCGACGGCGATTCCGACCGGAGCCGAAATCGCGTGGCTCGCCTGCATGAAGTGAGACCGTTCCGCGCTCCGCGGGATGCGGACAACGTCGTCGTGACTGTTTCCGGCGGCGTTGGTGCGCTGATCTATTCGCACTTGAGTGGCGCAGGATGGCCGTCGACGACGTGCTTCGGTGACCTGGGAATCGACTTCGCAAAAATGCTGGTGAGTTCGCAGTGGGGAGAACACTTCAGGGAATTCGTCCCGCAATCAGCCGGACGCGCGACGGTGTACGGTCTGCTGCGGCACAACACGGAAGTCTCTGGCAGCACGCTGTTCCTGCCGAATCCTGAGTCGCTGCCACTGACGGACGTACCGATTCTCGGCACCATCGCATCGCACTCGACGGATGAAGAGATCGACAGTCTGATGTCTCTGATGCGGACAAGTCACCGGGGTGCCTGTGCCTGCATCGAGCTGTCGGCAGATGACGGACCGTCTGTTCGTTCGCTGGCGCAGAGGATTTCGAGGTCTCTCAAAGAAAATGCGTTCCCGGTCGCTCAGCCGCTCGTTCTGCTGGTGACTGAAAACGTCGGCAAGGTTCTGGGCCATTACATTACGGAGTGGGGGTCGCTGCCGTGGAACCTGGTCGTGATCGACGAACTCGCGGTGCGGCATGCCCAGTACATTCGGATCGGTCGCGTGCATGAACAGGTCGTGCCCGTGTCCTTCTACGGCCTGCATGACGAGTGAGACATCCCATGCACACGCTGACGCCTCTCTCCGACATCCCTGTGCCGGACGTATCTTGTGATGAGACCTACGAGACGACGTGTTTCGACCGGGCATTCACATTCCATGGTCTGAAGTCGCTGCTGGGTGCCAGCGATTACAGCAAGGCCGGCGAACGGAACGCCGGACTGGCCGCCCCGACGGAAACCGCTCGTGAGGCGGCACGCGGAATTCTGTCCGGACTGACGCTGCAGCATCTGTACGATCACCCGTTGACCGACGAGCACGGAGCCGTCGATTCCGTCATGCGTGTGAACTACGACATCGATCGAACCACTTTCGCCGAGCTTGCGACGCTGACGGTCGGAGAAGTGAAGAACCGGCTGCTGCGTTCGTCGGGAAGTGAAATCACACGCATCGGTTCGGCGCTGACCGGAGTGATGGCAGCGGCGATTGCGAAGCTATGCGACGTCCACGAGCTGATTCTGATTTCCCGCAGAATCTCGCGTCCGACCAAAGCTCGTACGCTGCTCGGTTTGCCTGGTCGACTGTCCTCGCGTCTGCAGCCGAATCACCCGACCGACGACATTCGCGGAATCACTCTGCTGTGTTACCTGGGCCTGTCGGTCGGTTCCGGGGATGCGCTGATCGGCGTCAATCCCGCGGTTGATACCGTCGAGAATGTTTCCTCACTGCTCCACAACCTGGACCGCCTGCGACGACGGACGGGCGCTCCAACGCAAATCTGTGTGCTCTCACATATCAAGACTCAACTGGCGTGCCTGGAGAATGGTGCGCCGGTCGAGATCCTGTTCCAGAGCCTGGCCGGAACTGAGAGTACAAACCTGCTGGAGTTCGACATCTCTGTCGACCTGCTGGATCAGGGATACCTTGCCATGTCTGAGAAAGGGCCGCTCACCGACGCGGCCGAGCAGTTCATGTACTTCGAAACGGGCCAGGGCAGCGAGTTTACTTACGGCCGACACAACGGCATCGATATGACCACCACCGAGGCGCTTTGCTACGGGCTGGCTCGGCGGTACGACCCGTTTATGGTCAACAACGTGACCGGCTTCATCGGGCCGGAGACGCACCTGGACAGTTTCGAAATGGTCCTCTCGAACCTGCAGGACCATTTCATGGGCAAGCTGCTGGGTCTGCCGATGGGCATGGCACCGTGTTACACGCTGCACTCGAACATCACTCTGGAAGGCCAGCAGATCGCCACCGAACTGCTGACGTCGGCCGGTGCGAATTATTACATGGACGTTTTTCTGAATACCGATCGCATGCTCGCTTACTTCGACACGAGCGGTCACGACGACCAGACGTTGCGTGAAACGCACAACAGGCTGCCAGCTCCCGAATACCTCGACTGGGCGATCGCGAAGCAGATCTTTGCCAGAAGCCCCGATGGCGAAGTGACTCGCGGTCCTCGCTGGGGTGATCCGACTGTGTTCTGCGAATCGGAATCCGAGCTTCAGGAACTGCTGAGTGCCACTCCCGCGGTCCCCGGCCTGGCGACCGCTGGTCCGCGGCCCGTGGATGCAGTGCAGCGACAAATGCGAATCAATCAGGCCATCGGACGTGAGGCCATTCACGCGGAACTGCGGACCGACGAGCTGCAGCAGATCACATCATTCCGGTTAATAGAAACCGAGGCCACCGACCGAGCAGCACATCTCAACTCGCCGGACCTCGGGGCGCGTCTTTCGTCGTCCAGTCTGGATCGACTGTCTCCCGAGCCCAATCAGGTGCAGATTCTGGTGTCAGACGGCCTGAGCGCCGAAGCCGTGCATCACAACGCCGCCGAGCTGTTGCCGGTCCTGCTGGACGGACTGAAGGGGCGCAGTCTGTCGACAGGACAACCGCTGCTGGCGCGCTACGGGCGAGTCAAGCTGGCGGAACCAGTCGCCGAGCGGCTGGAAGCGGATGTCATCATCCATCTGATCGGCGAGCGTCCGGGCGGTGACGCGCTCGCGTCGCGCAGTCTGTCTGCTTATCTCGTCTATCGCCTCGCTGATCCGTCGGTCCAGGCATCCGCCGCACAGTTCAGTGGCAACCACGACATTCGATTCGAGAGCACTGTGATTTCCAACATCTACTCCGCGGGGCTGCCGCCCCTGGAAGCAGGCGGTGTGATTGTGGAAAGGGTGAGGGAGATCGTCTCACATCGGGCGGCGGGCAACCGACTGGAATCGCTGCTCAAATCAAACGCTGTGCGGCGTGGGTCTCAGACCCCGCCGAAGACTTGACCGCAGGTCTTCCTGAGTCACCGTACTCTTCAGTGGCGTGCCATGCTGGATAGCCATCACAACCCACACCCGGATAAACAGTCCAGACGAGTCGTGAGGTAACCAGGACGACCCGCGATTTTCACCGTTGCTCGTGTCGGATCATTGAAATGCTGTGGATCATCCTTGGTTCTGTCGCTGTAACAACTGCTGCCGGACTCTCAATCGCGGCTTCGATTCACTCGCATCGAGATATCGAAACCGGACACCCAAAGTTCGACTCGATTGCGGACGTGACGGGCATCTGGGATCGCTCAACGTTCGATCAGAGTCTTGGGCCTCGCGATGCCGATGATCGGTACACGGTCAACCCGGAAGCGGTTTACCGAATCCCGCAGACATTGCCGAAACGCTTGTTTGACAATGTTTGCGGCGATGTTGTTTCCATTGGTTTTGCCCTGGTATCGCCCGTGTTGTTTCGGTCGCAGCCTGCGGTTGCCGTCATCCTGTTGATCATCGCTTCGACGTACATGGTCGTTGGCTATGTCAGTGCGATCGTGGTGGTGGTCGGTTCCCAGTCGTCACTCGAAGATCAAAGTCCAGAACATCAGAATTCGCAGTCATCGGGTGAGGATGTTGATTGCGAATGAGGTCACCTGAGCACGGCGTTGGCTGCAGATCGCCAGAATGAGAAGACCGGCGGTCGGCATAACGACGGGGTCGGGAAACCTGCGTCGAATCCGAGGCCACAGGCAACAGCCTGGAATCGACTCTTAAGTCGAACACAAACGGTCCCGCTACCGGAGATGAACAATGAGCATTGTGGGCTCGGCCGTCATCGCATTGATCATGCTGTGCGCCGCGATCGGGGCTGTTGCGTCCATTCGCGATCCGGATCACGGACTGGGCAAGGAGTTCATGGAGGGACTGCACGCGATCGGACACATCTTCATTCCGGTTGCCGGGATCATGGCGTCGATCCCGTTGCTGTCTCACTTCGTCGACGGTGTTTTCGGACCGCTGCTGGAGATTGTTGGAGCCGATCCCGCGATTGCTGCCACATCGTTGATTGCCGTCGATATGGGCGGCTATCAGCTTGCCGATCGTCTGGCGGAGACCCGCGAGAGTTGGATCATGGCGATGATGGTTGGCTACATGGCCGGAGCCACCATCGTGTTTTCGATTCCCGTCGGTCTCGCGCTGCTGGAGCAGAAGGATCACAAGTACCTGGCATTGGGGGTGCTGTCCGGCATCCTGTCCATCCCGGTTGGCGTGTTGATTTCTTCGGTCATCATCGCGGCGACCAACCCGCTTGTGCGTGGTGTGCCGCAGACCGACGGGGAATCCACAATTCGATTGAACCTCGAACTTGCCACGATCGGAATGAACCTGATCCCGCTGGTCGTTTTCGTCGGGTTGATCGCTGTGGGACTTCGCTTGTTTCCAAACACCATGATTCGTGGATTCATGGTCTTCGGACGACTGCTGGACGCGGCCATTAAACTTGTACTCGCCGGCTGCATCATCGAATACTTCACACAGGTCTTCTCGGAGACGGTCGGCTGGCGTTTCGATCCGATCATCGCCGACGAGCAGGACCGTTTTCGTGCTCTGGAGGTCGCCGGCTATATCGGAATCATGCTGGCCGGTGCGTTTCCGATGGTCTATCTGATTCGCACGTACCTGGAAAAGCCCGTCAACCGACTCGGCGAACTGGCCGGTCTGGAAGGCACCGGAGCCGCCGGCATCCTGGCTTCGCTGGCCAACATTCTGGCAATGTTTCGGCTCATCCGTGAGATGCGACCTCAGGATAAAGTTCTGAACATCGCTTTCGCCGTGTGTGCCGCATTCCTGTTTGGAGACCACCTGTCATTCACGGCCAACTTTCAACCAAATCTCATACCAGCCGTGATGCTGGGGAAACTCGGCGGCGGCATATTCGCCATCCTCCTGGCCCGACGTCTATCCGTCCCCAAAGCCCTGGAACTGGCGAGCCACGATGCACCTCAATGACAAAAGCAGAGTGTCGGGAAAGTCCGAATCTCTTCTGGTTCATCGGAGTGAGTTCGGTACGATCGCTGAATACTCACGCACGCCGTCCGTCATTGCGACAGTGTGTCACCCATGACGCCGTTGGGCGACGTCAACTCTGGCTAATTCCTCATGGTTCGCGACGTCAATACACCGAAACCCCGCCGCCGCTGGCTGCAATTCAGCCCACGCGCACTGCTTATCGTGATGCTGATGCTGTTGCTGGGCGTCGTGTTCGTCGTGTTGGGTTCAATGGCCCATGAAGCAAGACGGCAGCGGAAGATCGTTGCTGATTTGCACCAGATGGGGGCGAGTGTTCACGTCTCGGATGAAGAGCCTTCAATGCCCGAATGGTTCGACACGGGCTATCGTGGTCGGGTGGCTGCCATCACCGTTATTGGCGGGCAATTCAATGATGCCACGCCCTTGGCGGAATTGAAGAATCTGAAAAGCCTTCGCTTGTCTGGTATACAAGTCGTTGATGTCTCGCCGCTGGCGGCATTGAAGAAGTTGGAATTCCTTAATCTGTCGGATTCACAAGTCGGCGATGTCACACCGTTGGCAGAATTGAAGAAGCTGGAATCGCTGTCATTGTCTGGTACGCAGGTTACCGATGTCGCTCCCTTGGCGAAGTTGAGCCGTCTGTGCTACCTCAAATTGTCCGCTACGCACGTCAGCGATTTGTCGCCGTTGGCCGAGTTGAGGAATCTGATACAGCTTGATTTGTCCGATACTCAGGTCGCTGATGTCACGTCCCTGGCGGGGTTGCAGAATCTGGAACAACTATCCTTGGCTCGTACCCAAGTCGCTGATGTCACGCCGTTAGCGGGATTGAAGAATCTGGAACGACTGTACTTAGGTCGTACCCAAGTCGCTGCGGTCATGCCCTTGGCGGGATTGAAAAAGCTGAAATTGCTTTCCTTGTCTGGTACGCAAGTCACCGATGTCATGCTGTTAGCGGGGTTGAAGAATCTGACAATGGTTTTCCTATCTGGTACGCAAGTCGCTGATGTCACGCCCTTGGCGGAATTGAAGAACCTGAAAGAACTGCACTTGGATCGTACGAAAGTCGCTGATGTCACACCCTTGGCGGGATTGAAGAAGCTGGAAACGCTTTATTTGTACTTCACGCCAGTCACTGATCTCACGCCCTTGGCGGGATTGATCAACCTGGACTTTCTTGACGTGTCTGGTACGCAAGTCGCTGATGTGGCGTCCTTGACGGGATTGAAGAATCTGCAATTCCTTGACTTGTCGCTTACACAAGTCGGCAAGGAACAAGTGAATGAACTCCAGCAAGCGTTGCCTGATTGCGAAATCACGCGATGACCGACGCACGGCCCGACAATTAAGGATTTGAAGTCGGCGGGTGTGGACGTTGATCGCGGTTGAAGCATGGTTCCGCCCGACTTCAAGTCCCTGTTCAACAGTCTGCCGCAGAGTTGCGGTATCAATGTCGCAAACGCCTTCCCCGTTCATCCACGCGTGTGCTTCCAGTACCATCTTCTGGTCAGGCCAACGTCTTTCGCTCCGTTGTGGGGCGACGTCGGCCAAACTTCCCGTTGAGCGACGTCACGTAATGCGCGATACAGAACTCGACCTATACCTTGTCCTCCTGTCCCTTGTGGTTGCTATCCATCTCGCTTGCAGTCGTGACCTTGCCACAAAGAGTGCAGGCGTGATTCTATTTCTTGGTGGCGTTCAACTTCTGGTGGCAGGTGGCACATGGGCCAGCAAATCCAGTTTTTCATTCGGCCACATGCTGGTGATTCCATTCATGCCAGTCGTCGCATGGATTATCCGAATGGTCGTCCGCGAGCGCCGCAAGAATCACGACAGAGACACGCGGCTTGGCTCTTAGAATCGGGTCCGAAACAAGTTCCCGATTTCCGTGAGCCGACGGCGCTAGCCGTGAGCCCGAGGCTACGGCTGACGCCTGCCGAGGCTGTGCACTCGTCCGGAGCTGAGCCGTAGGCGGATTTCTCCGAAATCCGCTGCCCTGGACCTGGCAAGACTGAGCGGCGGTCGATGCGCCGGCTGGTGGCGATGTCGGCCGGTCCCGATTTCGGAGAAATCGGGCTACGGCTCATGAGCTGACACAAATTCGGGAGGTTACTTCGGACCCGTTCCTTAACACTTCTGGCAGATCGTAGCCGTCGCCGTAAAGACCCACGGCCGTTTCCGGCGGCCGGTGTTTGATATCGCAGTTTGCGATATCAAAGACGTAAACTCCTGCTGCGTAAGCTGAAAGGCGAAGTCGTCGGGAAACCGCTCACGATTCCGCGTCACCTGTTCGTTCAGCCGTCCGGTTGTGACGCCGTACAGCCTGGCCAGGTCGGAATCGAGCATCACGCGCTGTCCACGAACCACATGGATCGCCTCTTCAATTTCGGCTGGTGTGATCGTGTCTTCTCGTTTCGGTTTCTTCTTTGCCATCAGCTCAGAATATGAAACCGCGCCGCACCTGCACAGACGCGGCATTCATGCCGCAAACGCCTTCCCCGTTCATCCACATGGGCTCCGATTGTGCAATCGTCCGGTCGGACCAACATTTTTCGCTCCGTTGCGGGCCGGCGTCGGATGTGCTTCCCGCGGGCGACATGGCAATCTCACTTTGCTCCTTCGCTTCGTACGAGGCGACGTCGGCAACACAGCCCGTTGAGCGAGTTGCAGCATCCGTGAAACGCATGAGAACAACCAATCGCCGGAATCTGAGCCTGGGTCTGTTGATGGTCAGCCTGCTCGTTGCTGGAGCGGTTTTCTGGTTCAATCAACAGGAACCACTGAGTCCCATCGAATCCCGGTTGGTGGGAACATGGAAATCTGAACTCACATCGAGTCAGTTTAGAGAGTCGCCTTTTCTGCACGAGTATCGGCCAGACCGCACGGTCGTGAGACGAGAAACAGATCCCGGACAGACTGTGCACATCTGGAACTGGCGCGTCGAACGGGGCGTCCTTGTTTTCGAGCAACAACACTCCCTGCTGGATCAACTCATTAACGATCCAGCGCCGGATATCGGCCGAATGCAAGTCGTTTCCGTAACGTCGGACGAGCTTGTTCTCGGTACTGGAAGCAGCACCACGACTTTCTCTCGCGCGAGAGACTGAGACGGCAGCCACACATCCTGTTACGCGACTGCACTCCATGAAGAAAACAGCGTATCAGTCTTTGCTGTTACCAATCGTCGCCGATTACCGGCAGCGACCGTACGACTTCTGGCTGACGCACCTCGACGGTGAACCAATTACGTTTGAAATTACCGCGGACGATGGCACGCGATGCCAGGTGGAGATCAGCGTTTTCTGGGACGACAAACCCGATGAAGACATCCGCGTCATGTTTGCGATTGACGACGGGGGATGGCGAGCTTTCGCTCCGGTGACGGATTCCTTCATCATCGCTCACGATGGTACATTCGTTGGGGAGTAGCGCGTTGTCAGGCGTGAAGTGATGGATGTCGCCGAACTCGCCAGAGTTTGGAATCTTCGAGCCCGGCCAAAGTCTGGCGACTTCGGCTACAACTTCTCAAAAAATCGCATGGTCATCTCGGACGGCCGGCTCGCACGAGACCGGGTGTGACATCCAGGTCCAGACCGGCGGTTCGGCCACGCTCGAGGGATTCCCAGGCGATTGCTGCCATCGCTGCGTTGTCCGTGCATAGAGACATGGGCGCGACATGGAGCTGAGTGCGCGTGTGGCGGCACATGGTTTCCAACTTCTCACGCAGCGGTTGATTGGCTGCGACTCCACCACCGACACACAACGTTGATCGCTGCCGCTGCTCAAGTGCCTGTCGGCATTTCGCGACGAGCACGTCGACAACTGCCGCCTGAAAACTGGCTGCAATGTCGGCCTTGCGCTGATCAGTCAGTGGCTCGGGTTCTCGCCCCGAATTTGGGACGCCCGTGACGGTGTAGAGGACTGCGGTTTTCAGACCGCTGAAGCTGAATTCGAGACGGTCTTCCTTGAGGAACGTGCGTGGGAATCGGATCGCCTTGGGGTTGCCGGTTGCGGCGAGGGCCTGAATGGCTGGCCCGCCGGGGAAGCCGACATCGAGAATCTGGGCGACCTTGTCGAACGCCTCACCGGCCGCGTCGTCGATCGTCGAACCGAGGAGTTCGAAGTCAACGGGGCCCGTGCAGTCGTACAGATTGGTGTGTCCGCCGCTGACCACGAATCCGATCGCGGGGAACACCTCGCAGTTCGCAGCCATCCGGCAGGCATAAATGTGAGCCTCGATGTGATTCACAGCAATCAGCGGCACATCCAGAACCAGTGCCAGTGTCTTGGCAGCGGTCAGACCGACGAGCAGCGAGCCCACGAGCCCCGGCTGCGTCGCGACGGCGACAGCGCCGATGTCTGAAAGGTCCAGCTCTGCCTGGCGCAGAGACTCTTGAATCACCGGCAAGACACGGCGTACATGTGCGCGTGAAGCGATCTCTGGAACGACGCCGCCAAAGTCACGATGCAGCTCGAACTGCGACGCCACGACATTGGACAGAACACGGCGGTCACGGTCGATTACCGCGGCGGCCGTTTCGTCACACGACGATTCGAGTGCCAGCAGATAACGCACGTGATCACTGGACATGCTGACGCCTTCTCGGATGGCAGAAGCGGAAACCGCCGACGATTTAGAAACAGAAACACTGACGCTCGCACAGCGAATCCGTATGACCGGTACGACCTCGGGTTGACTGGTCTGCCATCACTCGGCGAGTTTCGATTCGAGCAACTCCCGCAATTCCACAGCGATGGCGCGTGTCAGGATCGCATTTCCGTGCTCGTTGAAGTGACCGCAGTCGTCCGAGTAGACCGTCTCGCTGACATCGGAAAACAGCCGAGACAGATCGAGGAATCGCACGCCAGCGCCACGCAGTTCCTGTCCACGTCGCACCAGTGCGGGGTATCCCTCGCGAATCGGTTTGGAGAAATTCCCTGCCCGCATTCGGATGGACTCCTGCTCCTGGGTCGTCAGCACCTTTGAGCCTGCCACGTGCAGATTTGGTTGCAGGACATGCAGATAGGCCATACGCCCTGGCGTCAGCAACTGGTTGAGCTGGATCGAACAGCGGACCCACAGGTCCGACGTGGAGGCGAGAACGTCGTCGAGTCCGCTGATCGATTGCGCGGGCCCGCTGGTTAGAAAACCGTGACCACCCGCCTGGCGGTGTTTGTCCCAGAGTTTCTGTTCCAGTTCCGCACGTTCGCGCTGCATCAGTCCGTCGCGCACCGACCAGACCAATGTGGCCAGGTGAGTACGTCGTAAAAACGACGCGACACTGCTCTTCGCCAGCATCTGTCGTTTCGCCCGGAGTTCCCACAGGCGGAACGCGTCGTCGTATTCGCGCGGATCGATAAAGGCCAGCGTGCGTGCGCGCCACGCTCGGGGATACGTTGTGTTGACTCCCATCAGAAAGTTTTCCTGATACGACAGAGCCAGTTCATTGACTCCGTCCAGATTCACAACGGCATCAAACTCACCCCCCCAGAGCCAGCACGTAGCTGATCGCCTGAAGCTGCTGCGGCTGCTTGAATCCCGACATCCCCAGCCGCAGGATGATGATCTCGCGGTCCCGCAGCGCGGGAGACTCGTGTAACAGGCTGCGAATCAGTTCCTCACCACCAACGCTCAGTTGCCATGCGACCGAACCGCCAGTGATCGCAATGATCAGGCGATCGGGGCGACGCTTGAGTAACGGTTCTCTCACGTCAACAAACCCCAGCGAATTGACCGGAATCTGACGACCAAAAACCTCTTCACCAGCGCTGAGTTGCGGATTGTGCACCCAACCCAGAAACGGATGAATCACGTGCGGACTTTCCGTTTCGTCAATCGCGTGCGCAGCCAGAGCCTGCTGTTGAACTCGCAGTTGTGACAGGGTCAACCCCGAATAGATCACGTTCAGACCGACGGCTGCGATCAGTTCGAGCACGATCAGCAAGGGAATGAAAGTGATTGTCGCGAATAGCAATCGTCGACGCAGCGGACGTCGCGGTTTTGTTGCTGAAGTGGATATCACGTCGAGTCCCGAAAACGTCAGGTGGTAAGACGAGTCTGTTGAAACAATCATCGGGTCGCAAGCGGCATCGGAAAGCCTGTTCAGAACAACTCACCGAATCTGAGGCAACGAAGGCGTTCCTTCCTCTCCGCGGGGGGACGGGACGAAATCGTCAGTTCGCAGCCTCAATGATGAATTCCGGCATCCGCTGAATCTGCCCCTCATGGTCAACACAGGCCAGCAGTGTGTGGGCGGTCGTCAGCAGTTCGTCTCCGCGATACAGCTCGTAATCATGCTCGAGCTTTGCCGGCGTGATTCGCGAAATCTTCGTTCGCAAAGTCAGCACGTCGTCGTAGCGGGCCGGCTTGAGATAACGGCATTCAACCCGAGCAATCACCAGGAACAGGCCGCTCTCTTCCATCTCGCGATAGTTGCCGCCCTGAGCACGAAACAGTTCCGTCCGCCCAATCTCGAAGTAGGCCAGATAGCGCGAATGATGCAGAAAGCCCATTGCGTCGGTTTCGACGTATCGGACTCGGATTTGCGTGTCGTGTTGTTTCATTGAGTCAATCAGTCGGGCGAACAAGTCGAACTGCCAACGCAAGCCGCGAATCATCTTCGGGCTGCACACTGCGCAGATCAAGCAGCACCTCGTCCTTGTGGATTCTCGCGAAAACCGGAATCCGCCCGATGCGCAGGCGGCCGGCGAAATCGGATGCCGAGAACAAATCGTGCTTCAACGTGACGACGACCGTCGGCAGTTCGACCGCTGGCAACGAGCCGCCTCCGACCTGGGCCACGTCGTCACGCACTTCCATTTTGAGTCCCGCCAGTTCGCCCAGCTCCTTCTTCAACGCCTCAGCTCGACTACGCAGGTCTGCCGAGCTGACCCGTAACATGGCCAATGTGGGAACCTCGACCTCGGCAACTTCGCGGGCGTACGAATCCAGCGTTGCTCCCAATGCGGCGAGTGTCAGTTTGCCAACGCGCACAGCTCGCGCCAGCGGGTGTTGACGGCATTGTTCGATGTAGTCGTTCCGACCCAGAATGATGCCACATTGCGGACCACCCAGAAGTTTGTCGCCGCTGCCCAGAACAACGTCGGCCTGGGCATGGATGCTGTGCTGAAAAGTCGGCTCTTCGGGAAGTCCGAATGTGGTCACGTCGAACAGAGCACCGCTGCCGATGTCGTCGATGGCGATGACACCGTGCTGGTGAGCCAGCGCGAACATGTCCGCCTCCGCCGGTTTCTCAGCGAATCCGACGACTCGGTAATTCGACGGATGGACGTGCATGATGGCTGCTGTGTTCGGGCCGATCGCCCGTTCGTAGTCAGACAGCTTCGTGCGGTTCGTCGTGCCCACCTCTTTCAGAATGGCTCCGCTGAGTTCGAAGATTTCCGGCAGGCGAAACGAGCCGCCGATCTCGATCATCTCACCGCGAGAAATGATGACCTCGCGACCTTCACACAGGGCCTGCAGTGTCAGCAGTGTGGCTGCGGCGTTGTTGTTCACGATCAGCGATGACTCGCAGCCGGTCAGCGTCTGCCAGGTCGATTCCAACTGGTAGCCGCGATACCGGCGGTCGCCGGTTTCGAGATCGACCTCAACATTCGACGCGGCCGCCACATTCAGCAACGCCTGCTTTGCCGCGGCGCCCAGCGGAGCACGACCCAATCCCGTATGCAGCACGACTCCCGTTGCGTTGATCACTCCGTGAATCTGCAGGCGCTCGGCCTGCACGGCTCGGCGGGAGATGCGCTGAACGGCATCCGCCCGGAGCGCGTCGCGATCCGGCAGTTCGGCCTGCTCACCATCGACAGGCGATGCCAGCAACACTTCCCGGAGTTCGCTCAGGCTGTGACGCACCCATTGAACAACTGGCTGGCGACCGTGGGTTTCGATCAGCTCGCAGATCGCCGGTTGCTCAAGCAGTTCACTGACCGAGGGCAGGCTTCGAAGCATGGGGTACGTTCAGGAGAGCGCCCAGGTCAGGCAAGGATTTCTTCGATGACGTGTCCATGCACGTCGGTCAGACGGAAGTCCCGACCCTGGAACTTGACCGTCATCTGCTCGTGGTCGATACCCAGCAGACGCAGCAGCGTGGCATGCATGTCATGGACCGGAACAACGTTCTCGACCGCGTTGTAGCCGAGTTCGTCAGTCGCTCCCCACGTTGTGCCACCCTTGATGCCGCCTCCGGCCATCCACATTGAAAAGCCTTTGATGTGGTGGTCGCGGCCGCTTCCCTGAGCCATCGGCGTGCGTCCGAATTCACTGGCCCAGACGACCAATGTGTCTTTCAGCATGTCGCGTTGCTTCAAGTCCTTGAGCAATGCGGCCGCGCCTTGATCGCACAGCTTTGCTGTCACGGCGACTCCGTTCTTAATGCCACCGTGATGGTCCCAGCCGCGGTGATAGAGCTGAATGAATCGCACACCACGCTCAGCCATTCGGCGGGCGAGCAGGCAGTTCGACGCAAACGATCCGTCCGCCCCTTGAGTGCCGTACAGATCAAGCGTGTCTTTGGATTCGTCCGAAAAATCCATCAACTGCGGGACGCTGGTCTGCATCCGGAATGCCAGCTCGTACTGAGCGATCCGCGTTGCGATTTCCGGGTCATTTACGATTTCGTTTCGCTGCTGGTTCAACTGCTGCACGGCGTCCACGATGTCTCGCTGCTGTTCTTTGGTGACTCCCGGTGGATTGGTGACGTACAGAACCGGATCGCCTTTCGAGTGGAATTGCACACCCTGAAACCGGCTCTGCAGAAATCCGCTGTGCCATTGGCGGGCGGCAATCGGTTGGCTCTGGCCACCGCCGACCGACGTCATCACGACGAAACCCGGCAGGTTGTCGGTTTCGGCACCAAGTCCGTACTGCAACCACGATCCCATCGATGGGCGACCGCTGATTGTTGTGCCCGTATTCATAAACGTGTGTGCCGGGTCGTGATTGATCGCCTCGGTCTTCAGCGACCGAATCACGCACAATTCGTCAGCGACTGTCGCAAGCTGAGGAAACGCATCACTGAGTTCGACGCCGGATTCACCATGTTTCCGGAATGGGTGCTGAGGGGCGAGACAGGTCAGTTTCTTCCCCTGAAGCTGGGCAATCGGCTGGCCTTTGGTGAACGACTCGGGCATCGGCTGCCCGCCCATCTCTGCAAGCTTTGGCTTGTTGTCGAACGTCTCCAGGTGCGAGCAGCCTCCGGCCATGACAAGGAAAATTACGCGCTTTGCCTTCTGGGGGTGATGCAGCGTCTTTACCGCACCCGGCCAGCGATTAGCGCTCGTTTCTTTAGCGGCTGCAGATCGACCCAGTAAGGAGGCGAGTGCATAAACGCCGACGCCCTGAGCCGACTGACCCAGGAACGCACGTCGGGATGAATCGATGGTGGCGAGTCGGGTCATCTGGAAAAGCCTGTTGACCGGGAATTCGAATAGGGAGCCCCAATGTGTGTCCCTCTTCCAGGCGGGCTGAAAGAGCAATGGGGAGTTCACGTTCCATCTCGCTCGAAAAAACAGCGATGACAAGTCATCGGACCTGACACGGTAAAGCTCGCAGCACCGTGGAGGGTTCATGGTACCTGCGTCAGATTTGGTCGCCAACCGGACCGTGACGATCGTCGGGGCTTAACCTGACGGATGAACGCCAGTTTGGCGATCACGCCACTTCGGATAACCGCAATTCCGAGCTTGTATCGCGAACTTGTCGGTAATCCGTACTTTGTCGGACGCTCGATTCCAGTATTGCTGCACCGCGCTTGAGTCCACCCTAGGGGATCGTTGCCGACGATTGCCTGACCTGCAGTTCTGGTCATTGTCGGATGTCTCTGCGCCTCGGGGTGGGCTCTTCTTCCTGAGTGACCCGATCGTGTTCATTCACTCGTTCGGGGCTCGCAATGAGGGCCAATGGCCCGGTTGACCGGATCTGAAGCGAGACCTACCATTCCGCCCGGGCGGGTCGCGATGTGGCCCGCAGCACGCGGGAGTAGCTCAGTGGTAGAGCACCACGTTGCCAACGTGGATGTCGCGGGTCCGAATCCCGTCTCCCGCTCTTTGTGCGGCCCGTAATACTGCGAGCCGGCGAGAAAACGTTGATGCCGGTCCGAGCAGTCGACCGGCCGCCTGAGAGGATCGCACCGTGAGTGAAACTGATGCCGTCGTCGTCGATGAAACGTCCGACGAAACCGACGTGACTGAAGCGCCGTCTGAACGCAAAATGACGCTGCACGTCGAAATTGAGAGTGCCGGACCGTGCCGCAAGCGGATTCAGGTGGTCGTGCCAGAGGCTGACGTCTCGTACATTCGCGATCAGACGCTCGACGAATTCGCGGGCAAAGCATCCGTGCCCGGTTTTCGTCCTGGCCGTGTCCCGCGCAAACTGGTCGAGGCGAAATTCGGTCGTGAACTGGCGGACGAACTCAAGCAGCGCATGCTGGTTCAAAGCCTTGAGCAACTGACCGTCGAGCACAAACTCGATCCGATCGACGAGCCGGATATGGATGTCGAGGCGATTGAAGTGCCGGACGAAGGCGATTTCGAATATGCGTTCGAGGTCGAGGTCCGTCCCGATATCGATCTGCCGGAATTTGACTCGATTACGCTGAAACGAGAAGTGCGAGAGGTCAGTGACGAGGACGTCCAGAAGTACCTCGATCGCATGCTGCTCGAGTATGGCGAGAAAACAACTCATGACGGCGCGGCGTCGCCGGGTGATTATCTGACGGTCTCGATCGAGTTTGAGCAGGGAGGCCAGACGGCTCGTGAAGTCTCGGAACTGTCCCTTCGCATCCAGCCGACCCTGCGATTCAGTGACGCGGAACTTGCTGGGTTCGACACGCTGATGGACGGTGTCAGTGCCGGAGAGTCTCGCGAAGCAGAAATGACGATTTCGAAAGAGGCTTCGCACATTCCAATGCGCGGCGAGAAGTTGAAAGCGGTCTTCAATGTCGCGGAAGTGCACCGCTTCCATCCAGCTGAGCTGGGAGCATCGCTGCTGGATCGGATCGGCGTTGAGTCCGAGGAGAAGATGCGAGACGAGATTCGCACGATTCTCGAACGTCAGGTCACATATCGTCAGCGGCAGAGTGCCCGCCAACAGTTGCTCGAACTGATCACTGCATCCAGCGAGTGGGAGTTGCCTGAAGAACTCGTCATGAAGCAGGTCGACAATGCCCTGCATCGCGAGATTCTGGAAATGCAGCAGGCGGGATACACGCCACCCGAAATTCGGGCGCGAGAGAATGAACTCCGCCAGCAATCGGTGTCGACGACACGCACGGCGATGAAGGAACACTTTGTCCTTGACCGGATCGCGACCACCGAAGGCATTGAGGTCGGGGAAGCGGATATCGAGATGGAGATCATGATGATGGCCTTCCAGAGCGGCGAAACGCCACGGCGTTTGCGGGCTCGTCTGGTTAAGTCCGGCGTGATCGAGAACCTGGAAGCTCAGATTCGCGAACGGAAGGCTGTCGATGTCGCTCTGGAAAAAGCGGCCTACGATGAAGTTCCGATGGAGGAAGAACTGGTAGGCGACCTCGACGTGGAAGCGGTCGACGACGCCGTCTGCAATATTATGTTTGCTCGGTCATCGACGCCCGCAGTCGCGGGCAGCGCCGACTAACACTGCTGCCGTCGCCGATGCTGGAAATTCCCGAATTCGGCCATTCAGGTCGCCTTGACTCGACGAAGCGATCTGGGATATCCACCGCAGCGGTCTCAGCTCAACAGAGGTCGTGACACGCTCTGACTCATGTTTCTCCGGTCTTGGAGAGCAGGATTGAGCGGCCGTGACAACAACAGGGCGATAGACCTTCTGACTGAAATGAACGGAGTCTCGGATGTACGACCGCTTTGCGACCCAGAATGCCCGGCAGGATTACACGCGCCAGCGGCAGATGGGGATTGGCGACCTGCTGCTGGAGAATCGCATCATCTTCATGGACGGCGTCATCAACGATGGTGTCGCCAACCTGATCGTGATGAAGCTGCTGTATCTGCAGTCCGAAAACAAAAGCCAGGACATTCATCTGTATGTGAATTCGCCCGGCGGTTCGGTCACTGCGACAATGGCCATCTACGACACGATGCAGTTCATCGACTGTGAAGTCGCGACGTATTGCGTCGGCCTGGCTGCCAGTGGCGGGGCAGTTCTGGTGGCCGGCGGCACCAAAGGCAAACGGCATGCTCTGGCCCATGCCAAGATGATGATCCATCAGCCGTATGGCGAAGTCGGTGGTCAGGTGTCGGATATCGAGATTCAGGCGAAGGACATCCTCGATACCCGCCAACTGCTCAACGAGATTCTTGCCAGTCATACGGGGCAGGACCTCACTACGATCGCCCGCGATACCGATCGGGACTTCTACATGATGCCGAAGCAGGCGAAAGAGTACGGGCTGGTCGATCTTGTCCTTGAAGGGTCTCAAGCCAAAGCAAAGTCAGAGACCAGTCCGGAAAATGGTTCATCTTCCGATTCGAAAAGCTGACCTGCTGCAATCCTGCGACGGTTGTTCCACGTCAGTCTGTTGGACATTCGAGTCCGCGTTCGCAGCCAAATGGAAAGCGATTGCGAAATGAGTACGCTGGTTCCCTACATCATCGAGGAGTCCGGGCGTGGTGAACGCGCCATGGACATTTACAGTCGGCTGCTCAAGGATCGCATCGTGTTCCTGGGCACGAATGTGAATGAGCACTCGGCTAACGTCATTGTCGCTCAGTTGCTGTATCTGCAATTTGAGGACGCGAGCGCCGACGTTCACTTTTACATCAACTCACCCGGCGGTTCGGTGACAGCCGGCCTGGCGATCTACGACACCATGCAGTACATCACCTGCGACGTTGCGACGTACTGCATCGGGCAGGCGGCCAGCATGGGTGCATTGCTGCTGACGGCCGGTGCTGACGGCAAACGACACGCACTCCCGAACGCCCGCATCATGATTCACCAGCCGCTGGCCGGCATGCAGGGCACAGCCACTGAAATTGACATTCACGCAACTGAAGTGCGCCGAATCAAACAGAAGCTGAATGAAATCCTGTTGAAGCACACTGGCAAGTCGCTGGAAGAAATCGAGAAGGACACAGACCGCGACAACTTCATGTCGTCAGACGAGGCCGCTGAGTACCGTCTGATTGATAAGGTGTTGGAACGGCTGCAGATTGCCGACGACCAGTAGTTCGAGCTACCGCTGAAACCGAAAGGCCGTCAAGGATGATGGCATTGGGTCCGACCCGCGACGTGACTCGGCTAGCCACAGCGCTTCTGTGCGTTGGTGTGCTGTGCGGCTCGGGTTGCCGTTGGACGGCTTCAAACCGAGTCGGACCTCTCGAAGCGCGGATTCGCGCTCAGGACGACAGAGTCATTGGGCTGACTCAGTCCCTTGAGGACACGCGGGCAGAATTGAATGCGGCGAATCTCGAAAGCCGTGCACTGCGCCAGTCACTCAACAACCTGACGGCGCTGCCATCCCCGGAACAGGCCGAGAACTCGTTTCGCGTGACGGGCATCGAGATCGTCTCGCTACTCAGTGGCGGCCTGGATCGTGACGATGAACCCGGCGATGAGCTACTAACGTTGCTCGTCTCTCCACAGGACCGCACAGGCGAAACGCTGCGTACCGACGGGACGCTGACGGTCGAGGCATTCGACTTCTCGCAAACTGGCGAGCAGCAACGGATTGGTCTGTGGGAATTCGCCGGTCGCGACCTGGCTGACCTGTGGCACAGCGGCGTGATTGGGCGGGGATTCCGTCTAGTGAAACCGTGGCAGACAATGCCTTCGTCTGGTGAAGTGACCGTGCATGTGCGGCTGGTGAGCAGCGACGGACGTCAGTTTAATCAGACCGGTCGGCTCACGGTCACACCTCAATAACGCAGCAGCAATGCGTTGATCGGCCTTAGATTCTTACCCCGAGAAACGAGCGCGCCGTGCGCGCTTTTTCGAATTAAGAAACTTAACTTCTGACGTGCTTTTTAGTTACGGCTACGCCGCGTTGGGAATAGTCCCGAATTAGCTTCCCGGAATTGTGGGCCGTAGGCGCTAGCGTTTGACGAGGTTGTGCACTGGTCCGGAGCTGAGCCGTAGGCGGATTTCTCCGAAATCCGCTGCCCTGGACATGGCAAGACTGAGCGGCGGTCGATGTGCCGGCAGGTTGCGATGTCGTCTGGTCCCGATTTCGGAGAAATCGGGCTACGGCTTAGAGGTCCCGCGGATTCCAGATCGGAAACTTATTTGAGACCCGTTCCTCATGTAACCACAGGCAGGTCTGGCCACGCGTTTAGACCGCGCGTGAATCACGGGCCGAGACGAAAACTCTGGCCCACAAATGATCAACCGGCCGCCAGGCCTGGATCACGAGCCGGCGACTCGCCTGGTGCGACTGACCGCCAACGCCGGATGGTGACGGGACACTCGTTGCCGAGTGCCACGCCCGTTGCACTAAAGTTAGGATCGTTCAATGGTAATCTCGCCGTGCAGTTAAGTCACAGAGGCCACTTGCGGTAACGTCTTGCACTGACTGTCCTCCGGAGTGCCTCATGAATGCGTCCGCCGAATCGCCGCCGCCCCAGCCGATACTGTTTTTCGACGGCGTGTGCGGGCTGTGCAATTCGTTCGTCGACTTCGCTCTAAGACACGACCGCAGAGGGCGTGTTCTATTCGCACCACTACAGGGCTCAACGGCGGCAACTCATCTCCACTCAGCCGACACCGCAACGCTGGACACTGTTGTGTTGCTTGAAAATGGCCGGTCTTACAAACGCTCGTCCGCCATCGCGCGACTGCTGAGACAACTGGGAGGTATCTGGACGGTGCCGGCATGGTTGCTGTGGCTGATTCCGTGGCCGCTGCGTGATCTTTGTTATCGCATCATCGCAAAGGCACGCTACCGCCTGTTTGGCCGCAAGGAGTCATGCCGCATCCCATCGGCCCAGGAGCGTGCGCGATTCCTGGACTGAACGCTGACTTGTTTAACGGCAAGCCGCAGGCGACGGTGCTTCGAGACCTGCACACGCAGTTGCCTGCGGCTTACCGTTAAACGACCCTCGCTACGCCCGGCCAGACCAGGTCGGAATTGCGAGTTGCTCACGTAGAAACTCAGCCGGAGCACGCGATGAAACAACAGCGAGTGGGGATCATCGGCTCAACCGGCCGTGGCAATTACGGACACGGACTGGATACCGCGTTCAGCAAAGTCGAATCGGCGAAGATCGTTGCTGTGGCGGATGATGATGCGACTGGCAGAACTCAGGCCGGAAAACGACTGAAGGTCGAGCGGCTGTATGCCGACTATCGCGCGATGCTCGATCGCGAACAGCTCGACATTGTCTGCGTCGGTCCACGCTGGATCACGGACCGACAGGCCATGGTCGAAGCCGCAGCTGGGTCGGGATGTCATGTCTATTGCGAGAAACCGTTCGCCGCGGAACTGCAGGCGGCCGATGCCATGCAGACCGCAGTACAGGCGGCCGGTGTGACGCTGCAGATGGCTCATCAATGGCGTGCAATGAGACCGGTTCAACAGGCCATTCGAGATGTTCGGGCCGGCAAGTACGGCCAACTTCTGCGCGTGCGTGCGCGTCCCAAAGACGATCGCCGGGGAGGCGGTGAAGAGCTGCTCGTTCACGGCACGCATTTGTTCGACATGATGCTGGCCTTTGCCGGGCCGCCCAGGTGGGTGAGCGCTCATGTCGCCGCGGACGGTCGCGACATCAACCGGCGGGATTGCCGCGAAGGCTCCGAGCCGACCGGCCCCGTTGCTGGTGACTCGATCTCTGCCACCATCGGCTTTGATAACGGAGTCCGCGGGTACTTCGAATCGACGGCGAATCTGTCGCCCGGTCCGGATCGTCGCTTTACCGAACTGTATGGCCTGTTCCTGGAATGTGCGCGCGCCGCATTAATGCTACGACAGCCGGGCGATGTGTTCGTCTATCCCGCTCCACGAGTGCTGCCCGACCTCGAAGAACTGACGTGGAAGAAGCAGTGGATTGAGGACTGGCACTTCACGCCGGATCACAAACCGCGACCTCTGCGACGCGAGTGGCTGCATCTGGGCAACCACGCACTGGCCACGGACCTGATCGACTCGATCGTACAGCAGCGAGAACCGCTTTCGCCCGTTTCTCATGCAGTCTTCATCACAGAAATCGTGCAGGGCGTTTACGCATCACACCTGGATGACGGCCGACGGCTCAGCATTCCGCTGCAGAATCGTGAGCATCCGCTGGCATAGAAGCGTCCGTAACTACCGCACTCGTCGCAGATGTCGTGTGGCGTCATCCAGCTCAGCCTACGTTGCCCTGTGTCCACGCGCCGTCAATCATACGCCAGCAATCAGTGTTGGAATTCTCATCCTGCAGCAGAGCCGGCAGGCGGTGCGGTCGGATGTTGTCGTACGACTGCAGCATCGAGAAGCGGAAGATCGACTGGGGCATGCCGACTGCCGAGAACGTCGGATGACCCGTTGCCGGAAACGGTCCGCCGTGATTCATGGCTGCAGAGACGGCAACACCCGTCGGCATCTTGTCATTCAGAAGACGCCCGACTTTCGTACGCAGGGCTGGAGCCAGAGTGTCGTACAGAGTGTCGTCGCTGCCGGCGGTATTGCTGTAAATGCATCCGGTCAAATTACCTTCGAACGCATCGATGATCGCAGCCGCCTGGTCAGCGTCCTGAGCAATGACGAACAATGAACCGTTGCCGAAGGCTTCGGCCTGCAGTTGTTCCGGCCGTTCCAGGAATGTGGCACCATCGACTTTGAGCAGCGTGTTCTGGTGCGAGAAACCAGTGCCGCCGCCGGATTCGCCGCCCGTTACGAGTTCGGCTCCCGATTGCTGCAGTGCCGCCAATCCGGCCGCGAAGCCTTTTTGCACGCCCTCACTGAGAAATGTTCCAACAGGTGCGTTTGAGAATCCCTGACCAACGGCAGCGATGAACGCGTCTGTTGATTCGCCGGCCAGCAGCAGGACCAGGCCCGGGTTGGTGCAGAACTGACCGGTACCCATCAGACAGCTTCCGGTGAATTCGGCCGCCAGGTCGTCGAGTCGTTCGGTCAATGCGCCTGGGAGGACCACGACCGGGTTGATACTCGACAGCTCGAGGTAGATTGGCTTGCCAGCTCTATCGGCGGCCTCTTTCAGCACGAGACCAGCTGAGCGGGAGCCGGTGTAACCGGTCGCTCCGATAAGCGGATGGCTGACCAGGCGGGCGCCGTCATCGTGGCTCGTGCGATAGATCAGCTGAACGAATCCGGCTGGCATCTCGGTCTCACGAGCAGCTTCGTGAGCCGCCTCGGCGAACAGACGGGTTGTGCCCGGGTGCGATGAGTGACCCTTTGCGATGACCGGATTCCCCGCGGCAACGGCTGATGCGAAGTCGCTGCCAGCGATGCTGTTGAACGCGAACGGGAAATTGTTCGGGCCGAAAACAACGGACGGACCGATCGGCCCAAACATCGAGCGGATACCGGTAGCCGTGTCGATTGTCGGGCAGGACCACGAACCGCTGCGAGCCGCGGTAGCCGCCTGCCGGAGCTGGTTCGTTGTACGTGGCAATTCGACGGCCTTCAGCCGAGTCGGCGCTGGCAGAGCCGTTTCCTGATTGGCGATGTCGACGAGCGCGTCCGTCCGCGATTCGATCAACTCGGCATATCGGTCCAGAAAGTTTGCAAAGCGGGAACCGGGCCACCCGCGCGTCGCACGCGACGCATCCGCGGCCGAATTGATCGCGGTTTCGAGTTCACTCCAGGGACTGACCGGATAATCGCCATCAATGGGCTCACAGGTCGCCGGGTTAACGGCCGTAAAGGTGCTTGGGCCGGTCGAATCCTGCCACTCGCCATTGATCAAGATGGGCTGTGTCATGAGGTTTTCTTGTTCCAGGTTGTCGTTTCGACGGTGTTCTAATCTTCCGCGTGAATTACTGCTTCGGCGCTACCGCTCCGATGTATTTCTTCGTCTTGAGTTTGGGCCCGCCAACGTTGGCGTATGGTGTCCCGTTTTTCGTCGCCAGGAAATCCGCGCTGTTGCGATCAGTCGACGCAAAGCTGAACAAAGGGACGCGCTGGCGTCGATTGCCCTCGAATGGTTCACGGTGAACCAACTCACGTTCTCCGGATTCGACGCGGGCAGGCTCCTGCCGGTCGGTCCAGTTCTGCTCGATGGAGCCATTTTCGCTCAGAAAACGGTCGAACTGCTTGTCATGGTCCTCAGTGGTAAAGCCTTTTTCGATGAGCAGTTCCGGGCCACTGCACTTTGCGAACAGGTTGCGACAAAATGCGATCGACGTGCCGGAGAACCCGCCACCGGGCATTGGCATGTCGCTGAAGGCGATGCCCGCCTTGCTGCATTCGTAAAACGTCACGTTGCCAATTGTGAGGTCTCGCCAGCTCATCGTACCGCCAGTCAGATGCACTCCGACGTTTGCCTGATCAATGACGTTTTCACGGAGTTCCACGTAGTTGCACCCGCCGTCGATTACGACGCCGGATTCCTGAGGACCAAACATGCGGCAGTTGCGAACGAACGTCCGCATGGACTCATTGTCGCCTTCGCCGTTGAGCCTGATTCCAACCGACGCTGCGTCACCCGGTCGCAAATCAACTTTCTCAATAATCAGCTCGTCACCGTTGAGGCCGACAGCTCCCAGGCCGTGAATGCCAATCTTGCGGTAACCGCTGATCTGCAGGTCAAGAAATGTCGTCCCCGGGACCATTCCGGCGACTTCGATGGCAACGTCTTTGCCCGACGCGTCGATGTCAAATCCTTCCAGTCGGAAGTCTTCCAATGCGACCAGACGCACCACTGGACCGCTGCCTGAGCCTTTCAGTTTCGGTCGCGTCACGCCGTCAGCCACCAGATGAATGCCCTTGGGATAGTCTTCTTTCGAGTTGTCGATGTTGATGCCGTCGAAGGTTGTGCCGCCAACAACAGTGACGTTGATCTTCTGCCGCCGACTGGCGCGGTCGTACGAATCTTTGTTCGTCTTGAGGTTGGCAAACAGTTCCTTCAGTGTCTGAAAGTTACCTTCAGGGCCAACTTTGATGACGTATCCAACAGGTTGTGAGCCGGATCCTGTCGTTGTGGTCCCGGTCCCCGTTCCGTCACCACCAGAAGTGCCGCCCTTCGTAGTTTGAGTACCGCCTCGAGTCGTTTCGGTGCCGTTTGCGGGGTCGTCACCGCCGCCGGAAGTTGCCATGTAGATTCCGCCACCGACCGCCAGGACGGCAATCACAATGCCGGCGATCATCGGGACGGGAAGAGGTTTCTTTGCCGCCCGCGCTGGAGTCGTACCGGGTACGGCAGCAGGTTGAGCGAGTGGAGCAGCCGGAACTGCCGGAACTGCCGCCTGATTGGGATCGAAACCTGGAGCTGGTGCCCCGGGAAATGCCGGAGCGGCGGGGGCATCGGGAAACGCAGGAGCAGCCGGTGCCTGCGGAAATGCGGGAGTGGCTTCCGATCCAGGGAACTGAGGTGCGGCGTTGGGAGCAACCGGAGCGGCAAAGGCGGGTGCCGCATCAGTCGGGGCGGCGAAGGCTGGCGCAGCAGGTCCTGCCCCGGGGAAAACCGGCGCAGCCGCGGGCGGAAGACCTGAGTCGTCAACCGGTGTGATGACGGTCGCATCACCGCCACCCGAAGGATGGTCGGCGGGAATGAACGTCTGCGTTGGTGCCAGCGACGTCGCTGTCGCCTGTCCGTCCGATAGTCCCGGGACAGCCGCGGTCGGTGTTCCGCCCAGCAGACTCGGGAATTCGTCATCATCCGAAACGGGGTCCGGAATGAGGCCCGGATCGAACTCGTCCGTTGACTGATCGGCAACCGGTGCTGTGATCTCGCCCGGTGTTGACGCGTCGCCTGCATCAGCCGGCTCCGGGTCTTCTTCATCCGCCAGAATTTCGGCAGTTGGAATGGTCTCGTCCGGAGCAAACGCCGCGACGACGGGAACAGCATCGGCTGTCGGTGCATTCGGCGACCATCCGCCCGTCGCAACAGCCGGCGCGGCGGGCGCGAAGAGTGGCACGGCTTCTGGCGGTTCTGATTCGACGGCAATTGGCTCGGCAACCGGAATCGCCTCAGTCGGAGTCACCGTCTCAACGGAAACAGGCTCAGCGGAGACGGCCGTGGCAACGGGTATCGCTGGTTCGACTTCAGCCGGGACGACGGCCTCGGCAGAAATCACTGTCGCCACCGGTAGATCCGGTATCTCGGGCGTTCCGATCGGGACTACGGGCTGGGCCACAACTGGAGCGGCATCGGGAACTGCGACTGGAATCTCCGGTACTGCGTCAGCGACAACCGGTGTGGCCAAAGCAACGGGTGCCGGAGTGACCGGTGCTGCAACTGGCGCCGCAGGAGGTGCAGGCGCGGCCGCTGCAGGTGTGACGATCGGGGGAGCCGCCGGTACAGCTTGCGGGGCATTGCCGCCAAGCTGTGACAGAAACGCATTGAACCCCGCATCACCAGATTGCGCAGCGGCCGGAGCCGGAGCGGCGACACTCGCAACTGGAACGACCGGTGTCGCAGGTGGAGCGATCGGTGCCGTGTGAGCGGGAGTGAAATCAGCAGTCACAGGAACCGCGGCGGGCACGTTCACAGGGACCGCAGCGGGCACGGCCTGGGCGACTGGTGGACTTGCCGCCGGTTCAGCCACCGATGCGCTCGAATGACCGGCCGGCGCCCCGGAATCAACCCGGGTATTGCGTGCGTGCCAGTCAGCCCCGGCATACTGCTTCAGCCACTGAAACAGTACATCGGACACTTCCTTCATTGACTGGTGCCGGTCGCCGACCGGTTTGGCCATCAACTTCTTGATGATCGCCACCAGTGCGCGGCCCGCATCGGTTTGATCCACCTCCGGACGGCTTTCACTGATCTCTGGCGGTTCTTTGACCTGATGCCACATCAACCGCTGCGTCAGTGTGCCTTCCCGGAACGGCGGATGTCCGGTCAGGGCGAAGTACATCGTGCAGCCCAGCGCATAAATGTCGGCCCGGTGATCGACGCTGTGGCTGTCCAGTGCCTGCTCCGGTGCGAGGTAATCCGCCGTGCCAAGTACCTTCTCATCATGTGCTACGGTCAGTGGCGCTCCAGATTCATCGGTGGACTCGTTAAATCGGGCGAGTCCCAGATCGAGTACTTTGACCACGCCTCCCAGATCGACCAGCAGGTTGCCCGGTTTGACATCGCGATGCACCAGCCCCGATTTGTGAGCACTTTCGAGTCCCAGCGCAGCCTGACGAAAATACTCGGCGGCATTTTCGATGCTCACAACACCGTGATCTTTGACAATGTCCTGAATGCTTTGACCTTTGACGTACTCCATGACCAGAAAGTGAATCGCGCGGTCACCGTCCAGCTCATGATCGATGTCGTAAGCTCGGACAACATTCGGATGATCCAGCGACGCGACGGCTCGAGCTTCGCGGTGAAACCGCTCCAGGTACGACGAGTCGTTGACTCGCTTCATGGGCAGCACTTTGATTGCACAGCGACGGCGCATCAGTTGGTGCTCAGCCAGATAAACCGAACTCATCCCGCCCTTGCCGAGCAGCTCCATCAGTTTGTACTTGCCGAGCGTGAAGCCTTTGTGCTTTCCCTGCAGCAGCTTGTTCGTCTGCCACTGCGTGAGTGGCCCATGCTCCACCAGCCAGGCGGACACGGCGGCGGAATCGGTCATATCCACCCCGGCCTGCTGCATTTTCTCGATCAGCGGCTGCAGGCGGCTGTGTTCAATCAGCCCGCTCTGCTGGATCAGATTGAAGAACGATTCCGCAGTAAGTTTCGGCATAAGACTGCGTGGCCAATGTCTGACTGTTGAGCCCGACTCCGAATTCCGAACTCGGTGCCGAAGACCGGATTGTTTTTTCAGGTCAGTCAGGAAACGTCGCAGACACTCAGTCGTGTCTTGCGGGACATCTCCAGACTTACGACCAGCAACGTATCAACGCTGCGGATGACCGGCTGCTCCCTCCTGGCAGGCATGCGGGAAGCTCGAAACTCAGACACACGAGACAAGAGGTTTCGTGACCTGAGTTCTCAGCAACTGCGTGCCCCTCAACCGATTACGTGGCCTGACGTTAAAGTATCAGTCGTGTGCGAGGCATGCCACCATTGTCATCCTCGGTTTGTCCCGTCACCGCTGCTGGTGCAGCGTCGATTCGCCTCGGAAATGCCGGACGGCGACAGCTCTGGGGGCCGCCCGCGACGACAACGCATCGACTGAATTTGATCCGACACACGCCGGGGCTACACTGGCCGACTCACGCTGTCGAACAGGATCATTAAGGAAGCCGCATGTCGTCTCAGCCAGCACCAGATCGCGAAGGGTACGAACTGGACCCTGTGTTTGTGAATTCGCGACGCGAAGCCCTCGCAATTCTCCTCGTGTGGTTCGTGTGCATGCTGTGGGCCGTGCCGGTGTCCTACATGCTCGGCTACGGCCGTGACGTCACCCCCGAGAACGTCTCAACTGTGATGGGCATTCCGACGTGGACTTTCTGGGGCATCCTCATTCCCTGGCTGGCCGCGGACGTCGCCACAACATGGTTGTGCTTTGTCTTCATCAAAGACGACGACCTAGGTCAGGCCGAAGATGAACTTCCCGCCAACGAAGCAGTGGCTGACGGGGGGAACGCCTGATGCTGACTTACTCCGCTGTGCTGGCCGAGGGTTCTAACGCCGCACTCGTCACCTTCACGATCTACACCCTGGCCGTGTTCGGCCTGGCCGCACTCTCCAATCAATTGCTGAAATCGAAGAGTTTTCTGTCTGAGTACTTTCTGGGCAGCCGCAGTCTGGGCGTCTGGGCGTTCGCTCTCACCTTCGCGGCGACCAGTTCATCCGGTGGATCGTTTACAGGATTTCCGTCGAAAATCTACACACATGGTTGGATCCTCGCGCTGTGGATCGGCAGCTACATGGTCGTGCCCATCTGCACCATGGGAATGCTTGGCAAGCGGCTGAATCAGGTGGCTCGACTTTCCGGTTCGATTACGGTTCCGGACGTGTTGCGTGACCGCTTTAACAGTCAGCGATTCGGGTTGATGGCGGTCGTCCTGATCGTCTTTTTCATGAGTTTCAACCTGGTGGCTCAGTTCAAGGCCGGGGCCCTGATTCTGAAAGTGCTGCTTAAGGACGTGGACCTGTTCCACAGTGTCTCGGCTTCCGCCGGACAGTGGACAGCCGGCATCGACTTCCTCGGCAACGATCCGGGGTACCTCGTTTGCCTGTTGTTCTTTGGTGTCGCGGTCATCGTCTACACGACCTACGGTGGCTTTCATGCGGTCGTGTGGACCGACGTGATGCAGGGCATCGTAATGGTGATCGGCGTGTTGATCCTGTTGCCGCTGGCACTCAACGCTGCCGGGGGCCTTGAAAATGCCACAAAAGAATTGGCGAAGATGACACCGCCACGGCGCGGTCTGGCGACCGTGCATATTGATGAACCGATGAGCCAGCCGCTGCAGGTCACACGTGAAACCTGGTTGCGGATGCAACGCGATGAAGCGGGCAGTGAGCGAGTCTTCCGCGTCGCTCAACCATTCTCAATCGACGCGGACGTCCGCGATGTTCACGCTGTGGAACTGCTGGAAATCACGACTCCGGCCGAGGTCAGCCGAATTATTGCGGGCGATGTGCCAGCAGAATTCGACGCACGCCTGGCGGTCAGCGAGTTTCAGGGTTCGGACGAGAACTTTGGAGTTGTCACTGTCGATACGACGGCTGGATCGATTCCGGCGGTGTTCCATCGCGGTGACGTGGTTGTGGTCGACACCAAAGACGGAAAACGCAGTTTCGTCGTGGCAGTCGATACGCCCGTCGAAGCTGGTGGCAAAATCGCGTTGACGGTCACGGAACCCACAACCGTACCGGCCGCCGGGACGACGATCGAAGCCACAGCAACCAAACTCTCGATCAAGTCGGTTTCGTACAAGTACGGCGCTGACAAGCCAGGCGTCTATGTGACCGGACCAGGTCCGTCACCGAACAACGACGTGGGCTTCCTCGCATTCAGCATCGCCGTCTCGTTCTTCTTCATGTGGGCCATCTCCGGGGCCGGCCAGCCCAGCAACATGGTTCGGTTGATGGCGTTCAAGGACAGCAAGACCCTCAAGCGGTCCATATTCACTGTTGCGGTCTATTATACGGCCATCTATCTGCCGCTCGTTTTCATATTCGTTTGCGCACGCGTCATCATGCCGGGCATGGAAGCGGAGCCCGACCGCATCATGCCGGAGATTGCAGTCTATCTCACGAATAATGTCGGAGCCGCCTGGCTGGGAGGTCTGCTGATTGCCGCGCCGTTTGCCGCAGTCATGTCCACGGTCGACAGCTTTCTGCTGATGATCTCATCGGCCATGGTACGCGATATCTACCAGCGGAATATGAATCCGGAAGCGGAAGAGAAGACCATGAAGTACCTGAGTTACCTGTGCACCATGCTGGTCGGCTCCATCGCGATGGTCGTCGCCATCAACCCGCCGGACTTTCTGCAGGACATCATCGTCTACGTGGGCAGCGGACTGGCCGCATGCTTCCTGGCTCCGGTCGTCTTCATGCTCTACTGGCCGCGCGCCACTGAAACCGGATGCATTGCCGGGATGATGTCCGGCTTTGGTGCCCACTTCGGAATGTATCTGACGGGCATGTTTGTGAATGGCTCGTTCTTCCGGCCGTTTCAGCTCTTTAACTTCAACCCGATCATCGTGGGCCTGTTCGTTTCGTTTCTTGTGACCTACCTCGCGACTCGGGCAAGTGCCCCGCCGCCGGAAGAACTCGTTCGTAAGTATTTCTACCGCAAGACGGATAAGACGAACTCCTGATACCCGGTCGCTTTCCCGCACAGCCGCGCCGAGTTTTCATCATAACGGCTGTAGGCCGGAACAAGCGGAGCGCAGTTCCGGCAAGTCGGTCTGACACGGCGAGTGCCGGAACTGCGCTCCGCTTGTTCCGGCCTACTAAAACTCCTGACCGGAGACACGAATGGCTCTGCTGAACATGTCTCGGAGTTCCCGCAACATCGGTCGTTTCTTCGCGATGTTTGCGACCTTCTGTTTCCAGTCCAGTGCTTCCGCACAGACACCGGCGGACAAGCCGACGCTCGGTGAAGAGCTTCCGCGAATTGCAGCCACTGAACCCGATAAAGCTCTCGACACGTTTACCGTGCAGCAGGGCTTTCGGCTGGAACTTGTGGCCAGCGAGCCTCAGGTCAGTGATCCGGTCGACGCGTGTTTCGACGAACACGGCCGCATGTTCGTCGCCGAAATGCACGGGTATCCGTTTTCGCAGGAGCCAACACGGCTCAATCCGAAGGGCGGAGGAAAACCGGACGCCGGCATCATTCGTCTGCTGGAAGACACCGACGGTGACGGCCGCATGGATGTCAGTGTGAAGTTTGCGGACGGCATCCGCTGGCCGACGTCGGTGTGCTGCTGGGATGGCGGTGTGTTTGTGCTGGCTCCGCCGCGCATCTGGTACTTCAAAGATACCGACGGCGACAATGTGGCCGACGTCCGAGAGGTCGTGGTCGACGGATTCAGCCGCGCCAACGTGCAGGGCGTCGCCAACAACCTGAAGTGGGGACTCGACAACCGCATTTACGGCGCCGGAGGTCGCAACCCGTCCACGCTGCAACGTGATGGCAAGGATGTGCTGAAAGTTGGATCGAACGACTTCAGCATTGATCCCCGCACGTTGACGTTTCGTCCGGAAACGGGCGGGCGACAGTTTGGGCACTCGTTTGATGACTGGGGCAACCGGTTTGTCTGTACCAACAGCAATCACATCCAGCACATCGTGTTTCCCTACGACGCCCTGTCTCGAAACCCGCACTATGCAGTCAGCGGTTCGATTCGCAGCATTGCCAAAGAAGGTGCAGCCGCCCCGGTCTTCCGACGCAGTTCCGCCGAACCATGGCGCATTGTGCGGACGCGTCGTCGCGTCGCCGATCCCAAATACGCCAGGCTGCCGGCCACGGAACGTGTGCCCATCGGATTCTTTACATCGGCAACCGGAGTCACCGTGTACCGCGGCGCCGCCTGGCCCGATGAGTACCGCGGACACGTCCTCATCGGAGACGTCGGCGGCAACCTCGTGCATCGCAAGCGACTGCAACGGAACGGCGCATCGTTCGTCGCAACACGCACGGACGAGAAAGCCGAGTTCATTGCCTCGACCGACAACTGGTTTCGTCCAACCAATTTTGTGAATGCTCCCGATGGGACGCTGTACGTGCTCGACATGTATCGCGAAACGATCGAGCACCCGTATTCAATTCCGGACGACATCAAAGACTTCCTGCGTCTGGAAAGCGGAGACGACCGCGGGCGGATTTATCGGCTGCTCGGACCGAACGGACGGCGTTTAAAGGTCGATTCGCTCGGCGGTTTGTCGACAGCGGAACTGGTTGCCCGTCTGGAATCTCCGAATGGTTGGACGCGCGAAACTGCGCACCGTCTGCTGTTCGAACGACAGGACAATGCGGCGGTCGAACCATTGCGAAAGCTTGTGCGGGATTCAGACAGCGCATTGGGTCGAATGCATGCGATGTACGTCCTGCACAGTCTGAATGCTCTGGCAACCGAGGACCTGCAGCACGGAATCGCGGCAGCCGAACATGGAGTTCGCGAGCATGCGGTTCGACTCGCAGCGACGTTTCTGCCAGATGATACCGAGGTCAGCAAGTCACTGTTGAAGCTGACAGCCGATCAGGATCAGCGCGTTCTGTTTCAACTCGCGATGACACTTGGTCAGGCTTCACCCGACACAGCGGCCCCAGGACTGCTGCAGTTGCTGCAGCGGTCGGATGTATCGGCCGATGTCCGGTCTGCGACAATGACCTCGATCGACCCGTCTGCGGACCGTGTCCTGATCGAAGCCTTCAAGGACGGCAAGATCATCCAGGCGGGCAGCCGGAACGGATGGCTGACAACTCTGGTTACCACGGTCGCATCACGACGTGATACGTCGTCGTTGCTCAGCGTCCTCGCCAAACTGTCCGCGAGTGAGCTTCCCGCGGCACTGCAGGGGTCCGTCCTGCTGGCCGCCGATGATGCGCTGCGTCGCCGCGGTGCGCGCCTGCGAACGACACTGGCAGATCCGCGAGCGGTGTCTGTTCGGCTGCAACTGGCTGCAATCCTGACGCAGGCTGTGGTCAGCGTGATCGACGATTCGCGTCCGGAAACCGAACGCAGCCGCTCAATCCGACTGCTGCAGCTTTCGGATGAAGACACAGCCGTAGAGGTTCTGAGCGAGTTGTTGTCGCCGACCGTTCCTCAATCACTGCAACGGGCGGCCGTTGCTTCGCTGGCCGGGCATGGAACGACAAAGGCCGCTCCGATTCTGATTGAACATTGGCGGGGCTTCAGTCCGAAGGTGCGGACCGAGGTCGTCGATGTGCTGACATCAAGCGTGCCATTCGCCGGCAAACTGCTGGACGCGATTGGAGAAGGTCAGGTGCGGTCGGCGGAGTTGAGTCGCGAGCGGAAGCAACTGCTGCTGAATCATCCGAATACGCAACTTCGTGATCTCGCAAAGAAGCAGTTTGCTGCCGAGGTCAACGTGGATCGAGCGGCTGTCGTGAAGAGCTACCAGTCAGCACTCGATCTGGAGATTGATGTGGAACGGGGTCGCGCCCTGTTCATGAAGAAGTGCTCGGTCTGTCACCGAGTCGGCACGGAGGGCAAGCAGGTGGGGCCGGACATCGTTTCTGTCACGAACAAATCAGCGGCGGATCTGCTGCTGGCGATCCTCGATCCGAACCGCGAGGCTCAGCCGAACTTCAACGTCTACACCGTCGTGACAGAGGCAGGCCGCGTGTTTAACGGAATCATTGTGGCCGAGTCCGCCAGCAGCATCACGCTGCGACGAGCCGAGGGGAAAGAAGACGGGATCGCGCGAGTCGACATCGCGCAACTTGTCTCCAGCGGCAAATCACTGATGCCTGAGGGGCTGGAGAAGGATCTGTCAAAGCAGCAGATCGCCGACGCGATCGCTTTCATTCGTTCGCTCGGCCAGGCAAAGAAATAGCCGCTTGTCGCTCGTAGCAACCGCCGCTTGTAGTAACCGCATTTATGCGGTCCCCGGTTGTGGGCCGGTCTCCTGACCGGTCCACGTGGTCGACCGCAGGTCTCAAGTTCGTGTTGTGCTGACTTCGCGATTGCGACGAACTGCTGATTGGAGACCTTCGGTCGAGGCGGTGGGACGGTCAGGAGACCACCCCACAACGGAAGCTTGTAGTAACCGCCGCTCGTAGTAACCGCATTTATGCGGTTCGTTGCTCGCACGGAACCCGATAAATCGGGTTACTACGAGCAAGCCCTACTGTCGGCCGAGGTTCTTCCCCCGGACCATTGCCGGCGGACGCGACTGCGGTCGTGGGTGTTTGGTCCACGCTGCATCGTTGGGGCTGTGTTCCTGCAACCAGCCTCGCAGCGGCACGTCGCCGTCCTGGGGATCGTACACGCCGTTCGCCGACAAACCGCCGCCCAGAAGCTGCTGTTGGACCGGATCGACGCGCGGCAACAGGTGCTCGACAGTCATCGGATCCTTGGGACGCAACCAGCGATAGCTGTAGCCCAGCCACAGGACCTTACGTGTCAGCTCGGACGCGTTCATGCTGCGGGAATGCCAGATGCGTCGGTCGACGATCAGCGCCGACCCGGCCTTGAGGCACACGGGTTCGGCTCCTTCCGGATTGGAAACACCATCCTGAGGCAACTCGATCTCATCCAGTCGATGAGAACCAGGAACGTGCATCGTGTTACCTCTGCCGGGTTCCGAGCAGTCCGTCAGAAAATAACCAACCTTCAACGAGAGACGCGGTCGCGGGTGCGTTTCGATTTCATCGTTAACCCGCATGCTGTCCTGATGCCATGCGACCTGCCACGTGGCAGTGTCCGGATCGGCCGGCGGGGTCACGTCCATGTGCGAGTGGTACAGGTAGATGTTCCAACCAAGGATCCCCCACACCTTTGGAAAGACGGTCGGATAATCGATCAGATCAACGAAGGCGTCGTCCTCGTGAATGACGTTCGTGATCGACAGCAGCTTGTTCTCATTCCCGACGGCACGTTCGCGCTGATCGAGTCGATCAACAACAGCCGTGAGCCTCGCCAGGTCGCTTGAGTCGAGTGCGTCCTCAACGATGAGGAATCCGTCGTCCTCAAACGACCGCCGTTCATCGGCAGTGAGAGTTGACTTGAGGCAGGCGGGATCCATTCGAACCTCGTTCGCGGTGCTTGAAGTTGCACAGTTTTGCTGCCCCGGAGGGGCAAAGGCGAGTAGCCCGGGGTTTCAACCCCGGGAAACAAGCGGTGAGAGCTTCAAGAGCCCCGGAGGGGCGACGGCAGAGACCGACACGGAATCGCCGTCGCCCCTCCGGGGCTGTGGTTCAGAAATGGCTGATTTTCCCGGGGTTGAAACCCCGGGCTTTTTGCCCATGTCCCTTCGGGACTGAAGTGTGCAACTTCACACCTTGCGCGTCGGGCTATTGTTGGCAACTTCTTCCTGCCGTCGTGCCTCAACGAGTCTTCGGCTTCTTCGAGACAGGATCGGGCTCGGCCTTCAGTCCGGGGAGCTTGATCGGCTTGATGCCAGTCCCTGCGAAGCCGGGCTTCGGGTCGCCGTTCTGTTCGAGCTTGTCACATGCCCACAGGACTCCGCGGGAGAACATGCCCAGCCACACGTCGTTGTTCATCGTTTCGTTGTGGTGACCCAGAGACGTGCCGAACACACGGGCTTTGCCGAAGTTGTTTGTCCACGCGACCGTGTGAATCTGCTTTGTGTCCTGACCGTAGGCCATGGCCAGCGGCACGCAGTTGGGCCAGTGTTTTTCGATGATGTACAGCTCACCGGCCGGCGTCTTCCATTCGAGCGGCACGCCCGCCATGACGGGATGCTCGGCATGGACATTCTTGACCAGCACGGCCCGATGTTTCTCGTGCCGGCGGCTGGTGACACCAATCAGCTCGCGCCACGCATCGGCTCCGTTGGGTGCCGCCCGGTAACTGTGCAGCGAGCAATGGATGAATACGGCGGGCACACCTTCATGATGAGCCTGAGCGATCGACTTCACGAAGTCGTCGTCGGCCACTCCGCCAAAGCATTCGTTATGCACGATCACGTCGTACTTCCCGGCCCAGCCGGGTTCGCTGTAGACCGACACCTTGTGATCGCGACCAGTACCACCTTCATGCACGACATCGAACGCGATGCTCAGTCGCTGCGCCAGACCCTCGGCGATGATCTGCTTTTGATTGTTGTAGTCGTGACAGCAACCGCCGGTGATCAGCAGTCCCTTCAGCTTCGGCTTTTCATCGGCCGTGGCGGTCAGAGTGGTACTCAGGCAGATAGCGAGGCACAGGGCGAGTCGTTGCATTCGAGGTGCTCCAGAAGCGGCAGTGAGTTGTCCGTGGCCGGCCAATCTAACTGCCGCGGTCGAAGCGACCAACCGTCGGCCCGCTTCGTTCGGCGCGGGTCTCCTGACCCCGCCAGGTACCGGACCGAAGGTCTCCCCGACCGATGCGACAACTTACGATTCGGTGGAGGACACGGGAGACCTGCGGTCAGCAGTGTGGCGGGGTCGGGAGACCCGCGCCGAACGGGAGTCGGGCGTCGTCTCAGCGGTCCAGATGGAACAGTCGCTTCAGAGCGTCCAGCAATCCGTGCGGAGTGCCGTCCTTTGCCTCGTTGCGCAGCGCCTCCAGCGGAGGATGCAGCAGCTTGTTGATGATCTGCTGCAGACTCTTCTCGATGGTGGCCAGATCCGGTTCGTTCAGATGGCCAAGCTTCTTCTGGAGTTTCGCCATTTCTCCTGTGCTGATCTCGTGCCACTGCTCGCGGAGCCGCTTGATGATCGGACCGGTCGCGCGATGGTAGACCTCGTGCATGAAGCCGTCGGTTTCGTCGTCGATGATCTTCAATGCCAGATCGATTTCGCGCGACCGCGACTTACGGTTGCGTTCGCATGTCGCTTCCAGATCGTCAATGTCGTACAGGAAAACATTGTCATCGACGTCACCCGTTCCGGGCGCGAAATCACGCGGGGCTCCCAGATCGAGAATGAACAGCGGCCGGCTCTCTGACGAACGACGCGCAGCCGACAGACGCGGCACGTCGACAATTGGCTCTGACGCACCGGTCGTGCTGACGACCACATCCGCTCGACCAAGCAGGTCGTCCAACTGGTCGTACGGAGCTGTGCGAGCGCCTTCGAAGGCTGCAGCCAGCTTTGCGGCGCGGTCGGGGCTGCGGTTGCAGACGATGATGTCGCGGACACCTTCGGTCTGCAGATACGTCAACGTTTCCTCGGCCATTTCGCCGGCTCCGACAATCAGCACGGTCTTGTCGTCGAAGCGGTCGAAGATGCTGCGGCCGAATTCACCGACGGCCACGCTGGCGATCGACACGCGGCCCTCGGCGAGTTTCGTTTCCGTGCGGACCCGGCTGGAAACACGGATCGCTCCCTGAAACATGGCATGTGTCAAAGGACCACAGGCGTCGTTGTCCTGTGCCAACTGGTACGCATCCTTGACCTGGCTGACGATCTGCGGTTCACCCAGCACCATGCTGTCCACGCTGGAGGCTACGGAAAACAGGTGCCGCACGGCGTCGGGTCCGGTCCGCTCGAGAAAGTCTTCGATGAAGTCGTTGATCGGTACGCCGTGAAAATCCGCGAAGAACTCGGCCAGTTCGCGGTGAGACGGCGCATCGTCCGGGGCTTCCTGGGCCGTATAGACTTCGACCCGATTGCAGGTCGACAGGACAACCGCTTCGGCTCGTGGAAACCGCGATCGCAGTTCGCCATACGCGCGTTCCAGCCGGTCGGCCGGAAACGCGAGTCGTTCCCGGACGCTCAGGTCCGCAGTCTGATGGTTGCAGTAGACGACCTGAAGGATCACGAGGGACAGCCGGTAGAGACAGGACGGAAAACGTGACTGGTCGTTGGGCGGGCGGCAGGCACAGGTCCGTGCGGAATCGGCAGTTCTGGAGACCACCGGGAAGTCAGCCATTCTAAACCAGAAGCCAGGCGATTCGGAAACCCGCTCCAAATTGCCGGTAATTCGCGCGGCGATTCGTTGCGTCTGTTGGCGCCGATCGGAATCATGTCGTCGACATTTGATCGCATGAACAGACAATCGTTCCAACACCTGGGGTTTGTGCGAGTTGCGTAGGCCGGAACAAGCGCAGCGCAGTTCCGGCGCGTGAGTGCTGCCGGAACTGCGCGGAGCTTGTTCCGGCCTACCTTCAGTTGCGGCACTGCCGCGTGACGACCGTCGGAAAACTCCATGGCGCGAGCCGTCTGCTACCTGCTGGGATTGCTGGCCGCGCTTCCGCTCGCACCGGATGCGGCGACTGCGGACACGCTGAAGCTGAAGGTCACGACGTATCAGCGGCGGCTCCGCTCGCAGGCACCGATCCCCCTGGAACTCAATCTGAGTTGGGACGGATACCAGATCGTTGAGGGTCGGCTGGAGCTGTCCTTCCATGACCGGGAACTGGTGGTCAGTCGCTCGTCGCCAGTGGCAACTCTCGCTCGCTACCGCAGTCCGGAACTGGCTCTCGCCACGGGCGATCGTCGCTTTCGTATCCTGCTTCCATCGCAGCGCATCACGAATTCAATGGGCCTGCTCGGAATTCAGGCCCGGTTCGTGCTCAACGGCGAAATCGAGCGTTCAATCGACCTTGGGTGGCATGAACTCGCCATGCCACAGACGTGGCAGCGACGACTGCGCGTGGGCGTCGTTCTGCCCGAATCGCAGATGGCGATCGCCGAGGAGCAGTTGTTGTTCGCGCGGGCTCTCCGCATCGAGCAGTTCCGTACAAAGGATGCCGTCAATCGAGACCGGCGGCCGGCACCGCTGATTACGCAATCGGTGCGAGTCGAAGCGAGCGAATTGCCGCGGACTGCGGCCGAGTTGTGTGTCTACGACCTGATTGTCCTGACACGTGACGGACTGGCGGAGGTCAGGCCATCCAGCCTGAATGCCATGACCGCCTGGCTGCGAGCCGGTGGAAGTCTGCTGATTGACATGGGTGGTCTGCTGGAATCATCCCATATCGATTTCCTCAACGAACTGTTGTCCGACGCGGATTACAACCTGTCGGTGGTCGGAAAATCTGACGGCCGGGCCGAACTGCAGACACCACGCCCGGGAGTTCACTTTCCTCAATCGCGCAATGCATATGGTCTGGGCCGCTTTGTGATTTGCACGCAGTCGCTCCAATCGGGGATCGACTTCAACGGCCGGCTATGGCGATCGCTGGTCGCGTATCTGTGGAAGATCAATCAGAACCAAACCCAACGCGTTGTTGGCACGCCAGGCCACTGGCAGGAAACACTGCTGGAACCCGATCCTCGGAGTTACGACCCCGATGCGCGAGCTGCGTTTCAGCCGGATCAGTTCACCGGCGAGACTCAATTGACACAATTGCTGCTGCCCGATCGCGTGCAGAGCATTCCGCCTGGGCATGTCATCGGTCTGCTGGCCGTGTTCCTGCTGCTGATCGCACCGGGGGACTACATGATTCTGGGTCTGCTGCGCCGCCGCACGCTGACCTGGATTCTGTTTCCGGTCGTGTCGCTGGCCGTGACCGTCTACACGGTTCGTCTCGCTCAGAACACCGTTGGTTCAACGGACCACAGCACGTCGCTCACCATCGTCGACTTCGTTGATGACGCGACGGTCGCACGATCGACACGAATTGAAATGCTGTTCACGGCTGCCGAACGAAACACCGTCGTCGATGCACGCGACGAACTCTTCACGCCTTTGGTCGAGACCAATTCTGAATACGACGCCCGTCAATCCGGTTATCGCGGTCAACGCGGGCGGCAGAACCAGTCGGCTGATTCCGAGGCGTTTCAGTTGGGTGTCAAACACGAGCCGCCGTTGTACGAGGGACAATTGCCGCGTGCCTATCGCGTCATTCGACAGATGCGTAAGTGGACACCGCAGCTTTGCCGTCGGACCTGGATCGGTCCGCCACCCGATTCCGTCCCCGAATTTGACTGGAGTCTGATCAAACGCGAATCCCTGAGTGACAGCGAGTCACAGCAGGAGCTGGCGAACCTGCTGGCTGTGCAGGTGCCAGGTGTGATCGTCACCATTCTGGCGAGTGACTCGCAGACTGTTGGCCAGGATCCCCTCCCCGACAAAGCGCGAATTCAGGTCACATCTCAACCGGCCGCCGGAGATCCGTCAGTTTCAGGTCTGGCCGCATTCACGGCAGCACATTCTGCCAACTGGCCGCTGCAGGGCTGGTCGGCTGTTGTGTCTCGCGTGTCACCCAACGGTGATGCCGGGCTGGAAGACCTGCGGCTTAAGGACTGGTCGAATCCAAACGAGTGCCTGGTCATCGTCACGTTTCAGGAGGGGGACCGCTGCTATGCACTGCGTCGGATGTACGACGTCGGTCCCAGGGACGTGAACGCGGACTTGCAGTTGAAGGAAAACAACTGAATGTCATTCGTCCGAATCTGCGACCTGCACGTGAATTATGGCGAGGTCCAGGCCGTGCGCGGAATCTCCTTCGATATCCCCAAGGGCGAGGTGTTTGGGTTCATCGGTCCCAATGGTGCTGGCAAGTCATCCACGATCAAAGTGCTGGCCACGCTGAAGGCACCCGAGTCTGGTGGCGCGTTCATTGACGGACTTGCGATCGAAGAAAACGTGGCCGAAATCCGTCGTCGCATCGGTTACATGCCCGACTTTTTCGGCGTCTACGAAGACCTGAAGGTCGATGATTACCTGGCCTTCTTCGCGGCCGCGTATCAGCTTCCGCTGGATCAGCGACAGGGCACGATTCGCGATGTACTCGAACTGACCGACCTGTCGAGCAAACGAACCGCGCCGGTGGACAGTCTGTCTCGCGGCATGAAACAACGACTCGCTCTGGCTCGCGTGCTGCTGCACGATCCGGATGTCCTGCTGCTCGACGAGCCGGCCAGCGGACTCGATCCACGTGCCCGCATCGAAATGCGCGAGCTGCTGAAAGCGCTGCGCGACATGGGCAAGACGATTCTGATCTCCAGCCACATCCTGCACGAGCTGGCTCAGTTGTGTACGCGGATCGGGATCATCGAAGCCGGCAGGATGGTCGCGGAGGGGTCACTCGACGACATCTATCAGAAACTGAATCTGCTGCAGGTTGTGCATGTGCAGGTCGTGAATCTGTCCGACGAGCTGGTGTCACAGATTGGCATGCTTGACGGCGTCGACGATGTCCAGGTGCAGTCCGATCGACTGTCTCTGCAGATGCATCCCGAGCAGGTCGTGCCCGAGGTCCTGCTGGAACGGATCATGAAACTCGGAGCCCGAGTCCGCATGTTTCAGCCGGAAGCACTCGACATGGAAACGGTCTTCATGAAGCTGACCGAAGGCCGGACCGCGTAGGCCCTTCTTCTTTGAGATTAACCAACCTGTTGTCGAAGAATCGTGGACGGCAGAACTGATTAATGAGTGTCGATTTTCGAAGTGAATTCGACGACGCAGGTCCCTCCAGACGATGGCCGTCCGTGACACTTCGCAATTCAAATATCATCAATCAAATCCGACCTTGACGGCTCACTCATCAACTTGCGTTTCCCATGCAGCATTCGTGAAACGAATGGAAATCTCGCTCCGACACGGGTAGCTTGCGGTGTTCCTGTGCGAGGGACTCTCTCTCACCAGGGCCGGGATCACAGTCGGTTCAAGGGGGCGACATGTCGCGACGCATCACGCTGATGGTTGTTGTTTGTCTCGCAGTCCTTGTCAGCCGTCGACTGGACGCTGCCTCTCCCGCAGAACCGGACATGACGGCTCGGGTTGACGCGCTGCTGGCGCGTGCCTGGACAGACAACGAAGTCGAGCCCGCCCCGCGTACAACGGATGCAGAGTTCCTGCGCCGAGCATGGATTGATCTTTGTGGCATCATTCCGCCGATCAACGACAACGACGGCATCAGCGGCATTCACAGCTTTCTGCGGCACGAAGGAGCGAACAAGCGAGCCCGACTGATTGAGGCTTTGTTAAAGAAGCCCACACACGCGACGCACTTCGCCAACGTCTGGAAGAATGCGTTGCTGCCGCCGGATGTCAACGTGCGACGGTTCGGTGGTGACAATGGCTTCCAAACGTGGCTGCGTGGTCAGTTTGCCGACAACGTCCCGTACGACCGGATGGTTTCGGCATTGCTGCTTGCCAACGGCAACGCCAATCAAACGGGACCGGCACTGTTTTATACCGCGCTGCAGCTCAAGCCAGAGGACCTCGCTGCCAGCACATCGCGAATTCTGCTGGGCACGCAGATTCAGTGTGCCCAGTGTCACGACCATCCCTTCGACCACTGGAAGCGCAAGGACTTCTGGGGATACGCAGCATTCTACGCCCGATTGCAGCGAGCGACCGGCAATCAGCAGGTGACGTTCCAGGTCGCCGATACACAAACCGGTGAAGTGAAGATCCCAGGATCTGATGAAGTCATCCAGCCCGCGTTTCTTGGTGGAGAACTAAGTCCTGACGAATCGGGAACAAATCGCCGCGCCCGACTCGCCCAGTGGCTCACGTCCAAAGAGAACGCGTGGTTTGCACAGGCTACCGTCAATCGCGTCTGGGCGATTATGTTCGGGCGGGGAATCGTCGATCCCGTCGACGACATGGGGGCCCACAATCCGCCCAGCCATCCGGAGTTGCTGGACGAGCTTTCTGAGTACTTCGTTGCCACTGGTTTCAATCTCAATGGCCTGATTCGGACGCTGGCCGCGACACAGGCCTGGCAGTTGTCGAGTCGTTCCACACCAGGTGTCGAAAGCGATCCGGCGGACGAAAACCCGGCGCTGTTTGCCCGCATGGCCATCAAGAGCCTGACCGCGGAACAACTCTACGATTGTCTGGCGGAAGCCATGCGGAAGCGTGAGGCCACTGCGCAACCACAGAATCGGTTCACCGGACGTGGTTTCGATCAAAACCGTCAGACGTTCCTGGCGAAGTTTCGTGCGCCGACCCAGGGAGCAACCGACTACGAAGCGGGCATCCCTCAGGCATTAACGCTGATGAACGGTGCCACGATCCAGCAGGCCACAGACCTCAGTCAAAGCGACCTGCTGCAGGCACTTGATGCACCATTCTTTACAAACGAGCGACGCGTTGAAGTCCTGTTCCTGTCGACGCTCTCGCGCATGCCACACGACGACGAACGCAAGAAGCTTGTGGAATACGTCGAGAATGGTGGCGCGACGGAAAACAGCCGCGAGGCTCTGAGTGATATTCTGTGGGCGCTGCTCAACAGCGCCGAGTTTGTTTTGAATCACTAACGGGCGACTCACGTACTTCAGCTGCTACACGTGCTTGCTTTCAAGATTTCACGCAAAGTCGCGAAGAGAGGCAGTAAGCAGCCTTTGCGACTTCGCGCCTTTGCGTGAAACCGTTCAGTTTGGCCGCGGCACAGCCGCATTAGATTCGGGGCAGAATCATGTTTGAAATGAATCGTCGCGACGTTCTGCAAACGCTTGGATTAAGCATCGCTGGCGGTGCTCTGAGCGGCTGGATGCCCGGTCTGGCACAGGCGTTTGCTGATGATCCGAAACGCCGCCGCCATTGTATCCTGCTCTGGATGCCCGGAGGAGCCAGCCAGACCGACACGTTTGACATGAAGCCCGGCCACGAGAATGGTGGCGAGTTCAAGGAAATTGAAACCGCTGTCCCCGGGCTTCGTATCAGCGAGCATCTGCCGAAACTGGCGACTCAGGCCAAGGAACTGGCGATCGTTCGCAGTCTGAGCACGGCCGAAGGCGACCACAGTCGCGGCACGTATCTGATGCACACGGGACATCGGCCGGCTGGACCGATCAGTTATCCGACGATTGGTTCGTCACTGTCGAAGGCGCTGGGGACCGATGATGCCGAGTTGCCCAATTTTGTCAGCATCTCGCCTTACACCGCCTTCAATAACGCCGCATTCGGACCAGGTTTCCTGGGACCGCGACACGCACCCCTGACGGTCGGTGCGAGCACGGCGTTCCGCCAGGTCGCGGCACAGAATCAGGCAGACGGGTACGCGGAACTTGGAGTCGATGACCTGACGAATCCGAATGTCGAAAAGGCTCAGGAGTACGCACGGCTCGACCTGTGGCAGTCGCTGCAGTCACGATTCCTGGCATCACACCCGTCGGCATCTCCCACAGCGCAGAACACCGTCTACGAACGGGCCGTTCGAATGATGCGGAGCCAGGCAGCGCGGGCCTTTGACCTTAGCGGAGAGCCCGATGAACTGCGGGAAGCGTACGGGCGAGGTCGATTCGGCCAGGGCTGCCTGATGGCGCGTCGCCTCATCGAGCAAGGCGTGCCGTTCATCGAGATCGCTCTGCGGGGATCGACCGGCGGAGCACTCGGCTGGGACACGCACGCTCAGAATTTCTCGCGGGTCAAGGCGCTCTCGGGCGAACTCGATGCCGGCTGGGGGACGCTGATGTCGGACCTGGAGGAACGCGGCCTGCTGGAGTCCACGACCATCGTCTGGCTGGGCGAGTTCGGCCGCACGCCGAAGATGGCTCAGGGTCGCCAGGGTGGCGGACGGGACCATTACCCGCGCGCCTGGTCGGCAGTCCTGGCTGGCGGCGGAATCAAGGGCGGCCAGGCCTTTGGTCGTACAAGCGCGGATGGAACCGAAGTCGAAGACGGCAAAGTGGACGTCCCCGATTTGATGTCCACTCTCTGCAAGGCGCTCGGTGTCGATCCTGAAGACCAGAACATGTCCGAAGTGGGCCGTCCGATTCGCATTGCCGAAGGGAAGCCCATCCCGGAGATCCTCGCATAAGCAACCGCGAGTCCTTCCGCTGCCCGTTCCAACATTCATCCGCGATCTGGAGACAGAGTCATGACTCGTCGCTTCGCCTGGTCGATTGCTTGTTCGATGCTTGTCTGTGCCCCGGTGAGTGGTGAGGACGAAAAGCCGAAGGCCAAACCCAGGCCTGTCGTTGCCGCGCAGGCCGCTGGAGGTGCGACTCTGGTTCGTGTCGTGACCGCGCCGACGAAGGAGCAGCAGGCAGCCGCACAAAAGACCTACAAGGAAGCGGCCGAGGCCGCGGAGCAGGCAGCCAAAGCACTGATCGCGGCGGCCAAAGCTGCCACGTCACAGAATCCACGTGAGCGAGTCGTCGAAGGACGCCGACTGGCCGAGGCCAAAGCAAAGCTGGAAACGGCGCTTAAGGCGGTCGAAGCTCGTCGAGTCCTCGTGACTCGAGCCACAGCCCTCCGGGTATCGGTCGCTCAACGATCTCAGGCGACGGTCCCGGGCGTCCGCGAAAAAGTCGACCGCGAAGACAACCACGAACGGTTTCTGCTACTCGTTCCTGGCGGACCGCTGGTCGTCGGTGCTCAGATTTCAGTCGACGGAAAGCCGTTTCGTACGGCTCGTGAAGACTTGATTGACGAGATGCTCGCCACAGCCACGGACGACGAGGGCAAGACGTCGTGGGAGGCGGCACTCAAGTCACCACGGTTCACGTTAGGTCGAGTCACCAATATCAACGAGTCGACATTGAAAAACTATGTTACTCGTTTCGATCGTGACAAAGACGGCCTGGTCAACCGGCTGGAAGCCCGATACTACCTGGCTACGATGTTTCAGGGACCGACGTTCTCGCTTCTGACAGGTTCAGCCGGGGCCTTTGGCTCGGCCGGTGGTGTTGTCGTCGTGAATGGCCGAGCTATGCGTGGTGGTGACTCAACCCAGGCGGACGTGCGCAAACTGCTCGACACTGACAATGACGGCCTGCTGTCAGACACCGAGATCGCCGCGGCATCTGAGCGGCTCAAGACCCGCGATGCGGACGACAATGACCTCCTGTATCCGGCGGAAATCAGCGGTACGTCTGGCGCGACAGGTAATCGTGCAGTTAACGCCGCCAGAGGTCGAGTTATCACTCCCCGGGCTCAGGTCTCGGTACTCCTGGGTCCCGCGGCGCAAGCTGCTCCGCTGTTTGCCGCCATCACACAGAAGTACGGGGACAGTGATGGCAATGTGCTGGCTGATAGTTTTTCGTCGTTCCCTGGATTGTTCGAGTCACTCGACGGGAACAAGGATGGCAAACTCCAGCAGGGTGAAGTTCTGGCATTGAACAAGGTCAAGCCGCACCTGCAGTTGTCCATACAGTTGGGTAAGTCGGACGGACCAGCTTTGACGGTCACGTCGATGGCGTCCGAGCTGGTGAAGTCGGGAGCGTCCGACGACTCGCTGTCGATCGAATTGCCTGGCGTCAAGCTGGCGTTCAAGGCACCCCGCATTCCCGCACAGTCCTCCAGGTACGCCCAACTGGGCACGTCCTACCTGACTCGCTTCGATGCGAACAAGAACGGTTACCTGGAAAAGGACGAAGTACAGGGTGGATTCGCCCGGCAGTTTGCCCTGTGGGATATGAACTCGGACGGCAAAGTCTTCGCGAAAGAGATCGTCGAAGCCTACACGCGGATGCAGGCGCCACAGCAGAGCCAGATTCGAGCGACCGCTGCGAAATCCGGGAACCCGTTGTTCCAGGCAATCGACCGCAGCGGTGATGGCCGGTTAAGTCTGCGCGAAATGCGAACGGCCCAGGAGAAGATCCGTGAGTTCGACGAAAACAAAGACGGGCAGATCAGCAACGAGGAGATTCCCATATCACTCGCAGTGAATTTCGGTCGAGGCAATTCCGGCTTCAATCGCTACCAGGTGCTTTCCGCTCAGGGTCGAGTCACGCAGGCAGGGAGTCCGCCGAACAACAACGGCGCTCCCGAGTGGTTCACACGCATGGATCGGAATGGTGACGGCGACATCACGATGAAGGAATTCCTCGGCACAAAGGAAGACTTCCAGAAGCTCGACACGAACAACGACAGCTTCATCGAACCCGCCGAAGCAAAGCCCGCCAGCGAATGACCGAACGGCCGCAGCCGACGGCTAATCGTCTCACGACGTTCGGCGCGGGTCTCCGGCCCCGCCGCAACAGTGACCGCAGGTCTCCGTTTTCTGCTCCCGGTGATGTGAACGACGACGGTGCGAGAGACCTTCGGCCCGACGACCGACGGCGTCAGAGACCCGCGCCGAACACGGCCGAGGTGGCACTTGCGATCGGAACATGAAACACCGGCACGAGTATCACCTGTCTGCGAATGATGATTCAGGCATTTGCGATTCTGGTCGCGGCCAGTCATATCATTCCGTCACTTTGCGGGCCGAATTGGCACTGGCAATCGTATGACTCGGGAGTGCCACTGGCTTTGCCCAATAGTGTCCGGGAAAATATTCACACAATGTTAACTTGCGCGATTTGGGTTGTTGAATTACAAGCCTTGCATGTCACGCAGAAAGGAAAACATTTGCGGC
>Ga0209402_10000125_pt1 | contig 93132 bp, 59 predicted proteins | sample ArcticOcean_MG_C_3_FD_187437 | JGI IMG/M metagenome (GOLD analysis project Ga0209402, IMG submission 187437) | Marine microbial communities from western Arctic Ocean - ArcticOcean_MG_CB8_126 (SPAdes) (version 2) | ecosystem: Environmental > Aquatic > Marine > Oceanic | place: Arctic Ocean...
TTGGGGATGAGTTTTTTGAGAATCCGCCATTGCCGCTCCGTCACATCGCTGGGATACTGCCGCTTCATCGTTGCGTCTCCGTCGTCCTTGACCTGAGAACCAAAGACACGGAGTCGTAGCGATTTTTGTCAATTCATGCAATTTGAAGACACGTTCTAAGCAGTCGGACGACATTTCTCGAACCGTTGGCTTTTCATGGCTGGCAAGTGGGAGACGCGGATCCTTTTAGAAACTGTGTCCATCGAGTAATCTACCTTTTGCTTCAAACTCATTGTGGCCCCTGGAACGGAGCCGAGCGGGTTCGGTTCCCGGCCATTCCCGCTTCAATACAAAACGGCTTTGACCTCCTCTTTCACGGGGCGGAGCCGTTTCTCTCATTAGTTCTGGAATGACTGAACTTGGAAACGTCCACGCCCGCAGAAGACCGGCCCGCCCCCACTAGCGATGTCATCAATCAGGCAATCGAGATCGTTGAGCAAATCGCCGACGACCGTGGGTTGCTGGCATTGCTGTCGGATGCGGACAGAAAACGACTGATGAGCGCGGTGGGACGAGTGTCCGACCCCGACCGGCCCTCGCGCAAGAAACTGCTGCGCGCGTTCAAGAAACGCGATCAGGCGGTGCTCGCCACCCAAAAATCCGAAGACGACGTGCAACTCGCCGAGACCGGTATCCGCACACAACCGGGCATTCGTCGTTGGAAGATTCCTCATGCGCCGGCACCATTTGAAACGGAATCGGCACCCGCCGGTGATCACCCGGAAGACCACTTCATCGGACGGCTGCAGGTTCCTCGCAGTTGCTACATCTGCAAAACGGATTACGAACGGCTGCACGTCTTCTACGATTCCTTGTGTCCCGATTGTGCCGAACTGAATTGGACGCGACGGCAACAGACCACCGACCTCACCGGTCGCTATGCTTTGGTGACGGGCGGCCGCGTGAAGATTGGCTATCACGTCGCCCTCAAACTGCTCGAAGCGGGCGCTCACGTTGTTGTCACCACGCGTTTTCCCTGTGACGCCGCCAAACGGTTTGCGGCCGAACATGATAGCGGCGAGTGGATCGACCGATTGCAGATTCACGGCATCGACCTGAGGCACACACCCAGTGTCGAGGCGATGGCCGACCACCTCTGCGAAACGCTTCCCCGGCTCGATTTCCTTCTGAACAACGCGTGTCAGACGGTCCGCCGTCCGCCGGGATTCTATTCCCACCTGATGCAGGACGAGCGAAAACTGGCCGAGTCCCTTCCCGATTCGACGCGGCAGCTGCTCGAATCGTACGAGGCGATGCGGAGCAATGGCGTTAGCGGGACTCACGAACAGGGCATGCTGCCGGCTCAAGTGGAAGACAGTCTCGTCGGCATTCGTCAAGCGGCCGAACTTTCGCAGATTCCGTTAGCCCCCGGCGACACCGACTTTTCGACGGAACTCTTTCCCGCCGGGCAACTCGATGGAGACCTACAGCAAGTCGATCTGCGTGCCGTTAACAGTTGGCGGCTGCGATTGGCCGACGTTCCAACGGTTGAACTGCTGGAAGTGCATTTGGTCAACGCGGTGGCCCCGTTCATTCTGAACGCTCGGCTGAAACCGTTGATGTTGAAGGTCCCCACACGCGACAAACACATCGTCAATGTTTCGGCGATGGAAGGCGTCTTTTTTCGGGCCTACAAAACCGACAAGCATCCGCATACGAACATGGCAAAGGCTGCGCTCAACATGTTGACGCGGACATCGGCCCAGGACTATGTCCGCGACGGCATCCACATGAATGCCGTCGATACCGGTTGGATCACCGATGAAGACCCGATCGAGATCACGAAACGCAAAGTGGAAGAAATGGGTTTCAGCCCTCCGCTGGACCAGATCGACGCTGCCGCGCGCATCTGCGATCCCATTTTCTCAGGGTTCCTCAGCGGCGAACACCTCTGGGGGAACTTTCTGAAGGACTACCAGATTGCGAACTGGTAGGCCGCGACGCGTACAAGCACGATCGCCTCACGAATATTGCTACTCCTTCGGTTTTTTGTCGGCCGGCCGTTTGACGCCTTTAGTTAAACAGTACAGCGAAGAGGCCGTGCGAATCAGTAGTTTGTTGCCGGCGATGGCGGGACTGGAGAGGCAAAGTTCTTCGAGCGGACTTCGCTCGACGATTTCAAACTCCGGCCCGGCCTTGACCGCGTACGTCAAGCCGTCTTCGCTGAGAAAGAACAGATGGCCGTTGTAGGCCCACGGTGACGCTGTGAACGAACCACGGGGCGAAAAGCGTCGTTTGCCGTAAACCTCTTTTCCGGTCTTTGCGTCATGGCAGGTCAGAAACCCGCGGTCGTAAAGCGTGTAGAGATAGTCGCCGTACACAATTTGCGACGGGTTGTACGACGATGATGTTCCCTCGTACCACGCGATGTGTTTGCTGTTCTTGAAGTCGCCATCGGGTGCGAGGTCTCCGGTTGCTCCCGGTCGCACGGCGAAAGTCGGCCGGTGTTTGTCGCCAATGTAGCCAGAGGCGATGTAACACAAACCGTGCGCCGCGAACGGCGAGGGAATCACAAGGCCGGACATCTTTCCATCGAACTCCCACAGCAGCTTCCCTTCAAGCGAATAACTGCGATTCCGCTTCTGGCCGGGAACGACGATCTCAGTCCGGACGTCGTTCTTCCAGACAAACGGAGTTGCCCACGAGTGTGTTTCCTTGCGGGGAATTCTCCAGCGTTCGTCTCCCGAGACGGCGTCGAACGCAGCGATCCACGAACTCTCCCGGTTGTCGTAAACCACAATCACCTGACCGTCATGCACCACCGGAGAGGCGGCGGAACCGTAATCGAGAAATGTTTTCTGTGGTGCGATTCTTTTCGTCCACAACGGTTTCCCATTCAGGTCGTAGCAGAACAGGCCCAGATCGCCGAACAGGACGTACAATCGCTCGCCATCGGTTGTCGCCGTTTCGGCAGCATAAGTGCTCTTGGGATGCCGAGGCACTTGGGGGCGTCCGGTGTGGGCTTCGTGCTTCCAGAGTTCTTTGCCGGTGTTCATGTCGAAGCAATGCACCATCCAGTGATGAATTCCCTTCAACGGCTTGCGCACGCCTAAGCCAAGGTAGAGCCCCTTGCCGGGCGTGAGGTTCTTTTCGTCGCTGACAACGGTACTCAGGAAAACGCGGTCACCCCACACAATTGGACACGACCAGCCCCACCCCGGAACGTTGGCCTTCCACTTCACGTTGTCGGTCGTCGTCCACTTGGTCGGCAGCCCCGCATTATCCGCTGCCACACCATCGGCATTCGCCCCCCGAAATCGGGGCCAATTATTCTGACCCTGTGCCGACGGTTGAAACGTCAGGAACAGCAACATTCCGACAGCAAACAGCGACAACGTTCGCTTCAATGAAATGGCGCAGGAATTCGATGTGCCGAAACAGCGTCGCGAAAACGATGTTTGCGTTTGTGGTGCCATGTGTGTGATCCAGAGTTTCGGTGTTGATTCTGCCGCGTGTTGTTCGATGGTATCAAATCCACAACGGTGCCTGTCAATGCGATGCGCGGATTGGCAGAAGTTGGCACAAGGGAATGCGTTATTCAATGCGAATGTTTGCGATCCCCTCTTCCGCTGGTGAAAATTTCGGGTCGAGTTCCCTGAGAGTTTCGACGAGTGTCCGGGCAATCGCCAGATTGCGGTACCATTTCTGGTTGGCGGGGATGACGTGCCAGGGGGCCCATTCGGTCGTGCATTGATTGAGCATCTCCTCGAAGGCCTCCATGTAGCGATCCCAGTCCTTACGTTTATTCAGGTCTTCAATCGAGAACTTCCAGTTCTTGGCCGGGTCGTCGAGCCTGGCTTGCAGGCGTTCCTTCTGTTCCTTCTCCGAAATGTGCAGGAAGATTTTGACGATGGTGGTGTCGCTGGCGCAGAGCATTTTTTCGAATTGATTGATCTGCTCATAGCGCGGCCGCCAAACCGATTCGGGGACGATATCTTCCACGCGGACAACGAGCACGTCTTCATAGTGCGAGCGATTGAAGACGCCGAACATGCCCGCACCGGGGGTCCGGTAGTGGACGCGCCACAGGAAGTCGTGGCGTAGTTCTTCGCTGGTGGGCGCTTTGAACGACCACACGCGCACGCCCTGTGGGTTCACGCCGCGGAACACGTGGCGAATGGTGCCGTCTTTGCCGCCGGCGTCCATCGCCTGCAGAACGACAAGCAACTTGCGACGGCCCTCGGCATAAAACCGCCGTTGAAGTTCGATCAACTCCTCCCGCAATTCGTAGAACTCCTCTTCGGCTTCCCCACGGTTGTCGTGGAAGTCTTTCCCTTTGGGCGAGCGATCGTTCAGTTTGATTGCGTTGCCGGGCTGCAGTCGATGGCGAAAGGGCATGGTGTGCTCCACTGTGGTTGTCGTTCTTTGTGGTTGTCGGGCTCTGGTGAATCGTCATCGCTCACTGTACGCGTTCAGCTGTCAGCTTTCAGCACAAAACCGAGGAATCCGCCTCCTGCATGTGCGATTATGCACTTAGCCGCCTCGCTTGCGAGGCGTGAACATGCCGGGCTGTCGTAGTGGTGGCTTCCAGACGCCACACATATTCATGCAGCGCGGCGGCTGGACGCCACCACTACGGGGAATTGGATACTTATTCAGCACTCGATTCTCGGAAAGCGTTCCGTGCGGCGGAATTGCCCGCAGAATTCAAAGTTTCCCCCAACTCCCGGCAAGCAAATTGAAGCCGATGCCCCGCAATGGTCGAAAACAGAAAACACGGAACGATCCGCAAACTCAAACTTTCAGCGGCCCCCTGTTTGGCCGAATGTGATCAGTCGTCTCGTGAAACTTCGATGTCGCGTGGCCCCCACTCCGGAAAACCAACATGCCGACAGAAATCGTGAATACACTGACGGACGATCAGATTGCTCTGATTGGTTGTTTCGTGGCGCTGGTGGTCTCCGGGACCGTGATGTCGCTGAGTTACTATGTCGGCAGAGGGCGGCGGAGCGAGTCGTCAGAATCGACACGGCTGGATGCGGATGTGATACCGTTGCCCAGAACGGTCGTCGCCCAAGACGATGCGGAAGACGACCGCGCGAACGCCCCCCACAAAGACGCTGCCTGAATCTGTCGGGTGTCCTCAGTTGGGCTGCTTGAGCAGGTCGATGGATTCACCGTTGCGAATGGGGTGCAGCCGCACGATTCTGGTGATCTTCCAGTCGTCCTCGACGCGCCGCCAGGTCAATTCCCACCGGGTTGCCCCGCGTCCACCCAAATTCGATGCCTTGCCGGTGATTGTGCCGTTGGCGCGAAAATGAGAGATTCCAATCGAGTCTTCCGCTTCCATCCGCACGTGCAGATCGGTGATCCGCATGTCGTCGCCGACGTCGTACAGCGTCAAGGGAACGGAAATCCGCGCCCGCAACTTGTCTTCTCTTGGCGATAGAAAACTGAGCGTGCCTTCGATGTCATCCTGTCGAACGGCATCGGCCAGCAAATATACCTTCGCCTCGATCTGTTCGGACTCGGTAACGACGGCTTGCTCGATGAAAAAGATGCCCACCATCAACCCGACCATCGCCAACGCCGCGCCGAGAAATACGCTCCGCTGAGTCACGCTGAATCTGTAGACCAGGAACGCGCCGATGGCGAGGCAGACTAAAATTGGCGGCCAGGGAGTTTCGGTGAACCACATGCTGAGATGCCCGCCAATGTGGAGACCGGCCCGATTGGACGAGCCGGTTGTGGGAATGGAATTCTGCCGCGCCGCGATCAAAAAAAATTGCGACGGTCATCCCAGTGTAGGGAACCGGGCCGGTTTCTGCGACACTTTCACCGACGTACGTCGCGAAACGGTACCGTTCGGTCGGCGTACCAAGCAATGGATTGGGTGCCACTGGCGTGTCGCCAGTGCAGCTAGGTTGGCACTGGCGACACGCCAGTGGCACCCCTTTCACGCTTGTTGCCCATCAGTTAGCAACGGGCGGCTTGATGTTCGCCTTGAGTACGATGCGTTTTCGCATCACCTCTTGTCCTCCGGACTTCAAGACGAAGAAGTACTCTCCCGGATCCAGAATTTCGTTGAGCGAATAGTAGAAGTTCGCGCGCGTCGTCTCCCGCGAAACAACCTGCCCAACGCGGTCGAGTTGATTCCCGCGACTATCGAACAGATTGCATTCCAGCCACATGTCGTGATGTGGCACGTTGAGGCCGACCTGAGCTGCGATCATCTCGCCCTGCCGATATTCGTCGCGGCGATCCAGCAGCAACCCACCGACAAAACCCGTGCCAAGTTCAAATGTATCGAACATGTCTTTGGTCCGCATCGGCTGCGGGGCGGCAAGCATTCGCGCAATCAAATTGGTGTCGGTAATTTCTTTCAACGCATACGGTCCCTCGGGACGGCGTACGCCATAGCGGTCCAAGCGGTGTTCCACCTCAACTCCAACCACCGTCACGCCCAGCATCATCAGGCAGTAGACAATTGGTGAAGGCAGACGGAAACGTCCGCCTGCTTCTGGAGCCGCCGCGCTAACCGCGGCCGGGACGCTCTTTGATTGCCAACCCATTTTGTCGCGAACCGTGGAGAACCACGCGCCAAATTTGAGTGCGGTCCGTTCATCGATAAACGCAAAGTAAATCGAAATGCAGACCATCGGGAAGACGTACAGGCCGAGTACCAGACACGTCGCCAAATGGAACATTGTCCCCATTGCTATCATCACGGTTCGGCCCCACCCCCGCCAAACGAGAAACAAAAACAGCACTTCCCAAACGATTGAGATGTAGGCCATGAAAACCATAGACGCCGGATACAGCGACAGGTATTCTCCGATGGGATTGTTGTAGTTGACGTTGGTAAGCAACCACGTTTGCATTTGTTCGCCGCTAAAAAATTCCGGCGTATGCATTTTGGTAATGGCTGCGCCGAAATAAACGATGCCAATCATCAATTGCATCAGCCGTTGCGGCCAAATCGCAAACCGGGGCAACGTTGCGGCGGCCGTATTCTCGCCGGCTCTTAACTGTTTCCGTTTTTTCAGCCAGGCATCGACCGACCAGATGCCACCGCTGTGCGATAGCGACAGCAGCAGCATAATATGCGCCGCGATGACCGAGTACTTTGTGATCGTGCTGACCGAGTCGCAGAGATTCAAATAGACGAACAGCAAGGTGGCTGCCGGAAGCGAAAACCGCGTTTTCCACCCCACTGCAGAAGAAAACAGGAAGAAAATCAGCAGTGTGTGAAGCGCCACGACAACGCCGCCGGAAAACAACGGCAGCATGTTGTACCAGCCGTAATTAAACCAGAGCGGTGTCGGCGCACCATCCGTCGAATACAACTCGCGCGCCAGCGACCAGCGGGCCAGCATCGGAACCAGCAGGGCCAATGGCATCAGAATCCGCACGATGGCCAAGCCGTATGGAACTTCCTCAGCATAGAAAAAGCGTGAAAAGCGGTTGCGGACGCCCTGATCGTTTGCAAGAGCCGGCTGGTCGATCGACATGGGTGATTCCTAAACTGAATGCGGGAGCTGGGTGGGTCGAAAGGAACTCAGCGGATTTCAATTGGCGCTTTTGCCACCAGCCCACGATTCGGCCGGCGCTTCTCCTGCGTCTTTGCTTGGCTCGTGAAAGGCCGAACGGGATGCCCGGTTTTTCATTGGCGAAACGTTGTAAAACAGCCGTCCCTTGCGAGAGTCGGCAATGAGGCGGGGGTTATTGGAAATGCAAATTGCGTTCTGGTAGTTCAACCAGTAACCTTGTCTTTTCAGGACGTCGCCCTCGCCGTTGAGAACGTATCGGACGTGGTGGTAGATGTGCTGGTCCTTTTCTTCCCCGTGCCGACGGTTGTAGACCCGATCGGGCAGGTTGTATTTTTTGGGCCAACACTGTTCGACGACGTAAATTCGCCGCATCGGTTCGTGCTTAGTGTGCTTCAGGCAGTTCATCGCCATCTTGGGCGCGAACAGGCAAAAGGCATCGTAATGTCGACGGCCGATGGCGCCGTACGGTTTGACCTCACCCCACGGCCCCGGTCCCAGTTCGTAGAACTTGCCAGGCTCACCATCCTGGCCAACGGTCTCTCCAACGAGTTGCAACCGACTCGCATGAGACGACCAGCCGCAGAACATGTCCCACACGATGAAGTACATCGCCGGATGCGCTGAGACCTTGTAGTTGACGGCATGCGATACGACTCCATATCCCAAGATGCCGAGATAACCGGTGATGACCAGATGTGTCAGCCAGCGTTTCATCCCATCAACCTTCCATGGTTCAATGTGGGGCAACGAATTCAGGTCCGGCGTTTGCGCGCCGGTCCCGTTGATGTCGGAACTCTCAAAGTCGCCGACAAGTGCGAAGAACGGAATTCTCAAGATTGTCGAGATTAGGTCAAGATCAAGCTGCCTTCGACCGACACGAAGTTCTGAGAATTCACAGAATTATTCCAGCGGAAATCCGAAACGGCCTTCTCGATCGGCCACGCTAAATCAACGGCAAACCCGGTCTGCACGAGAAATACGCACATTTCCCGAGTGTTTCGATGCCGGAAATGCTCGGCGGAGAAAACCGAGACCAAAACGTTGTCGCAGACAACGTGGTCGAATCTCAGGCCGACTGAAGCACCTGATACAGCGGCGAAATCCGGAAGATTTCCGCAGTGTTGCAATGGCGCAAGAGACGCAACAGATGTACCCATCGGGGTTTATCGTATTTTATCTGAACTTGTTCCACGTGAGAAATCCCCAGACAACCAGCCCGTTGAGCCGTCCGACTTGCGGGATGTGTCCGCATTGAGCATTGGCGGGCTGCCTTCATTTTGACGTCTCAAAACACCCGCCAATCGGAATCTGACGGTATCCGCAAGTCGCATCCTGTCATGGCATTGCTCCATCTGGCGCAGATCGTCATAATGGGCGGCCCGTCGCGACCTTGATGAATACGATGAAAACATGGGGCGGACTTTCCGTCCCGACAAATTTTAGAGGATAAACACTGATGGCAGTTGGCACCATTGATGACACGACCGGGACTCCGATCGGCACAGAAGTCGAGCAGAAGTTCCAGTATCCCGGCATGCCCACCACTTGTGACGGTGCAGAAGCAGTGGTGTGGGTGGAAACCCGCATCTCGCAGGGATCGGGAGCGTTCCCTATCACCAGTTCGACCACCATGGGCAGCGGCTTCAACGCGGCGGTGATGAACGGCATCCCCAACCTCTGGGGCGACCAGTTGGTCTTTGTCGAGCCGGAAAGCGAACACTCGGCGGCCACTTTCTGTGAGGGATTCGCAGCGTCCGGCGGACGGGTGACCAACTTTACGTCGGGCCAGGGTTTGGTCCTGATGAAAGAAGTGCTCTACACCATCTCCGGAAAACGTTTGCCGATGGTCTTCAACATCGGCTCCCGGGCACTGACCAGTCAGGGCCTCAACGTCCATGCCGGACACGACGACGTGATGAGCGTCGCCGACGTCGGCTGGGGTATCTTGTTCGCCCGCAACGCACAAGAAGCCGGAGACCTCTGCCTGATTTCGAGACGCGCCGCCGAGGCTTCCCACACTCCGTTTATGAATGTGCAGGACGGTTTCCTCACCACGCACACCGTCGAATCCGTCCGGCTCATCGAGCCGGAGCTGATGGAAGAATTCGTTGGCAAGCCGGAAGATAAACTGTTCAACCTGATGGACCCGGAAAACCCGATGATGTCCGGCGTCGTTCAGAACCAGGACTCCTACATGAAGGGCAAGATGGCCCAACGCTGGTACTACGATCAAGTCGAGCCAGCCATCGCCGATGCATTCGAGGAGTTCTATCGCAAGACGGGCCGCCGCTACGATTTCGTCGAATCGTATCGCTGTGAAGATGCCGAGTACATTCTCGTCGGCATGGGCAGCTACATGGAAACCGCACAAACCACCGTCGATTATCTACGCGACGAAATGGGCATCAAAGCCGGCTGCCTGAATATTTATTGCTTCCGGCCGTTCCCAACGCAGGCCATTGTCGATGCGCTCAAGGACTGCAAAGCGTTTACCGTCATCGAGCGGATGGACGACCCGCTCTCGACTACCGGCAACCATCTCACCCGCGAAATCAAAGCCGCCTTCTGCGATGCTTTAACCGGCCAGAATGGAATTCAGAAGATCGACCGGATGCCGAAAATCTTTCATGGTGCCGCAGGACTTGGCAGCCGCGACGTTCGCCCGGGCGACATCATCTCCATCTTCGACAACATGCAAAAGGAGAACGGACAGGACTTCTTCTGCGTCGGCGTGAAACATGCCTTGGCGTTGGAAATGGGCAACGATCCGGATCTCCGCCCGCCCTCCGCGTTTTCCATGCGGGGTCACTCAGTCGGCGGATTTGGCTCGGTGACGACGAATAAGGTCATCGCCACCATTGGCGGCAACGTGTTCGGCAAAGACGTGCAGGCCTATCCCAAGTACGGTTCGGAGAAAAAGGGACTGCCGACCACCTATTACCTCACCATCGCCGATTCACACATTTTCTCACATGCCGAACTGGAGTACGTCAATCTGGTCGTTCTGAACGACACAACGGCGCTGCTTTCGGGCAATCCGCTCAAGGGCATGGTCGATGGCGGTTCGATCTTCATGCAAAGCCCCTTCAGCGAACCGGCCGACGTCTGGGAGCGGATACCGGCGCACCATCAAAAAACCATCCGCGACAAAAAACTTCGCCCCTTTTTCGCCGACATGGTGAAGATCTCGCGAGAAGTTGCCTCGGTCGCCGACCTGGAAATGCGGATGCAGGGCATCGTGTTGCTTGGCGCATTCCTGAAGCTCACACCCTTTTCGACCGACAGCGGCATGGCCGACGAAGAAGTTTACGCTGGCGTCGAAAAGGCACTGCGAAAATACTTCGGCAAACGCGGCGAACAGGTCGTGCAAGACAACCTCACCTGCGTCAAACGGGGGTACAGCGAAATGCAGGAGATTTCCCAGGAATTGACTCAGGGCTGAATCAGAATCGCAGGTTGAATCTGCTCCGCGGCTTGCGCTGCGAGAAACTGATTTCCGGATTGCAAGTGTTTCGACGCTGCAAGCCACTGGCATTCTGACAACAACAATCACACGTCTAAGTGTTCGCCGAAAAACAGTCGGCGACAAAGGGGATAAGAGTCATGTCTACCGCCGAAACACCCGCTTCGATGAACGAAGCCACCGAACTCGATCCGTTCAATAATAATTCATTTGGAACGATCGTCGATGACGGGTACAAGCAGGTCAGCCTGCCCATTCTCGATGTCAACGATTTCAACAACCGCATCATTCACAGCTACGAAAGTGGAACCGCTGAGAAAGGCCTGCCGGCCGACCTTTCGGTGGCCCGTTCGCTCATACCGGCCGGCACGGCGGCGCTGCGCGACTTCAGCTACATCTCTCCGGAAATCCCGGAATTCGTCACCGAGAACTGCACCGGCTGCATGGATTGTGTTACCGAATGTCCCGATACGGCCATTCTGGGGAAGGTGCTTTCCGAGACGGAACTGAAGGCGAAACTCGACGGCATTCCCGATGAAGCCGACCGCGAACTTTTTCGGACACAGTGGGCGCAGACCAAAAAGTACTATCACGGCCCCGCCAAGAAGGGAAAAGAAGGGGGCATGTTCAACATCATCATCGATCCCAGCAAGTGCAAAGGCTGCGCCGAGTGCGTCACCGTTTGCGACGACCTGGCGTTGAAGATGATTCCCAAAACCGAACAGGTGATGGACGACATCCGCAAGAGCCATCGCCTCTTTAAGGAATTCGGTCCGTCCAACAAGGACTATGTCAACGACAAACTCCTCATTGACATGATGCTCAAGGAAGAGACGCACATTTATGTCGGCGGCGCCGGCTCGTGTGCCGGCTGCGGCGAAGGCACCGCACTCCGCATGATGTGCGCAGCAACCGGAGCCAAATACGGTGACCAGTGGGCCATTGTGGCGGCCACCGGCTGCAACACCGTCTACACCTCAACCTATCCCTACAACCCCTATCTCGTCCCCTGGACCAATTCGCTGTTCGAGAACGCACCGGCCGACGCCATGGGTGTCCGCAGCCGCTGGGATCAAAAGGGTTGGGAAGATAAGCCGATCTGGTGCATCGGCGGCGACGGGGCCATGTTCGACATCGGCTTCCAATCGCTCTCGCGATTGCTGGCATCGGGTATGAACGTCAAAATCTTTGTGCTCGATACGCAGGTCTATTCCAACACCGGCGGACAGGCATCCACGGCCACCTACACCGGTCAGAATGCCAAAATGAGCCTGCACGGCAAGAAGATACAAGGCAAGCAGGAACGGCGCAAAGAAATCGCCCAGATCGCCATGATGCACCCGGATACGTTCGTCGCACAAACGACCTGTGCCCACACCAACCACTTCTACAAGTCGGTCATCGGTGCGCTGGAGTTTGACGGCCCGGCCGTGATTAACTGCTACACCACCTGCCAGCCCGAACACGGAGTTGCCGACAATATGGCCGCCGACCAGGCCCGGCTCGCCGTCGATACCCGCGCGTTTCCATTGCTGATTTTCGATCCCAACAAGGGATCAAAGATCAAAGATCATCTGTCCCTCGTCGGAAACCCGTCGGTCAAAGAGGACTGGTATAAGAATCCCAAAACCAGCGAAACGGTCGATTTTATCGACTTCTGCCGCTCCGAAGGCCGTTTCAGCAAACACTTCGACAAAGAGGGCAATCCCTCAGAGACCTTGCTGCGGTCGAAAGAGGACCGCGTGCAAAACTGGCGCGTGCTGCAGGAACTGGCCGGAATTATCTAGGTTCTGCTAGCACGACTCACATGACAAATACGGCCCGGCTTGCTTCTCAAGCCGGGCTTTTTTGTTAAAAATGCGGCCTGATTTCTGTCGTGCGAATTCACCCGTGAAAACCCTTCCTGCGCCGCATCCCGAAATCTGTAGGAAGGCTCCCACATTTTTGCCGTCGATTGGCGTAAGAATCCAATGATACGCTACGATCCCCTCAGCAGGCTCAGAGATTGCGAATGAACGAACCAAAACGCAGGTCACGGACAGTCCTTCTCGTTGCGGTGCTCGCAATATCGGCCGGGGTTGGATTTTCGCTCATTGTGCGACACCGTAACGCCGAACGCAGACGCATAGAGATCGCAACCGCATCGCAGCAAATTGAGTTGAAGAACCGCGGCATCGGATTTCTAGAAAACGGCGATTACGAACGGGCCGATGTTGCGTTCTCAAAGCTAATTGAACAGCTTCCCGGCGAGCCGCTCGGACCGCGTAATCTGGCAATCGGTCGTTTGTTGGCGATCGATAATTCCTTGGGTTCGGGTCACACGCCGGATGAATCAGAAGCGACCATCGCCAAGGCATCCGCCGCGGTTGATGAGTTATTGAAACTCGCACCCGATGACGCGCATTCGCATTTGCTGGCAGCTGAGTTCGCAGAAAAGGCAAACGATAGGACGCGTCACGTCGAGGAACTGTCGGCCGCTGCCGAGTTAGCACCCAAGGATGCCTCGGTACAATTCCAATTGTACTCTGCGCTGCAGTATTCTGACGATGAAGCGCAACGCCAACGCGCTCACGCCGCGCTGCAGGCGGCGGCGGAGTTCGCGCCGAAAAACATCTTCATCCTCACCCAATGGCTTTCGGAGCAGGCGACTGCCGAGGACCCCGCAATTGCGGGGTCACTCAAACGCGCCCGGCGAATTCTCGCGCCGTTTGCGGCAGGAATCGAAGTTCGGGCGCGGTTCAATGTCATCGACGCAATCGACAAATGCCTCGCTGCCATCGAAACCGAGGACTGGCCCGCCGTCATCCGCAACACCGCCGGCATCGGCAACGTCGTTCGCCCCGAACCGATGTCGCACATCGACCGCAGCCGCATCGATCCGCATCTGCTGGAATATGCCGTTTTCGATTTCGCCGAAACCTTTTACGGAAAACTTAATTTGCCGCCGCCGACGGCACCGCCGACGATTGAGGTGAAGTTTTCTGATGCCGGCGAATCACTACCCGAAGTTGTAGGCGTTCGCGACCTGGAACTGGCCGACTTCGACCTCGACGGCGACATGGAGTTGATCGTATTGGCGGATGCTGGCATCTCGGTGTGGGAACGTGATGCCGACGCCGGAGCATGGAAAACGATCGTATCATTCGATCTGCCGTCGGGCATGCGGGGCTTCGTCGTCGCCGACCTCGACCGCGACGACAAAGAGACGCCACCCCGCAAGGACAACGACGTTCGTCCCTGTCTCGATGCAGATGTCGATGTCATCGTTTACGGTGAAGCAGGCATTCTCGTACTGCAAAACAAACTCGACCCGGACACCGGTAAACGCACACTCGAACCAGTGTCGCAGGACGATGCACTGGGCGGCATCAAACAGGTTCTTGCGGCCACATTGGCCGACATCGATCACGATGGCGATCTCGATCTTGCCGTCTCGACCCAAGCCGGCATGAGCATCTGGTCGAACCGTGACGATTTGACGTTTGCCGACATCAGCAGCCGTTCGGCACTGCCGCCCAATGGCGTCCGTCCGACGAAAATCGTCGCCGTCGATTGGAACCGCGACGTGGCCATCGATCTGGTTCTCGCCGACGGTGAAACGGGCAAAGTTGGATTTCTCGAAAACCTGATGCACGGCAATCTGCGATGGCAGGAGTTTGGACCGGAATTCAACTTGCCGAAAACCGTCGCGTCATTCGCCGTCGCCGAATTGGATGGCAACGCCTCCTGGGATTTGATCGCAGCGGGCGAAGAGGAACTTCATGCTGTCCTCACCACGACCCCGAGCAATAGCCAACCTTCGCAGCTTCGCGGAGAAACTTTCGGTGATGGCGGCTTGCAACATCTGCTGACGTGGGACTACGACAATGACGGTTTCTGTGACCTGTTGGCATGGAACGACGATGCCGCGTCGCTCTTTCGTGGTCTGCCCGATGGCAGTTTCCAGGAGGCCGCGAACATTCTCACCATCTCCGGGAAACAGATCGCCGACTGTGTGACGGGCGATATCGATGGCGACGGTGACCTCGACGCCGTTGCAGCCACCGGCGACGGAATTGCCGTCTACCGAAATGATGGCGGCAATACCAACGGCTGGATCGATGTGGCTCTCAGCGCCGATCCCGACAAAAAGCCGAGCGATGCCTCCAAACGCGTCAACATGCACGGCATCGGCAGCTTGCTGGAATTGAAGGCGGGAAACACCTATCAGGCGCAGGTCGTCACCGGCAAGGCAACACATTTCGGTATCGGCTCCCGCGATCGCGCCGACGTCCTCCGCATACTCTGGACGAACGGCGTCCCCGAAAACCGCATCGACCCGGCACGCAACACGGCGATTTGTGCCAAGCAACATCTCATTACGTCGTGTCCTTACATTTACGCCTGGAACGGGGAGCGATTTGCCTTTGTGACTGACCTACTGTGGGCGTCCCCCATTGGCCTGCAGTTTGCGGAAGGTGTTCTCGCACCGGCCCGCGAGTGGGAATACCTGAAGATACGCGTCGATCAGCTGAAACCGGTTGATGGAGAATATCGATTGCAAATTACCGAAGAACTTTGGGAGGCCGCATACTTTGATCTCGTCGAACTGATCGCCGTCGATCACCCTGTCGACATAGATATCTTTACTAATGAGAAGGTCGGCCCGGCGGAAATTGCCATGCACAAGATTCACACCGTTCGCAACCCGCGCGTTCCAGTTGCCGCCAGAGACAAACACGGCCGCGACGTTCTCGCAAGTATTGCCAACCGTGACGACGAATATCTCAGACCGTTCGATGGCCGCATCATGCAAGGACTGACCGATAAACATTTCATCGAACTCGACCTTGGAAAACTCGACAACCCGCAACAGATCACGTTGTTTCTCACTGGCTGGGTCTTCCCGACCGACACATCACTCAACGTTGGAATCTCTCAGAATCCGAACATCGATCCGCCTCGTCCGCCGTTCATCCAAGTCCCGGATGGCAAGGGTGGCTGGCGCGAAGCGATTCCGTATACAGGATTCCCCGGCGGGAAGACGAAGACAATTGCCATCGACATTTCCAACATTTTTCCCGATAACGACTACCGATTGCGATTCGTGACATCGATGGAACTCTGTTGGGATCAGATTTTCTTCACCGTCGATGAAAAACCGGAACGTATCGAAACAAACGAATTACCGCTCATCGCCGCCGATCTGCATTACCGTGGTTTCAATCGGCGCATCAACCATCCCGGCAATGGTCCGGAATCCTACGACTACAACGACTTTGACTCGAATCCCAAGTGGCCCCCCATGCGGGGGCGCTTCACACGACTCGGCGACGTCACGCCGCTACTGAAAACCGAAGACGATCAACTCGTTATCATTGGGTCGGGAGACGAAGTCACGCTTCGCTTCCGTGCGCCCGACAAGGCGTTGCCAACTGGTTGGAAGCGGGACTTCATTCTCCACAATGTCGGCTGGGATAAAGACGCGTTGCTCAATACAGTTTACGGCCAGACGGTTGAACCGCTGCCGTTTCGTGCGATGCGTCGTTATCCGATTCCCGTCGATCAATCCGCACCGAACTCACCGGAATACCGTGAGTATTTGCAACGTTATCAAACGCGAACACAAAACGCCGGCCGTTTTTGGAAGGCGTTGCTAAAGTGAAATCAACACAGCCCACAGCGCGAGCATCGAATTTGCACGTCTTGGATGATCGTAACCCGAAGCGTAAGCGAGGAGGGGATTTATGAGTTTCTCGCGAATTCCCTCGCTTACGCTTCGGGTCACTGCAAACCTTTACCAGTTTGAAATGAATCGTTGACCCGCCGTTGGCGGACGCTTTATACTCAATGTTGGTGCACGTCCCAGGCAATCGAATTCAGACAATTGTTTCCATGCAATTCCTGCAATCACAATCCAACCATCGGCATTGGCGTTTCTTCCAGCAGTCCGTCTGCTCGAAAGTCGCCGGGATGCTGCTCGTGTTGCTGGCGATGGCGTTTGTAGGAACAGGCACCGCGCACGCGAGTTGCGGCGACTATCTCGCCTCCCACGGTTCGAGTGAAGCGATGCAAGTCAATCATCCGCCACATCATGCCAGTTCGTGGTCCGACAGCGAAGACCAGCAGGCTCCCTGCAACGGCCCTTCCTGCAGTCGGCAATCCGAATTCCCGGCATCCCCTGTACCGCCACCGGTTGTTCAAAACGGTGGCGACAAATTCGGCATTCCCAACGACGGTGCGCCCCCTCTCGTTCTCTCATGCAGCGAACGATTGAGCGGTGACGCCCTTCTTCTGCAACATGGATTCAGACTGCGCATCGAACGCCCGCCCCGCGTTCTGCTTGCCGTTCTGTGAATCGCGCCGCGCGTTCTTTCGGCGCCGATTTCCAAGCATGTATCCGCCGCGAGCGGCTGCGCGCGGGTCGTTGACACGTCGCTTAACGAATTTCGCTGCAGAGGTTTTGTTTTCATAGGGGCATTGCTGCATGTCTGTCACAACAACCGATACGGCCGCTCGGCCGCGGGCAACGTACACTCCGGCCATCGGGCCGAAGCTGAAGAAACTGTTTTATCTGGTCTGTGCGATGCTGGCGGTGATTGGGGCGAACTCGCTCTATCTGTCCGGTGTCACCGCCGTCGATGCGATGACCGGTCGCACGTATGAAAACTGGTTCTATCAGTACATGTTTCTCGGCCATCTGGTGCTGGGACTGCTGTTTATTGTGCCGTTTCTGGTGTTCGCCATCGTCCACATGCGGAACACGTTCCGTCGGAAGAATCGGCGGGCCGTCCGCGTGGGTTATGCATTGTTCGTCGCATCCATAGCGGTGCTTCTCAGCGGTGTGCTGCTCATGCGTGTGGGTCTGCTTGACCTCAAACTGCCCGCAGCGCGCACGACGGTTTACTGGATTCACGTCGGATCGCCGTTGCTCGCCGGCTGGTTGTATTGGCTGCATCGGCTGGCCGGACCGCCCATTCGCTGGCGGTGGGGCATGGCTTACGGTGCAGTCGTCGGTGCGGTCGTCGCGGCGATGTTGCTGTTTCACTCACAGGATCCCCGCGTCTGGAATGTGGCTGGGCCGAAGTCGGGCGAGAAGTATTTTCAGCCGTCGCTCGCCCGCACATCGACGGGCAATTTCATTCCAGCCCGCGCACTGATGATGGACGAATACTGCAAGAAGTGTCATGCCGACGTACACTCTCGTTGGGCCGACAGTGTGCACCACTTTTCTTCGTTCAATAACCCGGCCTATCTGGCGTCGGTTCGTGAGACGCGTGACGTGGTTTACAAACGCGACGGCACGGTGCAGGCATCGCGGTGGTGTGCCGGCTGCCACGACCCGGTCCCGTTTTTCAGCGGTGCGTTCGACGATCCCGATTTCGACGACGTCAAACACCAAACCGCACACGCCGGCATCACCTGCACCACCTGTCACGCCATCACGCACATTAACAGCAACCGTGGCAACGGCGATTACACCATCGAAGAGCCGCTGCATTACCCCTTCGCCTATAGCGAAAACCCCGCGCTGCAATGGATCAATAATCAGTTGGTGAAGGCCAAGCCGTCGTTCCACAAAAAGACGTTCTTGAAGCCATTCCACAAGTCGGCAAGTGATCCGGCAATCGAGGCAGCCGACTTCTGTTCGGTCTGCCACAAGGTTCATTTGCCCAAGGAATTGAATCATTACAAAGAATTCCTGCGGGGACAAAACCATTACGACTCGTGGTTGCTCAGCGGCGTTTCCGGACACGGCTCGCAGAGCTTCTATTTTCCGCCCGAGGCTGAAACATCCTGCAATCGCTGCCATATGCCGCTGCGAGAGTCGGGCGATTTCGGCGCGCAGTTCTTCGACGATTCCGGAAAGCTAACGGTTCACGACCACCTGTTCCCCTCGGCCAACACGGCCATTGCATGGCTGCGTGAAAAGCCCGAGGTGATTCGCGAACATCAGGAGTTTCTCAAAGGTGTGATGCGGGTCGATATATTCGGCATGAAGGAAGGCGGTCGCATTACCGGCAAACTGCACGCGCCGTTGCGGCCCGATGTCCCCGAACTGGAGCCGGGGAAAACCTATCTGTTGGAAACCGTCATCCGCACGGCGAAGATGGGCCACCTGTTCACACAAGGCACGGCCGATTCCAACGAGGTGTGGCTCGATGTCACGGTGACGGCGGGCGAAAACGTGCTCGGTCGCAGTGGCGCGATGGACGACCGCAAACACGTCGATCCGCGGTCGCATTTCGTCAACGCTTTTGTTCTCGACAAGGATGGCAACCGCATCGACCGCCGCAATGCGCAGGATATTGTTGTGCCGTTATACAACCATCAGATTCCCCCCGGTGCGGGGCAAACGGTGCATTATCGACTGAGTCTGCCCGACGATCTTTCAGGGCCGATCACTGTCGATGTCAAACTGCAGTACCGCAAGTTCGACGGCATCTACATGGACTACGTTGCCCGCACCCGGCGGCCCGGCGATGTGCCGTTGCGCGGATATGTGCCGGGCAAACCGTACGTCAATAACCTGCCTATCACCACGCTTGCCCACGACAGCATTACGTTTCCCGTCGCGGGAGTTTCCGCCGACGTGAGCAACAGTACGCCCAAGGTTGAAGCCTGGATGCGATGGAACGACTACGGCATCGGGCTACTCCTCAAGGGCAAGAAGGAACTGCGTCAGGCAGCGGACGCCTTTTCTGAGGTCGAAGAGTTGGACCGGTATGACGGTCCGCTGAATCTGGCACGCGTGCTGGAACGCGAGGGCAGCCTCGACTTGGCAGTCGATGCCATTCGGCGGGCCGCCGCCTTCAAAAAACCGGCGGCTCCACCGTGGACCATCGCCTGGCTCAGCGGTGTCATCAATCGCCAGCAAAATCGGCTGAAAGAGGCGCAGGGAAACTTTGAAAAGGTGTTGACCGACCAGACGGCCGACATGCGCCGCCGTCGGTTCGATTTCAGTCTCGACTATCGCGTCCGCAATCTGTTGGGCGAAACGCTCTACGACCGCTCGCGCGGATTCCGAACCGACAGCAACCGCCAGCAGCGAGTCGAATTGCTGCAGCAGGCCGCCGCAACCTTCGAAAAGACGCTGAAAATCGATTCCGAAAACGTGACAGCGCATGCCAACCTCGCGCAGATTTACAAAGAGTTGGGCGACACCGAAAATGAAGCCAGACATCGTGATTTGCACGATCGATTTCGCCCCGATGACACGGCACAAGGCCGTGCCGCGCGACTGGCGCGACAGAAATATCCCGCCGCGAACGACGCAGCCGACGAGCCGGTGATCTACTTGTTGAACCGGTTGGAAGAAGAGACGGCGGGGCAGGAAAAATGATCACCGAGATCAAAAAGATTGCCGGCACAAGTAGCCCGCCGCTCCGACGGCGGGCCTCAAACGCCACGGGGAATGAGCGAAGCACCGTCACACAACCCGTCGATAGCTGGTGTCTTTTTTCAAGCCAAAACTCTCCCGCCGACGGAGCGGCGGGCTACCTTTTCGGCCGTTGATGCTATCTGGAAACCTCAAATGAAACAAACATCAGATTCTGCTGAATCCGTTTCACAAACGGAAACCGAAGAAGTCCCCATCGACGATTCAATGATCGGTACTGCACTCGTGTGGTCGGCCGCGGTTGCCGTGCTGTTGGTGATTGTCGGCACAGCCGGTCTTTGGTGGTTCAACCGACCTCTACCACCTCCACCGATACAGCAGGCCGAGCTGACACTCCCCAAGGTGAGGCAGACGCCAGCAACGGTAACGCGACCCGAGATTCGCTTCACCGACATCACCGACGAGGCCGGCATCCGCTTTACGCATGAAAACGGTGCAACGGGCGAAAAGCTGCTGCCCGAAACGATGGGGGGCGGCTGCGCCTTCCTCGACATCGACGACGACGGCGATCAAGATCTGCTGCTGGTCAATTCCAACCGTTGGCCCTGGGACAAACGACCGCAGGAAACGCCCGCGACCATGGCGCTCTACCAAAACGACGGAACCGGCAAGTTTACCGATGTCACGAAACAGTGGGGGCTCGACGTCTCCTTTTACGGCATGGGCGTGGCCGTTGGCGATTACGACAACGACGGCCGCGTCGATCTATTTTTCACCGCCGTCGGACCTAACCGGCTGTTCCACAACACGGGGGAACGATTCGTTGACGTAACTTCGGCCGCCGGACTGGCCGGCGGGGCGAATGATTGGGGAACTGGTTGCGGCTGGTTCGATTACGACAACGACGGCCGGCTCGATCTGTTCGTCTGCAATTACGTCCGCTGGAGCCGCGAATTCGATCTGGCACAAGAATTTCACCTAACGGGGGTCGGCCGCGGGTACGGCAAGCCGCAGGCCTTCGAGGGAAGCTACCCCCATCTCTACCACAATGATGGCGACGGCAAGTTCTCCGATGTCTCCAGGAAAACTGGCGTTCAGATTGATTATGAGGCAACCGGACAGGCGTTGGCGAAATCTCTCGGCCTCTCGTTTACCGACGTCGATGGTGACGGACTCTTGGATATCGTCGTCACCAACGACACCGTCCGCAACTTTCTGTTTCGCAACCAGGGCGACGGCCGGTTTGACGAAATTGGTGTACCGTCCGGCATTGGTTTGGACAACAACGGCAACGCACGCGGGGCGATGGGCATCGACGCGGCTCATTTTCGCAACAATAAAAATATCGGCATTGCCATCGGTAACTTCTCTAACGAAATGACGGCGCTCTATGTCGCCCGCGATACGAATCTGCAGTTTCGCGACGAAGCCGTTTCCAACGGTTTGGGACCGGTCACCCGGCTGGAACTTACGTTCGGACTCTTCTTCTTCGATGCCGACCTCGACGGACGGCTCGACCTGTTTGCCGCGAACGGCCACCTCGAAGAGGACATCAACCAGGTGCAGGCAAGTCAGCATTACGAGCAGCCGCCGCAACTGTTGTGGAACAGCGGACCGGAACACCCCGATGAGTTTCTCCCGTTACCGGTCGAAAACATCGGCGAGGATTTCGCGCGGCCGATGGTCGGCCGGGGTACGTCGTTCGCCGACATCGATGGCGATGGCGACCTCGACATCCTCATCGCCGCCGTCGGCCGAGAGCCGCGATTGCTGCGAAACGATTTGCTGTCCGCAAAGAAACCCGGCCATCACTGGCTGCGTCTGAAGCTCGTCGGAAAGCAGTGCAATCGCGATGCCATCGGCAGCATGGTCGAAGTTCAACTCGGCAAACAGACGCTCAAGCAGCACGTCATGCCAACACGCAGTTATCTCTCGCAAACCGAACTCCCGGTGACCTTCGGTCTGGGACAATCAGAGAAAGTCGATCAGATCCGCATTCGCTGGGCCGACGGAAGCACTCAGGAGATTCCTAGTCCCCAGGTCGATCGTCTGATCCGCGTCGAACAACAGTCAACGACCGAGCCATAGCAATTTTGGCCGCCACCGAAGGGGGCGATTTCCTCAATCCCGGCGACGCGCCCACGCTGAAATGCTACAATATTTTTTAACACGACCGGCCGGTTCATTTTGCGCGTTTCTTCACAACACCTTTCGTATGCCTCTGTTGTTATCGGATGTTGACATGGCCTTCTCGTTTTCACTGCTGCTGGGCGAACTGCAACGACTCCCGACGTTTCGACTGTTTGCGCTACTGGCGGTAGTCATATCGCTGGACGCAGCGCCGACCGTGGCTGCCGACATGCAATACCCGCTGGCGGTTGTTGCCGGTGCCGACGGAACTGTCTTCGTTGCCGACCGTAAACTGCCGGGCATCTGGAAGGTGACCGGCGAGACGGCCGAGGTCTATTTTCAGGGATCGAAGAAGTTTCGCACACCGCTCAATGCCGTCCGCTGTGTTGCGATCGACAAGGACGGACTGCTGCTGGCGGGCGACTCAGCCACGCGCGAAGTGTATCGATTCGACAAGGCAGGGAAACCGCAGCCGCTGACCAAAGGGGGTATCGGCATTCCCATGGCCATCGCCGTTAATGGCGACGGCGACCTGTTCGTCGGTGACCTGGAAACGCAGCGGATTTGGAAAGTGCCGGCCGCGGGCGGTGAACCCAAGGAGTTCGCCGTCGTTCCCGCGCCGCGCGGGTTGGCGTTCGACAAACAGGGCCGGCTGTGGGTCGTTTCGCATGGCAAGAATCAACTCATCCGACTTGGCACGGACGGAAAAAGCGAAGTTGTCGCCAAGGGACGCCCGTTTCGTTTCCCGCATCAGGTGGTACTCGACGACGCCGGAACGGCCTACGTCAGCGACGGCTACTCCAAAGCCATCTGGAAAATCGCCGACGGCAAAGCACCGGAAAAGTTGGTGGAAGGCAAACCGCTCGACAACCCGGTTGGCATCGCGCTGCGTGGCAAGCAATTATTAATTGCCGACCCACGAGCGAACGCCCTGTTTGCCATCGACGCGGAAGGCAAACTCTCGACGCTGATTCAAAGCAAACCGGCAAAGTAGTTGTCAGGGAAAAGGCCGAACGCAACACCATCCGTCAGCCACGTTGTCGCGCCGAAAAAATTGCCGCACAACCGACGACCTCTATTTCGACGTTGGCAAAGCGGTCTGTGAGGACTCGCTGTAGCTCATCGAGTGAATCGTCGGCGTTGCTGAATATGCGTTTTCGATTGTAGAGCGCCATCAACCGTCGCGCCGCAAAACCTCGGCGCACTCCGTGCGCAAGCAGCGTGGAACCGAAAATTACGCCACCCGGTTTCAAGAGATGCTGCAAGTGATCGAACGCGGCCGCTTTCGCATTCAGATCACCCGGCAAACAGTGCAGCACGTAGTTCATACCAATGGAACTGAACCGCTCGCCGTCATACGAGATCGGCTGCAGCAGATTTGCCTGCACGATTTCCGGCCGATACCGCTCAATTCGCTGCGCCGTTTGCTGCAGACAATTTGCGTTGAGGTCGAGCAACGCAATCCGCGGCGTCGCTGCGGGAAAGGTGCAGCGGTCGAGAAAGTAACCTGTCCCGACACCCACATCGAGATGATCGCCCGACACGTTCTCACTGTACAACGCCAGCAATCGCTTGGTGGGACATTTCCAGATGAACCGATTGGAAAACCCCAACACCAGCAGATCGTAAGTTCTCAGCACGCGCGGCGAGTAAACGTCCTGCCCGGCACGGACATCATCGGACAGGTCAGAATCGGTCAACCAACTCGCCTTGAAATACACCCACATTTAGCCGGCCCGCTCGCGGGCCGTGTCATACAAAACGCCGCGGTCTACTTCTTGACCGGCACCGGCGCACCAACCGATTTTCGCCACGCCAGTAACTTGCCGTACAACTCGTCTCGTTTCGCGGGATTCGTCTCGGCAAGATTACGTCTCTCAGAAATATCTTTCTGCAAGTCGTACAGTTCGACGTGATTGTCCTCGAAGAACTCAATGAGCTTGTAACGCCCCTGCCGAATTGCGCCGGCCGGCGTCGTTCGCCACGTGCCGCGTTTCGCACTCGCTTCCAGGTATCCCGGAAAATGCCAATAGATCGCCGCGCGGTCGAGAGATGCCTTGTCGCCAGACTTCAGCAACGGCAACAAACTCTTCCCATCGAGTTGCTGTGTCGGATCGAGTTTACCGCCGGCGATTTCGACAAGCGTTGGGTAGAAATCGAGCGTGACCACCGGCTCGGCGCATTCACTGCCCGGTTCGGCCACGTTCGGCCACCGCACAATTTGTGGCACGCGAATTCCCCCTTCGTACAGCATGCCTTTTCCGCCGCGGAGCGGGGCATTCGACGAAACGTCTTTTGCTCCCTGAATGCCCGCGGCTGCATATCCGCCCAAGCCGCCGTTGTCCGACGTGAACACCACCACCGTCTGCTCGGTGAGTTTGAGTTCGTCGAGCTTATCGAGAATGCGGCCAACGCTTTCGTCCAGGCTTTGAATCATCGCCGCGTAAACCGGATTGCGATGCCCTTTAACCGATGGCTTCTTGCGATATTTCGCGATCAATTCTTCCTTCGCCTGCAGTGGTGTGTGCACGGCGTAATGCGGCAGGTAGAGGAAGAACGGCCCCTCGCGGTTCGCCTCGATGAAGGTCAACGCTTCATCGGTCAGCCGGTCGGTGAGGTATTCGCCCTTGGGACCGTCCTTGAGTTGGCCGTTGCGATACGGGCTGAAATACGTTGCCGGTGACCCACGTTTTCCTCCTGCCACATTCAAATCGAAACCCTGTTCCGACGGCCCTTCGGTCGGCGGGCTGCCCAGATGCCACTTGCCCATGTGCGCCGTCGCATAACCAGCCTTGCGCAGAATCTCCGCCGGAGTAACATACCGAGTCGGTAAGACGGTCTTGTTTGCAACCGGCACCGTCTTGCGAAACTTTGGTTTCCCCCGCGATCCACTGCCGACGGTATAAATCCCATGGCGTGGCGTGTACTGTCCGCTCATCAAACAGGCTCGCGTCGGCGCACAATTCGGCCCGTTCGAATAAGCCGCCGTAAACCGCATCCCCTCTCGCGCCAACCGGTCAATGTTCGGCGTCTCATAGAATCGGCTGCCGAAACATCCCACATCGGTCCAACCGAGATCGTCGGCCAGAATGAAAACAATATTGGGGCGCGGGGACTGCCGAGCTTTCGGCTGATCGGCCTGCACGACATCGGATTGCGTGAGGACACACATTACCGTCATGATGACAGCAACGGCTTGATTCAACGACAACCAGCTACGAACGGCTGTGCATGCCGCGTGAAAACGGTTTTCCGTGTCGGGCCGCAAGAGAGTCATTTTGCGTCAACTCCCTGCTTCAACCCACTCAAAAACGCTGTCAGGTCGGCCACCTGTTGTTTCGTCATGTCCCGCAGCAACAGGTCGGGCATCAGCGATTTTTGTTGAGGCACCAACACTTCCACATCGGTTGGCTTGAGTTTGATCAACTTATCTTCAGCCGTTTTCAGCACGACTTCGGATTCTGTCTTCTTGATCAACAAGCCCGTGTGGACTTTGCCGGCTGTTGTTTCCGCGACGTAGAGCAGGTACTTCTTCTCGATTTTCTTCGACGGATTGAGAATCGTTTCCAGTAGCTCGGCCGGTTTGTATTTCTTTCCGATCTGGCTGAGGTCGGGTCCAACCTCTTTGCCCTTGCCCTGAATCTTGTGGCAGTTTTTGCACTGCACACCGGCCGTATCGAAGAAGACGCGACGCCCTTCCTCGGCGTTCCCTTTCAATGCGAGAATTTCTTCGGGCTGAACGACGTTGCCGAGCCGTTGGGTCCGATCATCTTCCGGCAGGAATCGTTCGAACAGATCGCGAATCTGCCCGTCGGCCTGTTTGCCCGCACGGGCAAGCACAAGTTCGCGATGCTCGCCTAGAATCTTTCCTTCGCTGACTCGCCACGCCATTTGGCTCGCCAACGAGGTTGAAGCCAAGAGGCGGTCGATCAACTCACCGCGTTCGCTGTCATTCAGATTGTCGGCACTAAGTTTTTTCAGGTTGGTTGCGATGAGACCTTCGTCGCTTTCGACTGTCTCGGGTTGATCAGACGCCGGAATGCCGGCAATCCAATCGTGTATCAGTTTCAATCCCGCCTGATCGGTCACATTCGAACCGAGTCGTGGCATACGCCCGGGGCCGAGTTTCGCCATGCGATAAAAGGCAACCGAGCGGTAGGGGTCGCCGGCGGCGAGCAGTTTGGCCTGCGTCATTTGAAACGTGCCGTGTGCCGGCCGCACATCAAGGGCGCCGGTCTCTTTCAAGTCGAGAGTGGCCAGCAGTTGGAACTTGGCATTGCCTCCGCCCCACTTGCGATGGCAATGCGAGCAGTTGGCGTGCAGATAGGAACGTGCCCGTAGATCGAGTTGTTGGTTCTCATCGTGATAATCGACCAGTCGCGGCAGTTCTTCGGCCGGCTTCGATAACGGTTCGGTGAACAAGCCCAGGTCATCGAAGTGTTCCAGTTGGTTGGCGGTTTCGCCGTCGTGTTTGAAGTCGCGGTTCAGTTGGTGCGTTGTCACGCCCAGCACATACTTGGCGGCCATGTTGTGACAAACGGTGCATTCGGTGCGGCTGGGGAAATGCCAGGTTTGTTTTCGTGTTCCTTCATCTGCCTCAGCATCCTGAATCTCAAAAGTGTGGTCGCGGCCACGTGAATCTTCCAGCAGGACGGCATCGGTTTGTTCGTCGTTCCAGATGTAGGTGTATCCCTGCCAATATTGGTCGCCCACTTGTTCGCTGCCGGCGGTGCGCTCGTGATGCAGGATGCGCGTTTCGATTCGTCGGCTGCTTGTCGGATCGCCTGCTGTCATTTCAAGCGAAAGCGTTTCGACGAGAACGGTGCCGTCTGGAAACTTCCAGCCGGGTGGCGCACCGGGTGCAGGTTGCGGATACGTCAAGGTCTCGAATTCAATTTGTGAATCGCCGGGCAATGCGACGAACCGTTCCTTGTCGGCACCGTCGGCCCATTCCGGGGCAATCACTTCGTACGGAATCAGTCCGTCGGCCGGTTTGTGGTCCTCGACCGATGCAAACAATCCGGTCTGGCTTAGCTTGCGTGGGAAGTCGGTCGATGCCTGGGCCGTGTTCGGTGACAGCCGGTTAATGCGGCCGCTGATATGATCGACCAGGTACAACTCGCCCTCATGATCTTCGCCAAAGCCGACCAGCCGCAAACTGGAATCGACCAGTTCCCGATGTTCGGTCACTTTCTTCGTGTCGGCATCGTAACGCAGCATCCAGATGCGGCCGGTGTCGTAGTCGCCGTAGATGTACGCACCCTGCAATTGCTCCAGACGTTTACCGTGATACACAAATCCGCCGGTAATCGAACGAAAATTAGCGTGATCGTGTTCGACGATGGGTGGCAGAATGGCTGACGGCCCGCGCGACCGTTCGGGGCGGAAGGGATGGCTTGATTCAGTCACACTCCAACCGTAATTGCCGCCGCGTTCGATGCGGAAGACCATCTCCCACAAATCCTGCCCGACGTTGCCGGTCCACAAATCGCCGGTCTGAGTATCGAACGTGAACTTCCACGGCTGGCGAAGACCGTACGCCCAGATTTCCGGCCGCGCCTTTTCAATCTCCACGAAAGGATTGTCGCTCGGAATTCCATAGGTCTTGTTTTCGTCGTTGGGGTTATCGACATCGATTCGCAAAATGGCTCCAGACAGACTTGTAATGTCCTGCCCGTTCAGCCCTTCATCGTTGATGCCGCTGGAATCACCCGTGCCGATGTAAAGAAAACCGTCCGGCCCGAACTTCAGGCAGCCACCGTTATGCCCACCCGACGGCCAGCGCAGCACGAGTTGTTCGCTCTCGGGGTCGGCCTTGAACGCATCCTTGTCCGTCATTGTGAATCGCGAGACATGCGTGCCGAACGGAGATTCCTGTTTTGGGTTGTCGATGTACGTGACGTAGAAGTAACCGTTCTCGCCGAATTTGGGATGGAAGGCGACGCCGTAGATCACCTTGTCTTTACCCAAGTCAAGCAGCACGTCGGCGTGTTTGACATTGGGATCGTTTGGAAACGACAGCACTTTGCCGTAACGCTCGGCAACAAAAAGTCGATCGGTTCCCGGCGCGCTGGTCATCGCCAACGGCTCGTTGAAGGTGAGATTCGCAAAAGCCAGTTCGACGCGAAACGGAGCCGGCGGATCGGGTGACCCTTTGACCTTCGATGTCGTCCATAGTTCACGCGGTTGGGACTCTGCGTGTTTGACAGCGTCCGCTTGATTTCCGGAAAGCAAGATCGTCGCAGCAATTAAGATTCCGCAGGCTGCAACCAAAACCAGCGTGGATGACGCGCGCATCACTTTTCCCCTCGGGAGATGTTTGTCTTGTCTGAATGTGGTGAACTGAGACAACTTTCGAGATCCGCCGACGGGCGATCCTCCGTTTTACGGTATCGCCGGACCGAGTGGGATGCTACTCAAAAGCCGTCCATTAATCCCAGACCGGCCGTAGCCGCAGGTTTGTAGTGACCGGATTGATCCGGTCCCGATCGCGCGGTTGGCATGAATCGGGCAACACAATATCTGCTGCGCGCTCGATCCGCATGAATGCGGTCACTATGAACTCGAATGCGATTCAGAAGTCTTCGTGCAAACCGAACCGGCGATAGCGGATGTTGCGGGGGTCCAGGGTGTGTCCCCAACTCACCTCGTCGGTGGAGACGCCGAATGCCTCGGCGATCTTGGCGCGTTCAGCGGGGCTGGGCGTCCAGCGTCCCAAGGCGATCGCCTCAACGCGCGCATCTTCCAGGTTCGTCAGCTCGGCAATATCTTCCACGGTCTTGCCGGTCTCTTCAAACAGCACATCGACGGTTTTCACGGTTGTCTCAACACTCATAAACGATACAAAGGATTGGAAACTCCCTCTCCCTCTGGGAGAGGGATGGGGTGAGGGCTGTTTTTCCGTGCGTCGGCCGCCCTCACCCTGCTTCAATCGCCTTCGGCTCTGAAGCTGTCCCTCTCCCAGACGGAGAGGGGTTTTAAAATTGCCGAGCGCACGCAATTCAGACACACAGGATAACGAACATTGTCGCCATCGGCACGCCAGTCTGGCAACGTGGTATTGCGCACATCGGTGTGAGGTGAAGCTCAAGTCCATTTGGGCGACCCGCTTGCGGGGCGTGTGCGCAGCCACGGCGGGCACGCAAGACAGCTAAATGCGACGGTAGACACGCGGTTAATTCGCTAATCGTCTCTCGACACGGGTCGAAGATGTCGAGAGCCGGCTCGCATCGATGCCCGGAGGTTCGGGAGATCGCCGGGGCATGTCGAACGAATCGATGACGGCATCGCCGGGTGCCATGCTGACCGGCCCGACGAAAGTGAACGGGCCAGTTGTGATTCCCTCGAGTTCCACAATATTGCGATCACGCAACGGGACATTCTTTCCTGCCGACGTTGTTTGCGACGCGATGGCCAAACCGGGCCGTGCCAGTGATTCTGTACCCGTCACTTCGATTCGAGTCGTCGCTGAATCAATCGGTGTGTCGCCCACAAACTGCAGCAGGGCGGTGCTGCCTTCGGCCAGATCGAACACGCAATCGTCTGCCTGCATCGCAATGAAACCGCTTACGCCTTTGTTGGCGGGTGATCTCCATTCCAGCAGACACTCGGGCTGGCGGAGCGTCAATTGTTTCAATCGCAACGAAAGCAGTGTTCCCGCCGGCACATTGTCGGACAGCACGAACATCGCGCCGCCACCGATTTTCACACTGTTAATGCACTCGACAGCGGTTGGCACGTCGGAAAGTATCAGTGCCGCCGTCCGGCCGAGAAAAACGGAATCTCGCACGACGATCTGATATTCTTCGCCCTGTCGCGACTCAAACTGCTTCCATGCAATCGCAACCGGACCGGATCGAGTCGGTTCGTCACCGTCGGTGGGCGACGTCAAATCGTGCGTCTCGAAACTGCACCCGGTAATTGTTAGCTGCCGAGAGCGGACAAGCAGCAACGCCGACGGTGCAGCGTCGCCATTTTGCTCCGTCGGCTTCCGAACGAAATGCACGTTTTCCAACGTCAGTTTCCCGGCCTCGATGCGGCAGGGAGTCTGGCCCACGGCAATCGACGGCTTCAAGCCGGCTTTCCCGCGAATGACAATTGCTGCATCGGATTTGATCGCGCGCCATGCATAGGGTTTGTTGGAATCGAGCAGCACGAGGCCGTCCGCATCGGGCTGCGGCAGTTGTTGGAATGTCGATGACCGATCATTGCCATCTGCAATTCGCTCCGACGGGGAACCGTCGGTTTGCTTGTTCCCGTCGAACCAGTTGGCGGCTGTCTTCTGCACGAAACCGGCGATTCGCCCGGGTATGCTTAACGGATCGCTGCGGACACCGCGATCCAGCAGGGACAGCGACACGCCGGCAACGATGAGCAACGCCAATAGTACCGGCCAGCGTCGCGCACCGCCGGACGATTCGGCGACAGGGTTTCTTGGTGCGGCTGTCTCAAACGCTGCGCGAAACCGACTCAGCCGTCGTCTTCCCGCGCGATTTGGTGGGCCAAGTCGTTGGCAAACTTCACTGATCGAAGCGGGCCGATCGAGAGGATTTTGCGCGGTGATCGATGCGATGAATTCCGCCAGCGCCGCGGGAGTGTCCGGCGCCCATTCTCTCACATCGCAAATCGTCTTTGTCTGGTGGGATGCCAGTTTCGCCAATGGATCGCCGGTCGGAAACGGGGGACGGCCGGAAAGCAGTTGCCACAACAGGCAACCCAAGGCATACAAGTCGGACTGCGGAGTCGGATGGCTGCCGGTTCCGATCAATTCAGGCGCAATTCCGTCGTACCTTTCCGGGGGACGATGGGCGTGAATGGTCAATTTGGGCCTGACCGCCGTGGCAACTCCCGTATCGATGAGCACCGCCGTGCCGGCTGAAGTCAGTCGGACATTCCGCAAATTGATATCGCCATGTACGCGTCCTTGTGTTTCCAGCATCGCCAGCGCATCGATGATTTGCCGTGCAATGGCCGTCACGTTGGATGCCGCAAATCGGCCACGGCGAACGAGTAGTTCTCCCAAATGAAGCCCCGGCACATACCGGCTGATGGCGACGAGTCGGCCATCGTGTTCGAGGCAACTCTGAGGAGCGACGAATGATGGGTGCGAAATGCCACGCAAATCTGTGGTCAATTCCTGCAGGGCGGCCAGCTTCGACAATCGCTCTTCAATCGGTACATCGATCAGCTTCAAAATGCACTTTTCGCGGTTCGAGCCTCGGCGGGCTAGAAACGTTTCGGCCTGATCGCTGTGTCCCAAACGTTCAAGCAGAACGCAAGGACCGACTCGCAAACGATTGCGACGCCCCGACTCCAATTCCCGCGCCTGAAAGTGCGTCAGCTTGCGGATATGCACAAGAGCATCGATCCACACCGAATCGAAGGCGGGCAGATCGTGCGCCAGGCGTCGCACCAAGGGCCGACAACGCCTCAAATCGCTCGGCTTGCACAGGCCGAATTCGCTGAGCATCTTGATGAGTTGCTGTGATGGCGGCTCAATCACCGGCGCGATGTCCCCTTCTATAACTTAAGTGGCGGGGCGGAGTTATCCCACATCGCTGGCAACACGACAATATGAACTGCCCAAGACCGGCCCGAATCAGCCTCACAGCAAATTAGGAAAGCGACAACAAGCTGTTGGATTTGACACCACAAGATCGTCAATTCAGTACAATGAAATGATGGACCGCAGGTCGCGGGAGTATCTCAACGCCCTAAAGCGGTTCGTTCTTGAAGCTGAACCGGCTGATTTCGGTCAACATCGCTGGCTTGTGTGATGTATCTCTCATTACAATAAATGGTTGCAGCTTTTTTATTATCTCGAATTTGTCGAGACAACACGGTCCGTTTTGCAGTGGCTGGTGTTGAATACTTAGCTGCGGGGGTGGTCCGCGCAGAGAGTGGATGGCAGGGATGCGACACGCCTGCCACTAAATTAAATGGCGAGAATTGGAAGATGTCGGCGGTCACGCTTTGGTTCCCACCACAGGTAATAGGCAGGTAAGAGTTTATGGCCGATTTCAAAGCCGATTCCGTCACCACGATGGAACTGCTCAATGGGGTGTCGGCAAGTGACTCTCGCTCGTTCGAGCAGTTGTTTTTGCGACACCGGGCCTTTATTCGGCGAGTTGTCGATTTGAGGCTCGACAGGAAACTGCGAGCACGGGTTGACCCATCAGACATTGTACAGGAGACACAACTGGAAGCGTTTCGACGGCTTCCCGATTATCTCCGCCGCAAGCCGATGCCTTTTCGTCTGTGGCTGAGAAAAACGGCATGCGAACGTTTAACAATGATTCGAAGGCGTCACGTACACGCCGTCCGCCGTTCGGTTGATTTGGAAATGCCGTTGCCGAATAAATCATCGGTGCAGCAAGGAGAGACATTGAAAGCCGGGGGGTCGACTCCCAGTCAGCAGGCGGGTCGCCGTGAATTGGCTTCGCGCGTCCAAAACGCGATTGAAGAACTTCCACCGCCCGACCGTGAAATATTGTTGTTGCGTCATTACGAAGGTTTAACACACGACGAAGCGGCACGCGTATTGAAAATAGAGTCGGCGACGGCCCGCAAACGTTATGGCCGCGCATTGTTGCGATTGCATCGCCGATTGTCCGAGCTTGGATTGACTGAGTCACAGATATGAAATCCGACGGAATCGACAATGTGGACATCGCATCGCCCGACGATGACGCCGCGGAAACGCTGGTTGCCGCCGTCGCCGATGAGTTCACCGATCGTCTGGAGCGGGGCGAGAAGCCGAGTGTGGAAGAGTATGCCAGCCGTTATCCCGATTTGGCCGACGTTTTTCGCGAAGTCCTTCCCGCAATTCAGCTAATGCAGTTGTCGGGTTCCGGCATGCTATCGGGTTCCGGTGCATCGCAAGTCGATGGACTCGATGAGGCGATGACTGGGCGATTGGGCGATTTTCGGATTCTCCGGGAAATCGGCCGCGGTGGAATGGGCGTTGTTTACGAAGCTGTGCAGATTTCGCTCGACCGTCGCGTTGCGCTCAAAGTCCTGCCGTTTGCTGCCGCCCTCGATTCAAAACACCTCGAACGCTTCAAGCGCGAAGCCCAGGCGGCGGCGCTACTGCATCACACGAATATTGTTCCCGTCTATTCGGTCGGTTGCAACCGCGGCGTCTACTATTACGCCATGCAGTTCATTGAAGGGCAGAGCTTGGCCGAAGTGATCGCCCAACTGCACCAGCAAACCGGGCAAAGCGACTTGGCCTTCTCCGGGTTTCACGCCGACAGCGCGGCGAAAACCGTGAGCGATCGCCAGCAAGGTGATGCGTCCGGACAGCAGTCGTTTTCCGTGTCCGATTCTGTGTTTCGGCATCTGGACGAGTCGCCCCTCGCAGATGAATCAGCGATCACAGACCGATCGACGCCCGATGCCGCCACGCAGTTGACCGGTACGGTGGCGACGGCTTCAACCGAACAGTCGGTTCTCGGGACCGAATACTTTCGGTCCGTGTCGCTGCTGGGTTTGCAGGCGGCCGACGCCTTGGAGCACGCTCATTCGCTCGGCATCGTACATCGGGACATCAAGCCCGCCAACCTGCTGCTTGATGGCAATGCCCACCTGTTTGTCACCGACTTCGGCCTCGCGTTCTACCAGTCGGAAGGAAACCTGACGCTGACCGGAGACATGGTTGGCACGCTGAGATACATGAGCCCCGAGCAGGCATTGCTGAATCAAACGGCCGTCGATCATCGCACCGACATTTATTCGTTGGGTGCCACGCTGTACGAACTGCTGACCCTCAAGCCATTATGGGGTGCCGTTGACCGCCGCGAGTTATTGCGGAACATCGCCTTCGATGACCCGATCCCGCCGCGCAAGGTCAATAAACGAATTCCGCATGACTTGGAAACGATTCTGCAGAAGGCGTTGGCGAAAGAAGCACGCGACCGCTACACAACAGCGGTGGAGTTAGCCGACGATTTACGACGCTTCCTGGAACACAAGACCATCCTCGCCCGCAAGCCGACATTGACCGAGCGGGCGACAAAATGGTCTCGTCGGCATCGTAGCATCGTCGTCTCGGCGGTCGTGCTACTGGTGATGGCGGTCGCCGGCCTTTCGGTCAGCAACATCCTTGTGGCACATGCTCGCTCGAAAACAGAAAACGCCTACACGTTGCTGGCCGAGAAACAGGTGGAAACCAAATCGGCCTACGATGCCGAGGCGCGGCAACGGGCTCGTGCCGAACAGAATTTCCAACAGGCGCGGCAGATGCTCGATTTCTTTGTGCAGGTCAGTGAAGAGGAGATGGCCGACACCCCGGAGATTCACGACGTTCGCAAGAAGCTGTTGGAAGCCTCTCTTGGGTACTACCAGGAATTCCTGGAACAGTGTCGCGACGACCCGGCAACACGGGCGCAGTTGGCCGCCAGTTTGTTTCGACTCGCAAGCATTCTCAACGAGATGGGTGCCAAGCCCGATGCACTGGCCGCATTCGAGCAGGCACGCGAAGTCCAGGAGAAGCTCGCGCTCGAACATCCCGACGACACCGACATTCAACGCGGTCTGTTCTCAATCTATCGGCACATGGGGGTGCTGCGGGGCAGCGAGCAAATCTCGTTACTCGGTCAGATTTCCGTGCGTGAGCATCTGACAGTCACACCAAAGCAAATCGCGGGCATTGACGCGCTCGCCGAACGCCGACGGGTGGCATCTCGAGACTTCCGTTCCTTTTGGAAGAAACCGCGAGAAGAAATGCGGGCCATGTTTGAACAACGTGCAAGAGAGACGCAGCAGGAACTCAGTAAAATTCTCGAGCCGGAACAGTTGCGACGGCTGGATCAGATTTCACTGCAATTGCGAGGCACACAGGCATTCAGCTCGCCCGACGTCGCCGCAAGGATCGGATTGACCGGCTCCCAAATCGCAGCGATCAAGAAGATCAAGGAAGACGCTTACCGTTCGCTGAAGAACACTTATCGCAGTCCGTACCAAGACAGGCAGTCACGGGAGAAATCGAGAGAGCTTTTCAAGCGGTCGCTGCGCAGCACGAATGACAAGTTGCTCAGCATACTCTCGGCCGACCAAATGGCCGCATGGCGCAATCTCGTTGGAGAACCATTTAACGGAGAGCTTCGCTTCCACGAACATGGCCGTTCGCGATCATGCTTCGGCTACCGCAAGACAGGCGATTCAAAACAACGCATCAAATCGACGGAGACAGCCCCCCAACATTTGACCCCAGAGCGTTTATAAGTCAAGTTTAGAGAGTTACCACGTAACCTCACTGTTTTAGACGAAGGAATTCAGAATGTTTCGATCATCAATGTTGGCGAAATTAGTTGTGATGGGCCTCGCAATTGTGCTGGTGGCCGGCTCCGTATCTTACGCACAGGGCCAGCGCGGCGGTCGTGGGTTTGGCGGCGGCGGCACATCCAAGGCGGACCTTGTGCGACGCGAACAGGTTCAGAAAGAGTTGAAGATTACCGAAGAGCAAACCGGAAAGATCAAGGAGATCACCGACGCAGCGCGAGCAAGCGGTCGGGAATTGTTCTCCGGACTGCGCGACCTTTCAGAAGATGAACGCCGAGCAAAATTTACAGAACTTCGCGAAAAAATGACGAAGGCAGCCGAAGAGACCGGCAAGAAAATCGCCGCAGTGCTCAACGACACCCAGAACGCCCGGCTCGACCAGATTGTGCTGCAACAGCGGGGCAACAGGGCTCTAACAAGCAAGGACACCATCGCCAAGCTAAACATCACCAAAGAGCAGCAACAGCAGATCAAAGATCTGGTGGATGCCCAGGGAGAAATGACGCGGGAATTGTTCAGCGGCCTACGAGACATTCCCCGGGAAGAACGCGCAGCCAAGTTTGCAGAGCTGGGCAAAAAACGGGAAGAGATTACGACGGAGACCAACAAGGCGGTCATGGAAGTGCTGACCGCGTCGCAAAAAACGCAATTTGAGCAACTGAAGGGCGCGGAGTTCAAATTGGAACGCGGCTCGTTCGGTCGCCGTCGGCCCGGTCAAGGCGGAAACCGTCGTCCGCAAAATAACAATAACTAGAATAACCGGATGGAATCTGTTGCATCTCGCAGCTGACACGGTCGGTGCGCCGGCCGTGTCAGCCAGCGAAAGCGGTCGATTCCGCAATATAATCGAGAAACCGGACGGTAATCCGAACACTGAAATTGTGGATGGTTACAACCGTTCGTTACTATAGAGTCAGGCGGACAGCTCGCCTTGGGCCGGACAGATCCACTGCTGACCGGCAAGTGATCGTATTTCACCGACTCCCCGTCGGTTTGATACACGGCATGTGTGCCGATCCACGATCGAAATGGGGAACGGTGTCCACAATCGCCCAAGTTTTTTGGTTTATCTAAGACTCCCGGCTCATCTAACCAGGCACGGAATTCTCATGCTTGCATACCGCACTCGATTCCAGACAGGTCTGTTTGTGCTGTCTCTTGGTCTGTTCGCGCTCAATGCGCCAGCAACCGCGCAGGATATCGGCGATCTGCTGAACCAATTCGCCGGCGAATCGTCCGAAGAGGAAGCGCCACCGCAGTCGCCCATCGATGTGCTGGAAAGCGAGACGGCGTTGACCAAACTGGATTTGAACAAAGACCAACGCGACAAGATCAAGACCATCATCGAAGGATACCGCGAGCAGGTTAAGGCGGTGAAAGCTGGCTACGACGAACAACTCAAAGCACTCACTTCCATCGGCGAAAAACTCCGCAAACGGGCCGAATTTCGCGGCAAGACCCGCGCCGAGAACGAAGAAAAAAAGAAGGCAGCCGAGCAGGCGCTGCTGGACTTACTCAACGATCAACAGAAGGCCGAACTCAAGACTATGGTTCCGGAACCTCCGGCCGAAAGCCTGGGTCCTGGTTCGTCGAACACAAATCCGAGTGTGACTTCCACACCATCGCGAAGCACTGCGCCGGCGAAGCGCACCGCGAACACGGTCGCATCCTTTGGTGCAGCTGATGATTCTCCACCACAAGCCAAACCATCCACCGCCGCAACGAGCGGGAATGCAGCGCCCCCGGCCAAGGCTGATCAGTCAGGCAATGCCACCTTGGAATTCAACTTCCAGGAAGCTCCCTGGACCGACGTCCTCAGGCTATTCGCCAAGGCAGCCCGGCTGACGCTCAACATGCGGGATGTTCCACCGGGATCGTTCACATACTATGACGATCAGAAATACACATCGACCGAGGCGCTCGACGTGATGAACCGCATGCTGCTGCAGAGCGGCTACATCCTCGTGCGACACGATCGCTTTCTCAGTGTTTTCAATGCCAGCAAGGGTGTGCCTCCCAACCTCGTCGAAACGGTTACACCAGACGAATTGCCTAAGCGGGGCAAAACCGAATTGTTGCGCGTCGCATTGCCGCTCGGCGACCGTGACATCGCCAAAGCCACTTCCGAGGTGCAAGGGCTCTTGGGGCCACAAGGAAAAGTCGCGCCTCTCGAATCGGCCAATTCCATCATCGTCACCGACATTGCTGCGAATTTGATCCGCGTTGAGGGACTTTTAAAGGGGGATGCGAAGGTCGGCGACGACAAACTGACATTCAAGGCGTTTCAGCTCAAGCAGATCGATGCCGCGGAAGCGGCTGAGATCATTCGCAGCCTGTTGGGAGTCGATACCGGTGTGACCAATGTTAGCGAAGCCGGACCGCGCGGTCCCACCAGCAGCAGCAGCCGTGGCAGCAGCCGCGGCAGCAGCAGCCGCGGCGGAACCGATCCCCGCGCCGCGTTCATCGCCGCAATGCGCGGCGGTGGAACGTCTTCGCGTACGCCTGCAGCCGCCGGTAAGCCGCCGGCTGCCGCTGCAAAAGTGGCCGTCGATTACCGCACCAATAGCGTGCTCGTCAACGCGACCGCAGCCAACATGAAACTTGTGGAAGAAATGGTCAAGGCGCTCGACGTCGAATCAGCCGACGTTGACGGCGTCGTCGGCGGGCGGAGTTCACGAGAGCCGTATCTCCAGGTCTATAAGATTAAGAATGCCGAAACGACGGAAGTCTCCAAGACGCTCACCGTGCTGCATCCGGGGTTGGTGGTTAATGAAGACGGCAGATACAAAACTCTACACATCATGGCGAATGCCGAAGAACACAACGAGATTGCGGGACACATCCGCCAACTCGACGGCGGCGGCACGGGCGATACGTTGGCCGTTTTGCCACTGGAAGGGCTGAATGGATACAACGTCAGCATGACCGTCGAAGCGTTATACGAGAATGATAAGGATTCCGCACCATCGATTCAGATGGACCCCTCGAGGCAGAGTGTCATCGTGCGTGGAGATGCGATTCAGATTCAAATGGTGCGAACCATGATTAGCCGATTGGCCGAACAAGGCCCATCCACTGAACCATCACCTGGACGGTCGGTTCGCATCGTTGCCCCTGGAGCAGCCAGTACAGACTACCTGCAAAATGCAATCGGCGTTCTGTATCCACAGGTCACGTTCACGGCGGCAGAAGCAAAGGCGAAAGACAACTCGCAAGACAGTAGAAACTCCCGCTCCTCGGGTTCATCCAGCGCCGACGCAGATCGCGAACGCCGCATCAGAGAGTGGCGGGAACGCATGTTTAGTCGCGGCGGCAGTTCCGGAGGTTTCGGCGGTTCACGTGGCAGCTCGCGTGGCAGTTCCCCGAGCAGTTCCAGCGGCCGTCCGCAGCCTACAAGAGGCCGTTGATCGGCAAAGCTCTCGTGTTCGCGATCACTGAAAACAGATCGCATTGGAAGTCGTGGTGGCTTCCCGAACATCGGAAATCGAAATCCGTTTCGAGTTCACAAAGAATGTTCTTTTTGTCTGCAACAATTGGTACGAAACTTAGAAGCGGTATCGACAGATGGAATTTGGCAAGCTCCTGCTCCAACGCGGACTAATCAGTCAGCAGCAGTTGGAACTTGCGCGCGCACAGGCCGAGGGAAGACGCATTGATCAGGTGCTCATCGAAATCGGTGCCCTGACCGAAGAACAGGCGCTGCAAGCGCTCGCCCACGATCTCGGCATGCGATACGTCGATGTGAAAGACTTCGATGTCGATCGGGAATTGCTCGTTCAATTCCCCACGACGGCCATCTTCCGTCATTCGCTGCTTCCGCTGGTTCGCGTCAATGGATTCGTCGATGTCGCCACCAGCGATCCGTTCGATCTGGAAGCCCTCGACGAATTGAGTTCGCTGAGTGGGTTTCAGTTGCGGCCCGTTCTCGCTTGCCGCGAAGATGTGGTGCACCTCATCAAGGAGCATCTGGGAGTCGGCGGCGATACCATCACCGAACTGGTTGCCCGCGCCGCAGAAGACGATGTCGAACTGCTCGAAGACATTTCCGAGCAGTCCGGTGAACTCGCCGACGACGCGGCTGCGGCATCGGTCATCCGGCTGGTCAACGAGTTGCTCGTCGAGGCGCTGATTCAACGTGCCAGCGATGTGCATATCGAACCGCACGATTCGGGTCTCAGCGTTCGCTTTCGTGTCGATGGCATTCTGCATCCTCAACCGGTCCCACCGGAAATCAATCAGTTTTATGCAGCCATCATCACGCGACTGAAGATTATGTCGCGGCTGAACATTGCCGAAAAACGTCTGCCGCAGGATGGTCGGATCAAGCTGCGAATTTCCGGAAGAGAAATTGACGTTCGCGCTTCGGTCATCCCCATGCTGCATGGTGAAGGCGTTGTGTTGCGTCTACTGGATAAGGACCGCATGTCCTTCGATTTGAAGGGCGTCGGCATGCCGACCGAAATCGCCGAGCCGTTCCGGGAACTGATCTCGTTGCCGCACGGCATCGTGTTGGTGACCGGGCCGACCGGTAGCGGAAAAACGACGACACTGTACGGCGCGTTGAACGAAATCAAAGACGACACAACAAAGATTATTACGGTCGAAGACCCTGTCGAATACCAAACGCCCGGCATCAGCCAGATTCAGGTCCACGGAAAAATCGGCCTGACATTTGCAGCCGGTCTGCGCAGCATCTTGCGACACGATCCGGATGTGGTCCTCATCGGCGAAATCCGTGACGGAGAAACGGCGCAAAGTGCAATTCAGGCATCACTGACCGGTCACCTCGTCTTCAGCACACTCCACACCAACGACGCGCCGGGCGCATTCACTCGCCTGATGGACATGGGCGTCGAACCGTACCTGGTTGCCAGCACGCTTGAAGGCGTCCTCGCGCAACGACTGCTGCGTGTGCTCTGTCCCGCTTGCAAAGAAGAGTATTCGCCGCGTCCGGAAGACCTCCCTCCCGACCTTCCATATGAGACGGCCAGAACCTTGTGGCGGCCCGTTGGTTGCCGCGAATGCCGCAGCACCGGGTTTACCGGACGAACCGGGATTTTCGAGTTGCTGCCAACCGGCAGTGAAGTTCGCAGATTGTGCATCGATCGCGCCGACGCCGGCCAGATTCGGGAATTCGCCATCAAGAACGGCATGATGACATTGAGGCAATGCGGCTGGCAAAAAGTACGTGAGGGAGTCAGCACAGTCGAGGAAGTGCTGCGAATTACCAAGGGAGATATTATTTGATGTGACCCCAATCGGCAGCCGCCGTCGATCGTTTCACATTGTCCGTTTCAGACATCGCGAATGGCAGGGGATGGGACGTAGTGGATAGGCCGCCCCGTCACAATTCGCTGCGAACATTCAGCTCTTGACTCTCGACACTCGACTCGAAACTCATGCCTGACTTCCAATACACGGCCCGTGAACTTTCGGGCCAACAGGTGACCGGGACGCTGACAGCGCCCAGCAAGCGCGATGCGCTTTCTTCGCTGGCGACGCAGCAGTTGTTTCCCGTGCGCGTTGAGGAATCCGAGAACGCCGACGCCCGAAAGTCGCGGCTGCGCCGGCGTGTGGCGAGTCGCCATCTGGTTGTCTTTTACACGCAATTGGCCGACCTGCTGCGTTCGGGCGTTCCGTTATTGCGGTCGCTGGAATTGCTGCAGCGACAGGCGATCAACCCGACATTGAAACTGGTTCTGCAGGAAATTCGTGAACAGATTGCCGAAGGCAGTCGCTTGGCCGAGGCGATGCGGCAGCATCCACAGGTCTTTTCCGAGCTGGCCGTCAGCATGGTGCGGGCCGGCGAAGAAGGCAGTTTTATGGAGGACGTCCTCGTACGGATCGCAACGTTCACCGAACATCAGCAGGAACTCAAGAACCGCGTCGTCGGCACATTGATCTACCCGGCGTTTCTAACGGTGGCAATGACAGTTGTGGTCACGCTGATGCTGGTTTTCTTCGTTCCAAAGTTCGAGCCGGTCTTCGCCGAGTTGAAAGAGAACAACGAATTGCCGTGGGCAACAACATTGCTCTTGGGGGCCAGCGACTTTGCACAAAATTTCTGGCTGCTGATTCTCGCCGTTCTGGCGGCCGGTGGATACGGACTGTTCGCCTGGCTCAAAACCGATGACGGACGTGAAAAACTCGACGAGTTTCGCATTCGCGCTTATGGTTTGGGGCCGGTCGTTCGCAGTCTGGCGATTGCCCGCTTCTGCCGAATTCTGGGAACGTTGCTACGAAACGGCGTGCCCATTTTGCAGTCATTGAACATCGCCAAAGACGCGACCGGAAATGTTATTCTCAGCCGTTCGATTAGCGCGGCTGCCGAGAATATCTCAGAGGGAAAGTCGCTGGCATCTCCGTTGGCGGGAAGTGGGCAGTTTCCCGACGACGTGGTCGAAATGATTGCGGTTGGCGAAGAAGCGAACAACCTGGAACAGGTGCTGATCAACATTGCCGACAGCATGGAACGCCGCACCAACCGACTGCTCGACATTTTCGTCCGCATGCTGGAGCCGGCATTGCTGACGGCGATGGCAGGCGTTGTGCTATTTGTCGTCATTGCGCTGCTGTTACCCATTCTGAAAAGCTCCAGCATCATGTAGGAAACACTCGAGCCGATTTGTCAATGTCGCCCATCGACAGACCGTCGCAAGAAACAAACCGAGAATTCAAGCCCCGTGCAGGGACGCCAAGAGAAACAATCAAAAGGCCCGTAGAACAGAGGTAAGACCATGAAGAAACAATCGAAGAAAAAACAGAATCGTGGCGGCTTTACGCTGCTGGAAGTGCTGCTGGTGTTGATCATTCTGGGAGTGATCGCTGCACTCGTCGTCCCGCAGCTGACCGGGTCGCAGCAGAAAGCAATGATCCTGGCGGCTGAGACAACCATCAAGAAACTGGAAGCCAAGGTCGAATTCTATGCCGTCGAACACGAATCCACCTACCCCGAGACGTTGGACGATCTGCTCGAACCGGTCGATAGTGACGGCAATGCGATGAAGCCTTACGAAAAGACCTTCCCCAAGGATCCGTGGAAACAGCCAATGAACTACAAGCTGGAAGCGTCCACCGACGGAACGGACAGCATGGAGCCGCGAATCTGGTCCAACGGCCCCAACAAGAAAGACGACGACGGCAACGGCGACGACATCAATAACTGGTCGGAGTTGGAAGAGAGCCGCTAGTCTGGCCGCGAAGTGTAGCGAGAAACCCGGTTTTTTTGAAGAACCGGGTTTCTGAGAGAAGGGTTCTAATACTCTGATACGAGGCGCTGATCGATGCGACGCGTTGCGGCCAATAACTCGAAGAATAGCCGACGCTCGCAACGTGGTTACACGCTGCTGGAATTGCTGCTTGTGCTGGGCATTCTGCTCATTCTGGCAGGCATCGCGTTTCCGGGCGTGATGAGAATGTACGGGCGCCACCAGTTTCAGACGGTCGTGGAAAATGTCCGCGATCATCTGGCTGCTTCACGTCTGCGCGCCATCGATTCCGGTCTCGTCTACCAATTCAGCTACACAGCAAACGGGCAACGCTTCTCTGTAACACCGTTCGAAGCGACTGAAGGAAATTCGTTGCCGACATTGGAAGGCACACTGCCGGAATCGTTTCGGTTCGAGTCAACCGATAACGATCAGACATCCTCGACGCCGCAGTCAATCACAGGCGCGTCCACCGCCGACGGTTCAACAATGAGTGATGAAATCATTATTCTGTTTGTTCCCGATGGCTCAGCGACCGACGCCACTCTCGACATCGTCGATGAGGAAAACCGTTTCGTACGGCTGTCGGTTCGCGGACTGACCGGCGCCGTCACGGTTGGGGGAATTCAGCAGAGGTCCTCGTTATGAGCCGCAACTTGCCTGTTCGCAACGGCTTGACGATGTACGAGGTGGTACTGTCGTTGGCGATCCTGTTGGGATCATTGGCCGTACTGGGACAGTTGATTGCCACCGGCAGCCGGGCGGCAACGCAGTCGCGTTTGCGAACGCAGGCGATGCTGCTTTGCCAGACAAAAATGGCCGAAATCATCGCGGGCAACGTGTTGATGGAATCTGTCAATAACGACGTGCTGGAATCGTCGGCCAGCGGAGATTGGGTCTGGAGTCTCGAAGTTGTCGGCGGCACGTCGCAAGGTGGCGGTCTCGACATTTTGTCTTTCGATGACTCTGCCCTGGTGTCGTCCAACTCATCCCTTTCATCCACCTCTGCCGGAGCGCTCCCTCATTCCGATTTGATTCGGCTCGACATTTCGGTTTCACGCATCACCCGCGATAAGACCATTGAGGTCACCGAGACGCTCACGCGGTTTATTCGCAATCCCCAATTGTACGTCGATGCAGCCGAACGGGCGGCCGAGTTGGCGGCAGAGGCAGAAGCAACGGCCCAGTAAGCGAATGCAGAATCGTATGCAGAATCGGACACAACAACTTCAACACGTGCGGCGCAAGCCGGAAAGCCAACGGCGTGCCTTCACGCTGTTGGAAGTTCTCTTTGCGCTGTCGCTGTCGCTATTGCTGTTCACCGCAATCCTGTCCGCCGTGGAAATGTATCGGCAGGTATCAACAGCCGGTCGCGACGATGTCCAGCAAGCCCAGCTGTCGCGGGCCATTTTGCGTTCAATGGAAATCGACATTCGATCGGTCGTTTACCGCGATCCGCCAGCCGAAGAAGAGGAAGCAGCCGCTGACAGCGGCGAAGAAGAAGCCGAGGTAGAGGAAGTCGAGACGGTCGATGCGGCAGAAGTGTTTTCGGGTGAAAGCATTGGGATCTTCGGCGACTCAACAACTCTCGTAATTCACGTCGGCCGTCCACCACGTAAGCTGGAATCGCTGTTGCCCATCGAGCCGGCCAGCGATCTGAAATCGATCGCCTATTTCCTGGCGACACCCGGTGCCGAAGGATTGCAGGGGGCCGCCGGAAGTTTGCTCGATTCGACCGGCAGCGGTGATGTGCAAGGGTTGGCGCGACTGGAAGGCGACCGGCTGGCTGTCGAATTTGCCGACTCGTCGGCCAATATGGAAGCATTGGCACAACAAACCACACTGCTTGCCGGCGAAGTGGACTTCCTGCAGTTTCGCTATTCCGATGGCGTTACATGGCTGGATGCCTGGGACACCGTGACGTACGAACGGCTGCCCGCCGCCATTGAAATCACAATTGGAATCGATTCGCAATCGACCGGTAATACGGTGGCGGCCGAACCACGGCAGTCGCGGCTGTATCGTTTTGTCGTCGCCGTGCCGACGGCGGTACCGTATCTGGAAGAGGAATAGCCGACAGCTAGTGATTGTTACAGGCAACACGTCTCATGAATCCACGTTCCCGACATAACAACGCGAACACCGCCCGTCATTCGGTTGTGGGAGCGATGCGCCGAGCCAGCGTGCTGGTTGTTGTGCTGGTTGTCGTCATGCTGCTCACGCTGGGTTGTTACACCTTCACTCAAATCATGCTGTCGGAACTCCAATCGACTGTGATGTACGAGCGGGATGTGCGGTCGCGCGCCTATGCCGACTCGGGAATCGAATTGGTGGCGGCGATTCTCGGAGAGCCGACCGATGAATTCTCGCGCCCCAATCTGTACGACAATCCCGATTTGTTTTACCTTTTGATGGCCGACTCCGAAACGGCGCGCGGTCGGGGAGCGTTCTGCATCGTCGCTGCACGTGAAAACGACACCGGCGCGAATCCGATTCGGTTCGGCCTGATCGATGAATCGAGCAAGCTGAATTTGAATACGCTTCTCAGCCTGAACTCGGCCGACGACGAGCAGGAAGATTTAGCTGGCGGCGGTGATGCAGATGAAGAACAGCAGCAGGAGATGTTGATGGCAATACCCAGCATGACCGTGGACATTGCCGATGCAATTCTCGACTGGCTGGACGAAGACGAAACGCCGCGGCTATCGGGGGCGGAGAACGAGTATTACGGCACACTCAATCCGCCGTATGAAACGAAGAACGGCAAACTCGAAACGCTCGATGAACTGCTCCGCGTGCGTGGTGTCACCAGCTCGATGTTGTATGGCGAAGACGTCAACCGAAACGGTTTGTTGGATGCCAACGAAAACGACGGCGAGGCCAGCCTTCCGTACGACAACGCCGACGGCGTACTCGACCGTGGTTGGAGTACGTACTTCACGGTTGTCAGCCGCGAGGCCAATCTTCGCGCCGACCGAGAACTGCGAGTCGACATCAATCAGGACGACCTGGTCGCATTGTACGACGCAATCGAAGAAGAGTTTGGCAGCGACGAAGCACTGTTCGTCACTGCTTACCGGCTGAATGGACCCGATGGCGAAAACGGTGACAGTGATACCGGCCAGGGACCCGCCGCACCAGCCGGTCGTAGTGGTGGCGGCGGACAAACAAGCGGGGCGAGCGGTGGTGGTGGAGGCTCGCAAACGGCGAGTGGTGGTGAGACGCGGGGCGGGTTGAATCTCTCGGGCGGCGGATCCAATGAGATCAATTCGCTTTACGATCTGGTGGGCAGCACGGTCACCGCTGATGTTGATGGGCAGGAGAAGACAATCGAAAGCCCGTGGCAGGACGAGCCGGGAGACATCGAATCCTATCTGCCGACATTGCTCGATAAGTTGACGACATCATCAGAAGAATTCATCGAAGGCCGCATCAACATCGCGCAGGCGCCTCGCGAAGTTCTGCTGGCCATCCCCGATATCGATGAGCAGGTGGTCGAGGCGATTATTGGCGCACAGGCGGCCGGTGACCCGTCGGCATTCGATTCCGGTGGACCACGTTCGACGACCGGTTGGCTATTGAGTGAAGGGTTGGTCGAACTTGAGGAGATGCGCACTCTGGACCGTTACATGACATCGCGCGGCGACGTTTACCGCGTGCAGTCGGTCGGTTATTTCGAGGCGGGCGGTCCGGCGACGCGGTTGGAAGCCATTATCGATGCCACACAAGATCCGCCGAGAATCGTATCGATCCGCGACCTGACCGATTTGGGGATCGGCTATGGACTACAACCACAGCAATCCGAACAGACGGAACCGTGAACCGACCCGATGCGCGGGCCGTGTTGCCTCGCATCTTGTGTCTGCTTGCGGCGGCGGCGACAATGAACTGATTGACTTCAACGACAGCCGGAGACCAATTGATGGCGGAATTTATCGCCCTGGACTGGGAAAAGCGAACACTGAACGGCCTGGAGGCGACTGCCTCGAAGGGCCGCGTTCGCGTGCGCCGCTGCTTCGAGTTGACCTGGCCAACATTCGATTCCGACGATGCAGCGAACAATCGTCAGACGGGCGAATGGCTCAAAGGCGAACTCGCGCGTCTGGGAATCGCTGCGCGGAAGGTTCTCGTTTCGTTGCCCCGAGAAGAAGTCGTCGTGCGACAAATCGACGTCCCCGATGTCCCCGATGAAGAACTTCCCGATCTCGTTCGGCTGCAAGCGGAAACCAGGATTTCCACGTCTCTCGATAGTCTCGTGCTGGATTTCCTTCCCCTCCCACGGGTTGAGGGGGACACGTCTCGCGCCGTGTTAATGTTTACGTTCGACCGCGAAAAGCTGGACGTGCTGCATGAAGTCGTCCGGGCCGCCGGTTTGGAATTGGAGCAGGTTGCAGTGAGTTCCGTGGCGACGGCCGAGTTGGTCGCCAGAACTGAACGCGATCGGAACCTCGCCTCGGACGACACCACGTTGACGGTGGCGCGCGATGGCAAGCGGATTGAGATTTCCTTGATGCGCAGCCGCCATTTGCTGTTTACGCATTCCACACAATTGACCGGAAGCGACGTCCAACAGGACAGCCATCTGGCAGCGGCCGAGATTCGTCGGGCGCTCGGCGCACACTCGCAAGCAGACGCCGGAAACAGCGTCGCTCGGGCGTGGGTCGTTGGCAGTGAAAACGAGCAGCAGACGTTGCGCCAGACAATGGCCGATCATCTCGACTGTGATGTCGATATGATCGATCCGCTCGCCGGCCAAGACGTGAGTATTGTTTCGGATGTGAGCAGCCGACAGGACGTGAACGCCAGCCCGGAAGCCAAACCGGGTGAAGACGTCTTCATGCTCGACGAAGGCGACGCCCTGAGTCACACGCCGTTCGGTGCTCCATTGGGCCTGCTGATGGCCGCCGGACAACCGATGATCGAGGCGGTTGATTTTCTCAATCCCCGCAAGGCAATTGTGCGGCCCGACCGTCGAAAACAGAAAATTGGACTGATCGCGGCCTCCGTCGTGTTGGCCATCGCAGCCGCCTTCGGTGCAACACAGTGGTGGGCCTCGTCGCTGCATCAGGATATCGACGATGCCGATGAGCAACTTGCCGAGTTCGACCGGATGATTAAGTCGGGTCGACCCACGGTCGAGGCGGCCAATGTCATCAACGAATGGCAAACCCACAGCGATGATTGGTTGGCCCGCATGACGCACCTTAACGAGGTACTGCCCGGAACCGATCGCATCTATCTGCAAAACTATCGCTTCACACCAAGGGCCGGCAATTCGGCAGGACACGTTCATGCCGACGGATTTGCCCGCAGCGATGACGATGTGTTCGACCTCTATCAGCGACTTTCAGAACGCGGCTACCGCGTGCAGCCACAATCGGTTCCGCGAACCTCGAAGGACAGCGAATACCCATACCGATTCCAGCTGGAACTCGATCTAACCATCGCCAAGACAGTTGCGACACCAACGAAAAACAAACGCGCGGCACAATGACCACTGCCCGCACGATGTCGCAACCCGCTGGCATCGTCAAAGACGCAGTTGCCTGCAGCGAATTGGAAACTGATATGCAAAAACGTGAAAAACTCCTACTCTTCTCAGCGGTTGCCGTCCTGCTGCTATGGAGGGGTCTGCCGATGATCAGCGGCATATTCTTCGATCCGATTACCGACGCCCGCGCGGAACTCAACGCGGTCGAAGAAAAGCTGGCGGATAAAGCGGCCGATATCAAGCGTCTCAAACTGGCCGGGCAGACCTTCAAGCAGTCCCGCGGCAGATCGCTTCCCCCCAACGCACTCGATGCACAACGGCAGTATCAGGTTTGGTTAGACGACCTGACAAATATGGCTGGCATTGAGAAACCGGTCGTCATTCCGGGGCGCCGCTCGGTATCGCGGCGCAAGAGCGTGCGCGGCGACCTGTTCACCGGCGTACTCGTTTCGCTCGAATTCAAGGCAACCCTCAGCGAACTGAGCCGGTTTCTCTATCTTTTCTACCGCAGCAATCTGGCCCACCGCGTGGTCGATCTCAACATCGATTCGCCAGCAAACAGCGGCGATCCTCAACTGGCGATCTCGTTGACGGCCGAAGGGTTATCGTTTGCATCCGCACCGAAGCGATCCACGCTGTTTCCGCAGGTGAAACTCAAGCAGGATGTTGGTTCCTCGTCCACGACTCTGACCATTGAAGCCGCCAAGGGCAGCCGCTTTCCCAAGAAGTCGGGCTACCGAATTCGTATTGGAAATGAATTCCTGACGGTGACCGACGTGGATGAGTCACAGTGGACCGTTCTTCGGGGTGAAGATGAAACATCGAAGAGTCAGCACAAGGCGGATGACGTGATCGAGCTGGCGACAATTCACCCGGAGTATGCATCGTGGACTGCAAAGGACTTCGAAACATTCGTCAAAAACAGTCCCTTTGTGAAACCGTCCCCCACGTGGAATGGGCCATCCACGCGGCCTCGACCCGTCGTGAAAACTGATCGCGTTGCCGAGACGAGATTGCGCGGTTCGATTGTCGTCGATGATGAACCGCAAGCGTGGTTGTACGGCAAGTCGGCGGATGATCGTCTGGTAATTCGAAAAGGAGATGACCTAAAGGTTGATGATTTTATCGCCGTCGTTCACGACATCCTGGCCGACCACGTTCTGCTCGAACGTGACGGCTCCCTCTGGCGGCTCGATCTGGGGGAAAACTTGCGCTCGCTACAGAAACTTCCTACGGTGGATACGACTGTGATTGAAGGCGAAGCAGCCCCTTCCACAGTTGCAACGAGACCTCCCGAGCAGGCGGCTGAAGAACAGTCGGAATCGCTCGTCCCGTCGAAAGACGGTGCCGATACTGAGCAGTCGCCCATAGCTGCACCGACCCCCGCTGTTGACAAATGAACGCCGCATAGGCGATCTTGTTAGGGACAGGTTTGCGACCGGCCGTGGCGATTTGCACCGCCGTTGTCGCGAATTCTCTTCACACTGCTACGCAGGAATCGACGCTCATGATCCGTTTGCTAACACTGTCGATCGTCGTGGGCATCGGCACGCTGTCGGCCAATGCGGCCGACGCTGAATCGCGTGTCGATGAGAGCGCGATTCGTAAGTCGGTCGAGCAGAGCATACCGTTTGTCGAACGTCAGGGTGCCGGTTGGATCGAGCGAAAGAAATGCGTTTCCTGCCATCAGATTCCGGCGATGGTGTGGAGTTTGAACGCAGCGGCCAAACGTGGTTTCGACATCGACGCGAAGCGGCTGCAGCAGTGGAACGAATGGGCGACGAACTGGCAAAATTTTTCTGCCTCAAAGAAGAAAGGAAGAACTGAAAGAGCCCGGCACCGCTAGCAGCAATGTCGATACGATTTATCAACTGCTGTTAGCACGTGGCGATTACCCCGCCGACGATCAGATCCAACTTCGGCTCGGTGCATTCGCGAAGCATCTTTCGGCAGCACAGACAGCCGATGGATCCTGGACGCCCCGCGGACAACTTCCCACCCAACGACGTCCGGCGCGCGAAACGCGGGAAGTCACGACAATGTGGTCACTGGTGACGTTGAATGAGGCAGATATCGCCGACGCCGGATGGACAAAGAAGCGGGAAACAGCATCCACGTTTCTGTCAACAGCGGCAGATGCGAAGTCGACCGAATGGTGGGCAGTCAAACTTCTGCTCGACAGCCAGGGCAGTGACCCCACAACTTTGGATCGCACACGCAAACAGTTACTCAAAACTCAGCACGAAGACGGTGGCTGGGGGTGGCTGTCGGCCGACGATAGCGACGCCTTCGGTACCGGCCTTGCGATCTATTCACTCTGCCAATCCGGCCTGAAAGGCGACGATCCAGTGATCGCACGCGCCTGCAGCTTCCTGGTGAAGTCGCAACAGAAAAACGGCTCGTGGACGGTCAACGGCACCAAAAAGAACGCCGCGAATCGCGTCACCCCCACGGCAACGTACTAGGGAACATGTTGGGCCGTCATCGGCCTGTTGGAAACTTTGGAATCAACTGGAAACAAAACCGAATAAGACGGCCGACACCCGGTCAATTCACAATTCACGATTGCATAATCAAGGAACATCTGATGAACATTGCTGCCAAGAGAATTGTCGTGACGGCTTCGCTGACCTGCCTGGTTTTCGCGGGACTGTCGCTGACGTCGGCCGCCGCGTTCGCCCAGAAGACAAACGGCACCTGGACCGACCCCAACGACGAGTCGCTGCCGGACGACTTCAAAATGCAGGGCGAGTACGTTGGAAAACTTCTGGACGGTAGCAAACTCGGTAGTCAGGTGATTGCGCTCGGCAAAGGGGCATTTCAGGCTGTGGTTTTTCCCGGCGGACTGCCCGGCGCCGGCTGGGATGGAAAAAACAAACTCCTGATGGACGGACGACTCGAAAACGGTCAAGCCGTCTTCAAACCGGCCGAAGGCAAGAAACGCTATCTGGCTCAATCAGCCGATGAGTTCTCGGCAACGAGCCAGTTTCCACCCGCAGGACAGAAAGCGTACACGGCGACCATTTCGGGAAACACCTTGACCGGAACCACCGATGACGGCAACGCATTCAAGTTGACGAAGACGGTTCGCAAGAGTCCGACGATTGGAACAAAACCACCCGAGGGGGCCGTCGTCTTGTTCGGTGGGTCGGATGTCGCCGAGTGGACCGGCGGGCGGTTGGACGCCGGCAACGCCGTTCTCAACACCGATGGCCACGATATTCTGACCAAACGCAAATTCAACAACTACACGATGCACGTCGAGTTCATGCTGCCCTATCGTCCCGACGCACGCGGTCAGGGACGTGGCAACAGCGGGTTCTATCAGGTCGATCATTATGAGGTGCAGGTGCTCGACTCCTTCGGACTCGACGGCAAGAACAACGAATGCGGAGGCATTTACAGCAAGGCCGAGACGTTGGTCAACATGTGCCTGCCCCCGTTAACGTGGCAAACTTACGACGTCGAATTCTCCAATGCGGTTGCCGACGAATCCGGAAAAAAACTCAAGAACGCAGTCATCACGCTGCGGCTTAACGGAGTAATCGTACACGACAAATTGGAAATCACCGGCAAGACGGGCGGCTCGCGCAACGCACCGGAAGGCACGCCCGGTCCCATCAAACTGCAGGGCCACGGCAACCCGCTGCAATATCGCAACATTTGGATTGTCGAGAAGGAATAGATGACGGAGTGTGCTGCATTTCCAACGAGCAACGAACCCGCCGGCAGCACCGGCGGTTTTTTTTACGCGCAGCGATGGCGGTGATGTCCGCCCGGTTTCAGAACCGCGATTTCCCCTCAAACTTCGTAACCGTCACAACCGCATCTCCCGCTTGGGGCATTCTTCCGATTGCAGGGATTGGACTCGACGATTCCTCCCGGTGATTCCGATTCTTTCAGTTGTGCCGAGTTCGACATTCGTAACGGTTATTTACACCATTCCGGCTGGAGTAGCCGATTCCCCGGAAAGGGATGCCCTGTGACTTTTCGAGCCATGCTTGTTTCGACCGGATTGCTGGCGTTTGCTTGCTTGTCTGGATGTGAGTGTGCGCAGCAAAGATGCTGTAATTCCAGGCCGGTTTGTGCTGGCGAAACGGAAACTTCTGGATGGGTCGCTGCGCCTTCTTCACGTGGCCTGATTGAAGATGCCATCTCCATGCCGCCCACCGATCCGAGCGCCCCACCACCGGCACCCGGCGTCGCGCCAGAGTCGCTGCCAGAAACTACGCCCGCCGAGCAGCCGAAACCGCTGCCGGCACCCGCAGCGGAAAAGAAAATTGAACGCGAAGCGAACGCTCGCCCCGCGCCCCCCTTGTTCATCACGCCGTAGGGACGGTTGGAACCTTCCCCCGTTTCTGCGCGGGAGGGCGATGGGGGGGCCAGTCGGCTCTCCCATCACCCGAACCTCTGCTGATCGTGCGGGCAACGTATGCCTCCCAGCCGAGGTCGCTTGCGCCAATTCGCAAACCGCACTCGCCCCTGCCGACCTAAACCACTAAGAGTCCCTTTTTATCCAAAATGGGGCGCAATTCATCGGGGCATCTCCTACCATTGCGGCTGCGCCGGCCGTTTGCTCGGTCGATGACTGCGCTTTGAGTGAGGGAAACCCCCACTTTGGGTCGCCACAGAAAACGCGGATTGCGGAAATTCGCCAAATCGTGGACACTTCCCCCCTTCACTCGTCGTGTGTCTTGAACAGCGGCGATGCCGGCGCGCTTGCGCTCGACTCGTGTCAACGATTCCTGGACTGCTCCGATGATTCGTATCGCCCTCAAGAATCCCTATCTGGTTCTCGTTCTCGTGTTGATGGTTGCCGTCATCGGCGCGATCAGCTTGGCACGAATTCCGGCCGATCTGCTGCCAACATATAAGACGTCGGCCGTTCAGATTGTCACTTTCTATCCCGGCATGCCGCCCGAGGTGATGGAAGGCGACATCATGAGTCGGCTGCAGCGTTGGACGGGGCAGTCGTCGGGAATTGAACATCAGGAAGCCAAGGCGATGCAGGGCGTTTGCATCGTCAAGGATTTCTTCCATCCAGACGTTTCCAGTTCGGAAGCGCTGGCGCAGGTGAGTATGTACGCCATGAGCGACATGTTCTATCTCCCGCCGGGCACCATTCCGCCCATGGTGATGCCGTTCGATCCAACGGCCAGTGTTCCGCTATGCCTGGTGTCGGTCTCGAACCCCGACATGAATGATTCGGAACTGTACGATATTGCCTACAAGAATCTGCGAAACAACCTGCAGTCGATTTCGGGTGTGATCGCGCCGGCGGTTAACGGTGGCGCACTGCGACGAATTCTGGCCTATGTCGATCCAGAAAAACTGCGGGCGTACAATATTTCCATTCTCGAAGTGCATGCGGCGCTGCGTCAGCAAAACGTCTTGATTCCCGCCGGCAGTGCGAAGATTAAAGACAAAGAATTCTACATCTACACAAACGCCATCCCCGATCAGGTGGCGACGCTCAACGACGCGCCGATCAAGATTGGCGCCAACGGCGAGCCGATTCTGTTCAGCGATGTCGGCGAGGTGCAGGACAGCAAGCAGATTCAATCGAACATCGTTCGCGTCAACGGCCGCACGTTGGTGTATGTTCCCGTCTATCGTCAGCCGGGATCGAATACCATCGAAATCGTCGATAGCATTCAGGAAAAACTGGGGGAAATCCTCGCCCGCCTGCAGGAAGAGACCCGGCTGTCCGACGGCACCCCCGATCCCAAAATGGCCAACCTGACGTTGAACGTCGTTATGGATCAGTCGGTCAAGGTGCGCGAAAGCGTGTGGGCTTTGTGGGTCGCGGGGATTCTGGGAGCGATCTTCGCGGGACTTGTTGTGTTGTTCTTTCTGCGAAACCTGGCATCGACGTTCGTCATCATTCTGGCGATACCGATCGCCATCCTGACTTCGTTAATCGGCCTGTATTTCACCGGGAATACCATCAATGCCATGACGCTGGGAGGTCTCGCGCTCGCGGTCGGCATTCTCATCGATCAGGCCATCGTCGTTATCGATAATATCGAACGCCACATGCACTTGGGAACCAAAGGCCCCTTGCAGGCCGCATTCGATGGCACCCGCGAAGTCTCGGTCCCGCTATTCGTTTCCACCGTGACGTTTATCGTCGTCTTCTTCCCGGTGATCTTTCTCTCGGGGTTGGCAAAATATCTGTTCGCGCCGCTCTCGATGGCCGTCCTCTTTGCGGTCATTGCTTCATACCTCATCGCCATTTTCTTCGTCCCCGTGGCGGCGGCCAAGTTTATGCGGCCGAAAAAGAAAGGGACTGCCGACGGGGCGTCCAACTCAGTTGGTCAGCAACCGCCCACCGAAGAACTCAATTGGCTGGTTCGAGGCTATCGCGTGCTGCTGCTGGGTTCGCTGCGCAGGAAGTGGTGGATTCTCGGCACCGCTGCTATGTTGTTCGTCGGATCGATGTGGCTGATGTCGAACATCGGCCGCGAGCTGTTTCCGCCGGTTGATTCGGGCCAATTCACAGTTTACGTCCGCGCTCCGTCCGGAACTCGGATTGAGGTGTCCGAAAAACTGATCAAACAGATTGAAAACTTCATTGTCGAAGAAGTGGGCGACCCCGCTCCCGACAACCCGACCGCCGACACCGTCTACCCGATCACGCGGAACAAATTTGCCGGCGGAGCCAACAGAACGCTGACGGCGGATGAAGTCACAAACGCCAAAGCAGCCTCGAATTGTAAGACGCTGATTTCGAATATCGGCGTGCTGCTCGACTGGCCCGCCGCGTACAGTCCGAACACCGGGGCAATGGACTCGTTCATTCTGGTTGAACTCGAGCAGAAACCTGGTGCGCCGGACGTCTTCGAAATTGTCTCCCGGCTCCGCAATCGTCTCAATGAAAAATTTCCCAAAATCGAATTCGCGTTCAACACCGGCGGAATTCTGACGGCGGCCCTCAATATGGGCGAACCCTCGCCAATTCACCTGCAAATCGCCGGTCGCGACATTGACACCGCACAAGGAATCGCCAGGGAGCTGGTTGCCGCAGTCAATCGCGTCGAAGGGACAACGGACGTCCGCATTGCCCAGCGAGCCGATTATCCGATGATCGAAGTGGAAATCGATCGCGTTGCCGCCGCCGATCGCGGAGTCACGCCCGAGTTGGTAATGAAATCGCTGGTTTCTGCGACGAACAGTTCCATCAATTTCGATCCCGCTTTCTGGATCAATCCGCAGAACGGCAATCACTACTTTCTTGGCACGCAGTATTTCGAGGAGAAAATCGACTCACTCGATACGCTGCGGTACATTCCGGTGAAGGGCAGCAAGGATGGCAGTCCAATCGTCTACCTGCAGGATGTTGCCAAACTGCACACAAATAAAAAAGTTCCCAACGTCATCAATCACCGTAACATCGTCCGTGTGACCGATGTCTTTGCCAACGTCGAAACCGGCTACGATCTCGGCAGCGTTGTCGCGAACATCGAGCGGGAATTGCAGAAATCCGATGCTACGCTGAAACTGCGTCCGGTAAAAGACACCCGCAGTGCGGCATCCCGGTATCCCGAATGGCTGCAGGGAACCCTCGCTGCCGTGGGGCTGAACGAGCCGACCCGCTATGCCATCGAAGGCAACGACTATTCGGGATTCATGGTCGAGATGCAGGGCGAAGTACGTTCGATGCGCGACTCGTTCGTCGATTTTGCGCTCGGTATGGTGTTGGCCACGGTTCTCGTTTATCTGGTCATGGTCGGGCAGTTTCGATCGTTCGTCGATCCATTCATCGTGCTGGTCACCGTGCCGCTCGGCTTCATTGGCGTGGCTGCGATTCTGTATCTCACCAACACGCGATTGAACATTCAGTCGTTCATGGGGATCATCATGATGATTGGCATTGTGGTGGAATATACGATTGTGCTTTTGGACTTTGCCAACCATCGCCTCTCCGAAGGGGCCACCGTTTCTGAAGCGATTGTCGATGCGGCCATCGTCCGTTTTCGCCCGATCCTGATGACTTCGGTCACCACGATTTTGGCGCTGCTACCGATGGCGATTGGATTTGCCGGCGGCGAAGCCGACATTCCGCTTGCTCGAACGATTGTGGGGGGCGTGATCGCCGCGACGTTGCTGCCGAAATTTGTTGTCCCCTGTTTATATGTGATTATAAAACGTGCGCCGAAGAGGGATCAGGAGCCTGAACCCGGTTGGGCATAAGAATGGCGTGGATTGCTGTTTCGTCCTCGCTTACGCTGTTTGAAGTTGCGCATTTCAGTGTTCCGATTGGAGAAAGGACGAAAAGCCTCCCGTTTATCGAAGCCTGAAGCGCAAGCGAAGGATGGTTCCAGCGCGATGCCAGCAAGCTCCTTCGCTTGCGCTTCAGGCTTAACTACTCGGGGTTTTTGTCTCACGTCAAGCCAAGTGCGCAACTTCACAACTTACGCTTCGGGTTACGATCTCGTGTTTCTGTCCAAGGGATTGGGGCTGACAATGCACGAGTCCTTCGATCAAATAACAATCACGCGAGTGATCTTTTGCGTCATCAGAAAGAGATAATACGATGCGTTGTCCAATTCTGTGCCAACTGATTGGTGTTGCCTTTGCGACTCTGCTTCTGGTCGGCTGTAACGGCGCCGATGCGACGCCGGGGACAGGTGACGGTACAGGAGGTTCGACGGCGAGTTCATCGTCGGGTGGCCAAACAACTCACGAAGTGCACTACGTTCGTGGGAAACCGCATGTCGAAGAAATCGAACTGCCCGGTGCTTCGGTGCACGGATACGAGACGACCGAACTGATGGCAAAACTGGGCGGGTACGTCGATCAGATTATGAACAGCGATGGCCAACCGGTGAACAGGGACGACAGCGACGATAAAGAAATCGACATCGGCTCGATCGTTACGGAAGGCACCGTGCTGGCCGAGCTCGACATCCCCGAAATTGCCGGCGAGGTGAAACAGAAGGCCGCGCTGCTCACGCAGGCAAACAGCGCCGTGTCGCAGGCAATCGCCGCCATCGCCCAAGCCAAAGCTGAGGTGGAACGGCGAAATGCTGAAGTTTCGGAAGCCGACGCGATGGTGAAGGAAAAGCTGGCTTTGAAGCAATTGCGTGAAACGGCACATCGACGGATCGTAAAGCTGTATAACGACGGTGCCGTCGGCGAAGACAATAAACTCGAAGCGGAATTCGGGCTTGCCGCCGCAGAAGCCGCAGTGACCAGCGCCGAAGCGGGGGTTACGAAAGCGAAATCACTCGTAGCAGTTGCTGACGAAATGGTTAAGAAAGCCGAGGCGGACAAAAAGAGCGCTGATGCCCATGTCGATGTTGCCAAAGCTGATCTCGAAATCGCGAATGTCATGGACGGCTATTCGACGATCCGGGCACCGTACGACGGCAGGATTACAAAACGCTTGGTAGACAACGGTGCGTTCGTGCGGCCGGCCACGAGCAATTCCGGCGCAATGGCGTTGTTTGAGATCACCAGAACCGACAAAGTCCGCATCGAAGCGGTGGTTCCCAGCGTCAACACGACCCGTATTCGCGTCGGACAGCAGGCCGTTTTCCACAGTATCGGCGGGCTGCCGGGCGCCAGCATTCCCGGGCGCGTCGATCGCGCAGCGATTGCGCTTGATCGAGAAACTCGCATGATGCGGATTCACATCGATTTCACAAATCCTGTTCTCACGAACCGATCCACAGGCGAGGACGTTAGCCTCGAAGCGGGAATGTACGGCAGTATTCGCATCACCATCAAGAAGTGGGACAAGATACCTGTCATTCCTACATCGGCCCTCGCCGAAGACGATGCAGGGCAGTCGTTTGTGATGGTGGTCGATGCTGCGGGCGTCTGTGAAAAACGCGCAGTTGACGTCGCATTCAACGACGCGGAAGAGGTTGGGATAAGTCACGGACTGGAAATCGGCGATACCGTGGTCAAATCCGACATCGGCAAACTCAAAGACGGCCAGAAAACCTCCATTAAATCGCCGTAGTTACCAAAGCTACCACAGTTCCACAATCCCTACAGCCGATATGACCGATACAAGCTGACCCGCATCTGTCTAACGGTCTGTATCGATGTCTAACCTTCGGCCAATCACACAATTCCTTCCGCTGCTTGCCGTCTTCGGCCTGCTGAGCGGTTGCCAGATGCATTTGGCTATCGGCACCCCTGGACAAGAACTCGAGGGTCACGCAGCAACCAAACCGGGAATCCTCGCAGAGTCAGCTACCGCTGAGGCCCCGAAACCAGCGCTCGACTCAGGTCGGAAGTGGTCGGATGCGAAGAAGTCATCGAAACGGCCTCCAGCGAAAGCCGGACAAACGATCGTCCGTCAGGTCTCGGGCGATAAGAAAACCAAATCCCAACGCGCTACGACTGCCACGGTCAGTGCGTTCCGAATGCCGACGCTTATCCAGCAGGGGACACCTTTCGGCAGCGCGAAACTGATCAACGGCCATGCGGAATTGGCACAGCCTGCCGCGGATGAATCCGTCATTCTGACTGAGTCGGCTACGAATGCCTTCCCAATCGATCTGCCGACGGCACTGCGATTGTCTGGTGCCGAAAACTGGGATGTGCAGATTGCTGCCGAGAAGGTTCAAGAGGCGCGTGCCAGACTCGACGCGGCGAAGCTGCTTTGGCTGCCATCGTTAAACGGAGGCATCGGCTACACCAAGCACGATGGGCAGATTCAAGCGACGCCGGGTCAAGTACTCGACGTCAGTAGAAACTCGCTGTTCGTCGGTGGTGGTGCCAATCTCAGTCAGGCTCCTCTGACGGGCGGTGCCGGGGGACCGGCGCGATTGATGGTCGATTTGTCTCTCACTGATGCGATCTTCTCCCCGCTCGCGGCGCGGCAGGTCGTTCAGGCCGAACAGGCACGCGAGACGGTGGAGTTCAACGACACACTTCGCGATGCAGCCGACGCCTACTATCAGTTGGTTGGGGCGCAGGGGCAACTCGCCATGGCGCAGTTGAACCTCGAAGATGCCCGAAAGTTTGAGAAACTCACCGATTCCTTCGTGGCCGCCGGCAAAGGCTCACAGGCCGATACATCGCGCGCTCGCGTCGAGACTTCCCGTCGAAAACAGGCGATCATTCGCGCCGAAACGGCTGCCAAAATTGCAGGCGTCGAACTGGCAAGAATCCTGCGACTTGGCTCCGAGACGGAGCTGGTCGTTTTCGAGGATAAGCCTGCTGCTGTCGAATTTGTTTCGGAGCAGGAATCGCTTTCTGCTCTGGTTGCTCATGCCCACATGTTTCGACCGGAATTGGCCGAGCATCAGGCAGAATTGGAGTTGAATCGGGAGCGGCTCCGCGCTGAGTATTGGCGGCCGTTGTTGCCCAGCGTGCATGTTGGTGCTTCTGCCGGCGGTTTTGGCGGCGGGGTGAATGACGATCTCAATCAGCTCGACGGTCGGAGTGACTTTGACCTGCTTGCCGTCTGGCAACTCAAGAATCTTGGTTTTGGTGCCCGTGCGGCACAGCGAGAACAACGCAGCCGATTCCGACAATCGGCCTTTGCAAACTCCCGAATCCGCGATGTCGTGGCGGCTGACGTCGCCAAGGCGTTCCACGAGATGCACGCTCAGCGCAAACAGTTGAACCTGGCCGAAACGAATGTTGAGCTATCCCAGGATTCGCATCGAAAGAACGTCGCCCGAATTCGTGGACTGGAAGGGTTACCGTTAGAAGCACTGAACGCCCTGCAGGCACTGACCAGCTCGCGCGAGGACTACATCGCTGCTGTCATCCGGTACAACCGTGCCCAGGTTCGCCTGCTTCACGCAATCGGTCGCCAGATTGGCGAGGCGACATTGGAGCCGGAAGCCGTCTCAAGTCAGCCGATCGTGATCGAAGGGGCCGCCAGGATGCCCCCCTTGCCGACGTCGTCGGTTGAAATTGGCCAATAAATCGGTCGTTGGCCGTGCTCTACTTGCCGCCAGAGCCTTCAACGGGACGTTTTGCTTTCACTGGACTGGCGAGCGGCTCGTTGATCATGTTCAGATGCAGCGACGACCGGTAGAAGTTCACGGTCATCCTCTTCTCTGCGGGGTCGGCTGTGACCTCGAACTGCGACAACGATTGCTCGTTGGCCTCACTGAAAATGCTGCGACCGTTTCGCTTGTCGATCACCGCGAGGGAATATTGATTGCGATTGAAGGCCGGTGCGCGTTGAAATGGGCGATAGGTTCGTGCCGTGAAAACCAACACGGGCAAGCCAGCCGGCTGATTCACGTCGAACGACTGATCTTCAACTCGGGTGGTCCAGATCTTTCGGCCCGTCTTGCGGTCAAAACCATAAACGTAACCGTTGACCAACGGGCTGTTATTGATGGAAACGACCTGCACCCCGTTTGCCTGTTTTTTCGTACTGTGCGTCAGCAGGGTGTAGCGGTCGCGATTTCGCAGTACCAGGAACGAATCGATCTGGCCGTCGGGCTCGATTGAGGTGTCGATGAGAAGTTTGCCGTCGTCGGCATCGAAAATTGCGAAGTTCCCCTGATGAGGATTCAGCACGGCTACCGCGTTCTCACCCTGCTCCATAGCGATCGCTTTTGAGCCGGGCGGAACCCGTTTTCCCCAGATGTTCTTGCCGGTCCACACGTCGAACTTCTGCAGCGTTCGGCCGGTCCACACCAGCACGTTGCGGCCCTGTTTCGATAGCTGCGTCCCGTCCTGCGGTAACGGACGCGTCGCGACCTGCTCGCCATCGGCTGCCCGCAAAACGACCGCTTCTTTCGTGTTCGGGGCCACCACAAAAACAAACTCCCGATCTCCAAAGAGATCGCTGCCGCGCGCCACCGATCGTCGTTCCCACAGTGTTTCCCCGGTCAGCGGGTTGGCTGCAACCAACCGCGTCCCCACCTGATAGCAAATCAGGCTGTCGTCGATGGGAACCACCTTACCCAATGGGCGACCGTTTCGATCTTGGACCGTCATAATTCGCACACCACCGGGACCCATCAATTGTCGGAATTGGACCGGGATATTTCGCGTTTGGCCCTTCAACCCATCCACGAGAACTTGTTGCCACAAAATCCGCGGGCCTCCATTTTCTTCCTGAAATGCATCCAGCACGATGAAGTGCGAGCCGAACACGACGATCAACAGGTGACCGTTCACGCGGGCGTAGTTTCCGTAGACATTGGAAATCGCTGATTGCAGGTTTCCCGTTGCCACTTTCCATAGCACCTTGCCGTTCTCGTCGTGGGCCATCAAACTCTGCCGTCGCGAATCGAGAGCAAGCGTCCAGCTTTCTCCCAACGGCCCGCTTGGTCCGATAATCCTCACTGGGTATTGCCGTCGGACGGACCCCTGCCGTGCCACTTTCTTTGCTTCAATTTTCTCCCCGGGCCACACCGACTTCTCTTCGAGCAGTTTGGCAATCTCTTCGGCGGCTCGCCATTCTTCGACGAGTTGCCGTCCGGTTTTTTCGTCGAGGCAAACCACGTCGTTCCAGCGGGTGGCCAGCTCATCCAACATGGCCGCCGCAGCCATCGATTGTTTGCGGTCGATATACAACGACGCCAAACTTGCCGTTGCGAAACCGGAGATGTTGCGGTCGGCCGAGCGCCGCAGTCGGCGGAGCAGCAATTCCTGCGCGAGAGCTTGTTTGTTCGGATCGAGACGTCCGACCAACAGCTGACCGGCTTGGTCACCCACGGGCAGATCGACAAATGCATTCAGAAAACGAATCAGTGTCTGCGTGTCGTCTTCGTTTTCCGCCGCCTTGCTGAGCAATTCCGCGATCGCGCGGTCCAACTTCGCTCGCTGCGCTCCGCTCGACTTGCGATACACTTCGGCAATTCTTGGACGAATCCATCGATCGCTGCGCACCGTCAGCGCCGCACTCACCCGTTCCAATTCCGGTTTGCCGGTATCGGCCGTCGCCAACTTAATGTACTCGTGAAACGCTTCCTGTTGGTCGCCCATTTCATGCAATCCAGCCGCATTCAAGCGCAAATACTGTCCGCGCTGTCGTGGGTCGTCAACCAGTCGCTCAATCTCGTCGGCTGAAGAACGGTACTTCCGAAAGTCGAGTCTTAATCCTTCCAGCAGCGATGCAACCACCAGTGTACGAGACCGCGGCGTCGGCTTCGCCGCAATCGATCTTCTCAGGTCGGCCAGTCCCTGCCGTTCGTTCCCATCGTGCAACCGCATTTCGCCGCGCAACGCGAGGGCGTCGGCATCGGTGGGATTCTTCGCAAGCACGCCATCGGTTTGCTGCCGCAATTCGTCAAGCGACTTGAATCCCACAATCTTGTCGATCGACTGGGACACAATCACACCATCGGCTGCCGCCAGATTGCCAAAGACTTCACCGTTCCGCGATTGCGACCGGGCCACGATGCGGCCCGACGTGAGATCGATCGAAACGATTTCACCGGTCGAAAGCGGAAGGCGGTAGTGGTGACCGTCGCGAATGCCGCGACCGCTGGGGTTTTCGATCGAAACCGGTTCATCCCACACCGGTTCGCCCGTTTTCAGGCTGAGAGCCTGAACCTGTGAGCGGCCCACCAGAATTACCTGTCCCTCATACACGCCGGCCAAATACAGCGACTGACCGCGAGAGTGTTTCCACAACAGCGAACCATCGACGAGATCCAAGCAGTGCAAGTCGGCCGAGTCGCGAGGCGTTATCAGCACGCGTCCCTCGGCAATCGTCGGTGCCGAATCGATCCAGCGGTCTTCGTCGTCCTGCGCACTGGTCACCGTGGATCGGATTCCTCGCCGGCGAAATGCCAAGCGCGGATCGACGGGAACTGCCGAAGTGGTGCGGGAATAACGTTGTCCCCACAGCAGGATTCGCCGCGCCGGATCGATGGCAACCACCGCCCCGGCCGTCGTCGGACAAATCAGGACACCGTTGCTGAAAGCCGGTGTCAAACCGGCCAATCGCCTCAGAGGAAAATCTAACAGTGCGACGTCGGGTAATGCCAACGATTGTGACCACTGAAGTGCACCGGTCTCGGCGTTGAGTACCACCAATCGCACGTCGCCGGTCACCTCTGCGATGCAATACAACTTTCCGTCGAGTGGCAACGGTGGCCCGAGGAAATACGTGCCGGCCATCTCGGACCCATATTCGCGCGGCCCCCCCACTTCCCACATCGACTTCCCGTCGGCTGCCAGATCGTATGACACTAATTTGCTGGAACTGCGTGGTGTCGTCGTCGGACGTCGGACGCCGCGAAACACCCGTTGGGCTGGGGGGGATGCGAGAATTCCCATCTCCTCCAATGCAAAGACATACCGGCCATCGCTGCTTAACGTCCCCGCAGCCAGGTCACGCCACCCTCGCTGTGCCAGCAACGTTTCCAGCGGCATCGGCTGATTGCCCCGGATCGCCCCAGGCTGGCTATCGGTCACCACCAACACTTTATAGGCTTCCGAGACCATCGTCGTCTCCCACAGCAGTTCCCCGGTCTTCAAATGCACGGCACGGAGATTTCGCAGTGTGCGGAAAACGACCGCGTCGCCGATGATCAACGGATGAGACGCCGGCAGTGTGAGAAAACCACTGTTGTGTTTCTCCGTTTCCATTTGCCGCAAACGCGTGTTGACTTCGTCCAGGCGCGCGGGATCTTCGTCCAACGTGTCCGGGTCGCGAACGGTCGCAAATTCCCAAACCGAATCCCATGCCGGGCTGGCCGGCGAACCGCCCGCATTGCGCGCCGCATCGCCACGGAACATGACCCACTGACGTTGACCGCCCTGAGTCGCGCCGATTGGTGGACCGACCAAACGCGTCAACCAGCCTTCGGCCTCTTTGTCGTTGGCGAACAGCGCAATCGCCCTTCGACCAAGCGAAAGCCGCCCGTTCGGCGTCGCTTTCTTCATTGCAATCAACGTTGACACTGCGCGATCGGTCTCGCCAGCTTGGTGCCAGGCAATCGCCAATTTGAGCGACAACATCGGTTCCCAGCGCCGACCCGCTTCGGGCAACTTGCGCAGTCGCGAAAAATGCAATGCTGCCGCCAATGGCTCCCCCTGATCGAGCATGTGCGTGCCGATCAAATAGGTCGCCTCGTATCCGGCCTTCGTGTGAAAGTATTGGCGGGTGATATTTTCGAGCTGCGCGCGATCATTGGTGGCGACCGCTTCTTCGAGCATCGCGCGGGCCGCGTCGCCGAACTTCAACTCGTAAAGACGTCGCCCTTCGCTTGGCAGCCCGGCAATCAACTTCAGCGCTTGATCCTTCAAGCTGGTTTTCATTGTCTGATCGATGAAGTAGTCTGCCGAGCTGTCGGCCGACGGTTTCCCGTCTCGGTTCTCCCTCTGGCTGAGGATCCTCCGTTGCAGGATCTCGAGCGCGTTGTGGTAATCACCCCGGTCGCGTAATTCCTCGGCTTTCCTCAATGCTTTGCTGAGGTTCTTGTCGATGTCGGCCCGTGGCTGAAGAGATGGATCGGAGCCTTCCTCGACGGGGATGAGTTGGCCGTTCGGATCGATCTCCCGTTGGATCTGTCCGTTTGCGCCCGGTGCGGCCAATAACAGTGCGCCAAGTGCTCCCACAACAACAAATCGCACGCAGTTCGCCGTCCATCGACTCATAGTGTCTCTCCGATGCAGTCCGTCCAATTGACTAGCCGCTGAATGTGTGGGGCAAGCGTCACGTTTGACCGGCCCGCCGCACAACCGCATAATCGATTCTCCCAAGATCCCCCAAGCCTGTCGAGGGCAGAGGCGTTTAACCACCGCCCGGGAAACCGCAAGCGTTGAACACAGATCGATCACATACAAGGACGGTTGACCATGGCGAATTCTAACGACGACGCCCAAAAACAACTCGCCGACGCCATGCGCGAAACGGACGACTATTACAGCGAGCGGAGTATTTTTCAGGATCAATTTGGATTTGGTGTGAAGCCGGCCGTTGTTGTGGTCGATTTTGCCAACGGCTGGACCGACGATGCCTATGCCGGCGGTAGCAAACGGCTGGATGGCCCGGTGGAGAGTACCCGCCTGCTACTCGATGCGGCCCGGCCCAAAAACATCCCCGTCATTTTCACCACCAGTCCCTGGCGTCCCGATAGCCCGGACAAACCGTTCAAATCGGCCGCCGACCCTTCGCCATCCTTTCGCGAGTGGGACGAACACGCCTGCCAGATCGACGAACGCATCGCACCGTTGCCCGGCGAACTGCTCATTGAAAAAGAGAGTGCCAGCGCCTTCTTCGCGACACATCTGGCTTCCCATTTGATTCAGCATGGCATCGACACGGTGCTGATAACCGGTTGCAGCACCAGCGCCTGCATTCGCGCAACAGCCACCGATGCGAAAAGCTATCGATTTCGACCGATCATCATTGAAGACTGCGTCGGCGATCGCGCGGCGGCCGCCCACATCTTCACGCTGGCCGACATCCAGGCCCGCTTCGCCGACGTCGTCCCGCTGGGGCGCGCGTTGGAGTACATTGAAACGTTGTCATGACGCTTGCGGTTTCCCAGAATCCAAGATGCAGGTGCGTTCGGCGCGACCACTGGTCGCGGCTTTACAAGGGGATCAATTGTGATGATTACCATGCGTCGATTGATTGTTACAGCGTTCGTCAGTTTTGCGGCGATTTCGTCCGCGCATGCCGGCGATGGCAACCGGTTGACCTATCTCGATGAGAACAACCCCTGGTATCCGCATGCCAAGTTTCCGAAATTGACCACTCCGCAGTGGGTGGGCGATAAAGACGTCGAAGCGGTCGTCATTCTCGCCATCGACGACATGCGCGACACCGCCAAGTACGAAGCCTACCTGCGGCCGATTTTAATTCGACTGAAACAAATCGACGGCCGCGCGCCGGTCAGCATTATGACCTGCAACGTCAATCCGAAAGACGAACAACTGCAACAGTGGTTGGCCGAGGGACTTTCCATTGAGGTGCATACCGTCGATCATCCCTGCCCGTTGCTCACCGGCGGCGATTTCAAGAAAGCCAAATCGACCTACGACCGCTGCGTCGATTTGATGAATCAGATTCCCGGCAACAAGCCGGTCGCCTTCCGGATGCCCTGTTGCGATTCGCTGAACACCGTCAGCCCCAGGTTCTATGCCGAAATCTTCAACAAGACGACCGCAAAGGGCAACCACCTGCAGGCGAGTTCGTCGGTGTTCAACATCTTCACCTCAGCCGACCCCGATATCCCCCGCGAACTGGTGCAGGAAGCGGACGGCAGCGAGCGGTTCCTGAAGTACATTCCCAAGAAACTCAACCGCGGCGGCGCGACGTTCAATTCGTTCGTCAACACCATCGAGAATTACCCCTACCCCTACGTCATCAACAAACTCTGCTGGGAATTCCCCTGCGTCGTCCCCAGCGACTGGGAAGCCCAACACCTGCACGGCAAGAACAATCCCAAAACCGTCGCCGACATGAAAGCCGCCCTCGACATCACCGTCCACAAACAGGGCGTGATGAACCTCGTCTTCCACCCCCACGGCTGGATTCGCAACGACCAGATCGTCGAACTGATCGACCACGCGGTGAAGAAGCATGGGAAGAAGGTGAAGTTTTTGACGTTTCGGGAGGCGGTGGAGCGGTTGAATAAGAATCTGCTCCGAGGCGCCGAGTTGCAAGCCAGCGATGGAGGTTTCAGTGGAGTCCACATAATCGATTTGAACAATGACGGCTATCTGGACGTGATTCAACCGCATACGACAGGTCCTGTACCCGATGCACACATATGGAATGCTGTCGAACAGGGTTGGAATTCCGTTGAAGGGACGCACTCCCACCGACGGGGCGGCGGGAGATTCGGTATCGTCAGTGCGGATGGACTTCCGTCAATTCTGTTGCACAACAACGAGACTGCCACCGCAACTCACTTTGACGGCAAGAAGTGGGAAACCGACTCGCTCATCCAAGCAATAAACCTGTTTCCAGAGTCGTTTTTCCACACGAGTTGGGAAGGCAAAGACTACGGTGTGCGATTCCGCGATCTCGATGGAGATGGCATCTGCGAATTGTTGGTCGCCAATCACCCGAAAAAGGTTGTGTTCAACGACGAGACATATCAAAGCGGCGGTCAGCGGGCCGTCTGCAGGTGGTCAGCGATAGAAAAGAAATGGTCGATCCTGGTGTTTGGTTTTCCGAAAGACGTTTACATTGTTGACCGCAAAGGCCAGGACTCCGGTCTCCGTTTCGTCGATCTCAACGAAGACGGGCACGACGACATCGTCTTCTCCAACCACGAGCGCTACGGCATCTGGTTGTTCAAGGACATGCAGAGCGGTTGGAGCATTGAAGTGCTGTCCGGCACGCGCGACGTCCAGGCGAGCGGGGGGCGTAAGCCCTCTGATCCGTCCGACAAACAAAACGCTCGCAACGCGCGAAAGAATCAGGGGGCTGACGCCCCCCGCTCGCCGTTGCCACCCATCGTCCGCAAGGACGGCACCGACAACGGGTTCTTCGTTCACAGTCGGCACCTCTTCTGGCAGAACGAAGACACCGCCAATCTGCCCGACCTCGTCGATCGCCGTTCGTTCAACGACCTGTTGAAGAACGTCGAACCGGGGCCGAAGTCACCTGGGGCGTCGCTCAACTCCATCCGCACACGGCCCGGCTTCAAAGTTGAACTCGTCGCCGCCGAACCGCTGGTGAAAGACCCCGTCGCGTTCGCGTGGGGGGCCGATGGAAAGTTGTGGGTCGTCGAGATGGCCGATTATCCATCGGGCATCGATGGAAAAGGCAAACCCGGCGGAAGAATTCGCTTTCTCGAAGACACAAACAACGACGGCAAGTACGACAAATCAACCCTTTTCCTTGACGGCGTGCGGTTTCCCAACGGCATACTCCCCTGGAAGAAAGGCGTGCTGGTGACCGCTGCGCCGGATATCTTCTACGCTGAAGACACCGACGGTGACGGCAAAGCCGACAAACGCGAAGTCCTGTTCACCGGCTTTGTCGAAGGCAATCAGCAGCACCGCGCCAACGGTCTTGTGTACGGCTTGGATAACTGGGTTTACGTTGCCAACGGCGATAGCGGCGGCGTGATTCGTTCCTCCAAGGCGAGCGGTGGGCGTAAGCCCGCTGATGACATCAACATTGGCTCGATGGACCTGCGCATCAATCCCGATACCGGTGAAATTGATCTGCAAGCGGGCCGTACGCAGTTTGGTCGTAACCGTGACGACTGGGGCAACTGGTTCGGATCGAATAACAGCAACCCGCTGTGGCATTACGTGCTGGCCGATCATTACGTCCGCCGCAACAAACACTTCGCCGCTCCCGATGGCCGCGTGCATGTGTCGGTCGCGCCGGGGCCGTCGCCCTGTTTTCCCATCAGCCGCACGCTGCCACGGTTCAACGACTTTAACCGCGCGAACCGTTTCACATCGGCCTGCAGCGCGATTGTTTATCGCGATGACCTGTTCGGCTCGCATTTTGTGGGCAACAGTTTTGTCAGCGAGCCGGTACACAATCTCGTGCATCGTGAAGTCATGCAGCCGAAGGGATACAGTTTCACCAGCCAACGTGCGACCGGCGAAACGCATTCAGAGTTTCTGGCGTCGAGCGACAACTGGTTTCGGCCGACGATGATCAAAACCGGACCCGACGGCGCGCTGTGGATTGCCGACATGTATCGGCAGGTCATCGAACATCCCAAGTGGATTCCCGCTGACTGGCAGAAACGGCTGAATTTGCGAGCCGGTGATGACCGCGGGCGGATTTATCGTGTTGTTCCGGTTGGTGCGAAACCGCAAGCAGTTCCGCGTCTCGATCGTTCTTCAACCGCCGAACTGGTCGCCGCGCTTCACAGCGCGAACGGCTGGCAGCGGGATACGGCGCAGCGTTTGCTGATTGAACGCAACGATCGCGCGGCGGTGCCGTTGTTGGTTGCGGCGGTGAAGGGAGAGAGAGAAAGAGAGGGGGAGATCGGGAGAGCGGGAATTACTCGATCGGCTGCATTGGGGCGCTTGCATGCGCTTTGTGCTTTGGATGGATTAAATGCACTTTCGGATGGCGTTTTGCTGGCGGGGCTGAATGATTCGCACGCCGGGGTGCGGCGGCATGCGGTGCGGTTGTGCGAGCGGTTGGAAAAGCACTCAGCGAAATTGGTAGCGACGCTGCGAAAACTCACGGCCGACGATGATGCACAAGTGCGGCTGCAATTGGCATACACACTGGGTGAAATTGATGATTTGCAGGCGGGCGTTGCGCTCGGCGAATTGTTACTGCTGGGCGGGGACGACCGGTTTCTGCGGGCAGCCGTGGTGAGTTCGTCCAACGCGCAGAATGTTGAACGCATCGCGTTGACCGTGTTATCCAGTCCAAACACCGAACAATCAATGAAACTGGTCGATGATCTGATGCAGATGGCGGCCGCGTTCGGCCAACAGGCGACGCTCATCGGCTTGTTGCAGAAGGTGACGACTGCCGTTGATGGCCGATATGAACCTTGGCAACTTTCGGCGGTGGCCGGTCTGCTCGATGTGCTCAGCCGGCAACGGACGTCGCTGGAACGATTGAAGGCCGACAAATCTCCACAGGCGCTACGGGCATTAACACAACTTGCCGTGTTGGTGAAGGCAGCCCGCAAAGTGGCCGTCGATACGAAAGCGGATCTGCCGCATCGCACGGCCGCCGTGCGTTTGCTCGGCCGTGGTGTGAAATTGGTCGATGACGATGTCGATGTGCTGGCCACCTTGCTCGCGCCGCAACAACCTGCCGCTATTCAACAAGCGGCCGTGCGAAGTTTGGGGCGTCTCGACTACGCCCGAGTGCCGCAGGTGTTTCTTTCCAATTGGCGGACGTTTGGGCCGGGACTGCGCGGCGACGCCCTCGATGCGCTCATGTCTCGCGATGCATGGCAATCACAATTGCTTGCCGGAATCGAGAAGAAGCAAATCCTCGCGCGCGAATTGAACGCCGCCCGCCGACAGCGACTGTTGACTCATGGCACCGCCACAATCCGCCGTCGTGCCGAACGGCTATTTGCGGTCGATATCAATAGCGACCGCAAGCAACTTCTTGCAAAGTACAAGTCAGCACTCACGCTGCAGGGCAACCGTTTGCGGGGGGCGGAATTGTTTAAGGAGCATTGTTCGGCGTGTCATCGGTTGGCCGATGTCGGTGTTGTTGTCGGACCCGATTTGAAATCGCTTACTGACAAGTCGCCAACGGCAATGCTGGTGGCAATGCTCGATCCCAACCGCGCCGTGGAGAGCAAGTACATCAACTACACCGCGGTCACCACCGACGGGAGAACATTCAACGGATTGCTCGCAGCCGAAAGCGGCAACAGCATCACTCTCAAGGAAGCCAAGGGCAAAGAACACGTCATACTGCGGGCCGAGCTGGAAGAATTGGTCAGTTCGTCGAAATCGACGATGCCCGAAGGGCTGGAAAAGGAACTGAAACCGCAGGACATTGCCGACGTGATCGCACACGTCCGCTCGAACGTGCCGTTGCCGACTCGCAAGCAATTCGAGGGTAATCAGCCGACACTGGTGAAGGCCGCCGAAGACGGCAGTCTCAAACTGACGCCGGCCACGTGTGAAATCTTTGGCAGCACGATCGTGCTGGAAAAGAAGTACGGCAACCTCGGGTTCTGGAGCAGCGCGGACGATCATGTGGTGTGGGACATCGATGTTCGCAAAGCGGGGCGTTACAGCGTCGAGATCGAATACGCCTGTCAGAATGAAGCGGCCGGCGACCGCTGGCAGTTGCGTTCGGCCGATGGATCGCTGGAGGGAACCGTCACAGGGACCGGCACATGGGATGACTATAAGACATCCCGCGCCGGTGAGATTCAACTTTCGGCCGGCCGACAGCGAATCACACTGCGTGCCGCGAGGGAGATTCTCGGTGGCGCGATGATTGACTTGAAAAGTATTCGGCTCAAACTGGTGAAGTGAAGTATTCGGTCCCACGGGCCGCCGCCCGTGGGTTTTTTTGCGCGAAGGGTTGTCGCAATTTGAACATTGAAAAATTTTGTGACCGTGCGGCGTTGAGTCTCGGCACGGGATTGGGAGTCGGGTTTAGCCGGTTCGTCCCGGGAACCGTTGGCACGCTGTGGGGGCTGCCGTTGGTGTGGGGTCTGGATCACCTCGATTTGTCCGTCGTTGTGCGCCTGCTGATTAGCGTTGTGTTGTTCATCATCGGCGTGCCGATTTGTGCGCGTGCGGCAAAGGTGCTGGGCAAGGACGATCCGGGCGCGGTGGTGTTCGACGAGATTGCCGCGCTGCCGCTTGTTTTTCTTGTCATTCCGCTGCGTGGCCTGGATGTGACGGCGATGGTTGCTGGCTTCTTGTGGTTTCGGCTGTTCGACATCACTAAGCCGTGGCCGGTGCGATTCTTCGACCGTTGGCACGGCGGATTGGGAATTATGGCCGACGACACCGCCGCCGCCCTTTACGCCGCCACCGCACTGTGGTTGACTGTGCAAGCACTGGCGTGGCTGAATTGATTGACGCGAAAGGACTCACATTGACTGCGAAGATTATTGATGGCAAGGCGGTCGCCGCTCGCTTGCGAGAGGAATTGGCGAAAGAGGTCGCAGCGTTCACCCAACAGACGTCGGTCACCCCACATTTGGCGGCCGTGTTGGTTGGCGAAGATCCTGCGAGTGCGATTTACGTTCGCAACAAACAGCGGGCGTGCGAAAAAGCAGGCCTCAAGAGTACGCTGCATAACCTTTCCGCAGGAACGACACAGGACGAATTGTTGTCTCTGGTAAGGCGGTTGAATGACGACGCGGACGTGCATGGCATTCTGGTGCAGTTGCCGCTGCCGAAGCAGATTGATGAAACCGCCATTCTCGATGCCGTCGTGTCGGCGAAAGATGTCGATGCATTTCACCCAGCCAACGTCGGTTTGATTGTGCAAGGGCGACCGCGTTTCTTGCCCTGCACGCCGGCGGGAGTTCAGCAGTTGTTGATTGAAAGTGGCACACAAGTCGCCGGTTCCCATGTGGTTGTGCTTGGCCGCAGCGAAATCGTCGGCAAGCCGATGGCAATCCTGCTGATGCAGAAAGGTCCGGCTGCCAACGCGACGGTGACCGTCTGCCATAGTCGCACGCAGAATCTCGCCGACATCACCCGCACCGCCGACATCTTGATTGCGGCGATCGGCTCGGCGAAATTTGTGACGGCCGATATGGTCAAGCCGGGAGCAGTCGTCATCGACGTTGGCACCAACCGCGTCGATGAGAAACTGGTCGGCGACGTCGACTTCGGCCCGGTCTCAGAGATCGCATCGGCTATCACGCCGGTCCCCGGCGGAGTCGGCCCGATGACAATTGCGATGTTGCTCAGGAACACGCTGACGGCGGCACAGTTGTCAGTTCACTGACGGCGTGCAAATCGCGCGAACGGAGCCTTGAGGAAATCGAGAACACTGGTCGGTTTGGCGCTTCGTCGTTTGGCGTGCGGGGGCTGGGTGTTGTCCCACGGTGGTTCTTCGTTTGATGAGGCATAATCCGTCGGCGGGCCTCCAAACTGGCCCCGTGCATCGTTCCTGCGTCTTGGATCGGTGCCGGGCGCCGCCGTTGCCGGAGAACTTTCGTCCCAAGGTGGTTCTTCGGCGGAGTTTTGCGACATCAACTTGACGGAATTGCCAGGCGATGCGGGCTGATTTCGCGGTCGCCATTGCGTTGTGTCTGGTTCGTCGTCCCAGGGGGGGGCTTCGGCCGTCTGCAAAGGACGACCGGCCGGTTCCAGGTTTTGATCCGGTGCGACGGACGACTGCTCGGCCCAAAGCGGTAGCTCAGTCGCGGTCGCTTCTTGAATGCTTCCCGCACTCACGCGCGATCGACCGGCTGGCTCGGCCGGCCGCGTCATCTTTCCCAAATCGAGAACCGGATAGCCGCGAATGTGGGGCACCTGCCATGTCTGCTCGGGAATCGCAGCGGGATTAACGTCAATCTCGCCGATTTTCATCGTCAGTGCCAATCGGGCCTGTGGCCAGTCGAGATCGATCCGGTGAGGCAGCGCCGCTCCGGACTTGGCGTCGAGTTTGTAGTCGTTCAATTCCGCGCGGGCAATCAGCCTGTTTTGTGCATCGTACAATTCGTGGGCAATAATGTACCCGCGACACATATCGACGAGTACGACGCGCCGCACCGATTCCCCTGTTTGCGTTGTTTGGTCGGAGACAAGATGGACAACGCCATCTGGTCCTGTTTGCGACTGCATGGTGAATTGCGATTCGTCGAGCGGAATCACTCCCAGCGTTTCCATCAGCCAGTCGGGCTGGAACGGGAACTTCATCATCTTCTGCACTTGCCCCGCCTGCTCGTGCGAACTGGTGAGCACGTACTTGTCGGGGCTACGCCGCATCCAGAACCAGAAGCGGTCAGGATTCGAACCGAGATCGGCTTCGTTTCCGGTGGCCAATCCGGCCCGCAAACGGAAATTGCGCGGCTGCTGGACTGCGATCACCGCCGACATCTTAAACAGGACGCCCGCCGTGCCAATCTCGACGTCGGTCGATTGCCACGAATGCACTCGGTTGGCGTTGTGATTGAGGTGCCGAATGAGTTCTTGCTTTGTCATATCGGGCGGCAACACGCACTTCGGTGGAGTCGGCAAAAACGAGAATGATGAAGCCCCCGATAGTTGGCATCCCGTCGTCAGACACGTACTCACAAACGCCACGACAACGAGCATCATGTGAATGCCCAATTGACGCGTGCCACGTCCCGGAATTTGACGGGTGCCACTGGCGTGTCGCCAGTGCCCATCGCGCTGCACTGGCGACACGCCAGTGGCACACAACTCATTGGACACGATGCGACGATTTGCGAACATGTTGTTGGTGAAATTCGACAGGGGTTCAGCTCCACTCAGTGGCAAGGTGTGCATTCAGTGCTTGTTGCAACTGGCCGATTTCGTCATCTGTCAGGTGTTGATCGCGAACTTCAAACGTTCCTTCGCCTCGACTACCCAACAACTCCAGATATTCGATGTCTCCGTCATGCAAATATCCCTCAAGTTTCAGGCGGCGTTTCTGCAACAACAACAACGCCACCACGTATCGAAACTTGTCCTGTGCCGGACTCGCATCCTCGCATAACTGCTCGAAGTATCGCATCAAGGCGTCGGCATCCAGCGGTTTCACCGCCGTCTCCGTTGGTTCTGGAACGATGCTCTGCCAGAATCCAATCGTCCCGTCCGGCGGTCCGCTCCAGCCTTCCTCCGAAAAGTCAAATCGAACCAGCTTGCCGTTCAACTCCACCAAAGCCGAATGACACGCAACGCCCGGCACAAACTCCCGGCCGGTCGCCGTGCAGGTCTTCGCAATTGGTTTGAGGTGATAGTCCATAGCATGCTGATGGCGAGAATCAAAAAATGGTGCGATCGAAGCGTCGCGTTTTTCAGGGCGGCGGATGGTAATGGAAGTCGCATAATGGCACAAGATGAGCAGAAACTGGTAAACTGGGAAGGGAACTGACCTGTCCATGTCGGCATCACGAAATCGGAATGCACAACCATGCTGAAGACATTACGTATCACTCCTGGTCTATGCAGTCTGCGCATCCTGCTGTCTGGGGTTGCTTTGATGACGGCGGTTTCGACCGCTGATGCAGCACAAGACAAACGGCCGAACATTCTGTTTTTGCTCAGCGATGATCAGCGACCCGACACAATTCACGCCGCCGGCAATGCCGTTATTCAGACTCCCCATCTCGATCAACTCTATGCATCGGGGACTTCATTCAGCCGCGCGATTTGTGCGAATCCCATTTGCACACCCAGCCGAGCAGAGATATTGACCGGCTGCAGTGGCTTTCGGAACGGCGTTCGCGATTTCGGCCGTAAGATCAACCCCAAGCTGGCGCTATGGGCGGCCACGTTGCGCGACGCCGGTTACCGCACCGGCTACGTAGGCAAATGGCACAACGATGGCCGGCCCTCCACGCGGGGCTACCAGGAAACCGCTGGCCTCTTTTCTGGCGGCGGAGGCAGGTGGGCGGTTCCCACGGTCGATTGGAATGGCCGCCCGGTCACCGGCTACCGCGGCTGGATCTTTCAGACCGACGACCGTCGTCTGTTTCCCGAAAAGGGAATCGGCCTGACACCGAATATCAGCGAACACTTTGCCGACGCGGCAATCGACTTGATTCGGCGACCCTCTGACAAGCCGTTTTTTCTGCACGTGAATTTTCCGGCCCCGCACGATCCGCTGCTGATGCCGTTCGGCTACGAAGGCATGTACGACCCGAACAAGATTCCACTGCCGAAGAACTTCCTGCCGGAGCATCCGTTCGATCACGGCAACTTCAACGGCCGCGACGAAAAGCTACTGCCCTGGCCGCGTACCGCCAAAGACGTCCGCGATGAATTGGCCGTTTATTATGCGGTCATTTCACACATGGACGCCCAAATCGGCCGCGTCATGAAGTCACTCAAAGAAACCGGGCAACTCGAAAACACCGTCGTCATTTTTTCCAGCGATCACGGTCTGGGGATGGGCAGTCATGGCCTGCGAGGCAAGCAAAGCATGTACGAGCACACGATCAATGTCCCGCTGATTATTGGCGGGCCCGGAATTCCCAAAGCCCAACGGCTCGACGCGCAGTGTTACCTGCGCGACCTGTTTCCCACCAGCTGCCAACTGGCGGGCATTGACATTCCGGCAACCGTACAGGGCAAGAGTCTGGTCCCCTTGCTCACCGGGAAAAAGAAGGCAATTTACTCCGAAGTCTTCGGCCAATTCCGCGGCTTCCAGCGCATGATTCGCACCGACGAATGGAAGTACATTTACTATCCGCACCTGAAAAAGTCGCAGCTATTCCACCTTGTGACCGACCCGGATGAACGAAACAACCTCGCCGGTAACTCGAAGCACGCCGATGTCGAAGGCGAACTGCGGGACAAGCTGCAAGCGTGGCAGCGTACAAACGACGACCCGGCGCTAAATCTGAAGTGACGGCGAAGCGGGTGGCGGCGTGTAAGGCTTTGCGTCGCCCCGGCGAATGCCAGTCACGGATCGGAATCGTTTTAGCCCGTTCCTCCATCGAGAGAAAACATGGGATGTATGAAGTGTTTGGACGGGGCGACGCTTCGGCACCCAATATCTCGATCTGCTGATGTTGGTCGTTTTTCAGAGATTCGTTAGATTGCCCGGAACCGAACTGCGATTCGGCGGGTAATGTGAGTCAAGATCCGGCTGTCGATTAAATTCAAGAATGCTTTTTTCTCTGCCTGAGGATTCAATGTTTCACAAATCAGCTCTCGTCGTATGTACTATGTTCCTGGGCAGTCAACTTGCGGCCGCCGAGCCACAATCGCCCATTGGCCGCACGGTGACAGAGTTCACTTTGAACGATTACCGCGGCAAATCGCATGCACTGGCCGACTACAAGCAAAGCAAACTCGTCGTCGTCGCGGTGTTGGGGACGGAATGTCCGCTCGCGAAACTGTACGCACCGCGGTTGGCCCAGCTGCATGCGAAGTACAAAGATCACGGCGTGGCGTTCCTCGGCATCAACGCCAATCGGCAGGATTCCGTCACCGAAATCGCCGCCCACGCCCGCATTCACAAGATCCAGTTCCCCGTCCTTAAAGACCTTGGCAACAAGGTCGTCGATCAACTGGGGGCAAAACGAACGCCCGAAGTGTTCATCCTCGATGAAAAACGAGCCATTCGTTATTGGGGACGGATCGACGATCAGTATGGTGTCGGTTATATCCGCGACGAACCGAAACGAAACGATCTGGCGCTCGCGATCGATGAGCTTCTCGCCGGAAAACCGGTCTCGCAATCGCTGACCGAAGCCGTGGGCTGTCACATCGGCCGCGTTCGCCGACCGAAACCCGATGCCGAAGTGACCTACGCCGGCCAGATTGCCGGCATCCTGCAGAAGCATTGCGTTGCCTGCCATCGCCCCGGGGAGATCGCGCCCTTTGCGCTGACCGATTACGACGAAGTGGTTGGTTGGGGCGAGATGATCGCCGAGGTCATCAACGAAAATCGCATGCCACCGTGGCACGCCGACCCAAAGCACGGCCGATTCACCAATGCCCGTGTGATGACCGACGCGGAGAAGAAACTCGTGTATCGTTGGGTAGCCGACGGTGCACCGTTGGGTGATGTGTCGAAGATGCCGCCGCCGCGAAAGTTTCCTGTTGCCGGCTGGCAGTTGAAGAAGAAGCCCGACGTTGTCATCGCCATGCGGAAGGAACCGTTTATCGTTCCGGCCGAAGGGACCGTGCGGTATCAATACGTGTCGGTCGATCCCGGCTTCAAGGAAGACAAGTGGGTGCAAATGGCCGAGGTCCTTCCGGGCAACCGAGCCGTCGTGCATCACATTCTCGTCTTTGTCCGACCCCCCACGGGGCGGCAAATGACGGTCTCCGGCGAAGGCGGTTTTCTCGTCGGTTACGTTCCCGGCATGCGGGCCAAACACTTTCCCGATGGCATGGCCAAGCTGATTCCGGCCGGCTCACAACTCGTCTTTCAAGTGCATTACACGCCCATTGGCACCAAGCAGCAGGATTTGAGCAAAGTCGGCTTTGTGTTTGCCGATCCTAAGGACGTCAAACAGCAGGTGCTGACGACGCGTGCAGCAAACAGGGGATTCAAGATACCGGCCGGCGATGACAACCACCGTGTTGAAGGGACATCGCGCAGTTCTCGTGCGGATGTCATGCTGCTGGCAATGATGCCGCACATGCACCTGCGCGGAAAATCGTTCCGCTACGAGGCCCGCTATCCCGACGGCAAAACAGAAACCCTGCTCGAAGTGCCACACTACGATTTTAACTGGCAAACGGGTTACCAACTCGCGAAGCCGAAGCTGCTACCGGCCGGCACACGAATCCACTGCGTTGCCCACTTCGATAACTCCGAAGACAACCTATCGAACCCCGACCCCACCAGCGAGGTGCGCTGGGGCGACCAAACGTGGAACGAGATGATGATTGGCTACTTCGATATCGCTATCCCGGTCGATCCCAAACAGATTTCAGCTAACAAGAAGTCCGCCAAATCGGAACCGTCGGTCAACGCCCGTGCGAAGGAAATCGTCCGCAGATTCGACAAGAACAAGAACGGCACCGTGGAATTCAACGAAGTTTCCGACCGCTTGCAGAAGCTGTTCAAACGCCTCGATGCCGACAAGAACAACAAACTGACCGCCAAGGAAATCGAAAAGCTCATTCCGTTCCTGCCGCGTTGAAACTCATTGGGGTTGCTGCGGCTTCACGCGACGCTGCTCGAGCAGCCAATCGTACAGTTTGGGGTTGTTGTAGGTTTCTGTCCACGAGTCGTGGCCCGCGTTCGGGTAAATCGTCAGCTTCGGGGTACCGCCGCGCTTCGTCAGTTCGTCTACCATTTCCTGCGAACGCTCGAGTGGCACGCCGGTGTCTTTGGCACCGTGGAAGACCCACGTTGCGAGATGAGGAAAACTTCGCGCCCAATAGGTCTCGCCGCCTCCACAAATGGGAGCAATTGCCGCGAACCGGTGTGGAGAGTAGGCCGCCAACTGCCACGCGCCAAATCCGCCCATGCTCAAGCCGGTCACGCAAATTCGGTCTTCATCCACGTTGTACTTACGGATGATTTCATCGAGCAACGCGGTCAGTTCAATCGGTTCCCATCGCCGCTTCGGCTTGCACTGCGGCGAGACCACGATGAAAGGAAACTGCTTGCCGGCGGCAATCAACTTCGGCGGGCCATGCACTTTGACGCGTTCCAGATTATCGCCCCGCTCGCCGGAACCGTGCAAGAACAACATCAACGGCCACGACTTCTGTTTTTCGTAATTCGACGGCAGATACAGCAGATAGTCGAGCGAAACGTGAACCGTCGTCTCCAACTTGGCGCTGCGTTGGCCGCTTACGCTCTTCGAATCGTCTGCCGTCGCGACACCGCCAACGGCGGCAATGACCAGAAATGTGACGGCGACAAGAAAGGCGGTACGCATCGGTGTGATCCTCTTAGGTAGCAGGATGAATTACAGGTCATGCAGACCAGCGTTTATGCATACCTATGGTAACCCGCTATCGCCTGGAGTCACAAACCATCAGCCAGCGACCGCGCTTGTTTGGTCATGTATTTCTCGCGAAAATAAATGTCCTCGTTTTCCAAAGCGAGAATGAGGCGAGCCACAGACTCGGCTGGTTGCTTTGCAGGTGAAAGCGGCTTCGCGCGAAGCTTCCCGTGTTTGCGAAAATACCGCGCGTGGTCCTCAGGTGCCTCGCCATACGCCCCCCCCACGAACATCCCACTTCCGAGAAGAAACGGAATATCATCGTGCAGAACGATCGGTGAACGCGACAGTAACTGATGATCTTGCGGAGATGGTACACCGACCATGTCGCCAACTTGCATACGCGGCATGTGACCGGGCGGTTTTGGCACGTCAAAAAGTACTCGCAGCACAAGAAAGACCCCTTCGCCGGAGTGCGCTTCCAAATATTCGTCAATCGTGGCCAACGCCCGCTCTTTCCCTAATGGTTGAAGGGCATTGACAGCGCGAATCACCGTCTGTGGCTTGTAGTCATAGGGCGCACGCCAGCCCGACACCTCGTCAAGAATACGAAAGATGTGCTCGCGTTTCGCGTAATGCGACAGAGTGACAGGCAGCGTCACGGTGTCTCCTACGGCCGTGAAAGGCATGTCGAGCGCGGAAGCCGATTTCGCGAGCAGCACAAATGGACCATTTGGTTGCGCAAGTTCCCGAACATTGTCGCGGACACCACCGTAGACTCGCAATTCCGGGAGAGCACCGGAGTCTCCGACAAGATTGTAGAATGTACCACATCCAGAAAAACAGATGGCTGCGGCGAGCATCACACATCCGGATTGGGCGGAATGAGTAGACATGGATCGGAATGTTAGTCCACGAGGTCAAAGCTGGCAATACGCACCTCCGGTGTCTGGTCGCACCGCCAACTGCGATTCCCGATTGACGCGATCACCGGAATCCACTAGCGTTCCGCCCCCTCAATTTCCCCCATTCAATGTTCATTTCGTTTCTCCCACCCTCCACGGCCGCTCCAATTCGGCCGCAATGTGAAGGTTTCTCTATGCGTTGCCGGAAGTCGTTCTGCATCCTCAATTTATTGCTGCTGTTGGTGGGTAGCGGTTGTACGACGATGAAAACGACCGATACGGCCCGGACGGCGAAGGAACAACTCCTCGTTTCCAACTCGATCGATCAGGCGCTGGAAAAGGTTGATTTTGCTGCGTTTTCCGGACGGGCGGTGTTCCTGCAAGATAAGTACGTCGACTGCGTCGATAAGAACTACTTGCTGGGGACAATTCGCCATCGCGCATTCGGCGCCGGCGCGCGAGTTGTTGACAAGCAAGAGGATGCCGACATTGTGCTTGAAGCCCGCGTTGGCAGTGTGGGGACCGATAATGCCGAAACTTTTGTCGGCCTGCCCAAACTGAGTGTCCCCGGCCCGGTGCCGATTTCTCTGCCCGAAGTTCGGCTGCTCACCCGTGCCAACCAAACCGGAACGGCCAAAATCGGCCTCGTTGCTTACGATGCCAAGACGATGGAACCGCTGGGAAATGGCGGCGTATCGCTGGCCCGTTCGGATGACAACAACTGGTTCGTATTCGGCCTTGGGCCGTATCAAAACGGATCGGTTCGTAATGAAGTCGCCAGTTCGTTGAAGTCGGACGGGACAAAGGGCGGTCTGGCCAATCGCGTTGCGTTCGGCAATAAGCGACGCCGCTCTGGCAACTCGAGTTCGATTCGGTTGACATCAGAAACCGAAGAGGCCCCCGCCAAACGGTATCTCCCGTTTGGTGAGAACTGATTGACTTGTTTCCCGCCGGACGCGGCCCGCGGGCTTTTGTCAGGCGCGCGACGCTTCGATGGCTTCGGCGACATCGATTGCGCCTTCGTAGATTGCGCGGCCGACGATGGCGCCGATCAGGCGGGGGTGCTTCCTGCTCACTTCGGTCAATCGCCTGACGTCGTTCATCGCCGAGACGCCGCCCGAGGCAATCACCGGCAGCCCCAGTTCCGTCAAGGCGATCATGTCGTCGATGGTTCCCTCGTCCATCCCTTGCATCATGCCGTCATTGGCGATGTTGGTGTAGATGACCGCCGGCAGATCGAGGTCGGCATACGCGGCGGCCAGTTCAATGGCCGATCGCTCGGACACGTCGAGCCAACCTTCGGTGGCGACTTTGGAGTCCCGGGCATCGAGTCCCAAGGCAACGCGGCTTGGAAACATCTTGGCCATCTGCCGAAACCATTCCGGCTGTTTGAGCGCCTGTGTGCCGACAATCACGCGATCGATACCGACCTCATCGAGCATCATCCGAATCGCCGCTTCGTCGCGAATACCGCCGCCCAATTGGCAGGGGATGCCGACCGCTTGGACGATTTCACCGACGATCGCGTGATTGACCGGTTCGCCGGCTTTGGCACCATCCAGATCGACAAGATGCAACCGCTCTGCCCCGGCCTCCGCCCACTTCCGGGCGACGGCCACCGGATCGTCACCGAAGATCGTTTCCTGGTTGTAGTCTCCTTGTCGCAAGCGCACGCATTTGCCGTCTCGAAGATCAATCGCGGGAAGAATCTGCATGTTGGATGCCGTGTTGCAAGTTGTTTGAAATGTGAGCGATCAGCCAGAAAAACATCGCGGATCTGAAAAGACAGCGAATTGTTGGAGCCTGAAGCGCAAGCGAAGGAGCTTGCTGGCATCGCTCTGGAATCATCCTTCGCTTGCGCTTCAGGCTGCAATTACGGGATTTCATTTCGGATCGGTGGCAGGTTGTCTTACAATTCAGCGAAGTTCTGCAATAACTTCAACCCGACGCGTTGACTTTTTTCCGGGTGAAACTGGGTGGCGAACAGGTTGCCGCGGGAGATGACCGAGACGAAACGTTCGCCGTGTTCGGTGCGGGCTGCGACGACTGATTCGTCGGTCGGGGCCACAAAGTAACTGTGCACAAAATAGAAATGTGCGTCGTCGGGAATGCCTTCCAGCAGGCGATGGGACCCGACCCGCTGAAGACTGTTCCAGCCCATGTGCGGAATCTTCAGTCCGGGACGATCCTCGAACCGCACGACCTTTCCCGGCGTAACGCCCAGCCCTTCCCAGTTGCCATCCTCTTCGCTCACGTCGAACAGCAATTGCAGGCCGAGGCAGATCCCCAGAAACGGCCGGTCAACTTTAATGTGCTGCAGAACCGGCTGAGCCAATTCCTGTTGTTTCAAATGGGCAATCGCATCGCGAAACGCACCAACGCCGGGCAGCACCAGCTTGTCGGCTCGTTCAATTTGTTCGGGCCGACTGCATATTTCTGCTTCAAACCCAAGTTTCTCAAAGGCTTTCTGCACGCTCCGCAGATTGCCCATTCCGTAATCGACGATCTTGATCATTGTTGGATTCTGATTTGTCGTGACTGCATTAGTGTCGTTTTCTTCGCACATCTGTCATTCAGACCGTAATCGGCGCTGCTCGGTTCGCGCCGAACGGTCGCAATTGTAGCAGCTTTATCAGCAGGCTGCTTTTTTGACGCGAAGGTGCAAAGAGACTCAATTACGGTCTTTCAGTAACGGGTCTTCTCCGTGCCTCTGTGTCTCCGTGGTTCAATTCAACTTCAGGATTCGTTACGCGATCTGCGCCTTACCGTCGCCAGCGCCGATTGAAACTCTGCCCGCGGCCGGCAGCGGAACCGGGCCAACTGTTATCGGGTTGACCGGATTCCTTCCAACCTCCAACATCGACGTCAACTTTCTCGCCCGCGAAAAACGAAAGCTGATCGGCCGCCCCCCAACCTTCTTCCGGTAAGTCCTCGTCGGTGGAAATGCCGAGCATTCGCTTGACCAGTTGCAGCATATACAGTGACGCGGCCAACGCGATGATTCCCATGATCGATAACGGAATCAACAGCGATCCCATTTCAAAAATGCGCTCCACGCGTGGCCAGATATGTTGCCAACCGAACAACATCAACACGGCTGCCAAACTGAGGTACGGGCCATACGGGATCTCTCGCTGGCGTTGCACGAAACGGCGAAACGCGATGGCCACCAGTGCGCAGAACGGGGCAAGAAAGAAGACGACCACCACCGGCTGCCAGCCAAGAAAACTGCCAATCATCGCCATCAGAATGACATCGCCGAAACCCATCGCCTCGCGGCGCATAATGCCCGCACCAACCAACCGCACCGACCACACAATGCCGCCGCCCACGACGAGTCCTGCCAGACTGTTGGCCAATCCGTGCAGGTGCTTCCATTCGGTGATCCAGGCGGGAACTTGAGATGGCCCACCAAAGAGAAATGGTTTAAGCCACGGCAAGACGGCGCCGGCGGTATCGATGAGCGAGGGAGAATGAAACCAGACCGGCACCAACCACAGGTTGCCAAAGGCCCCCGCCGCCAGCACGCCCACACACATGGCCGGCACGGTTGCACCGTCGGGAATAATCCAATGATCGAAGTCGATAAAGGTGGCGACAACCAACGCTTCCACCAGCACCAGATGATACGCGTACCGCACATGGAGCAGCATGACCTGCTCCGCAGGAAGCATAGTGACGGCCCCGATCGCCTGCGACCAATATTGGAAAAACAGACTGCCTCCCTCCACCGTCTCTCCCATCCCCAAGGGGATCTCCGCCAGATACAACCCCACAAACAACAGCCCGTTGAGGAACTCGATGGCCGGATAACGCGGGGAAATGCGGATGCTGCAGAACCGGCAACGACCTCTGAGCAACAGCCAGCCGAAAACGGGGATGTTATCGCGCCGAAGAATTTCTCGTTTGCAACCGGGGCAACTCGACGGAGGGCTGACGATCGCTCGCAGTTGCGGCCATAGATATTCATTCTGCGGAAAGCGGTGAATGCAGACGTTGAGAAAGCTGCCGATGACCGTGCCGAGCACGAACAACCAGGCGAGAAAGGCGGCATCGCCCATTGGAAAGTTGAACAATCCCACGGTCAGCCATCCTTCTCTGACAGAGGGCCGACGACCGTGAGGATTTCGTCAATCATCTCATCGACCGTCCAACTGCCGGTGTCGATGGTGCAGGATGCGCATTCGCGGTAAAGCGGTTCTCGCTCGGCCAGAACGCGTTCGATTTCTTCGCGGCCTCCGGTGGACGTCAAATTGGGACGACGTGCCGACGATGTCTCGTCGCCGCCAATGCGTGCGGCCAAAACATCGACCGATGCTCTCAGCCATATTGCCGGACCGGCCGATTTCATTTGACTGCGGGTCTCCGCATTTAAGATCGCTCCGCCTCCTGCAGCGATGACGAGTTGTTCGCTGTCGAGCAGGTCTGTCATCACTTGCCGTTCCAACTCGCGAAACTTCGGTTCGCCGTCGTCGGCAAAGATCTCTGCAATGCTCTTGCCGGCCCGCTGTTCAATTTCATCGTCGGCATCAATTGCGCACCATCCCAGCCGGTCCGCCAACGGCCCCGCCAGACTGCTCTTGCCGCTACCGCGATATCCAATCAGTGTGATGATCATCTCAACAGTCGTTTGCAATTCTGAGCCGATATCACGAATTGAGAATCCGAGCGGCGTGATCGCTCACGTGCCAGTCACTACCCACTACGTTCAATACGGCCGGATTGGTGAAATCCCTTCGCGAATTGCTTCGCGCATTTTGTCCAGCGGTGCCGGTTGTCCCGTGAATAACTCGTATTGTACCGCTGCCTGTCGCACGAACATTTCGATGCCCGAGACTGTGGTGCAGCTTCGATCGCGGGCGTTCTTCAGCAGCATTGTGGTTTCCGGATTGTAAACCGTATCGAAGACGACCATTCCTTCGCGAAGGTAATTCACCGGGAAGGGAGTTTCATCGACTTCCGGATGCATGCCCAGCGGCGTGCAGTTGACGACGATGTCGTAAAACCCGGTGCCTCGGTTTTCCCATTTGATGTGTTGGCAACCCAACTCTTCTGCCAGATCTTTCGCGCGGTCGCTGTTACGGTTGCTGATTGTCAGCGCGGCTTCTGCGCGGACCAGTCCCAGTCCAATAGCGCGGGCCACGCCGCCAGCACCGAGCATCAACACCTTTCGACCGCTGATCGAGGCATTGCCGGGGGAATGTTGTTCCAGTCCCAACCGAATCGAAGCCATTGCCGCTTCGTAATCGGTGTTGGTAGCGGTCCAGTTACCGTCCGATTCGCGGTAAAGCGTATTGGCTGCGCCGATTGCGGTGGCGGCATCAGTCGCATTTGCAGCAAGTTCCAACGCCGCTTCCTTGTGGGGAATCGTGACGCTGTAACCCTGCACGTTGAGCCAGCGATACGCGTCGAGCGTTTTCGGCAGCGTGTCGCGCGGAACGCGAAATGGAAAGTAGACCGCATTGATTCCCTGTTCGCGAAACGCCGTGTTGTGTATCAGCGGCGAAAGGCTGTGGGAGATTGGATCGCCCAGCACGCCGTACACCTGCGTGTCGGCGTTGATGTCGTCGTAGCGATAGATGTGCCGCATGACGTCGAACGAAAGTTGCCCCGGTCCCATCTCCCGTTCGCTGCTGAAGGTGGCGTAGGTGATTGGTGATCCATATTTCCCACAGAGTACGCGGCTGACGACGCCCAGTTCGCCCATGCAAAAACCGATGGTGGGAACTTTGGCTTGATCGACCAATTGCAGCATGCGGACAATGTCGCTCGGCGTGTTGGCCATGGTGACCAATTTGACGATGTCCGGATCACATTCGCACAGTTTTCCGTGAACCTCTTCCAGATTGTGCGGAGTCTCATCGAAATTATGGTGGCTGACGATCCGTTTCGTCTCGCCGTAGCGTGGGATCTGCCCGGCGACATCGTCTTCCAGATCGACGTACTCCACCCCGGCCACAATCGCCGATCGCAGCAGCGCCAGTCTTTGATCTTCGGTCCCCCGCCAACGGCCACGGTCGCTCTTGCGGCGGCAGGTGACAATGCAGGGAGTTGGGCGGTCGGCCAGCAGACGACTGAAATCGGGCATCCGCGACAGCCAGTCGATGCGCAATTCAACCAACTCCGCCCCACGCTCGGCCAGAGCGCGGTGCTCGAGAACAACCATCTTATGCCGGGTTCGTCCAATGCTGACGCAGATCATGGATTCAAATTCACAGACTCAGGGTGATTCAGGGTTAATCAGAAAAGCGATTTTGACGCAAAGGCGCTAAGCTGCAGAGATTCGCAAAGAAATAAAGAAGAAAACAAACTGGGAAAACCTGGAGATAGAGAATCAGACGACGAATGCGAACAAATTCTTTTCACTCTTCTTTCTCTTTGCGAGGCCTTTGCATCTCTGCGCCTTTGCGTCAAAAACGAAACTCGATCAGCAATCCTAACCCAGCCGCCCGAATTGGCGGTCGAGTTCGGCACGGCTGAGGTTGAGCGCGGTTGGTCGGCCGTGCGGGCAGTGGTGGGCGTCGTCGATGAGGTGTCTTTGTTCGAGCAGACTTTCGATCTCTTCCGCAGCAAGCCGATCACCCGACTTCACCGCCGCCTTGCATGCCATCATATGCAACAAACTGTCCAGTATATCACGTCGCGACGGGTTTTTCTCGGGACCATCCAGCTGTTCGGCAACGTCGCGGACCAGACGCGAATGATCGGCCCGCTGTAGAATCGCCGGGTATGCCGACAATAACACCGTCCCCTTTCCGAACTCTTCGACTTCAAATCCCAGTTCGGCCAACACCTCGCGATGCTCGATCAGCAAGGCCGCCTCGCCGGGACTGACATCGACAGTTTCGGGGACCAGCATCCGCTGCGACTCGACAGCCCCCTCGAGAACACGGTGCCGCAGGTGTTCGTACATCACGCGTTCGTGCAGCGCGTGCTGGTCGATGAGGGTGATGCCTTCGGTCGTTTCGACGACGAGATAGCAATCGTGAATCTGCATCGCCCGGAATTGCCCCGCCTGCAGCGGCCCCGAAGTTGTCCCGCTGTCTCCAATCGGTGATTCGTTACTGCTCCCTGTGAATGGTGCAGCGGGCGCGAAACTCTGGTCGGCATCGCTGTTGGCGATTGACGGATCGGCGATGGCCGGCGACCAGTTTTCTCGGCCGTAATCCGCGACCTGCGGTTGCTCCGTCGCATCGCCCATTGGAATCGGCGAATGCGGCAACGACTCGCCGCGCGGGGGAGGTGGCTGCATTGTCAATTGTTGTTTGGCCCAGTCCACCAGTTCCAGTTGCAGCTTCTGCCGCTCGGCAGGATCGGGCGGCGGGACCGGCTGAGACGGCTTTCGCAAAGACATTTCCGAATCGAGATCCATCGACAGAAACTTCGTCCGCAACGCCGACAGCAGTTGCCGATACAACTGCTGGCCATCACGAAATCGCACTTCGGCCTTCGTGGGGTGGACGTTGACGTCGACCTGATCGGGGGGCATTTCTAAGAAAAGCACCGCAATCGGAAAACGGCCGGTCATCAACAGGCCGCGATACGCTTCGCCCAACGCGTGCTGCAGGCTACGGTCCTGAATCCAGCGACCGTTGAGAAATAGGTACTGTCCCTTTCGCGTCGATTTGCTCTGGCTGGGATGTGCCACGTAGCCCCAGAGCCGCACGTCGTCAATTTGCGACTCGACCCAGATGAACTGGTCGGCCATCGCCGCCCCGAAGAACAGGCGAATGCGATCGATGAGTTGTTCGGCTGCCGGAAGTTCGTACACCGTTTTGCCGTTGTGTCGCAGCACGGCATGCAGTCGTGGATTGGCCAACACGATGCGGGAGAACTGCTCGCTGATGTGTCCGAATTCGGTGGCCGCCGTCCGCAGGAACTTCCGTCGCACCGGCGTATTGGAGAACAGCTGGCTGACTTCGACCAGCGTACCGGGAGGACTGCCACACGATTGCGGTCGACCGTTCTCGCCGCAATTGACTTCCAGTTCGATTCCCGTTTCACTTTGCCGCGTGCGACTGCGGACGCGAAATCGGCTGACCGAGGCAATCGAAGCGAGCGCTTCACCGCGAAATCCCATTGTCTGCACACGAAACAGATCATCGGCCGAGCGAATTTTGCTGGTAGCATGGCTGGTGACCGCCAGCAGCAGGTCGTCCGGCTCGATCCCTTCGCCGTCATCGACCACACGGATCAACTCCGCACCACCCTGGGCCACGTCGACTTCCACCCGCGTGGCCAGCGCGTCCATGCTGTTTTCGAGGAGTTCCTTAACAACGCTGGCTGGTCGTTCGATCACTTCTCCGGCAGCGATTTGATTGACCACGCCCGCGTCGAGCTGTTGTATGCGCGGCATCGCCTAAGAATATCGAAGCCCGACCACGGAATCAACGAACGTCCCCACCTGTAAAGCCGCGAACAGTGGTCGCGCCGGCCGACTCTCCGTTTTCAATGTCGATGGAACCGCGAAACCGCAAGCGACGGTGGATGATCTGCATTGCAATGGCCGCCTTCACAACCGACACTTCGGTTCGCGCATAGAGACGTTCCGGCGACCGAGATTCGGATTTCGACCTTCGACCATTCACAATTTGCCTGCGGTCCCACCGTGTCATTTGACCTCACCAACCTCTTACCCAATCTGCTGACGCTTGGCAGCCTGGCACTTTGGGCGTGGATGCTGTTGAGATGGCGAAAAGGGGAGCCGCCGCTCGCCTACCGCGAGCGGCCCGATGTGTCACTCGACGTGTTCACGGTACTGGCCGTGCTGGCGGTGTGGGTGATGATGCCGCTATCAGTTCGCCAATTCATGCAAACGACGGCCAAACCGTCGCTGCAGAATGTCCGCGTTTCATGTGTCGTTGGCAGCCTGCAGGTGCTTGCCATCGCGGCTGTCCTATTTGCCGCAGGTGGTTACCGACCGCACGAACTCGGTATCGGCTTGAAACAGTGGGCCGCAGACCTCCGCGACGGTGGAATCGGTTATCTTGCAGCGTTTCTGCCGGTCCTTCTCGTTCTGCTCGCGACGAAGCATCTGCGCAGTGAGCCGACGATCCACCCGTTCCTGAAAGTGCTGCAGAAATATCCGCAAACATCAACAGTTTTGTGGATGATTCTCGTCGCGGTGGTGATTGCCCCGGTGCTGGAAGAGTTGCTGTTCCGAGTTGTGCTGCAAGGCACGCTCACAAAACGCATCGGACCACAGTGGACCATTCCGTTGGTCGCGGTCGCATTCTGTGCCGTGCATGGCTGGCCCGACTCGTTGGCGCTGATTCCGTTGGCGTTGGTCCTCGGTTATGTCTACCACCGGCGACACAGTTACCTGGCCGTGGTCGTTTTGCATGCGATCTTCAATGCGACGAATCTCGTATTTGCACTGCTGACTGCCGAGAACCCACCGGCCAGAAGTTGAATGTTCGCCCACGGCCCCCATAATGGCTACTTATCAACTCACAGCGTTACCAGCCTGCCGCGTTACCAGCCCGTCGCGCAAGCAAGCGGCTACTGAAACCCTCGCTTGCGCGACGGGCTGGTTCCCTTGTGTTATTCCAACCTGCAAAGACATCGACCATGCAATTCCCGCCCGTTGAAGAACAACTCGCCATCATTCGTCGCGGCGTTGAAAAGATTGTTCCCGAAGAACAGTTGGCCAAGAAGCTGCAGAAGAGCCGCGATACCGGTACGCCGCTACGAATCAAATACGGCATCGATCCCACCGGCATCGACGTGCATTTGGGACACACCGTTCCCTTGCGGAAAATGCGGCAGTTTCAACAGTTGGGGCATCAGGCGGTCATCATCATCGGCAATTACACCGCGCTGGTGGGCGATCCCAGCGGCCGCGACGAAACCCGCGCCCGGCTGACTGCCGAGCAGGTGGAATTGAACGCCGTCGATTATCTCAACCAGGTTGGCAAGGTCCTCGACCTCTCGCAGGCCGAGGTGATCCGCAACGGCGAATGGTTCGCAAAAATGTCGTTTGCCGAGATCCTGGAATTGTGCGGCCGCGTGACCGTCGCCCAGCTACTCACCCGCGAGGACTTCGCCAAACGGTACAAGGCCGAGCAGCCCATCTATCTGCACGAATGCCTGTACCCGGTCATGCAGGCGTGGGACTCGGTGGAAATCCGCTCTGACATCGAACTGGGCGGCACCGAGCAACTCTACAGCTTCATGCTGGCCCGCGACTTGCAGCGGCAACAGAAACTGCCCGAACAAATCGGCATCATGTCCCCCATTCTCGTCGGCCTCGACGGCAAGAAACGGATGGGCAAAAGCCTGGGCAACTACATCGGCATCAGCGAATCGCCCTACGAGATGATGAAAAAGTTCATGCAGCTGCCCGACGACTGCATGCGGATGTACTACGAACTACTGACCGACATCAAAATCGACGAAATCAACAGCCTGCTCGCCGGCCATCCCAAAGAAGCAAAAGTCGCGCTGGCAAAATCAATCATCGGCGAATATCACGATGCAACATCTGGCGACGAGGCGGTGGCTCGCTGGCAAAAAGAGATCGGTTCGGGAGAAAAACCGGCCGAAATACCAACCGCAACGATTTCCCGGTCAGAATTAACAGACGGCCATCTGCCGGCAGCCGTATTGCTCAAACTGGCCGGTCTTGCAAAATCGACCAGCGAAGCGCGTCGCGCCATCGAACAGGGCGGAGCCAAGCTCGGCGAAGAGAAAACCCGCATCGAAAGTCACGACCAACAAATCCCGGTCGAGACTGGCCTACTCCTCTGGATCGGCAAGAAAAGATTCTGCCGCGTTGAGTTGGTAGATTGATTTTTTTGACGCAAAGTCGCAAAGATGCCAAGGAACGCGAAGAAGAAAAAGACAGAAAGTTGGCTTAACTGGCAATTCCTTTGCTCTTTGTTAGTTTGAAACACAATCACCCTTAAATCAACGTCCGTCGGCTGGATGAACCTCTTTTACTTTCTTGCCTTTGCGAACCTTTGCCTCTTTGCGACTTTGCGTTAAAAAGAGATCCACCAGTTGGATTCATAACCCGGAAAGAAAACTATGCCAGTCGGTTTTGGAATTGTCGGATGTGGAATGATTGCCAGTTTTCATGCGAAGGCGATCGAACAGATTCGCGGCGCGAAGATTGTCGCCTGTTTTGACACGTTCACCTCGTCGGCCGATCGGTTTTCGGCGGCTATCGGCTGTACGGCGTATCACAAGCTGGCCGACATGCTGGCTGATCCGGCCGTCGATATTGTTACCATTTGCACGCCGAGTGGGGCGCATCGCGATCCGGCCGTCGCGGCGGCCAATGCGGGCAAGCATGTTGTGGTGGAGAAGCCGTTGGAAATCACACTCAAGCGCTGCGATGCCATCATCAACGCCTGCCGCAAGAACAAGGTGAAGCTGTGTACCATTTTTCCGTCACGGTTCAGCCCGGCTAACCAGACTTTGAAAAAGGCGATCGAGCAGGGGCGGTTCGGCAAGCTGACGCTGGGTGACACCTATACCAAATGGTGGCGGACGCAGGAGTATTACGACAGCGGCGGATGGCGGGGAACCTGGGCGCTCGACGGTGGTGGCGCGTTCATGAATCAGGCCGTTCACAACGTCGATTTGATCTACTCGCTGATGGGCGATGTCGTCGAGGTGACCGGCGCGACCGATACCCTTGCCCACAAAAGAATTGAAGTCGAAGACATTGGCGTGGCGACGCTCCGTTTCAAGAACGGCGCACTCGGCGTGATGGAAGCGACAACGGCCGCCTATCCCGGCATGCTCAAAAAGGTCGAAATCTGCGGGACCGAAGGGACCGCTGTCGTCGAGGAAGATTCGATTCTCGTCTGGGATTTCAACAAGAAACGGAAATCCGATGCCGACGTGTTGAAGAAGTTCGCCAAGGCGTCGTCGGGCGGTGGCGCGGCCGACCCAACCGCGATCTCGTTTGCCGGCCATCAACGGCAATTGGCAGATTTCATCAAGGCAATCCGCACCAACGGCAAGCCGCTGGTCGATGGCGAAGAGGGCCGCAAGAGCGTCGAGATTATTCTGGCAATCTACAAAGCCGCCTGGACCGGCCGCCGCGTGCAATTGCCGCTGAAAAGCGATCCCAAACGGCCGAAGTGATCGATCCTCGGTATCGTAAACGAAATCCATTTAGCCGCCCCGCTTGCGGGGCGTGGTGTCGATTCATTGACCAAAACACGCGGGGCAAGCCCCGCGGCTAAATGGGATACCGCAAACTATCGTTTCTTCGGCTGTTCTTTCGCAGTGGCACGCAGCGTATCGAGGAGTTGTTTGATTTCGCGGTGGGCCTTCTGCGTTTGACGAATGACGAACAGGCCGTCGAATTCTTCGATGGTTCCGCCGCTTCCATCGATTTTCATCCACGGGCCGCCCGTGCTACCGCTGATGACTTCGGTCAGCGCTTCCGCAGCGGAAATCTCAATGGTGGCCGGCTTGAAATTCGCGGGGGCGAACTGACCTCCGCCCATCCCCCCCGATTGGCCGATTTGCATCAACACCGCAGAGGTTGTGATGTCATCCTCAATCTGAAAAAATCCGCCACCGCTTCCGCCACCGCCACCGAAGCCACCTTGCAGGTTGGGATAGACCGTGCGCATGATTGGTTTGACGCCTTCGAGAATATCGCGAATGTTGTAGACTTGGATCTCCAGATCGTCTTGGCTGGCGATGGTGGTCTGGATGTAGATCAACCCATCGCGAATCGAATACGTCAACTGTCCCGGCCCCGTTGCCCGTTCAAGAATTAATTCAATCGCCGTCGCGGCCGACAACTTTGTGTAATTGACCTTGAGTGTCACCGGCTCGTCGCCGTTGATTCCCTCTTCTTCCAGCGAAGATTGGTTAATGAAGAGTTACTACTCACCGGCGATTGGTATGGACTGGATTTGGTGATTTCGGTAGGAGCGTCTGGTAAGGAGTTTACCAGATGGTCGAATGTTTGCCGAATGTCTCTGAA
>Ga0209402_10000130_pt1 | contig 90882 bp, 84 predicted proteins | sample ArcticOcean_MG_C_3_FD_187437 | JGI IMG/M metagenome (GOLD analysis project Ga0209402, IMG submission 187437) | Marine microbial communities from western Arctic Ocean - ArcticOcean_MG_CB8_126 (SPAdes) (version 2) | ecosystem: Environmental > Aquatic > Marine > Oceanic | place: Arctic Ocean...
CCCCCGTCAATTCCTTTGAGTTTTAGCCTTGCGGCCGTACTCCCCAGGCGGAATACTTATCGCGTTAGCTTCGACCCAGAGGGGGTCGATACCCCCTAGGTCTAGTATTCATCGTTTAGGGCATGGACTACCCGGGTATCTAATCCGGTTTGCTACCCATGCTTTCGCGCCTCAGCGTCAGGTGCATCCCAGAGAGCCGCTTTCGCCTCTGGTGTTCCTCCCGGTATCTACGCATTTCACCACTACTCCGGGAATTCCGCTCTCCTCTGATGTCCTCAAGCTTGCCAGTTTCCCATGACCGCTCCTAGTTAAGCCAGGAGATTTCACACGGGACTTAGCATGCCGCCTACTCGCCCTTTACGCCCAATAAATCCGGACAACGCTTGCCCCCTACGTATTACCGCGGCTGCTGGCACGTAGTTAGCCGGGGCTTATTCGTTGGGTACCGTCCTATCTCTTCCCCAACAAAAGAAGTTTACAACCCTAAGGCATTCTTCCTTCACGCGGTGTCGCTGCGTCAGGCTTTCGCCCATTGCGCAAGATTCCCTGCTGCTGCCTCCCGTAGGAGTGGGGGCCGTGTCTCAGTCCCCCTCTGCCCGTTCGTGCTCTCACACCGGGTACCCGTCTTAGACTTGGTAGGCCATTACCCCACCAACTATCTGATAGGCCGCAAGCCCGTCCCAGAGTAATAAATCTTTCTTCCATTAGCCTTAGCTAATGGAACGTATGGGGTATTAGACCGGATTTCTCCGGCTTGTCCCCCGCTCCGGGGTTGGTCACTTACGTGTTACTCAGCCGTCTGCCACTCTCCGTCCCCGCCGAAGCGGATGGGTTCGTTCGACTTGCATGCATTAAGCGCACCGCCAGCGTTCGTCCTGAGCCAGGATCAAACTCTTCAAAAATTGACGTTTCCTTCTACTATCCAAATGTTAAAGTGCTAGTTGCAACTCTAGGGTCTTTGTAGATCAGCTGTACTTGAAGATGTACAGGTTAAAAACCTATGTAACTCTAAGGTGCAAATTAGGCTCAGATATATTAGAGCCAGACAGTCAACTATAGTGTGCTAAACACTGATAGTCAAGTCATATATCATGTAATCACATAATCACAAATGGTAAATTGCACTTTTGTACAATTTACTCCAATTTGATGTTTATAACATCCTCTCGGTTTATTAATGTTAATTAATTGCAATTAATGGAAAATAGATAGCTAATGTAGAAATATGGCTTAAACTATTGACTTTGAGTGTAATTTTATAAGAAGCAAACATAGAACAGAAATACGAGGATAAAACCATGATTAAACAAAAGGTATTTGCTACAAGAGCCAGAGTTCCTGAGGCTATCAAACTCTTACAATCTTTATTTGATGTTGAAGTTTGGCATGAAAACACCCCGCCACCAAAAAACGTGTTGATAGAAAAAGCCGCGTTGTGCAACGCGATTATGACAGAAGTGGATGATCAAATTGATGAAGACATATTGGAATCTGGCAAGGGTAATCTAAAAATCATTGCTAATAGGGCTGTTGGGTACAATAACATTAATATAGAAGCAGCCACATCTCACAACATTACTATTACTAACACTCCGGGGATTTTAGCTGAAACTTGCGCTGATATGACATTCGCTTTGATACTTTCCATCGCAAGAAAAGTCGTATTTGGTGATAGGGCGGTTAGAAATGGTGAATGGACGGTATTTGATCAAGTGCCATATTTAGGAACAGATGTTTATGGAAAAAAGTTAGGAATTGTTGGGTTAGGTGATATTGGTGAAAAAGTAGTCAAACGATCTATCGGGTTTGAAATGGATGTTTACTATCACGCACGTACGGAAAAAACTGAACTCGAGGAGAAGTACGGGGTAACTCGATTAGGTTTAGATGAGATTCTATCAACGTGTGATTATGTATCTCTTCACGTCCCATTAAATCCTGAAACCGAACAAATGATTAGTAGTAAGGAGTTAGGATTGATGCAAGAAAGTTCATTTTTAATTAACACCTCAAGAGGTCCGATTGTCGACTTGGATGCTTTAAATACAGCACTGACGGCAGGCCAGATCAAGGGCGCTGCGATAGACGTTACCGACCCGGAGCCTATACCAATTGGCCACCCTATACTTAAAAATGAAAATATAATTATTACTCCTCATATCGCAAGTGCTAGTAAAGCAACATTTACTGCCATGGGAGTTGCTGCAGCAAACAATATTATCGCTGCCTTACAAAACAACACTATTCCGTCCCCAGTGAATTAATGAATAAGTGTAAGTCTCAGGCTAATAGATATATTCTTTGAAAGATAAACAATTGATATCAGATATTACTCAACTCACAACTTCATGTAATAATTAATAGGTAGGCAGGTTCTTAATTTAAACATTACTGACTCTACTATGGATGACACTAAGTCTTTGGCTAAGAAAGGTGCCCAAGAAGGACTGGTAGTAATAGCGGATAACCAGGGTAAAGGTCGTGGTAGGTTTAATAGGGAATGGGTGACAACTCCCGGACAGGATCTCACTATATCAATTTTATTTAAACCGAGTCTTAAAAAGTTACATATGCTCAACATGGCAGCATCGTTGGCCATTCAAGATACGATATCTGAAATAATTAAAGGACCTGCTGTAATTAAATGGCCAAATGATGTATTGGTTGAAGGTAAAAAAGTGTCTGGAATTTTAATAGAGACTGCTATGTCTACAGCAAACAATGTGGACTTTGCTGTATTGGGGATTGGCTTAAATGTGAATCTAGATCCTACAAGGGTAAAAGTTATAAGCCAATCAGCCATAAGTATTAGTCAAATTTTAAGAGCTCCGATAGATAAATATAATGTGCTTTCCATGTTGCTTAGCCGGATTGATCAACAATACCAATTAGTACTTCAAGGGGAAGATCTTTGTAGTATCTGGGCCCCTAAAGTCAGCACGATTGGAAATCATGTAAAAATATCAAATGGATCCAAGATCATAACAGGGCGTGCTGTCGCGGTGGACTCAGTTGGTAACCTTATAGTGCAAACCAAGCAAGGAGATATTAAAGTCACGTCTGGAGACGTCACCTTAATATAACTCAGAGTAACTAACTAGGTTTTATCACTTGAAATGATTGTATTCAAACTGCGCCCGTATTACTAATCAACCCGATTATTGCGTTTAATATTCGTTGCGCAACCATAATTAATATAATCACTACAATTGGCGAGAAATCTAAACCTCCTGTGTTAGGAAGTAATTTTCTTATAGGCCTAAGCATCGGCTCGCTCATTCCATATATTATAATCATAATAGGATTACTTGGGCTTAGTTTTACCCATGATACAGTTACCCTGGCAATGATGATCACATTTAATGCGATGGCTAATATTCTTATGAAGTCAAGGGCGAAAGACAATGATTTATACTCCGGTAATCATTCTACCTTGGTTCTCTCGATTATGTACTTCATTGTGTATATATCTTTCGGTAAATTCTATAAGTTTCCAAGCTCTAAAGATCTTTCATATGCCGCCTTCACAGCTTGTATTAATATTGCTTTTAGACCTCCGTCTTCGAGTTTAAGAAGTGCAGCAGCAGTTGTTCCACCTGGTGAAGTAACTAATTTTCGTAACTCAGCAGGTTCTAATTCGGTTTGATCTAGCATTTTTGCGCTACCAAGCACCGTATAAATGGCCAATTTAGTTGACAGCTCCAAAGGCATTCCTATTTTAACGCCTGCTTCGATAAGTGATTCAACGAACGTAAACAGATATGCTGGTCCGCTACCACTAAGTGCAGTTGACATGTCTAATAAGCCTTCATCTTCCACGTATATCTCTATGCCTAATGGTTTCAGTAGCGATGAGACCATAGTTTTCTGAGTACAATCAACCTGTTGGGTCGCAGTCCATACGGACACTCCAGACCCTATTTGAGCCGGTGTGTTTGGCATAACTCGTATCACAGATTTATGGCCTGAGGATTTAATTAAGGTATCCAGTTTTGCCCCTGCAACTATTGATAATAATAGTTGTGTTGGATTAATGTATCCTCGTAGTTCGTCTAAAACGACATGTGTTACTTGCGGTTTAATCGACAATACAATTATGTCTGCATTGCTCTTTACTGCTTCTAAGTTACTAGGTGTAGTTTTAATCCCATATAGCTTTACTAGTTCATCTCTACGTGAGTTGCTTGGTTCAGCAATAGTAATATCAGTTTTATTGGCACTCTCGGCAGATAAAATCCCTTTAAGGATTGCCTCACACATTGCTCCTCCGCCTATAAACGATATAATCATCTTTTCCTCCAAATGTTAGTGCTACAAAAGCTAGGAATCAGTCTGTAAGTCTTATGTGTTCATTTTAGTAGGTAATATACCATTGCCAGCAATGCTATATGCCACAAGGATTGCCTCTAACATGTTTGTTGGATCAGCAATTCCTTTGCCCGCTATATCAAATGCTGTTCCATGATCAACGCTAGTTCTGATGAACGGCAGTCCAAGATTTACACTTATACTCTTTGCCCAGTCATACACTTTTATTGCTATATGTCCTTGGTCATGATACATCGCTAATATTGCATCATATTCGCCTTTAATGCCTTTGTTGAAAATCGTATCTGCAGGTATTGGGCCCTCGACATTTATCCCTTGTGATCGAGCATCTAAGATTGCGGGTATTAGTTCAGTTTCTTCATCGTTTCCAATAAGTCCACCATCACTAGCGTGAGGATTTAGTGCAGCTACCCCTATCTTTGGAGATTCAAAACCCCATTTTTTGAAGTAAGTGTCAGTAAGTTTAATTTTGTCTAAAACGTTTCCTCTAGTGCAGTACTCAACAGCTTTAGCCAAAGACTTGTGAGTTGACATGTGAACAACTCTTAAATTATTCGCCACTAACATTGTTGCAACTAGTGGTGAGTTGGCATATTTTTGAAGGATTTCCATATGCCCTATATCTTTATAACCTGCCAACACACATGCTTCTTTATGAATTGGCCCAGTCACCATTGCGTCCACTGTTTTATTACTAGCCATTTTGGCTGCTTCTAAAACCCACTCTATCGATGCTTTACCTGCTTCTTTAGATACCTGTCCGTATTTTAGGTGTTTCAGTTCTACTAACTGTGGATTTAATACAGGTATGTAGTGGTTTTCGCTTTGAAATTGCCTTGATAAGTTTTGCTCGGTTAAAGATGATATAGCCACAGCTTCATACGAACTGCCTATCATTTTTAATGCTTTGTTGAGTTCCGTTGAGCTACCAATCACTACGAAATGACAATCTGGCATACGTTCTGACATGAATGATTTAGCTATAACTTCAGGACCTACTCCTGAAGGATCACCCATGGTAATTGCTATTATGGGTTTTTTATCCATTAGTGTTCACTTAACCTCCATATATGCCTAAAAATAAACGAGATGAATAATAGAAAAACCCTTCAAGTTCAAGCGTTTAGAACTTAGAGTTTTTCTGACCTACTCACATTTATTATAGCCACAACTAGCACAACGTTGACAGCCTTCTTGGAAAATTAAGAATCCCGAACATTCCGGACATGTAATGCCATTAATTGTTTTGGTTTGAACAGGCTGTGCATTATCGTCCAGTTTTTCTGTTGAGCTTTCCGTGGAGGTGGGCATCATGCTTAATTGTATGCTCGATGAATTACCAGTTCCAGTTTCTATGTTCTTAAAAGTCATTTCCGCTCCATCATGCATGTGTTGATGGAGAACAAACGCTACTGCGTCTGGAGCCGACCTTACAAGTCGGCCTGAATCCCATACCGGATCACTGGTTATACCTCTTAAGTTATCTACAATTTGATCTGATGAAACACCAGATCTTAATGCTAAGGAGATAAGTCTTGAAATGGCTTCTAATTGAGCTGATTCTACACTCCCAGCTTTACCTAGAGTTGTGAAAAGTTCGAATGGTCTACCTTTTTCGTCGAAGTTGACTGTCACATAAATATTACCCTGCCCTGTTTTTACCCTCTCAGTTATTCCGTTCATAACAGCTGGGCGACTTCTAGGAGTGGGCGATACGAACTCCGATTCTTCTATGTTTTCGATTGTTTTAGTATCTTGAGTTCCTGCTGTAAGCACTTCAAATTGCCTACTTCCTGCTCTGTAAACAGTTATCCCCTTACATCCCAATTCCCATGCTAACATATAAGCTTTACGCACATCATCTTCAGTTGCAGAGTTAGGGAAATTGATCGTTTTAGATATTCCTGAATCAACACTTTCTTGAAAGGCCGCTTGCATTCGAACATGCGATTCCGGAGATATTTCAGAAGCAGTGACGAACACTTTTCTTGCCCATTCAGGCACATCCTTCCTGGTTTGAATTGAGCCTCCATCCGCCAGGTATCTCATGAGCTCTTCTGAGTAGAAGCCTTTTTCTTTTGCCGTATATTCAAATGTTTTGTCTACATAGACGAGGCTCTCGCCTTCAAGAATATTATGTTTATGATAACTAAGTGCAAATGCCGGCTCACAACCAGAAGAACATCCTGCTATCATTGATATAGTGCCTGTTGGAGCAACGGTTAATCGACATGCGTTTCTCATAGGTCTATTTTCACCATCAGGTCCATATTTACTTTTTTGCCATTCTGGGAAGTTACCTCTGACTTTTGCAAGTTCTTCCGACATCTGGTCTGATTCGTCTCTTACGAATTCCATTAGTTTCCTGCCTAGTTCAACCCCCTCACTGGAATCATAAGGTATCTTCATACCCATTAACATGTCAGCAAATCCCATGATCCCAAGCCCTATTTTCCTAGTAGATCTAGTCATGTCTGCTATTTTGTCTACCGAATACGTATTAGCATCGATTACATTATCTAGAAATCTAGTTGATATTCTGACTACCGTTCGTAATCGCTGGTAGTCAACTTCTTTAAGTCCATCTATTTCTTTAACAAATAGAGAAAGGTTAATGGACCCCAAGTTACAAGATTCATATGGTAATAGGGGTTGCTCTCCACATGGATTAGTAGCTGTCATTCTGCCGAGGTGTGAGGTTGGATTGTCTCTGTTAACAGCATCAAGGAATATCATTCCTGGTTCACCGTTTTTCCATGCTCCTGAAATTATCTTATTAAATAAATCGGTTGCAGAAATTCTTGACAATGTCTCATTCGTATCTGGATCTTTTAACTCAAGCTGTTTGTTGTCTCTCACTGCTTCCATAAATTCATCAGATGCTCCAACGGAGATATTGAAATTATGTATCTGGCCTTCGTCAGTTTTACAATTGATAAATTCTTCGATGTCTGGATGATGAATGTCCATGACTGCCATATTTGCCCCATCTCTTTTTCCACCCTGAGTGACTAAAGTGGACACAGATGACAGATGCCTAAGTACAGCTACCGCTCCACATGCCTTACCATGGGTACTGGATATTGGGGAACCTTTAGGTCTGATTGGAGATAATGCAAAGCCAGTGCCGCCACCGAATTTCTGTACCAATGCAGCTTCTTTAGCTGTGGTCATTATGCCTTCCATGCTGTCCTCTAAACCCATAACAAAGCATGCTGACAAAGTGCCAGCACCTGTCCCTGCATTCATAAGGGTAGGAGAGTTTGGCACATATTCCAGTGAAGCCATAATATTATAGAAATCCGCTTCTGTTTTAGCTCTTTCTAGTTCTGTTCCATAAGTTAACTCTGGTTTTGATATAGCTTTAGCAACCCTGGAGAACATTCCGTCAGGAGTTTCAATTATTTCACCGTTTGCATCTTTACGTAGATATCTTTTACGCAAAACAACAATAGCATTTTCATTTAATTCAGGGTTAGCATTAGTACTATTAATATTATTGCTTTCAATTTGCGTTGACGACGACATGACTTCTGATATTTTATCAGCAGGCACGCCCAGTTTTTTTAGTTTTAATATAACCGCCTCAACCTCATTATCGTTAGTTTTATGGTTAGATTTACTATTGTGTTTACGGTCCCCTTTTGCCATGTATGGGCTCCCTTCTTAAATGAAATACTTTTTTTTAAATTCTTCTTTCTATCTATTTACCAAGTTAATATTAGTCTGTATCTTATCAAAATAAGAACAAACATTCTATATAGGATTTAATCATGTTCTGCAAACACATACCTGTTCTTATAATTTAGCAGGTCGGCCTCTTCTAGGTCTTAACGAAGGTTCGTTAGCTTCCCCTAAAAATGACAATTGTGCATTAGTGACTTTATTAGTTTCATCAGGTAACAATAATGCTTCAATTTCCTCTTTAAATTTTTCTATGTCACTGAAATCTCGGTAAACACTAGCGTATCTTATATAGGCAACTCTATCCAATTTTTTTAAACGAGTCATAACTAACTCACCTATTTGCTCAGACCTTATTTCTTGTTTACCTGATTCAGTTAATTTATTCTCTATATCGTCAATTAGTTTATTTATGGCGTTAATCGGCAGAGGTCGTTTAACGCATGCTTTCGTTAAGCTTGCTGTCAATTTAGCTCTTTGAAAATCATCTCGTCGATTATCTTGCTTGATAACTACAAGTGTGCGATTTTGTACTTTTTCTAACGTGGTAAATCTTGTACCACAAGACAGGCACTCACGGCGCCGTCTGACGCCTGCGCGAGTCTCTCTTGAATCTACGACTTTAGTTCTATCTTTACCACATTGAATACAAAACATTTTAAATTAAACATACTACTTATCGGGTAGTTCACAAAAATTAACACTATATATAGTGTATGTCAATCAATATTTATGTAGGTTTAAATAACAAATAAAGTGAATTATTGGAGTATGTATTTTATTGAGACTGGGCTATTTAAATAATTAATTTAGGTTATTAAAGTTGAAATAAAATAAAGAAGAGTTGACCTTGCAGTGGTCAACTCTTCTTTATTTTATTTACAGAAATCTAAAAACTTAGGAATCTGTGTTTCAAGCTTCTACTTGGTCGAAAGTAAGTTGCCTGCTTACACTCGGGCCATTACTTCGTGCTAGTCTTCGAAGGAAGGGAGGTACGTCCATTGCACCGTCGGTCATTGTAGACATAAGCATTTCCTTCAACTCACCATCAGTCATAACCTCAGTTTCAGGGTTTTCAAATCCTGTAGCTATAACCGTTAGCTTGATCTCATTTTCCATTTTTAGATCAGTCGTCATTCCAAAAATGATATTAGCATCAGGATGGATAACTCTCTGAAGTTCTTCTGCAGCTTGATGAACCTCAGATAGTTTAAGATCTGACCCGCCTGTTATGTTGTACAGAACTCCTGTAGCTCCATCTATCGTCACGTCTAATAATGGATTAGAAATGGCTTGTTGTGCAGCTTTTTTGACTCTATCTTCTCCTTCTCCAAACCCAATTGACATCCATGCAGGGCCTGCATTTCTCATTATTGATTGGGCGTCTGCAAAATCTAAATTGATTTCACCGTGAACTGTTACAAGTTCAGCTATTGACTGAACTCCTAACCTCAACACATCATCTGCTAATTTAAATGCATTAGATGCAGTTACTTCATCGCCGCATATAATATGCAAACGCTCATTAGGAATTACTAATAGAGTGTCAACTTGTTCTTTAAGTTTTTTGATTCCAGCATCTGCCTGTTTTGCTCTTATGTTACCCTCGAACGCAAAAGGCCTTGTGACAACGCCTACAGTAAGGGCTCCTGTCTCCTTGACTATTTGTGCTATTACCGGAGCTGCACCTGTACCAGTTCCACCTCCCATACCTGCTGCAATGAAGACCATGTCTGCATCACGCACTGCTTCATATATATCATCTTTACTTTCTTCTGCAGCTCTGGCGCCTTTTTCCGGATCTCCACCAACTCCTTTACCAGCAGTTAAATCGTCACCTATGGAAATTTTATAAGGCACATCGCATGCTAATAGAGCTTGAGTATCAGTGTTTGCTACTTGATACTCGATTCCAGTTATTCTTTCGTGAAACATTCGAGATACCGCGTTTGAGCCACCGCCACCAACACCCACAACCCTAATCCTTGTTATCCCGTCTGGCTCTCTTCTATTTACTACCATTTTTTTCTCCTAAAATGAATATAAGACTAACTATGGTTATTAATTTGGTTCGCTGTAGGTCGTATCCAAGGAGACAACCTAAGTTTTTTATGAGTTGTTAATAGTTTCTGAATCAATTTGTTTGTTTTATTCGAATCCATTGTTTTTTGACTGCCGACTAAAGGTTTCTTTTGAAGGCATGAGTAGGCCCAAATCAAAATCCCCAAAACCGTAGCTTGGGATGGATGTTTAAGATCGTCAAATTTATTGGACCAACTTACGTTAGGCTCTCCTAAACGAACTCTTCTACCAAGATGTCGCTGAAATAAGTGCCCTATTCCTGGCAATTTAGATCCGCCGCCAGTCAACACTATTTTCATGGTATCGAGGCCATTAATTTCTAGCTCTTCAAGCTTTAATTGGACCATTTGTGCTAGCTCGACTGAACGTTCTCTAAGTAATCTGCCAATGTCTCTAGCAGGAACTTCTATAGTTTGGGATTCCTTGTTTGAGTTAAGAGTTATATTCTTAGAAATTTCAATGGCAGTAAGTTCAGTATGACCGTGTTCCATTTTAACTTTTTCAGCAGATTCATAGGTTGAGTCATATGTATAAGCGATATCATTAGTAAATTGAAATCCAGCTACAGGTATAACAGCAGTGTATATAACTCTGTTATCTTTAAATCCAATAATATCTGTAGTTCCTCCGCCAATGTCTATAATCAATGTACCTTGCTCACGTTCATCATCCGTTAACGTAGAAAGAGCACTAGCAAAAGGTTCCATTACAAACGCATCAACTTTGACACCAGCTTCTTTGCATGATTCAGTTAATTTAGTTATAAAAGTTCGATCTGCGGTAATAACGTGAGTGTCAACTGACACAGCATCGCTGTGCATACCAATAGGGTTTCGGATACCATCAGCTCCATCAAGAGTATAGGAAATAGGCATAGCATGCAGGAGCATACGTTGATCATCCGAATCAGACTCAAATTCGGTTAAGTTCAATTCGTCGTGAGTTATAACTCCATGCCCCCCGATATCTTTTAACGAATTTCTTTTATTTTCATAACTAACATGCGAACCAGTAACGCCAACATAGGCTGATTTAGTTTTAATTCCTGTCTGAGATTCTAAATCTTGAAGCGTTTGCTTAATTGCAGCAGAGGTAAGCTTAACATCGTTAACATTACCTTTTTTTAACCCGTTACAGGGTGCTATAGAGGTAGCTATGATCTCTGGTGTTGTCATTAGATTTCCATCCGTGAAAACGTTAGCCATTAACGAAAATACTTTAGTAGTGCCGACGTCAATAGCAGTTATTGTTTTCAATTTATTCATACTAGCCTCCAGGCTTTAAATCTTGTCTTTAGTAGCAGATCAGTTTAATAACTTTTGCGCTACTCTAAGCTTCGCACTTCTACTTCTTGGATTAAGTTTAATCTCATTAATTTTTGGTTTTACTATCTTTTTATTTATGCTTTTTAAATAAGCTTTATGTTCACAAACGCATTCAATAATTCTGGGATCACAAATGCAATCCTTACTTGCTTCTGAAATATATTTTTTTATCACCCTATCTTCGATTGAGTGATAACTAATAACCACTAGCCTACCCTCCGCAGAGAGTAATCTGGCCGCCTGATCTAAACCTTTCCTTATATTGTTTAACTCATCGTTTACTTTCATTCGTATCGCTTGAAAACTCCTCGTTGCGGGGTGTATCTTTCCTACTTTCCGTCCGGATGATTTAACTATTATTTTAGCTAGTTGACCTGTTGTATTTATCGGCCTAGATTTAAGTATTGATTTTGAAATACGTCTCGCGTAAGGTTCATCGCCTAAATCTCTTAAAATCTCAGTGAGCTCCTGTTCAGTACAAAAGTTTACAATTTGCCATGCATCCAGTTCTTGAGATTGATCAAACCTCATATCCAGAGGAGACTCAGTACGAAAACTAAACCCCCTGTCGGAACCACCTAACTGCAAGGAAGATAAGCCTAAGTCAAAAACCACTCCCTCTACTTTCATTATTCCAAGCTGTATAGTTTGATTATAAAGATCGATATAGCTAGCATTCACTATGGTCACCTGATCGCGGTAATTTCGAAGAGTTTCTTTAGCCGACTGTATGGCTTTTGAATCTATCTCAAAACCCAGGATCCTTATCGGCAAATCCGTAGATTCCAGGATTTGGCGAGTATGCCCGCCTTCCCCTAAAGTGCAGTCTATGTATGTCCCGCTTGCCTTAAGGTTTAAAGCTGTAACTACTTCCTCAGTTAACACAGGAATGTGTTTTGGACTCAAATAAATACCTCGAATGCCTCTAATCAGTATTAGGGGCAAATATTTCTCATGTTAAAATGCGCGTTAGATAGGTAATCAACACCAACTTGATGCTAACCTACCTTAATGAGCTAGTTTTTCAGGATAAACTTGTAGGTACAAGCAGTTTTCGAACAAGTTTAAGACTTTTTCGAAACAAATAAAAATTGGAATAACGAAGAAATGATATCGAAACATAGCTATAATTTCGGATTACTCACGATCAGTGATTCAGGTCATATTGGGACAAGAAAAGACAATTCTGGGGATGTGGCAGTTGAAGCTATGATTAAGCTTGGTTATACGAAAATATATCGAGACATGGTACCTGATGAGATTGACATGATCTCGTCAAAACTAATTGAATGGTCAGATAACGGTAAAGTTGATGTTATTTTAACTACTGGTGGCACAGGTGTGAGCCCAAGAGATCGAACGCCAGAGGCTACAAAATTAGTTTTAGATTATGAAATTCCTGGTATCCCAGAAGCCATACGAGTTGAGACCCGTAAGTTTACTGAGATGTCTATGTTAACCCGCGGGATAGCAGGCATTAGATCTAAATGCCTTATTGTTAATTTACCTGGCAGCCCAAAAGGAGTTCTAGAAGGACTTAGTATTATAAGTGGTGTTATCAATCACACTATAGCTCTCTGTCAGGATACAGATCAACTACATTAAGGATAATCAACGACTTGTTAAGATTCGATATATTAACTGTATTTCCAGAAATGTTTGAAAGCCCACTGTCCTCAGGCGTGGTCGGTAAGGCATTAAAAAATAAGATAATTGATGTCCGGTGTCTTGATTTAAGGGACTTTACATCTAATATCCATAAAAGTGTTGACGATTACCCATTTGGGGGAGGTGGAGGTATGATCCTGAAACCAGAACCTATTTTTGAAGCAGTTGATTATTTGAAACAAGATTCAGCTTTAAAACAATCCGTTCCCATAATTTTGCTTAGCCCTCAAGGCAGCAAGCTGGATCAATCGAAAGCTGAAAATTTAGCAAAAAATGATCGGATAGTTTTGATATGTGGAAGGTATGATGGCGTCGATGAACGTGTAGCAAAACATCTGGTGACGGAGGAGGTTAGTATAGGGGACTATGTTATAAGTGGAGGTGAGTTGGCAGCCATGGTTCTGATTGATGCCCTTACAAGATTACAAAGGAATGCTGTCGGTTCTGCTGAGTCAATTAAGGATGATTCCCACACAAGCGGCCTTTTACAATTCCCTCAATACACTAGGCCGTCAGTTTTCAGAGAGTGGGAAGTTCCTTCAGTTTTACTTTCGGGAAACCATGGGCAAATAAAATTGTTCCGTGAACGCGAATCGATTCAACGAACATTGGAGCGACGTCCAGACTTGCTAGATGGAGCAGATATTAATTAGTTTGGTTAAATAACTGTGGACTTACAATACAGCTTAAGGATAAGATGTTCTTGAGCCAATTTATAATCACATTTTATTATTTAGGTTCAATCTTGATTTTATACAGATGAATTATGAATCTTAATCAGCTCATAAAAATTGAGCCAAATACAAATATAGAAAACTTCAGCCCTGGAGATACCGTGAGGGTTAGCGTTAAAGTTACTGAAGGTGACCGAACGCGAATCCAAAATTTCGAAGGTACTGTTATTCGTAAAAGAGGTGGAGGAACCAGCTCTACTTTTACTGTGCGCAGAGTCGCTCAAGAAGTAGGAGTTGAGAGAACATTCCCCTTGTATGGACCTAATGTGGATGCAGTAAAAGTTCTCCGTCGAGGCGACGTCCGAAGATCACGTCTCTATTATCTTAGAGGCAGATCTGGTAAAAGAGCTAGAATTAAAGAGAAGCGTTAAAGTAAATCTTTAGATGACGCTTAAATTATTAATTAGAAAGCGTCGTGTTGCAATATCCAGAAGAAAAGCATTATGTTGAAGTCGCAGTTGATGTACCTACAGGCCGGTTAGGAACTTTTAGCTATTCAGTTCCCAAAGACCTGAAGTTAAAGCCAGGTCAGTTAGTAAAAGTGCCATTTGGATCTAGACGCCTTCAAGGCTTAGTTTGTTCTTTAGAATCAACCCCAGCAGTACCTCAGACAAGGGATGTTATTTCTATAATTGACACACAGCCTTACTTAAGTCCGGTACACTTAAATTTAGCGAATTGGATCTCGTCTAATTATCTTTCTTCAATTTTTCAAGCTATATCCCCAATGCTTCCTCCAGGAGTTCGTACTGGACATAATTTAAGAGTTGAATTGAATCCTGAAATCACCGGACTCAAAGATGATTATATAAATGAACGGCAACAGAAACTTTTATCCTATATATCACGAAACATTCCCATTACAGTTATGCAGCTTCGGAAGTCTTTTGGTGAGTCCATTGGAAGCCATATAAAAACTTTGGAACGCAAGGGTTATGTGGTACTTAAACCTGTTAGAGAATCGCCCTCTGTTAGAGAACTAAAGATAAAGCACCTTAAGCTTACTCCACTCGGGACGTCGTTTGATAATAAAGATTATTATCTTTTAAAAAATGCTTCAAAACAACTCCAACTGATTAAGGCACTAAATAATGGACTTGATGGGATTAAACTGACTGAAGCAAGGCAGAAATATGGAGACTCTGCAATAAATGGATTGAAAAAAAAGAATTATGTAGAAATACTTTCGGTTGTGGTCTCTAGGGATCCATTAGCAGGTATATCTTTCCCAAAAGACAATAAAACCGAGTTAACTGAAGCACAGGACATAGCTGCCAAACAAATAAACAACGCGATAGATTCAAGAACCTATTGTTCATTTTTGTTACAAGGGGTAACCGGAAGCGGTAAAACAGAGGTATATATCAATGCAATTGATAAATGTATTTCCACAGGCAGACGCGCCATTGTTTTAGTTCCTGAAATAGCTCTAACCCATCAAATAATAAATCGGTTGGCTGCTAGGTTCCCAAACAAAGTAGCTGTTTTACATAGTGGCCTTTCTCCAGGAGAAAGATATGATCAATGGTGGAAGATGTATCGAGGAGAATACCCAATAGTGGTTGGGTCGCGCAGTGCCATTTTTTCACCACAATTTAAGCTTGGCTTAATCGTTATAGATGAAGAGCATGAGTGGACTTATAAACAAGTTGATCCGGAGCCCAGATATCACACTAGAGATGTAGCTATCAAGCTAGCCAAACTTACAAATGCAACGTTGGTAATGGGCAGCGCATCTCCAGATATTAATACGCGATACCGAGCCGAATCAGGCACCCATAATCTACTTTTATTGCCTGATAGAATTGCAGGGGTTGCAGACGGTTTGATTCTTCATAAAAATTTAGCTGAAGTTGAAATTGTTGATATAAAAGAAGAATTAAGACAAGGAAATGACCAATTCTTAAGTAGACGTCTTTTGAAGTGTCTTGCAGAGTGCCTTGAATCAGGAAATAAGGCATTACTTTTTATGAACAGAAGGGGTACCGCATCAAATTTACGTTGTGACAATTGTGGGCTTGGGGTCAAATGTAGTCGGTGCGATATTTATATGACATATCACGAGACATATAAATATAAAAACAAACAAATCAGAGAAGTTTTGATATGCCACCATTGTAATAACAGGCGTAATGTCCCTGGTATATGTTTGACTTGCAAGCAAGGTAAATTGAATCGACACGGAATAGGGACTAAGGGTATTGCTGCGTCTGTAAAGGTATTGTTTCCTGAAATTAAGGTCATTATTTGGGATGGAGATACTTCTAGAAAAGCAACTGATGTTCAAAGTATCATGAATGATTTCGAGACTCCTGGTCCTGCAGTTTTAATCGGAACACAAATAGTCGCAAAAGGGTTACACTTTCCAGAGATTACCCTTGTAGGGGTAATCTCTGCTGATATTGGATTATCAATCCCAGATTTTCGGGCAAGTGAAAGGACCTTCCAGTTAATTTGCCAGGTGGCGGGACGAGCTGGTAGAGGAATCCTTCCAGGAAGGGTCATAATTCAAACCTATCAACCTGATAATTACGCTATTGCATGTGCGGCAAATCAAGATTTTGAGTCTTTTTATAATACCGAAATCAAATACAGAAACGAGCTAAAAATACCACCATTTAGTCAAATGGTAAAATTAAATTACTCTCATTCCAACATCTCATTTGCAGAAAAAGAAGCACTAAGGGTAGCCGATTTTCTTCGATACCACAGAGACATTAGAGGAGTTTCTAATTTAAGAATTATGGGGCCAACGCCAAGTTACCCTTTTAAACTGAGAGGTAAATATAGATGGGATGTGAGTATTGCCGGAATTCAACCTGTTGATTTCCTAAAAGATTTACCCTTGCCGCGTGGATGGACTATAGACGTAGATCCTGTAGGCCCTTAGAATTTTACATAGTGATGATATGAAAAACTCAAATTACAACCATTTAACTAACGAAGAAAAATCTGTAATAGAACTGAAAGGTACTGAATCACCATTTTCAGGTGAGTATGACAATTTTTATGCAACCGGAACTTATGTGTGTAGGCGGTGTGATGCAGTCTTGTATAATTCCGTTGATAAATTTGATGCTCAATGCGGTTGGCCAGCTTTCGATAAAGAAGTAACGGGCGCTGTATCAAAAAACCCTGACCCTGATGGATTCAGAATTGAGATTACTTGCACCAACTGTGAAAGTCATTTAGGACATGTATTTATTGGTGAAAAACTTACCTCCACAAATACACGTCATTGTGTAAACTCTTTGTCACTTAAATTTGTGCAGGGTGTCTCTAGCTAGAAACCTCCATAAGAGAGTACAGGTTGTAAATATTGGAAATTAACCCTTTATAGATCTATCACTATTTAATAATTGTCTTAGGTTTATTGAAGTATCCATAAATCAATTTTTACTTTTGTATGAATCCAAATAATATTATTTGGATTGTTTTATTTAACTTCTTCCCAAAATTCAATCCAGGTAATTGGGCCGTCAGAGTCATCCAATAATTGGTACAGTTTTTCCTCAACATCACCTAAATCAGGAAATTTATTATCTTCTCTATAAGGAGAGTCTATTACTTCACTAGTCCATTGCATATATACCCTATTTAGTTCATTTTTAGGAGATGGGAGAGTACCCCCATTATAATAGACTATAGTTTCTCCACGTTGCCCAGATTCAGTGTAAATATTTGTAATTTTTTTGAGTAGCATGGCAGCCTTTCTGCCTTGGCCGGGTTTAGCTTGGTATGCTCGTCTTATAATGTACATGTTTGACCCTTCTAATTATAGAATATTTTTCTAGGGTAATTCTAACAGAATTACATTGTTTGAGACTGAATTTTAGATTGGTGATTTTGATGCAATTCGTTAAGTAATTGAATGTCCACTTTTTGTAAATTTTTCACCCTTAATATGCTATCTGACTTGAAGGGCAACTTGGTGTCTTCATAATCTATATATACACAAGGAAGATTCGCTTTGTATGCCGAAATAACCCCAGCAGGAGAATCTTCAATCGCAATACACTCATACGGATTTAATGATGTCAGCTCTAATGCCTTTATATAAGGATCAGGATATGGTTTATGGAGATCCACATCTGCCATTGTGACAATCGACTGAAATTTCTTGGCAATATGGTGCTTGTTTAAAAAGCTAAGTACATAGTTGGGCGTGCCGGATGTTACTAAAGCAATCAATACACTCTTGTGCGCCAAAATTTCAATCAAAGATTGCGCGCCTGGCATGAACGCTAATGTTGAGTCAACCAATTTATGAAATACAGATTCTCTTTCGATGAAGAAACTGTCTACATCTTGGATGTCATACTTTGCACAGATCCGCTCCGCGGTGCCTTTCACTGTTCCTCCAATCAGATCTTTTTTATCGCTTAAGTCGAAAGAAATACCACGTGAATTTAATGCCACTTTCTCGGCTTGGAAATGTAAAGGTTCAGAGTTAACCAACGTCCCGTCAAAATCAAAAAACACACCTTTAAATACAGGTTCAACTTTTTGGTATTTCAATAATCTTGCTCACTAAATGTTTGTAAATTAGTAAAAGGCTACAGCTTTAGCTGGGTTGTCTACTAACATCTTGTTTATATCTTTGTTAGAAAACCCATGTTTGCGCAATCTGGGAATTATACCGGTAATGATGTAATCGAATCCTTTTCCACCGTATTGTTTGTAATGTGGTTTGTAGCAGACATCATGCGCGATTAAAACTTGATCTCCATATCCATTTGCAACTAGAAATTCAATTATCTCTATTTGAGATATGTCATTTTTAATTAAATCAGTTATACCACGATACTCTGATGATGAGTCTTCGAAAGATCCAAAGTGATCGTATTCTAAAAAGCACCCAGTTTCAGCTAAGTCTTTGAGTAGAGATCGGTCCTCGAATGCAATACTCAAATGGCCTATTATTATTTTAGATTCTGGCACCCCTTCTTTTGCAAGGAGTGTAACGATTTCGTATGGAGATCTGTCATCGTTACCTGGGTGTATAGATATAGAAGCGCCCGTTTCTATACTTGCGTGGGCAGATGCGATTAGTATGTTTTTTTGTACCGAGTCCATCGGAAAAAAATTACCAATTTCACCAATAATTCCAGATTTAATATCAGTGTCATTTACACCCATAGTTATATCTTGAACAATCTCGTCAGTTATTTGATCCGTAGTTTTGTCATTGATGTCAGCCGGATGTGACATAGGTACATAATATCCACTACCCATAATTACGTTAAGCCCAGTCGCTCTAGCAATTTTTGCCAAACCAACAGGATCCCGTCCTATGCCCCTGCTTGTCGTATCAACTATTGTGCTTCCACCGGCAAACTTAAATTCCTGGGCTTCATTTATCGAAAGTTCGATATCATTAAGACGCAGACCATCCTTGTTATATGACCACCTTGACCCATATTTGCCGAGTAAATTAAATTCTAAAGAAGCTTCTATAAATCTCTTTTCTGATGCGGCTTCAGGTTCATCAAAATAGCAGTCTAAATCTAACAATAGATGTTCATGCATTAAAGTAATACCCAACTGATTTATTGGTATTGGACCTAATACTGTTTGAGCCATACCAGCCATATCATTCATAACTTATATCGACCCATTTTTAAAAGTTAATATCCGGGATGGGTTTTCTATGAATATTTTTTTTATTACGCTTTTGTCTAACCCCTTGGATATCATCCTGTCAGCGATGTTAGTGACTAAATGTGCGTACCCTTTTCCGCCATACTTGATTCGCTGGATCTGAATACATACATCCTGAGAAACTAATAAACGATCTTCATAGCCAAGCTCAACTAAAGTTCTAAGACTTTCGAGACGATCGTTGTCATTTTGTGCTAATGTCGGTTTATCTTTGTAAATCATAAGGGAGTCTTCAAAAGATCCAAAATGATCATACTGCAGGTAACAACCAGTAGCCCCAAGCTCCTTGACTGACTCTTGGTCTACCATAGCCATTCCAAGGTGCCCAATAATTATGTTACAAGGAGCAACTCCTTCATCTAGTAGGATTTTCATTATATCAAGAGCTCCCGTATCGTTAAGTGGAGGATGGATCGTAATTGGGCAACCCGTAATTTTACTGGCCTGAGCAGCTGACCTTAGTATACGTTCTTGCACTTTATCGATTGGGTCGATTAAACCAATTTCTCCAATAATACCGCTTTTAATACCAGTGTCTTTTACACCGTGAACTATATCGGAAACAGTTTCACTTATGAGTTCATTCTCACTTTTCGATCTTGTGCCCTCAGGGTAAGACAAAGGTACGTAGTACCCTGCCCCCATTACAATATGGGCGCCTGTTGCTCTGGATACCAAAGCTAAGCCTCTTGGATCTCTACCAATCCCTCTGCTGGTAGTGTCAACAATCGAGTTTCCACCTGAAATTTTGAATTCACTCACCTCTGAAATCGCATCGTCTATATTGGTTAATTCCAAGGCGGTTTGGTTAATATACTTTTTAAGATGTAATTGTCCAATATTGTTAAATTTGATGGGAGCATTCACCCACCCCACATCAGAAGCAACTTCAGGTTTAGCTTTATAGGCGTTCAAACTGGATAACACATGTTCGTGCATAATAGTAAAACCTAGGTGTTTAGGTTCGATTTGCCCTAATACGGTTTGTATTTTGCCAACTTGTGTAGTTTTATGAGAATTCAAAATAAAATCTTTATCTATTGGCTTGATTTTAGTGTCATAGTAAACAAGGGTCAATCTAAAACATTTAGTCAAATGAAGAGAAATGTTAGAATCTTGAAAGTCAACTTTTAAAAACCAAATTGTACAAAAATATTGGTGGGTGAATGAAACAAAATAAATCCGATCCGTTTATACCAAATTCTGTGCCCAGTATCAGAGATAAGATGTTGGATGCTATAGGAATAAAAAGTGTAGAGGATATCTACGCTTCTATTCCTAATGAAATTAGGTTTGGTGGGGCATTGAACCTTCCGAGTCCAATTCGATCTGAAAGTCGTTTAAGAAAACATGTTGAACAAATATTATCCAAAAACCGAAATGCTCAGGACAACATAAATTTTTTAGGAGCAGGGTGTTGGCAGCATTACGTGCCAGCAGTTTGTGACGAAATAGCCCAGCGAGGCGAATTTGTAACTGCTTATGGCGGAGGACAGTTCGGTGATCATGGTAAGTGGCAAGCAGTTTTCGAATTTCAAAGTTTACTTGGCGAACTGATTGGTATGGATGTTGTTTCTACTCCGACGTATGACTGGTCAGCCGCAGCTAACAGCGCATTACTAATGGCCTGTAGATATACAGGGCGGAATGAGATTTTAGTTCCTGAAACAATAAGCGCAGACAGACTATTGCAAATGTATAATTTTGTTAGGCCAGTAGCGAGTATTAAAAAAATAAAAATGGTTAGTAACACAGGCTTGATGGATACATCAGACCTGCGCTCTAAAATTTCCAGTGCAACTGCCTCAGTGTACTTCGAAAACCCAACTTTTCTAGGTGCCATCGAAACAGGTGCTTATGAAATAGTTGATATTGCGAAAAGCAAAGGAGCTCTTGCAACTGTTGGTGTAGACCCAATCACTTTAGGCGTTATATCGCCTCCTTCTGAATATGGTGCAGATATAGTTGTAGGAGATATTCAGCCATTAGGAATCCATATGTACGGGGGAGGCGGACTAGGTGGTTTTATAGCAAGTAATGATAATCCAGAATTAATCGCAGAGTACAATGCTTTGTTAGTCAGTATAGCTCCTGGATTAAGGCCGGGAGAATTTGGTTTTGATTATTCAAGGTTTGATCGAACTTCGTATGAAAAACGAGGTTTATCGCCTGATTATATTGGTACAACGCAATGGTTATGGGCAATTATTGCAGGTGTGTACCTGTCATTAATGGGTCCAGTTGGCATGAATGAAGTTGGTAAAACTATAATGGAACGATCATCTTATGCGTCAAAAAAACTTGGTAATATACCTGGCATAAAAAGTCCCTCTCTTTCAAATTTATTTTTCAAAGAATTCGTAGTGGATTTTTCCGATACTGGAAAAACTGTTGAGGAAATTAATATTGACCTTTTAGACAGAGGTGTTTTTGGTGGATTTGATCTCTCAAGTCAGTTTAAATGTTTAGGACAATCGTCCTTATATTGTGTAACAGAGGTTCATACCAAAGATGATATAGATTTCCTAACCCAGTCTTTAAAGGAGATCCTCACATGACACAACCACACGATAATTACCATGCAGCTAGGTGGAATGAGCCTATAATCATGGAAATGGGTAGCGAAGGGCAACGAGGGGTACTGGTTGATGAAACCGATCAAGCAATCTTAGAAGAAATCCAAAACCCTTTAGATTCTGTGCCACAAAATATGCTTAGGTCGTCAAAATTGAAATTACCGGAGATTTCACAGGCACATATATTAAGGCATTATACTCGCCTTTCTCAGATGACCCTTGGGTTTGATGTAACTCCAGATGCAAGTTCCGGAACATGCACTATGAAATATAGTCCCAAAGTTAATGAGGCAATATGTAGAAATGCATCGGTTTTAGATGTGCACCCACTTCAAAACCCTAGTTCCCTTCAAGGTATACTAAAAATATTATTTGATTTTGAGCAGATAATGTGCGAAATATCTGGCATGTATAAGTACTCTTTTCAAGCATCCAGTGGTGCCCAAGGAATTTATACTAATGCCTGTTTAATTCGCGCTTACCATGAATCAAATGGAGAAGGAAAGCAGCGAAATGAGATTATTACAACTGCATTCTCACATCCTGCTGATGCAGCCACACCTTCCGTCGCAGGTTTTAAAGTAATAACTCTTATGCCAGGTGAAAATGGTTATCCAGATTTTCAATCTTTATTGTCTGTTTTGTCTGAAAGGACAGCAGGATTAATGGTCACTAACCCAGAAGATACTGGACTGTTCAACCCGCACATACCTGACATGGTAAAAGCAGTGCAAGACGCTGGAGGATTGTGTGCTTACGATCAAGCCAATGCTAATGGATTATTCGGTGTTGTAAGAGCAGGAGATACCGGCTTTGATTTATGCCAATTTAATTTACATAAGACATTTTCAGCTCCGCACAGCGCTCAAGGTCAAGGCACAGCAGCTGTGGGTGTTTCAGAAAAACTAGCAAAATTTCTTCCAACTCCTGTAGTAGATTTTAATGACACTGAATACGTTTTGAATTATGATCGGCCAGACAGCATCGGTAAGATCCGCAGCTTTCTTGGTAATGTCCAAACGGTTATAAAAGCGTATTCTTGGGTAATGTCATTGGGAGCAGATGGGTTAAAGAGTGTCTCTGAAACGGCTGTGTTAAACAATAATTATTTGGCTACAAAGTTAATGCAAATAAAAGGGCTAGATCTTCCTTGGGATAACAATGTGAGAAGGATAGAACAGGTTAGATACACTTGGAAGCAATTATGTTTAGACACAGGGTTAACTACTTCCGACTTAGCTCGCAAGATGTCAGATTATGGATTGCAAACGTATATGGAAAGTCATGTTCCAAGGTTAGTTGATGAACCAATGACGCTTGAGCCAACAGAGTCATTATCTCTTGATGACTTAGATGCCTATGTTGCAGTGCTTAAAGATATATCAGCTCAAGCTTACTCAGATCCGGAAAGCTTAAAAGGCGCCCCATATAAATCAGCTAGCGATCAGTTACCTCAAAATCAATTTAATGACCCTGAGACTTGGGCCATGACATGGAAAGCGTATAAAACCAAACGCGAATAGTATTAAAATTTAAATGTGAAAAAAATTAAACCCACATTTGGCTTGATTATAAATCCAATTTCTGGTTTGGGTGGGCGTGTTGGGCTTAAGGGCACCGACACTACTGAAATAGTTGCTACAGCTATTGAATTGGGAGCAAAACCTGAATCTACAATTCGCGCAACCACTTGCCTTAAGGAAATATTCATCGGGTTAAATACGTCGGTTGATATTATATGTCCACCGGGAATCATGGGTGAAACGTCCGCAAGAGCAGCTGGATTTTCCCCTTTTGTCCTACCAATACAGGTTCCAGATTTCACCTCAGCTGAGGATACCCGTATTGCAGTAGAGATGATGGTAAGTGAAAAGGTTAGTCTAATCTTGTTTGCTGGCGGTGATGGAACAGCTAGAGATATATATTCAGTTATAAAAGATAGCATCCCAGTAGTTGGAATACCTGCAGGAGTAAAGATGCACTCGGCGGTTTACGCCACGACTCCTAAATCAGCCGCGCGTTTGGTAAATAACTATTTTGTTTCTACAGATATAAATTTAAAAGATGTGGAAGTTATGGATATAGACGAAGACGCTTTTCGGAAAGGCCATTTATCTGCTTCCCTGTATGGGTACATGAAAGTACCTTTTGAAAGAAGATATATTCAGGGTGCAAAATCTGGAGGTATCGAAAGTGATGAGTCGGCAATGTCTGCTGTAGCTCATGAAATATCTCGTAGGATTGAAGACAATATACTTTACATATTAGGTCCTGGAACAACTCTTAGGGCAATCGGAAACGCGCTGGGAGTGGATAAAACGTTGTTAGGCGTGGATCTATTTAAAGGAGGCAAATTAATAGCTGAAGATGTAACTAATTTGCAGATTGAAGGCATAGTGGCGAAGTGCAATAATCCAGTCAAAATTATTGTTACTCCAATAGGTGGTCAAGGACATATTTTTGGCAGAGGTAACCAGCAGATTAGTCCATCAATTATAAAGCGTGTTGGGCGAGAGTCCATTGTTATCGTTGCTACCACAAATAAACTCGCATCATTAAATGGTAGGCCCTTTTTAGTTGACACAGGAGATCCTGAAGTTGATCAATTATTGTCAGGATATATTCGGGTAGTTACTGGCGTAAATATGGAAAGTGTCTATCGAGTGTCTGATTAATTTTGCAATATGTAGAGGGAAAGCTGCGGCTATTAGCATTTTATTTGTAACCGTTTTTGCGGAAAAATAAGAAGCTAATCACAGCATCCGATTCTTATAAGGATGGTCAACATGATTGCCAAAAGGCATATTTACCCAAGCACTCATCTCGTGAGGTAAAACCACAGGGTCACCCTGGCAAACATAAGAATCGCTTAGATCCGAAACTGAAGGAGTACCTAACAACCCCATTGCCACAATCATTTCTTCTTCTAATAATTCTAAGACCCTAACCAATCCTTGCGCTCCATTAGCAGCTAACCCCCAGGCTTGAAGCTTACCGATAGCAACAGCACTAACGCCCGAAGCTACTGCTTTTACTATATCCGAGCCTCGAAGGATGCCTCCATCTACTATTATTTCAGCTTTGTCCTGTACAACATCTCTTATTTCCGGCAACATGTCCATTGTTCCTAAACAATGATCTAATTGACGTCCTCCGTGGTTTGATATCCACACAAAATCTACACCGTGTTCCACCGCTAACTTTGCGTCCTCTGCTGTAGCTATTCCCTTCACCATAAACGGCAACCCGGACCTTTCTTTAATCTTTGCCATGGTTTCCCAAGTCAGTGCAGCTTGATGAAACCTATCATTAGGTCTACGTTGAGTTGGAGGTTGCCATCGCATTAACAATGGTCGTTCTCTGCGACTATAATGCGCTGTATCTACGGTAACGCAAAGTGATTTATAACCTGCTTCAACTACCCTATCAACCATATCTTCAGTCCACGACCAATCCCCATGCACATATAGTTGAAAAATTTTCGGACTATTTGTACTTTCACTTATATCTTCTAGAGAAGGTAATGTTACAGAACTTACTGTTTGAATAGTTCCAAAAGTATCGGCTGCTTTTGCAGACGCCACACCACCCTCTGGTTCAAAAACCTGAAGTGAACCTATTGGTGCAAGTATTACTGGGATTCGAATTTTATGCCCAAGCAGTAATGAAGATGGGTCTATCTTTGAGACATCTGATAATACTCTGGGTCTAAATGCAACTTTATCAAACGACAATCTGTTTCGTCGCATCGACGTTTCTGACTCTGAAGCCCCGACCAAATAATTCCATGCACCTTGATTTAGAGCTTTTTTAGCCGCTTGCACAACTTCTTCGTTAGTTTCAAATTTTAAATCCAATTAAATTCTCCGAAAATATAATCATTAACTACTTACAAATAATATACATGTAACAGATTTTATACTGATATCCAAAAATCAGAATTTCTGTAAATAGATTATACATATCCTAAAATTTGTCACTGCAAATCGCAATATAGAGCCAAGTATAAATTGAAAAAAACACGAATTTTGACATAACAACTCAAAATTTGAATCAAATAAGGCTAAATTTTATGTATATCAATGCCTCAAACAAGTCATTTTATTGTAACCTACACAATCAACATTATGTTCTATAGGAGTTAAAATGGCATATACTGCATATAGTGTGAAATTAAAGAAAATTGTCGATATCAAAGATCCTGAACTCGTGACAATGAAAAATGGCCGAAAGGCTATCAAAGGTGTCGCAGCTGAAGATCCTACACAGAAGGTATTCAGAATACTTAGCGCTGCTGATGCTGAAAAGGCCGCTAAAGAACTCGGTTAAATAAACTTAGGAGTTTTCGCTACGCGAAAACTCCTAGTTACCGTTACGTAAAACTGATCAACTAAGACAAATCCTGGTAAACAGGCAAATACCTGCTATTACAAAATTTTATTCATGATAGCCGACCTCACAGGGAAAATAGCAATCGTAACAGGCGGAGCCCAAGGAATTGGTGCAGGAATATGCTCGGTTCTTGATCAACAGGGTGCTATCGTAGTAGTGGCTGACAAGAATGAAGATGCAGCTGCCGTCACATCTGAACAACTTTCAAACACACAATCAAGCCACCTCGGTGTTGATGTAACTGATGATAAATCGGTTGATGCTATGACCAAATCCGTAATCTCTAACTATGGATCCATTGAGATTCTGGTTAATAATGCTGGGATAATTGGAGCTGATGAATGGTGGACTCGAGAGCAGGGAAATGATGATGACTGGCAAACCTCTTTTGATGTAAATGTTCGCGGAGTAGTCAGGTGCTCAAATGCAGTTACCCCGTACATGCTTGAGAGAAACTATGGCAAACAAGTCAACATTGCATCAATTGCTGCCCGAAGAGGAGGGACATTACCATTCTATTGTGTAACGAAAGCTGCAGTAATTAACTGGACTCAATCCAAAGCTACAGCATTGGCTTCATCGGGAATTAATGTTAACGCAATTTGTCCAGGCTTAGTATGGACTCCAATGACTCAACGTATTACGGATCATAGAGGTAATTTTAACCAAGCTACATTAAAAAGTGGATATAAAGAAAAGGATGAATTTGACGCCCTAGTCCAAGATTGGGTTCCAATGGGCCGAGAACAAACTCCTATTGATATTGGAAAGCTTGCGGCGTTTTTGGTATCTGACGATGCTCAAAATATAACAGGGCAGGCATTTAATGTAGATGGTGGCATTTACATGAATTAAATACCCATGAGTGGGTAATAAGCTACATACTGTTTATCTAAAAAATTAACATATTCTGATAAAGGAACTTCTGGAAAATACCTTTATCGAAAGTTTATCGGTCTCTTATCCAGTCTCATAAATTCGTAATGGTCTTGATAAAATTGTCCTACAGTAACATCCATTATTTTTCAAAGGACGACTGGAAACCAATAATAATAGATACGCCTGTGGCAGGTAACCGTAATTACGTTTAGACGAATCGAAAATTACAAACTAGCTTTACGAATACCAGGAAGAAGTCCCTTTAATGCCATCTCTCTAAAGGTAATTCTTGATAATCCAAAAAACCGAATATAACCTCTAGGTCTACCGGTAGCTTCGCACCGATTCACTATTCTATTGGGGTTAGCGTTTACGGGTAATTTAGCCAACTCACTTCTAGCTTCCATACGAGCTTCGTGTGTAGTATTAAGGTCCTTGGTTATAGCTAAAAGGTTATTTCTTATTTCAGAGTATTTCTTAACGATTCTTTGACGTTTGAGATTTTTTTGAACGGTAGATTTTTTTGCCAACTCTTACCTCTTGTTGATTGAATTATCTAAAGTATCGGATTTGCTTAATAACGACTTATAATTGGTCGCACCTATATATTATATTTGCATTGACATAATTTCAATAGACAATTCATGACTAGTTAATTTCTTATAATGAATCAGTTTAATGCAGACTAATTTAAACTTATACTGTATCCTAGGTAAATTAATGGAGGCTATAAATGACAATATACACGTGTAGTACTACAGATTGCGATATGGAAGTGACAGGTCTCACCTGTGGCAAATGTGGCACAACACTCGAACATGTCGTTTTGGAAAAAGACGATGGCTCTACAGTAGGAGTCAGCAAGTGCCCGCAAGGATGCGGTAAAATTAAATCTCCTATGTGTTGTGGCGCAGATATGGCACATAGTTAAATCAAACAGAATCATCCTTTCAAATTGAACCTAATTAATAATTGGAGTTTCTCAAATGCCATTTAGACTAGGACCAACAGAATTAATAATAGTATTGGTGATCGTTTTACTTATTTTTGGTGCAGGTAAAATGCCTCAAATTGGTGGAGCCATGGGAAAGGCTATTCGAAACTTTAAATCTGGAATCTCAAGCAAGGATGGACTGCCTGATGATTTATTAGAAGATTTAAAGCTTGAAGAAGAACCAGAAGAGTCAAAATCAAAAAAGTAGTATGGTTTCGTTTAATACTTAAGTCGGTAAGATAGATCAACTAACTATACAGAATATTAAGATTTAAAGTTTATTCTGCCTAGAATAGGTAATGAGATTGTGCCTAATACGTCCAATATAACCAGGGTAATCAAAACTTTAAACACAGCGTCTGACATTTCCTCAGTCCAGGCCCCAACTATTATAATACTCGCCACCATGCAGATAATTAAAGCAGTCACTTTTTGACAAAATAGTAACGTTCTAGTATTAGGTTTAGTAATAAAAAGTAACAAGATATGGTTGAGAGCAACTGCAATTACTCCTGAAGTAAAAGTTAATTTACCAATTAACTCATTCCCAAACTCATCGGAACCCCAAATAATAATTAAAATCAACAAGAAGAAAACAAGTGACATTAATATTCCGGGTTTTCCAATGAATTGATATCGTTGTTTTTCTAAATTAAAGATGCTAGGTAAGGAAATCAAACTGAACCCTGCCAAAGCTGCAACTGTGCCAAGTATTTTGATTTGAGTTTCCTCAAAATCGCCAATAAGTACGATCATGATACCTATAACTGCGCTAGCAATAAGGCACGAAACTAAAGTAGTTAATGCTATTCGAGTGGGTTTGATGTGTTTTGAAACAGTCATTTAATTCCTTGAGGAATAACTCCAGGAGATGATAGAGGTAGGCTATGACTAGGAAATAGAAGGCTTGCATTACCACAAGATGTGGATGAGCAAACATCATCTTTATCTAATAGAGTTACTTTAATCCCTCTTTCAGCAAGAAAGTAAGCACTATTTACCCTTATTGAACCCGCTCCAATAACGAGAACATCGATTTTAGTACCCATCGTAGGTCCTTATTTATCGAAGTAGACTAGATAAAAACACTACTACAGTAACTTTAGAAACATCTGCATCCGTTATGGGGGCAGGTTCCAATGATAGTAATCCTACGGAGTATTTACCAAATTTCTTATACGTTGGATTTATTTGGCCACTCTCTAAAGTCATGTCAGCGCCTCCAAGACCGCCCGATGGAACGGATAATTCTATTCTAACTGTGGCCACTCCACCTGTTGCACGATTATCCTCAATAAATTCAGAATACTGCACAATTATACCGTTGATTCCTGTAGGGCTATTCATCTTCTGCCCCAGTCCCATTCTCACTGGAACCTCAGCATGTACATGAAAATTGGAACTACCATCATGGTCAATAATCGCCTTAAACTCCAAATCTACTGTGGTAAGGACGTCAGGGGTAGGCGTTGGCATAGGAGTTGACGTTGGTATAGGAGTTGCTTCTGCAGCTGCCGATGCGTCAACAGATAAAATAGTTGCTTCTATTTCCTCACCAATGTCTAAGCTAAATACTTCTGTAGCTGCAAGAACTCCAGCAAGAGCTTGCCCACCAATTATCAGTACTCTTCCATCTTTTAATAAAGCCGAATTAAATCTATATCTTCCCATTAACATATCTCCAACAATCGCCCAGATGTTTGTGTCTGGATCATAGATTTCAAAGTTATCTCTACTACCTGTGCCACCGGCGACTATTACCCTACCATCAGGTAAAAGTTCCGCTATATGTTCTGCTCGCGGAATGTTTAGATCAGATTTTGAACCCCAGGTATTATTAGATGGATCATAGATTTCCGCTGTCATTCTTTTTCCTCTTCCACCCACCACTAAAACTCTGCCATCTTTTAATAATGTGGCTGTATGTTGTGCCCTACTTACGCTCATCTCCCCTGCTGAACCCCACAGTTCAGTCGCAGGATCAAAGATTTCCGCAGTCTTAATCCATGGGCCGTCAGGCTTTCCTCCACCAGTAACTAAAACTCTTCCGTCACTTAGTAATGTTGCCGTATGCCAAATTCTTTTTTCAGACATCGGGTCGATTTCTACCCAACCGTTTGTTGCAGGGTCATATACTTCTACAGTAGTTAAGGGCGCATAGGTATCATTTGCACCACCAATTATCATGACTCTGCCATCACCAAGAGTTATCATTGGCATGGTTTCATGAGCATCATTCATTGGTAAAGTTGGCGTCCATATGCCTGTTTCGGGATCCCATATTTCAGCTGTGTTCACAGCTTTATTATCAATACCTCTTCCACCCGCCACCATGACGCGCCCATCAGATAATTTAGCTAAGGCATTTTGAAACCTCGCATCCGTCATAGCTTCAGTCCACTCCCAAACATTAGAATTAGGGTTATACACTTCAGCTGTATCAGCAGCACCTGCAGCCCATTTCGGGCTTTTACCGCCAGCTACTAAGACTCTTCCATCATCCAACAACACTGCCGGAAACCACGCGCGTTGTTCTCCCATATCTCCGGCCGGCGCAGATGTTCCTGTAGTAGCTGCTACTTCTTTCTCTGTACCTATAGATGAATCAAAACGATTTTCTTCTGAAGTAACCTCTGGCTGACTTTCTGTAAGAGCTTCACCTGAGTCGCCTCCACCGCCACAAGACACTGATATTAAACCAAGAGAAAAAAGTAAAGTAAGTCCAAGAATTTTCATTTTCATAAATATCTCACATATAGATTTAGTCGCATAAATACAACGTACATTTCAAATAATCATACTGTTTAGTAAGCTTAAAGCAGTAACATAAGCCCCGTCCAAGTTATAACGTAACTTATGTTGTCTTCATACAAAGTCTCCCTAACCTATATTAAACTGTTTTAGCTGCCAGCTGGCTTATAATTCACCGCCATTTTACTAGCCGCATCTATTTCCTCTGGAGTTATTAACGGAATAATACTTACTTTTACTACTCCACTAGCATTAACTGCCAATGACATTGCAGTAGCTGTTGTTGTATCCGGCATATCTGCAAAACCAACGACATCATCTTCTCCGTATGCAAAATACGCCAATTCAAGAGTGCACCCATGATCAGAAAATAACTTTGATATGTGTTGTATTCGAGACGATCCCCCGTCTTTTAGAAGACCTCTCACTCCTTCGGCAGCGTATTTACCTTTAAACATGTATTTGGCCAATTTAAAACCTCCTCTGTAATTAAAATAATAGTAGTGAGATGCATTTTAAAGCATTAATGCCGATACATTCAAAATAATCTATTTATTTGAATTTCTTTATTAAAAATCAATTTACTTATTACAACATTACTGTACTCTAAGTTAAATGCTCCCTAATTCTATCCATAACTTGCTTCATAATTTACCTTTCAAGGTACCCGGTATTCGTCATAAAGATTCAAATTTTTTATATTGGATTACTTTCGGTCATATCGTAATGCATTGGTATCAAAACTTATTTCCTTTGATTCTTCCTTATTTTAAAAGCGAATTTGGTCTTTCTGCAGTTCAACTCGCTTCCTTAAATACGGTTCAAATGGGAGTTGCCAGTGGGTTAATGGTAGTAGTTGCGTATTTTACAGACACACGTAGAAATATACATTCAATTTTTTTGGTTTCTGCTATTTTGCTGCTGGGTCTCTCTTATTTTGCAATAAGCGTTCTGCCAACATATGCATGGACTCTAATCTGGTCTGGTTTAATAGGGCTATCTGTAGCTCTTTGGCATCCTACAGCTATGGGAAGCCTGTCAATAAAATTCTCAAAGAAACGAGGTATGGCTCTAGGCGTACATGGGGTAGGAGCTAGTATAGGTGACGCAATAAGCCCAATAATCGTGGGCGCTTTAATAATGACATTTGCTTGGCGAACAGTCCTGCAGTTTCATTTAATTCCAATACTTATTATCTGTGTAGTGATGTGGCGGGTACTTAGTAAAAATCAAATTAACAAACAGAATTTAAATGATAAACCAGCCCATAAAAAAATAAGTCATTATGATTATTGGGCTGATTTAAAAACCTTGGTCCGAAATCCACAGGCTTTATCCGTAACAATATCTAACGCTTTAATATCAGGAGCCAGGGTAAGTGTACTTACTTTTTTACCCATATATCTATTTGATACTTTAGGATTTTCATCATTAAAAATGGGTGTGTATCTAGCACTATTGTTTGCGATGGGCATTATATCCCAGCCAATCATGGGAGTTCTGTCCGACAGGATTGGCAGAAAAGCAATTCTTATTCCAAGTTTCTTAATACTTGGAATACTTTACTTAAGCTTAGCCATAACTCAAAATGAAATCCTACTTGGCTTAATAATTGGGGTTTTAGGTGCTTTTTTCTATCCGATACTAAACATTGCTCAGGCAGCAATAATGGATGTAGGAAGCAAAGATATTCAATCAACAACCATGGGGTTCTCAGGTCTAGTTGGATGGCCTGCAATTATAGTGTCGCCTATTTTTGCCGGGTTATTAGTCGACAAATTTACGATAGAAGTAGCGTTTATATTTGCAGGAATCATAGCCCTAGTATCATGTCTTATTCTAATACCCATCAAATTTACACCACCAATAGATTTTGAGGATTAAATTAAAATCTATATTCCGATACGGAGAGGGCGGGATTCGAACCCGCGAGCCGGTTTAAACCGGCTACTCCCTTAGCAGGGGAGCGCATTCGACCACTCTGCCACCTCTCCATAATTACAGATTATATTCTACAGCAAACAAGTAAACTACAGATAATTAAAATACAAGTTTTATTAATATAAATCGTAAGGACTCAGTAAATTTTTTCAAGTCTAAAACCACTATTAACCACTGCTCATAATAAAAGAGTGCTAATAACCATATCGTTTGGTTACATGTTGGTACAACTTTCAAGCTTACCAATCGCTATATCCATTCCAACTTTAGCTTCTCAATTTGATGTGGGCGTAGAAGATGTAGCATTAATGGTTGTCGCTTACCTAACAACATTGGGGAGTTTTGTTTTACTGTCTGCTCGAATTGGAGATTATGTAGGACACAACAAAGTATTTATGTTTGGTTTAGTAACACTTACCATTTCTTCTGGGGTTGTATGCACGGCAACTGATTTATGGCAAATAATTGGTTATAGAGCCGTAGCAGGACTAGGCTCAGCAATGATAATGGGTAACGCAAATGCAATAATTGCCGCTTCATTTCAGCCAGAGGAAAGAGGTAGGGCCTTCGGGTTTTTGATAATAGGTGCTAGGTTCGGAACATTTATAGGGTTAGCTTTGTTTGGAATAATGTTGCAATTTATTGGTTGGAGGCCAATTTTTGCTACATTTATTCCACTTGGGATTATTGCAGTTTGGTTAGCGTTTAATTTAATAAAGTCTGACCCTGTATCTGCTAAAACTGTGAACATTTCAAATGCTGTCCAATCAATTGATTGGACAGGTGCATTGTTCCTAGCTAGTGGAGCCATAGTACTAATTCTTGGAGGAAATCATTTGCACCAAGGAGAGGAATCATTCACAAGTACCGACGGTCTCAGTTATCACATACCTATGCACATAGCAGGTCTTATATTAATAGTTGTTTTCGTTTTTGTGGAAAAATTTGCGAGAAACCCTGTAATTGATTTAAGTCACTTCAGGAATCGTTCTTTCTCTTTATCTTTGGCAACCAACACTATCTATCATTTTTCAATGTTAGGCGCTTTCACCTTGATTCCTATTTTGGTTGAACAAGGTTTCGGCATGTCACCTCTATGGGTTACGGTTGTTTTACTCCCTAGTCAGGCTCTAGGTCTATTTCTCCCTGTGATTGCCGGGATAATATATGACAAATACAAACCAAATTGGCTCAGACCTATAGCTCTATTAGCCATATCGCTTGGATTTTTAACAATTGGATTAGTAGCTAATCAAATACCTTTTTGGGCTCTACCTCTTCTAATGTTTATGATTTCGATTGGGACTAATATGTTTAATCCTATCAATAATGCCACAGTGATGAATTCATTAATTTTAAAACATAGGGGGGTTGCGTCTGGAATGCTTGAAACAACAAGGGAGCTAGGTCATGCATTGGGAGCTACTGCAGCTGCTGCGACTCTGACTTTAATGCTTCCAAAGAAGCTAGGCTTCATGACTCAAGAAATAATACAAAGCTCTTACATTGATGGATTTCAACTCGCGGCGCTAATGGTTGCTGGAGTATTGGTATTTGGCTCACTCATAGCTAGCTTACATCCAAGAACTCAAATTACTTAAATAAAATATCTATTTTTCTATAACTGAATTAAGTTATTTGAACGATCATATATTGACTGAACCACAAGATTTCCATTACTTACACCAGATACAGTTGCAATATGGGCTGACCTAGTCATAAACACTTGCGGCCTGAAAAAATAAACAGCTGTATCTCCTGGTTTTATTTTTTGCGTTGCAGTCGGGTATAACCAAGCGTAGTAATCCATCCACTGAGGTATCGGTGCTTCAGCATTCACCTCATTATCAAGTATGGAGTCTGGCTTATCTCCAACAAAAGCTTTATTAATGCTCATCATCTCATGACCGGCTCCATCAGCATAAAAACCTCCGCCTAAAACTTGAGCTGTCTCTCCAGCCCAATGAGATACTTCAGTCACATAAACCTGTGCAGGTGTGCCAACGTCATTTCCATAGACCTGCTGCATAGCCATCCCCCAAAGGGCGCTACCAGGTTCAGCATCAGTGGCTCCATAGGAAGCAATTAGTTCCATAGTTTCACAAGAAGAGCTACCAGGGGCATTGATATGTTTAACATCTATTCCAAGCTTTGAATCTAATAATTCGGCTGCTTTTATAATGGTATGTAAATTAGAGCTTGCGTTCATAGTCCGTTTTTCAAAATCATACAATGCGCAAGGAAAACCAGTAACTCCAACTATGTTCAGGTTATCGAATCTTGATATAAAATCAGCTGTCTGGAGAATATCATCGATTAAAATACCTCCTTCTTGTGCAGGGTATGCCATATCATCCTTACCAATTACTTTCAATATAATATTCTGTTTAACATTCAATTCAGCCGCTGCTTGAGATATAAAGCTCGCATGGTCCTTATGATGAACGGTCCATATCTCAGGTTCCATTTTTAAAACTTCTTTCATCCTGTTTCTTGGGATTTGAGATAGATGACCAACGTGGCCAATTTTACAATTTTGTTTATTTAACACATAAGCACATTCCACATCCACAGTAACGAATGAGTCAAAGCCAGATCTAACAATAGTATCAATCATGGATGGGTTACGATTAATTTGTTTGGTCATTACGTATGTCCTTAGACCAAGCCGTTTGGCACATTCATATATCTGGCGAGCGTTGCTTTCAACTAGGTCTAAGTCAACAACATAACAATCACTAGGGATACTTCCATTACGATGTAGCTCTACTGCGGCTTTTACTAAATTTGGATTTTGTTCTTTAATTATGTTAAGCATAGGGTATGACCTTTTATGATTTATCCATAAACTGTTATGTAACCAACTAATTTATTTACGGAGAGGGCAATGTTATCACCAGATGATATAAGAATCATAAACGAAAACTACAGACAAGATTTCAACAGGCATGACGCAGATGCCTTGCAAAATTATTATGCAGAGTCAATCTTATGGACTAACTCTAGTGTAGACGGAGAAGTCACTAACCCTAAAGAAGTTTCCAAACAGTATGAAGATTTTTTTATAACTTTTCCAGATGTTTATCTAGAATTCCTTGACGATTTTTCAGAGGGTTTTCACAACGCTCACCGATGGAGAATGAAAGCGACACATAAAAACGACAGCGGTGAAACTAATGATATACAGATAGAGGGTTTCTCCATGTTAATTGTGGATGAGAAAGGTAAAATTATGAGAGACCACACATATTTTGATGTTCAAAATATGAATGCCCAATTAGGAACATAGCTTGTCATCTGAATTTGATATTAGGGAACACATCAAAGAACTCGATAAGAAATCCACGATAAGTCGTCTCTGGAAGAGAGACTATACTTTATGGGATGATCAAGACGCTGAAATCAATAAACGTCTTGGTTGGCTTACAGCTGCTGCACAGATGAAAACTAAACTTGAGGAAATTGAAACCTTCTCTAATGAAATCAAGTCAGAAAACCTTAAGTATTTCGTACTACTTGGCATGGGAGGTAGTAGTAGGGCTGCAAAAGTTATTCATCGAATGATTGGAGGAGATAACGAATTTCCAACTATGGTTCCCCTTGAGTCCACGGTTCCTTCAACTATCGGAAAAGCATTAAAAGAGATAGATTTAAAAAGTACTTTGGTGATAGTTGCTTCCAAATCAGGTAATACAATGGAGCCGTTACTAACTTATGAATTATTTAAGAGCGAACTCGTCAAAGCGGTCGGTCATAACGAGGCCATGAACCGGTTTGTGGCAATAACAGATGAACACTCTCCCCTACACGAACTTTCTGTAAAAGAAAATTTCAGAAAAGTGTTTTTAAATCTAAAAGATGTAGGGGGACGGTTTTCTGGCATTACTTATTTTGGCTTAGTGCCAGCTGCATTATTAGGTGCGAATATTCGTGCGATGATTGAGTCAGGTGAACATATGAGATCCTTATGCGCACCAGAGAAACCAACTACTAAAAACCCTGGAGCCGTACTTGGTGCCACAATAGGGTATCTGGCTAAATGCGGTCAGGACAAACTCACTTTAATAACATCACCTTCCGTATTTGGTTACGGATTATGGGTAGTTCAGTTGATTGCAGAAAGCCTGGGTAAGTCAGGCAAAGGTGTAATCCCTATAGCTGGAGAGCCTTTAATGAACCCTGAACATTACGGAGATGACAGATTCTTTGTTTACCTTAGACTAGATAGTGACGACAATAAGCAAACTGATAACGGAATCGCTGAAATCAGAAGTAATGGCTATCCAGTAACCACAATTAACATGTCGGATATCAACTCTTTCGGTGCTGAAATATTCAGGTGGGAGGTTGCAATTTCTATTGCTGCTTCTATATTGGAAGTCAACCCATTCAATCAACCAGATGTCCAGTTATCAAAAACTAGCACGCATAAAATTCTGTCGGACTTATCAACGAGTAAATTAATCGCTAATATTGAATCTGACCAAATAAGCAAACTTAATAACTATTTAAATTCATGCCAGCCTAATGACTATTTTGGCCTACTTGCATATCTACCTCATAACACAAGTATCGATCAAGCCCTAAGGTCAATGCGAGAGAAAGTAGCAAGGAAATATAAAGTCGCCACTACTTTAGGCCACGGACCAAGTTACCTTCACTCAACAGGACAATTACATAAAGGTGGTCCCAACTCAGGGATTTTTCTTATGTTAACCGCGCCACATCCAGATGATATTTCAATTCCTACTAAACCATATACATTCGGACAAGTTACCGATGCTGACGCAATTGGAGATCTGCAAACTTTAAAGGAATTAAAAAGGCGAGTCGTTCATATCAAACTTGCGAACGACTCTTCAGACGCCATAGCCTGCTTAACGGAACAACTATAGTATTATACTGTCCAGTACATACATGAGGTATCAATGAACCCAGAAGTTTTTAAGCCGGATGGCACAAAGATTGAATACGATATTGGTACCACTATGTCAGATGGAACAAGACTATCATCGGACATATATTTTCCTTCTAAAAACCGACCTGGCCCATATCCAACAATATTGTATAGGACTCCCTACAGCAACCAGACAGATTACTTAGTTGAAAGAGGTAAATATTTTTCACAGAACGGGTACGTTGTAGTTTGCCAAGATGTAAGGGGAAGGCACGACTCTGCAGGTGAATTCATAAGGTGGAAACATGAGTTTACTGACGGTAATGAGACTATTAATTGGATAGGAAACCAGGAGTGGTGTGACGGAAACGTAGGAATGGCAGGGCCTTCTTACCTAGGTTATGTCCAGTGGCAAGCAGCCTGTATGAAAAATGATTTCCTTAAATGCATAATACCAACTGTAATGAGCGGTGATTTGCACGAAGCACCTCACTATCAGGGAGGTGCTTTCCAGCTAGCACTTAATACAACTTGGTCATTTAGGACGGACGGTAAAACCATGCAGACAATCGATGATTATGACTGGGAAAGACTTTTTTATCATCTGCCCATCAGAGATATACCATCCGCTGCGGGGAAAAATATTCCAGACTTTGTCGAATGGGTTGATAATCCAGATTTCGGTGATTACTGGAATGAAATAAACGTAATAAACAAACTAGAGGCTGTTAAGATTCCGTGCCTTCATATAGGTGGATGGTACGATCTATATCCCCAAGGCACCTTGAACCTATTTACAGGCATGCAAGAACGTGGAGGTTCTAAATTTGCCCGTGAAAACCAACATGTAATCATCGGTCCCTGGGTACATAACGCCAGTGAGACTACAACGGCAGGCGACATAGACTTTGGCGTTGATTCAGTGCTAGATCTAAAAGAAATCGAACTTTCATGGTTCGACAAGTGGTTAAAAGATATACCGGACAGTTTTGAACAAGCATCCCCAGTAAAAATTTTCATGATGGGAAGCAACGAGTGGCGTAACGAGGAATCTTGGCCTCCAAAACACACAACAAACACCCCTATATATCTACACAGTAATGGAAATTCAAATTCTGCGTCCGGAGACGGATTGCTATCTTTTGATAAGCCCGGTAAAGAAACGTCTGACCGTTTTACCTACAACCCTATGTTTCCAGTACCAACCAAGGGCGGAGGCAATTGTTGTGACCCACATATAGTAAATTGGGGAGCATTCGATCAAAGAGAGATAGAGGCCAGAGCCGACATTCTTGTATACACAAGCGAAACTCTGACCACGGAAATGGAAATTAGCGGACCAATAATACTTAAATTGTTTGCATCCACCGATTGTCGTGACACCGACTTCACAGCGAAATTGGTAGATGTGTTTCCAGATGGTAAAGCTATAAACTTATGCGACGGGATAATTAGAGGCAGATACAGAGATAGCACTAAGCAACAATCTCTTTTGAATCCAGGCGAAGTTTATGAATTCGCAATAGATTTATACCCGACTAGCAATATATTTTTACCTGGTCATAGAATTCGCTTAGATATATCAAGTTCTAATTTTCCAAGATTCGACCGGAATCCCAACACTGGCAATGAATTCGGGAAGGACTGCGAAATGAATACTGCAAACCAGACTATATATCATGAAGATAAGTTCGCTTCACACTTATTATTGCCGATAAAGAGAAAATGATTCTATTTAAGTAGATTAGATTTATTCCCCAGGCGAATATAGTTCTATTAAGTTAGACATCTCCCGTCTATCAGCATCATCTGTTTCTGATTGGCCACGGTTTCAGTTTCATCTATCTTAAACTTCACATAAGTTACATAACCGTCTGATTTATCGCAACCTTTTCGATTTATTTGGATACATTCGTAATTTATGAAATGTAATTTATTTGCAACTCGCTGGCTAGGGTAATTGTCTTGCTCGCACTTTATAAATACCTTTTCTAAAATATCCATATTAAATAACTTTGATATTAGTCCGTTGCAACTTCGAGTTGCCACTCCCCTACCACGATGATTTGGAGATACCCAGTAACCTAAATACGCACTGCTATTTTTCCAATCCGTGGAATACACGGTAATTAAGCCGGCCAACACTTTAGATATCCATACACCCATCGTTAAAGATCCTCCCTTTAACTTTTGAGATTCAAAGTTTCGTATGAGTTCACGGGTGACCGAAATGCTTTCAGGGCAATTTTGCCAGGTGGTCCATTTTAAAATATCAGTTTTATTGGACTTCAAAAGAGCATATAGTTCTTCCGAATGGTATTCATGCAACGGCATCATATATACGATGTCATCTACTTTTAAATTTTTTACAGATTCAAATTCATTCATTTAAAAACCTGAATATATAATATTAGACTTAGATAAACAAAGCTTCTTAATTAAGGAAATTTTCAATTAATACCGAAAAGTTTAGTGTAGTTTTAGGTGCTAGTGGATCACTTGGGCTGTCGCTTGTATCCTATCTAGTAACAAAAGGCGGAAAAGTAAGGGCCGTAACAAGAACCCCTGCCTCATTTCGGGATACTCCATCCGAAATAGTTATAGCAGATATATCAACTCCAAGCGGAGCTGAAAAAGCCTGCAAAGATGCTTCAGTAGTATATAACTGTGTTTTCCCCCCAGAAATAGAACAGGTTATTAAAGTATGTCTAAAGAATCGATCAAAACTAGTATTAGCTGACTGTCTTTCAATCTATGACTGTGGCAGCGGACCAATGAATGAAAACACTCCGTATTTAGTTAATAATCGAGAAACTGCGAAAAGACGGGTATTGCTTGAAAATCATCTGATATCGGCTCAGCTATCACACGATTTAAATTATGTGATAGCTAGAGGCAGCGACATGTTTGGACCAGGGGTGATTGTATCCACGATGGGTTCTACCATTTTCAGAAATGCACTCGCTGGACGATCCTCAACTTTAATGGGCGACATAGACTTGCCTCATACATACACATATAGCAAAGATTTCGCTTACGCAATGGAGCAATTGGGAACAAGTGATAAAGCAACTGGTGGCGTGTGGCACGTTCCGAGCGCACCCACCTTGACGACAAATCAATTTTTAGATTTAATATATACCCAAGCAGGAACACTTAAAAAGGTTAGGCGTCTAGGAAAATCAACTTTGAATTTTATGGGTATATTTAACGCCCAAATTCGAGCAGTAAAGCGAGAGAAATTGTATCAATTTGAAAACCCTTTCGTATCCGACCATTCAAAGTTTTCAAAAACGTTTCCAGAGCAAATAACTCCACATGATACTGCAATCAAAGAGACGCTAGATTGGTTTAGTAGTTATTAGCAAGAAGCGTAGTAAATATTCTCTCAAAAAACAGGGTGGCTAAAATGAAATATGCTTTCGGGGCACTTGCCCAAGGATTATTTGGTAAACCAGAAAACCTTAAATTACTAGCTAATACTGGCGAGGAACTTGGGTTTGATGTTATGTGGGTTAATGATCACATTATTATGCCGTCTGATATTAAACCTAATTACCCATATACAGAGACTGGAGAATTCAACGAGTTTGGTGATCAAGGCGATTATTTAGAGCAGCTAACCGTCTTATCTTTCTTAGCTGGAATAACTGAAAAAGTTAGACTATTAACATCTGTGATGGTGGTGCCATATCGAGAACCTATAGTAACTGCAAAGGCTATAGCTTCAATAGATGTGCTTTCAAACGGACGTGTAATACTCGGATGTGGTGCCGGTTGGATGAAAGAGGAGTTTGAAGCACTAAATAGACCCCCGTTTAATGAACGAGGTTCAATTACAGAAGAATATCTTAATATATTTAAGAATCTCTGGACCGAAAGCAGTCCTCAGTTTAGTGGAAAATACGCGTCCTACAACGATATAGTCTTTGCGCCTAAACCTAAACAACAGCCGCATCCTCCAATATGGATGGGTGGAGAAAGTGAACCTGCACTAAGGAGAGCTGCCAGACTAGCTGACGTATGGTTTCCAATCATAGACAACCCACGCAACCCACTTGATACTCCCCAAAGATTTGCCGATGGGGTTAGCCACATGAAAAAAATAGCAGAACTTCAGGGCCGAAACCCGGATGAAATTGGTGTGTCCTTCGCGATCAATTTATACGACGATACTAGAGAGCATCGAAATGCTGACGGTAAACGTAGAGTATTCACAGGTTTGCCTGAGCAAATAGCTTCAGATATAACTGAATATCAAGGCCTCGGCGCTGAATGTCTTATGATCGGGTTTGCAATCGACCCACATTCTACTAATGTCACGATTGAGCAAATGCATAGATTTGCCGATGAGGTTCGACCTATGGTCGACATTTAAGATGTTGATAAGATAGGTAAATAATGAAAAAGTCGCAAGTAAAAAATTGAAGTACCGACAATTTGGTAATACTGGATTAGAAGTGTCAGCAATAACCTTTGGAGGCTGGCCGATGGGCGGGACACAATATGGTCCCACTGACGACGATTCGACAATTCAAGCAGTGCATGAAGCAATAGATCATGGGATTACATGTTTTGATACCGCCGCCGCATATGGATTAGGACATTCTGAAAAACTAATGGGGCAGGCTATTGAAAACAAACGCCAAGACATCATTGTTGTCACCAAAGGTGGACTAACATTTGATCCAGATAAACGAAGATTATTCAGGGACGGATCTGAACAGGCAATAATAGAAGGCTGTGATGGTAGCTTAAAAAGACTGAATACAGACTACATAGATTTGTATTTAATCCATTGGCCAGACCCTACGACACCGTTTGAAGAGACCATGAAGGCGTTAGATAAATTAAAGACAGCGGGTAAAATACGTCATATAGGTGTATCAAATTTCATGCCATCAATGATGGCTGATTGCTTAAAACATGTGCCCCTAACAACAAACCAGGTTGGCTATAGTCTATTTGAACGGCGCATAGAACGAGACGTTAAAGAATTCTGCGAAAAATCCGATGTGGGGATAATGGCGTATGGTTCACTGGCTCATGGACTGTTATCTGAGAACATGAACTCGCAAACTCAATTTGTCGACTGGGATTGGCGATCAACACAAAATGTATTTGGTATGCCTTTGTTTAAACCTGATTATTTCACGGAAAATATCAACACAGTTGATACTCTGAACACTTTGGCACAAAAACATAATGTAACCGTTCAGAACTTGGCCATTTCATGGCTTTTAAGCAATCAGATAGTAACGACATCGTTAATAGGGTTCAGAACTCCTTCAGAAGTACAGAACACGATAGCAACAATGGATTTTGAATTAGACGCAGAATTAATCGAAAAAGTTGACAAAATTTCTGAACACGCATACAAATTAAACGTTGCCGGTGAAGACATATCGCCAGCAGTGGGCACATGGAATCCTTGGGATCCCAAACCAAGTAAGTTTGGAAGTACAAGTAAATGATTCCGGTTTAGATAATTAATTTAATAAATTCCAGCTTTGGAGGGCAAGATGTTTGATCTATTGATAAAAAACGGATTAATAATAGATGGAACGGCCAATCCTGGCTTTTTTGGCTCTGTAGGCATCAAAGATAACACCGTATCTATCATAAGGTCTGATGCTGGGCAAAAAGCAAAAAAGACCATTGATGCAAGTAACAGGGTAATATCCCCTGGTTTCATAGATGTGCATGCTCACTCTGCGTTAATGATTTTGAATGACCCAGATCATTTACCAAAAGTACATCAAGGTGTAACAACTGAACTTATCGGCATTGACGGGAATTCATATGCCCCTTTTACTAACCTAGAAGACTTGAAACGGATGATTCAAATCAACTCTGGGCTTGAAGGAACCCCAGACCTGCCTGGCTTTTGGTCTTCAGTACCTGAATACTTAGACATGTATGATCGGAAAGTATCTGTAAATATTGCGTACATTGTTGGGAATTCTCCTTTAAGAGTTGGAGCTATGGGTTGGGACCAGAGAGCTCCAACGACTAAAGAGCTGGACAAGCAAAAAGGCATACTCAAAGAAAGTATGGATGCAGGAGCATTCGGTATGTCGACTGGACTAGATTACCCGCCCGGAAGTTATGCTGACACAGATGAATTAATTTCCCTATCGAAAGAAGTAGCCAACATGGGTGGCATATACCACACCCACGTTAGATTTCCTTTAGGCGACGGATACCTTGACCCGAATAAAGAAGCGATAGAAATAGGAAGAAAAAGTGGAGTACCGGTTCATATCACACATTTACTACCATCAGATAATAAAGGAAAATATAAAGGCGCAAAACCCATATTGGATCTCGTCGAAGACGCAAGAGAAAAAGAAGGCTTGGATGTAACGTTCGATTGCTTCCCTTATTCCCATGGCGGCACACGATTGACATATTTCTTGCCACAATGGACCGCCGACGGCGGGCCAGAGCAAATAATGAAGTGCCTGAAAGACCCTGAGATCAGAAAAAAGATGCGGGCAGATATGGATGTCGGGTTTGCTCGTTTAGGGGGAGGTTGGGATGCAGTTATGATCACGTATTTCAAGAAACCTCATAATCAACAGTTTGAAGGAAAAACGTTAACTCAAGCTGCTGAAATAATGAATACTGACCCGATTGAAGCTTTATTCGACCTACTTCTTGATGAAGACTTACAGGTATCATTTCATGCTCAAGGAGTGGACGCTGAAACCCTTCCCTTGTTTGTACAGCACCCATTGCAGATGGTAGGTAGTGACGCCTTACTACTAGGAGATTTTCCTCCTGCTATGGCCTACGGTACATTCCCAGTAATAATTGCCAAGTATGTACGTGAGGAAAAAAGAATGTCTTTACCCGAAGCAATCAGAAAGATGACGTCATATCCTGCTCAACGTCTAGATATTCCGGACCGTGGAATATTACGTGATGGTATGCGAGGCGATGTAGTCATCTTTGACTTCGAAAATATTTCAGCTCCAGCTACTAGGTACAATCCTAAACAATTCTCAACAGGTATCGATTATGTAATCGTGAATGGACAAGTAGTAGTTGATCATGGCAAGCATACAGGCGTACATCCAGGCAGAGCTTTAAAAAGATCACAACCAGGTCCTTAAAGCTTTTATTTAAATGAAAGCTTGGCTTTCTTTTAGTTATCGTATGCCATGACAATCTCAGGATTAAGTTTTTCGGCCACCTTCATGAAATCGGCTAATCTCGGCAAAAGTAAAGGCTGGCCAACCCCAGCTTCTATATATTCATTAATACGTTTTATACAATGATTTTGATCACCGATAACATAATATTGGCCTACCATATCATCAGTAATTAACTTGTATATCTCTACCTTATTTTTATCATGAACCAATTGCCGCAAACTAGATAGATATCTTTCCGAGTTGACTTCATTTATAAATAATTCGCCAACAAATTTTTCGCTTAAGATGGAAGCTATTCTGTATTTACATTCATTATTTAAAGAGTCTGATAAATCGTCTGTTAAACGTACAGGCAACATACAAGCTATTTTCAAAGAATTTGGGTCTCGATCATTTTCATCTAAAGTTGACTTAATAGTTTCTATTGAACGGCGGATATAATCAGTTGGTGAATACGTATTTAGAATAACTCCATCCGCTTCTTTGGCAGCAAGCTTCATTGCTTTTGGTCCTATTGCAGCCATGTACAAAGGTAATGAAGTCTGTACAGGACGCACAGCTAAGTTTATTGACTTTAAATCATCTTTAATCGCGTATGCATTAGAGGTAAGCATGTCGCGAATGGCCAGTAGGCAATGATTCAGTTTTACTAAGGAGTCTTCGTAATCTATACCTAACGTTCCATTAATTAAGTGTTTATCGCTCCGACCTAAGCCTAAAACAAATCTACCCCCACTTAATCTATCTAAAGTTGCTGCGCCCATAGCGATAAGGCTTGGTGATCTTGTGAATGGGTTAATAACTCCCACTCCCAAGTTAATCGTTTCTGTTACAGCTGACAAAAACCCTAAAAGCGACAATGTTTCTTCATGAAAATATCTTTCAGTAACCCATAGAGATTCAAATCCGGATTTTTCTGCAAAAATTGCGTACTGATTTAATTCAGCACCTGATTCTATGCCATGATGTAATACTATGCCGGTCAGTTTTTTTTCCCGCAGTTTAATTCTTCCAACAAATTATTAGCCCACTCCATATATAAATCCTCTAGATCAGCTCCGCAGTGAGGGCAATCAATATCACCAAATCTGATTCTAGTACCGCAATTATTACAGGATCTAGCTTCACTCAAAAAAGTTAGAATCCTAGAAACGTCTGATTGATTATTCATATTGTTAAATTTGACTCTATAAAAACCATTATTACTATGTATTAACCTATGAGTTCCGCTCCAATTAACCTACCAATCCCAAATGTTACTGAAGCAGCAGATGATCCGATTAACAGCATCCTGATACTTCCGATTAAAATTGAGCGTCCTGAAAGTAATGCAACTGAGCCTCCAACCAAGATTAACGCTATCCCACTTAATATAGCACTAACAATAAATGAATGGGATCCAGACCCAATTATATATGGCAATAATGGAACTATTGCTCCCGCGATAAAGCTGACAAATGATGATATGGCTGCTTTAGTTGGAGATCCTAGTTGACCAGCAGATAACCCCAATTTATCTAAAACAACAGTATCTAGCACATAATTAGAATTATGTACCATATGGCCAGATAGCCGATCAGCTTCAATGGCAGATATCCCCTTATCTATGTAGAATTCTGTGAGATATGCCTTGCCTTCATCAGGATTTTTCAACATGCTTTGTCTCACCTTAGAGATTTGGTTTTCATAAATCTCTCTCTGAGAGCGCATGGATATGTATTCTCCAGCCGCCATTGAAAAAGCCCCTGCAAGCAGCCCAGATAATCCAGCAATAGTTACTATTTCTGGACTGGCAGTGCTTCCAGCCACTCCCATCACAAGACTGAAATTTGATACTAAACCATCATTTACAGCTAATACCGCCGCCCTTATAGCGCCTTCGTCTTTATTAAGCATCACTCACTCAGTTACAGAGAGTTCTTCTCTAATGGTTTTTAAACGATTTATGTTTATAAGGTCAGGGCCATTACCTTCTATCCCTGGAACTTCGAGTATGAATGGAACTTCTTTGAACAACTCATGTCTCATAATATTACGAAAACCATGATCCCCAATATAACCTTGACCTATATTTTCATGTCTATCTTTCGCAGAACCTAAATCAGTTTTTGAATCATTCGCATGCACCGCAACTAGACGTTGCACACCAATTTCTCTCTCAAACTCATCCGCGAAAGATTGAAGGGTTCCGGGTTTACTAATGTCATATCCCGATGCTAACGTATGTTGAGTGTCTACACACACGGTTAATCTAGGATTATTTACTTTCGATATTAACTGACCGATTTCAGCCAATTTAGATCCGATTTGACCACCAGCACCAGCACTATTTTCTATAATTAATAACGTCTCATCTGGAGTCTCATGTAGTACTGATTTTAAACAGTTCACTGCTTGATCAAAAACAGCCTGAAATCCAGCTCCTTTATGACTGCCACAATGGAATATTACCCCTTTTGCTTTTAGTTGATGTGCCGCAATCATATGGTCAATTAATGAGTTAATAGATTTATGCAAATGTTGGCCATCCCCACCTATGTTAATCAAGTAACTTCCATGCAGGAATACTGGGATATTATTTATTTCATTCAAAAATTTATCGACCGAACTATCGTCTTGTTTTTTAAATGTCCATGTCCTTGGTGATGAAGCAAATATTTGTATACATTCTGCCTCTATTGAGAGTGCATTATTAATTGCATTATGAACTCCACCGGACGTAGATACATGTGCACCAATCTTCATAATATAGACCTCATCATTGCTTCCAACAGTATTGATTTAATTCTAAATGTTTAGCGATTAAAAGAGCAAAGGATAAAGTAAAAGTAATTCGTAAAAATGTGAGGTGTTCCCAATATCATTCTGACGCGGGCAATTTACGTTTAGTTATTCTAGAAATAATTCTAGTAAAATCTTGTTGTTCCCATGCAACTACAATTTGGGTAGCTATTCCAATAGAGCTATATGTTCCAACTAAAACTCCAATTATTAAAACCAACAGGAAAGATCTCAATGTTTGGCCACCAAAAAGCATTAAAGCTAATAGAGTCAACATTAAAGTCAAGCTTGTGTTTACTGACCTGCCGATTGTCTCTCCTATACTTAAATTAACGTTAGCTTCCAGAGATCTGTTGGGAGCGAAAATGATATTTTCGCGCACTCTATCAAAGACAACGATGGTGTCATTAACGCTATATCCAATAACGGTTAATAAAGCAATTAGAAACATAGTGTTAACTTCAACATCAGCTACAACTCCTAATATTGCAAAAACTCCAATTATGACACCTGCATCATGAAGTAACGCTACTATCGCTGCAGTACCATATCTAAATGGTTTAGGTATATTACGAAATGCCCACCAAACATAGAAGAAAATTCCGATTGACGCCGCAAACAAAGCCCAGAACGATGCAATAACCGTTTCTTGAGCAACCAGTGGAGACACGATGTCAAATGACAAAACATTATATCCACTAGGAGATAACTGATCCTGTAAATCCGACAGTAAATCATCTTTTTGAACGTCAGTCAGTTCTTTAGTTCGGATAAAAAACGTGTTGTCACCAAAATTTTGTACAGTTGTATCTGATAGATTCAAGGATTCTAACGATGCCCTTATGGATTGCTGGTCCACAGGATCAGCAAACTCCACTGTTATAGTGCTTCCACCGGTAAAATCAATTCCAGGTTTAAGTCCAGGAGCAATTATCAAGAAAACAATCCCAGGTATCAATAATATTGCAGAGATCAGAAAAAACCATCCTCTTTTTGCGGCTATATTCAAACTCAATCTCCTTAATATTTAATCGCTGCTCTTAGGCAAAAATTTCTTTCCGACCGGAACAAACCAATTAGTCTTGCGTGATATTGATAAAGTGGCAACTAGTCTCAAAAATGTTTTACTGATTACAATCGCAGAAAACATACTGATCAACACTCCGATTGCTAGTGTCGCAGCAAAACCTTGAACTATTGATGCCCCTAATGTGTCTGCAAACCAAAACAAGATGGCACAAGTAATTAAAGTAGAAACATTACCATCTCTAATGGCTGGCCATGCCCGATTAAAACCTACATTTATTGATGTTAAAAGAGTGCGCCCAGATCGTAATTCATCTTTCATTCTTTCAAAAATTAAAATGTTTGCGTCTACTGCCATTCCGACTGATAGGATTGCTGCTGCAACACCTGACAAGGTCAAAGTAACAGGTATTAATTTAAACACCGTAAGTAAGAAACTGGCATACAAAATTAGTGCAATCGCTGCAATTAAACCAGGAATACGATAATACAAAATCATGAAAATAATTACCAACAATAAACCTACCGACCCGGCTATCACGCTTTTCTTTAAAGAATCTGCGCCCAATATGGCATCTACATCTCTTTCTTGTACCAACTCTATTGGGATAGGTAACCTTCCTGCTTCTAATAGCTGAGCTATGTCCTTAGCTCTGTCTGGAGTAAAATCACGACCTTCAATGTACGCAGAGCCTCCAGTTATTACCGCATTTACTCCAGGGGCAATTAATTCTTCTTCATCCAAGAATATTGCCAATCTGTCTTCTGTATTTAATAACTCCCGCGTAAGTTCTCCAAACCTTTTAGCTCCTTGGGCGTTAAATTCAATATTAACAATCGGCATGCCAGTGGTAGATTGAGTACCTGCATAGGCTCTAGATAAGTCATCTCCAGTGAGGCCTACATCTTCATCAATTGCCCCTATTACTTCAACTAGTTCAAATTCTAATTCAGGACCAAATAATTCTTTAGTCTTATCAATCGAAGAAGCTATTGGCTGTCCAATACCCGTAATCAAGGCCATCGCAAACATATTAGTATCTGGAACTCGAGCAATCAATTGAAGAGGTAATTCCACAGTTCGAACTTCATTTTTACCGCTGATCGACACTTGTAATCGATTCACCGTGTACTGGCTCTTAAGCCCTGAAGCATATGCAAGTGTTGACTCAATCATCCTTTGAATCACTAAATCCAAAGTTTCAGCAGCTTCATCGTCAAGTTGAATCACTAAGAAAGATATCTCTTGAGCATTAGAGTTGTCCGGTGAATTGGATTCCGGTTTATTTGCTTCGTCAACAGTATCTGTTACTAATGTATCATCTGTCGAAGTTGATATAATTTGCTCGAGTTCAGCTGATGATGTTGGAAGGTCAGCTAATGGGTTTTCGATAATTTCTTGTAAATCGCCTGCTTCGTCTGTTAGCGTTTCAGGGAATTCTCCGATGTGGATAGATTTAATGGAAGACGGTTTTAATACCACCGGCACTGTGACATCAATTTGCCTATGTTTAAACTCTAAGCGCGCTGTTTCGCCTATTATAGTCTTGGCTCTTGCAGGGTCTGAAACACCTGGTAATTGCACCAGTAAACGGTCCTCTCCCAATATCTGTATAACGGGGTCCCCTAGTCCAGTTTCATTAATTCTTCGACCTATAATTCTTCGTAAAGAATCCATTTGAGCTTCAGTAGGTTGGATTTGGTTACCTAAAGCATCTTCTAAACTGGTTTGATACACCAAATGGCTCCCGCCTTGTAAATCCAATCCTAGTTTCAGTCCAAGCGGATTGTCACTTCCCCTTTCAAATCCACTTAGTTTTATATTTTGAAACCCAAGTGTGAGGCCAGAAATTACTATTAAAGCTGTTATTACTAAAATTGTTACGAGGTATCTGCGCAACTAATTCTCCAATCGATTAATTAAAATATTAATTTTACTTATTCTCATTTTTTATTAATGTTCTCGCAAAATCTATAGCTTCTTTGCGAGTATTTATCTCTCCTGCAGCATAAGACTCACTAATCGAATCAATAAGTGTGCCAACAACAGGCCCCGACTCTAAACCCAGTGCAGACATTAAATCATATCCACTCACTATTCTATGATATATATCTGGATCATTTTTTTGCTTATTATCTAAAATTGTAAATGCCACTTTGCAATGACGTTCCCAGTCAGACAAGTCAAAATCTGATTCTAATATCTTATCTCCTTTAGCAGCCATGTAATCCGAAAGGTTGAGATAAATAGTATCTATAGAAACATCACCTAAGTCTCGATAATATCGATAAACTGCTTTCTTTGAAGGCATTAAGTCCTTAGGAGCCAACTGGCTCGGTCGTAAATGATGTTTAACTATGGTGCTCACATAATCGGAAGCTTTTCTACTAAACCTCAACCGATTCATTATAGACTGTGTCGTTTCTGCACCCAAGTACCCATGCCCTAAAAATCTTACTCTACCGTTACTTTCTACAGTTTTAGTTTGTGGTTTAGCTATATCATGCAATAATCCAGCGAACTTAAGTAGCGTCAATCTAGACGCTCCATCGGCTAAAGTTTGCTGGAAAAACATTTCCCATTGTTCAAACCTTGGAACTAATTTAACTGCCCGGTTATTTTTACCTTTGTCGCTTAAAATCAATTCCAACATATTAGGCGTTTCCACGGAGTGCTTAAAAACATCATAGACATGTTCACCTGGCTGTTCCACTCCTTTACAATTTTCTAACTCCGGAATAATTACCGACAACAAACCTAGATTGTCTAATTTATACAGAGAGGAAGCTATGTTTTCAGATGAAATAATTTTCAACAACTCATCCCGAACTCGCTCCACAGAAACATTTAATAATAAGCTACTATTTCTCTTAATCCATTCTTCCGTCTCATTTTCTAACATAAATCCCAATTGAGATGAGAGTCTTACGCCTCGTAAGATTCTGATAGGATCGGATTGAAAAGCTCTTTCTGATGTTGCTTTAATAAGAGAATTTTCCAGATCTGAATATCCGTCAGTCGGATCTATAAGTCTTGTTGTTATGTCGCTTTCTGGTTGGTTCAAAGATATAGCTATTGCATCAATCGTAAAATCTCTTTCAATAAGGTCATTATGAAGGTGTTTAGAATTCTTGAGATAAGTGACATCGACAGTCAACTTATTTTCGGGAAAAACTATCCTGTCTATATTTCTTACAGGATCCAAAAGTATGTATTTACCATTAAGATCTGTAGCTAATTTTGACCCTATATCAGTCCCAGAAGATACCACTACCACGTCTAGGTCTTCGGTATCACGATTTAGGCAGGCGTCTCGTACCGCTCCACCTACCAAGTAGGCTTCTATGCCATTTCGAACAAAAAAACGTTTTATGGTTGAAATATTAGGACTTATACTTGAAGTCGGTATGTATCTTTGTTTTGTTGCTTTCATAATAAAAACTTAGTGGAATTTAAAGTGAACCACTTGTATTGATAATTAGCTAGAACTTACCTCATTTAATTAAGATCTGGAAATTTAAGACGGATTTATCTCTGATTCAGAGTGACTGTGAAAAAGATTTAAATCGTCCGCCTGATCCAATTTTCGAGTTGGGCGAATGGTAGAACTATACTCCTCTTCCGTTATTGGTCGAAGTTTCTCATGCTCTGACAGGTGATCCATGTAAAGTATGCCATTTAAATGATCTACTTCATGCTCTAAAACCTGAGCAAGTAACGACTCGGCTTTAATGCGGACAGTTTTAGATTCCAAGTTTAATGCTCGAAATTTTACCCATATTGATCTCTCAACGGTTCCAATAAAGCCTGGTACGCTAAGGCAACCCTCCTCCACCATTCGAGATCCTTCACGATAAATTATCTCAGGATTAATATATATTCGTGGTTCCTCTTCAGGAAGCTGAACTACTATCAGCCTTTTCAGCACTCCGACCTGATTAGCTGCAAGTCCAACTCCTCCAGCGTCAATCATCGTGTCAACCATGTCATATGACAAGCGTTTTATAGAACTATCAATAATTTTAATTTTGCGAGCTTTCTTACGTAAGGTGTTATTTGGAAACGTAATGATTGGAAGAATAGCCATTAAAATTGGGCCTCATTAACTTTAAGGTGTATAACAATTCATTATTTAATGAAGGGGTACACTGCTGATTATAACAGCAGAAAACACGCTATATATATGAATTTATCCTTTTATGATTATCCGTGGATGAATCTAGCAATAATTGCACTACAATATTGACTGCTCGCTGTTAAAATAACTTTTCATCAACACAAATCATCGGAAATACAAATCATCGTGAAATACTATTTAAAATGATCATTGCAACCGTGATTTTTGGTATAACATACCTGGCAATAGCTATGAGTCGCATACCTAGCGCAATTATAGCTATCCTCGGCGCAACTACTATGGTAACCGCTTTAGCTATAGCATCTGATTTCACCCCTCACGAAGCATTACAGTATATTGATTTGGAAGTTATATTACTGCTTGCAGGTATGATGATTTTAGCTGATGTAATGTCGCGAACTGGGGCATTCGAATGGACTGCACGTCATGGTGCTCGTTTAGTTAAAGGTAACGGGTTCTTGTTAATTATCTTGTTGTCATTTTTAACAGCCATAGGATCCGCTCTACTAGATAATGTAACAACAGTCGTGATTATGGTTCCGATTACACTAAGCTTATGTAAAAGCTTGGATCTAAACCCAATTCCTTTTCTTTTAGCGGAAGTATTTGCATCTAACGTTGGTGGCACAGCTACTATAGTTGGAGATCCCCCAAATATTATTATTGCAAGTCAAGCAAATATATCTTTCTCGGAATTTTTTATAAACATAGCGCCTGTATCTGCATTATCTTTATGTGCATTATTTATTCTGCTGTACTTGTGGTTCAAAGATAGTGTAAAGGTTAGTCCTTTAAAACGTGAACAACTTATACATGAGCGACCAGCCAACCTGATTAAAGACTCTAACCTTTTGAAGAAAAGTTTGTTTGTTTTCACATTAACGATTATTGGGTTTTTCTTTGCCGATCAAATAGGCATAAGCCCTGCCTTTGTAGCAATCGGTGGAGCAGCTCTGGTCTTATTGTTTAGTGGATTGAACCCAGGAGAAGTTCTTAAAGAAGTTGAATGGACAACACTATGTTTTTTTGCTGGCCTTTTCATGCTAGTCGGAGGGCTCGAACATGTGGGAATAATTGACCATATTAGCGAGTGGATTGTGAGTTTATCTTCAAACTCTGACGGTACGATTACCAAAAGTTCAGAACGCAATCTAAGTATCATTATGGTTTGGCTTAGTGGAGGACTGTCGGCTTTTATTGACAACATTCCATTTGCAACTACCATGGCACCTGTAGTGAGTGACTTACTGGTTAATAAAGGATCTGTAAATGCCGGTAGTGAAGTAAATCCTTTATGGTGGGCACTGATCTTGGGCGCTGATCTTGGAGGTAACTTTACAATAGTTGGAGCGTCAGCAAATGTTGTTGTTTTCACAATGGCAAGGGCAAGTGGATACCCGATCAGTTTCTTTCAATTTTTTAAGTATGGTGCCTGCATCTCTGTAGTTTCGCTTGCTATATCTTGTGCTTATCTATTGCTAAGATATTATTAATTGTGACGATACTACAAATATTTAACCGCTGGATAACTGAAGTATTTGAAAAGAAAGATAACGTTTGAACCTATGAATATTATGGAGCTATTTCTTTCTATTTGAAGTGGTTGTTAAATATTCAATAAATTCTTAATCCATGACCTAGTCTTATTTGTTGTAAATTACTGGCATTTGCCCTTGCAATTTTGACCGTGTAGATTTAAACAATATGAGTTCCGTTAATTCTATTAGAATTTCCAGTATTGAATAGCGAATGAATAGGAGAGGGATGAATAGTGTATGGGCTTATATTTTCTTCATTAGTAGGTCATCAGGACGTACGGTTACCCATTCAATATTTAAATGGTTTTGTTAGTAAAACAGAATCATAGCAACATTAAGTTTATCTTCGCAAAATATATATGCAACGCAGATATACCATGCTCTATCTGCGTCCAAACTGAGTTTCAAGATAGTTCTTATTCAAATGAATCACAGTTGGCCTTCCATGAGGGCATGTTTGTGGTTGATTGCAAATTTCCAGTAATTTAATTAATTCTTCCATTTCAGCGATAGATAACTTCTTTCCTGCGCGAATCGCTGAATGACAAGCAATAGTTTTAGCTGCTGATTCGCGACGGTCATCGACATTGTCAGTTAATAGGTTTGTTACAACATCTATGAATCCATCTCTTGGGTCACTAGAATTAAATATAGATGGAACTCCTCTTAAAAGGTATGAGTTATCTCCAAAATGCTCAAAAATAAAACCTACATTAATGAGCATTTGACTAATGGATTCAATCGAATCAATCAAGCTAGAATCCAGCTCCACAACTACACTGTGTAATAAAGCTTGGGAGCCTAATTTCTTACTATCATTTAGAACATCTTCGTACAGAATTCTTTCATGGGCTGCATGTTGATCAATCACATATATTCCATCCGGGCCCTCGTTTACTATGTAAGTATTTTGAATTTGACCTAAAACTCTTAATAGCGGCAAAACTTTCATGTGCGATAAATCTTCACTAGTTTGAGCTAATGAAGATTTAACAATTGAATCAGAAATATTGTTCGGTATAGATTTCAGATTGGAAGTCCAAAATGCTCCAGACCCTGTTACCGCTCCAACAAACTTTTTATCATTACTATCATAAAGTTCTGCGCCTGGAATACCGGACCTTTCAACTAATGTTTGCCTAACGCCTTGCTGAACAGCACTGAATACTTTCCCGGAATCCAGAAACCTAACTTCTGTTTTAGCGGGATGTACATTCACGTCAACATCCGATGGATTTATTTTTATGTTAATAACACATACAGGGAATCTGCGTTCCTGTAGGAACCCATGATATCCCTGTATAACCGCTTGATTTAAAAGTGGACTATAGATCCACCTTCCATTAACAAAAAAGTTGATTTCAGATCGATTTGACCTGCTAATCTTAGGAGAAGTAATTAAACCTGCCACGCCAATACTAAGATCTGTTGGGTATTTTATCCCGAGCATATTTTCAGCCAATTCAATACCATATATTCCTGAAATTGCGTCAGCCAATTGACCATTTCCAGGTGTCGCAAATTTATTTTTTTCTCCAAGAGTTAACTTCCATGCCACATCAGGATAAGCCATCGCATATTTTGAGCAGATATTAACGATCTTAGAAGCTTCAGATCCAGCAGAGTTTAAAAATTTCCTCCGAGCTGGAAAATTGGCGAACAGGTTAGATACTGTAATCGACGTTCCTAAGCGAAACCCTTGTTCCTCCACATTTAATATTTGTCCTCCTACAACTTGTATTTTTGTAGCGACGTCTTGAGAATAAGGTCTTGAAATCATCGTAGTATCAGATACCGCTGATATGCTAGCTAATGCTTCTCCCCTAAAACCCAATGTTGTAATTTGTTCTAGCTCATCTATTGTCTGTAATTTACTTGTTGCGAATCGATGGAATGATAATCCAATCTGTGATGCCGGAATGCCATTGCCGTTGTCTATGACTTGTATTGAACGAATGCCACCATCCTGTATGATCACATCTATCTTCTTTGCATTTGCGTCAAGAGAATTTTCAATTAATTCCTTGACTATAGATACAGGACGCTCTATGACCTCGCCGGCGGCTATAAGTGAAGACACACCTTTATCAAGAATCTTTATAATCATGTTAAGTCGATTATACTCAAATCTGTATGTATCAGTAAAAATATTAATTTTGTAAAATATCTAAATGAATAAAATACCAACGTATCGACCTACACTTAGTGACATTCGTTCAGCTCATAAAAGAATTGAAAGGTACGTGACTCGAACTCCATTACATCGTTATCGTACGTTAGAAAATTTTATCGATGCTGAATTATACATAAAGCACGAAAATCACCAGCCTCTAGGCGCATTCAAAATGCGCGGAGGAATCAATCACCTAATCAAAATGTCATTGGATCAAAAAAAGAAAGGTGTAGTAACCGCATCCTCTGGAAATCATGGGCAATCTATTGCATATGCTGCAAAACTTCACGATATAAAAGCCGTAATAATTGTCCCAGAGAATGCTAACCCTGGAAAAGTTGCGTCAATGGAAGCGCTAGGTGCAGACGTTCGCTTTTATGGAAAAGATTTTGATGAATCAAGATCTGAAGTAGAACGGTTATCTAAAGAAGAAGGGTATACATATATTCATTCAGCAAATACACCCGACTTAATTGAAGGTGTTGGAACTTACACTTTAGAAATATTAGAAGATTTACCAAATGTAGATACAATAATTGTGCCAGTTGGAGCTGGTAGCGGTATATGTGGAACAGCTATTGTTGCTAAATCCATTAACCCGAAAATAGAGATTATAGGAGTTCAGTCTGACGCCGCTCCAGCGGCATACTTATCATGGAAATCTGGTGATCTGCAATCCGTTCCTAATAATACCATCGCTGAAGGTTTAGGAACCGGTCTTGGGTTCGCATATACTGTAGGAATTATGAGAGATCTAATCGATGATTTTATTTTGGTTACTGATAACGAGCTAGAATCGGCCATTTCGTTACTATTAGAGCATACTCACAATCTAGCAGAACATGCTGGTGCGGCCTCTTTAGCCGGTGCATTAAAGATAAAAGATCGATTATTAAATAAACGAGTTGTCCTTATCATGAGTGGTGGAAATTTGTCTATGAAACACCTCATAAAAATAATTAATAACACTTAGATTAATTAAATTTAATTTCGCTTATTTTTTTTATCCCCTCAATTCTCATTCGAGTCAACAATTCTTTTTTGATATGCCTTATTGCAAACGGGCCACGATACACAAGAGCGGTGTAGAGTTGAGCGGTATTAGCACCTGCCAATAAAGCATTAAAAACATCATCACCAGTAAAAATACCCCCGCAAGCATTAATTATAATTCCGGACCCAAAATATGAACGGAAGCTTGACACCATCCTAAGAGTAGACTGAATCAATAGAGCCCCGCTTAGCCCTCCTTCTCCCACTGCTAGCCTGGAATCTTTAACGGGGCGGCTGTTTGACACAGTAATCCCGTCGGCTCCTGAGCTTATACAACTATCGGCTAGTTTGAGTGCAACATCAATTTCATTAGTTTCGTTACTATGCGGAGGTAACTTTATGATTAAAGGTTTATCGGTTGTGTCACGTATAGTTTTTATCATTTCGGATAATTTAACAGGGTCATGAAATGTTTTAAGACCAGATGTATTTGGCGAACTAATGTTGATTTCTATGCCGGAAATAAATGGGGATAACCCTGCGCAAGAGATTTGAATACTATTTATGTCAGTTCCAGATATACTCCCAAAAATAGGCGACAATCTACTTGAAGACATTGATTTAATTGATTCAATGGCGAATTCCAACCCTTTACTCGGAAATCCCATGGAGTTTAATAACGAGTTTCTAGTTACATCTCGAATTAACCTAGGTTTTGGGTGCCCTTGTTGCGGGTTGAGTATTACCGTACCAGCAGTTATATACCCAAAATCTAATTCCGATAATGAATCCAGCATCCGAAAGTCTTTATCAAATCCTGCCGCCAATCCAATTGGGCTTGATAACGAAATTTCACAAATTTTTGTGTTCAATTCCGGAGTATCCATATTGTTATATTTGCCAAGCAAAACCCATGGCGCCTTATATCTCAGAGCCGTTTCTGCTAGGTTCTGCGCAGTCTCTGGAGGCAAAAGTAATAGTAGCTTTAATATTAAGTCGCGATATAACATTAAATAAATTATAAAATAGTTATTGGCATAAGAACTAATTATGGAGTGTCAAATTACCAAATGAATTTAGATTTTGAGCGCGGAGACCCCCAAAACCCAAAAGGTCATGCATTTATATACTTCCATTCCTTAGAGTCAGAGTCCGTATGTTTTGCAACTTATTTAATGGTACAGCCTATAGAGGTGGATGTTTCAAAATACGTCCCGCCGTTTTTAATGAATCAGATGGCCGATATAGAAAAGGATTTGGCCGCTTTTGCATTCCCTCCTTCCCCAGAACAAATTGATCACTTAGATAATTTAAAACATTTAGCAAATGTGAGAGAAGATGATTTGATTTATGGTGGAAAAATTCAAAGCAACGATCCTGCTACAGCAATCGGGAAAGTCAATGAAATTCTTGAATGGTATTCAAATCTTTATCAAAATATTAATCAACAAATTTCCGACACCTCTATTGACCCAAACATAGGTGCCGATGTAAACGAAGTTGTTTATAGCCTTATGAACGATCGAGACAAGCTCGAGGAACTGACAAAACTAATAGGCAAGCTACGATATGCAGCTGATGATACTGAAGGTCGACTTTCTCAAGAGACAGAAGCACAAATAAAACTGCTATCGAAACACCTATCAAAAAACCATGAAGTACCAAAAATAATCGAAGCTGTAAAAACATCTGATAACGCAAGTCATAAATTAGCAGACCTGTATTTGCAACGATCGTTCCATTTAATAAATGAGTCTTTTGCTGATTTAAGTAAAATAGAAAAGGAAATCAAGAAACTTGAAGAAATCGATCGATTCAACTAACTAAAGAGTCGACAATAATTCTGTCAGGCATTGAAACTTGAGCTCCTTGTTTGGTCACAGCTAGTGACCCTGCGATACAACCTTTCATAACAGATTGATATAAAGACAAGTTTTCCGCAACAGAAACCGCGAAAGATGCTCCAAAAGCATCGCCTGCAGCAACTGAATCTACAACCTTAGACGGAATTGCCGAAATAAACCCTGATTCTGTGGCAGTTGCAAAGTAAGCTCCAAGTTCACCCATTTTAATTACTACAGTTGAAACACCGGTTCCCAACAAAACAATTGATGCTTTTCTAGCTGACGTCTCACTATTTATTTTGATCCCAGTTAAAAACTCAGCTTCATTTTGATTAGGCATAATTACGTCAACATACTCTATTATTTCTTTTAAATTGTTGTCAGCAGGTGCTGGGTCAAATATAACTTTAACTCCTAATTGTTTAGCTTTAGATGCAACATTTTTCGTGACACTTAATGGCAATTCATTTTGTATCATTAAAACATCTGAATTAATCAACTTCTCTTCTGCAGCATCGACCTCAGTTACACCCATTAATAGATTTGCCCCTCTCACTTGAACTATATAGTTTTGCCCATGTTTATCCAACAATATTATCGCTACGCCTGACTGCGCGTGAGAATCCTTGTAGACAGAGTCAATGTCTATCCCTTCAGATCTTAGATTTTCAATTAATTCCACTCCATATTGATCATCTCCAACACGGCCAATTATTGAGACCTTAGCTCCCATTCTAGCTGCGCCAACCGCTTGATTCGCACCTTTACCTCCAGGGGTTGTGTAAATACTATTGCCAGTTACAGTTTGGCCAGGCTGAGGAATCACATCTGACGAGGTAATTAAATTCATATTAATACCTCCTACGACAACGATTCTCGGAGCATAAGCTGCTGTTTTATCTAAAGATTTCATCTCAACCTATCAACCCTTTGTCTAAAAACTGTTTCAATAAAGTGGCTGGTCCGTCTGTATCCACTGTTCCACACACAACATCTGCAGAGTTAATAACTTCTGGTACTGATCCTTCAACTGCAACCCCAAGACCTGCCCATTTCAACATATGTACGTCATTGTATCCATTTCCGAAAGCAAGCACCGACTCTCTTGGAATTCCTAAGCGACTACATATAACTTCCAAGGCTTTATGTTTCCCAGAAAAAGGATGCAAGATTTCACAAAAATTCGGTAACGAGCGTGTGACATGTAGCATATCTTGAAAAACATCAATTAACTGCTTTTCTATATCAGCAATAGCATTGTTATCGGCTACTAAAACTAAGCGGGTTGGTTTTTTATTTGCAACAGAGTTTAACTCATTCACTTTCACTATCTCAGTCCCGGTTCTGTCTACATATGACTCAGTCCACTTAGTAATTGTTTTAACATATATTTTGTTTTTGATAAAAACCAAAATCTCTCCTGGCCAATTTTCAAGGTATGCAAGCGCGTCTAAAGTCATTTTTTCTGTTAGAGGCATATGCCAAATTACCTGTGAAGTTATTGGGTCTCCAATATGTGCCCCTTGAAACGAAATGATTGGAGCTTCTAGCTTTAATGATCGAGTAGCGATAATAGCAGAATTAAATGATCGACCAGTAGCTAAGGTAACTAGCGCACCAGAATCCCGTACTGTATCGAGTGATTCCTGTGTAATCTTCGTGATTTCTCTGTTAAAATTTTTTATTGTGCCGTCTATGTCTAATGCGATTAGTTTGTATGTCATATAAAATTTATTGCCTGAAAAGTTGCTATGTACTTTTTTTCTTACATATAATATTACCTAAATACATCAAAGATAGTTTTAAAAGATAGTTTTAATAAAAATATGAACATAGGGCCTAGACAGATACTTTGGTTAATCACAATACCGGTCGTAATAGTCATATTGTTTCTATCGACTAGAGGATTTTAATTCATAAATGAAAAGTACAGAAATCAAAAAGAATAGAGATTTCAAATATATTGGACAACGCCCTCTTAGACCTGACGGAGTTGAAAAAGTAACGGGCAAGGCTCTCTATGGGGCAGATTTAAATCTGCCTGACACCATTTACGGGAAAATATTAAGAAGCCCACATGCTCATGCCAAAATAGTATCAATTGATACCAATGAAGCTAAAAATCTCCCAGGAGTAAAAGCAGTCCTAACAGCAGAAGATTTAATAAAAAAACATGATCGACTTTATAAAGATCTCGAAGGAACTGTATCAAGCTCAAAATACCTTAGTAATAACGTGTTAGCTGAAGATAAAGTTTTATATGTAGGACACGCTGTGGCAGCCGTGGCAGCTATTAGTCCTTATATCGCATTAGAAGCATTGTCCTTAATAAAAGTCGAGTACGATGTCCTACGTTCTGTAAGCGATGTTAAATCATCTATGGATGATCATGCGCCGATTTTACTTGAAACTCCCATTACCGCTTCGCTTAGGGATTCCAGGTTTGAATCTACAAACATAGTAGGTCACTGTGAGTTTTCAAGCGGTGATGTTCAGGTTGGTTTTAGTGAAGCTGATGTTGTGGTTGAAACTGAATACATAACTAAAACAGTACACCAGGGTTATATTGAACCTCAATCTGCCACTGCTCTATGGTCAAAAGATGATCGTCAGCTAAAGATTTGGTGCAGTAATCAAGGTCACTTCAGCGTAAGGCATGAAGTCTCGGCAATATTAGAAATCCCAGTATCACAAATTAAAGTTATACCTATGGAAATAGGCGGCGGTTTCGGTGGCAAAATTACCGCACACATAGAACCTGTAGCTGCAATGCTTTCAAGAAAAAGTGGCAGACCTGTGAAAATTTCATTGGATCGATCTGAAGTTTTTCAATGTACTAGTCCAACTTCAGGAGGCATTGTAAAAGCAAAGATTGGAGCTACCAAAGACGGAAAATTTACCGCAGCAAGATGTGATATTTATCTAGAAGCCGGCGCGTTTCCCGGCTCATTTATTGAAAATGGATGTAATACGGCATTCGCCCCTTATAATATATCCAACCTACAAGTTACTGGTTATGACATAGTCACCAACAAACCAAAAACTGGAGCTTACCGTGCTCCAGGAACCCCAAATTCTGCTCTAGCTGTTGAAACAGCAGTTGATGAAATTTCAAGAAGATTAAGGATTGATCCTGTAGGCTTGAGATTAAAAAATGCAGCTGACAAAGGCACAAGGAAGGCTGATGGAACAATATACCCAGACATAGGCATGATTCAGACAGCTCAATCGGTAATTAAACACCCACATTATTCAGCTCCATTGCCAAAAACGACTAGTAAATTTCTCAAGGTTGGAAGAGGAATAGCTTTTGGATACAGTGGAAATATCAACGGTGCCGCAACAGTCATGGCAAACGTAGTTGAAGATGGAACGGTTACCTTAATAATGGGCTCAGTAGACGTAGGCGGAACAAGGATTTCGATAGCACAACAGTTTGCTGAGGTTTTAGGTATTAGCCCAGAACTGATTAATCCAACTGTGGCGGATACTGACTCTATTGGGTATACCTCTGCTAGCGTTGGTAGTAGTGCATCACATAAAAGTGGGTGGGCTGCTTACCAATGTGCGTTAGATATAAAAGATCAATTAGAAGTAAGGGTGTCGAAAATATGGGATGTCGATAAAACGACTGTTGTTTTTGAAAACGGCCATGCTAAATCAACTACTGACCCCAAATTAATCATGTCCTTTAAAGACCTATCATCCATGTTAGATGATACTGGTGGACCTATAACAGGTCGAGGGAATATAACCTCAACTGGATGCGCTGGTTCATTTAGCGCAAACATTGTGGATTTAGAAGTTGATATGGAAACTGGTAAAGTTAATATACTAAAATATACTGCTTTCCAAGATGTTGGTAAGGCAATTCACCCTGGTTACGTCGAAGGGCAAATACAGGGAGGGACCGTACAAGGAATAGGGTGGGCGCTTCATGAAGAATACGTATTTGATGAGCACGGTAAAATGACTAACTCTTCGCTATTAGACTATCGTATGCCAACCTCTTGGGACGTACCAATGATAGACGCTCAAATTGTAGAAAGCCACAACCCAGGACACCCTTACGGTGCCCGTGGAGTTGGAGAAGCATCAATTGTACCTCCATTGCCAGCAATATCTAATGCAATAAATGACGCTATCGGCTGCAGAATTCCTCAACTACCTATGTCACCTACAAATATTTACACATTTATCACTAATCATGACCACTTAGGGGCTATTGATGTACTTAATATCAATAGATAATAAATGGTCTCAAAAAAACACGAGAAAGAAGATCAATTATGACGGCAAAAAAATTCCAGTTTAAAGAAGATGCAAGAAAGCAGCTTGTAAAAGGTATCGATATAGTTGCAAAAACCGTAGGTATAACTCTAGGACCAGCTGGCAGGAATGTTGTCTTAGATAAAGGTTTTGGTCCACCACGAGTTTATAGTGATGGAGTTTCTATTGCACGTGAAATTGATCTTCCTGATCCGTTTCAGAATATGGGAGCTCAACTCATACAAGATGTAGCTAAACAAACAAACGACATAGCTGGTGATGGAACCACGACTTCAACAGTTATAGCGCAATCACTTGTACATGAAGGTTTTAAGAACGTAGCTGCTGGAGCCAACCCAATGGCACTAAAGGCTGGAATCCAAAAAGCTGTGAATGAAATCAGTAATCAACTAGGCGTTTTAGCAAACCCAGTTCAAGGTCGTGATCAAATGGCTCAAATAGCAAGTTTATCTGCACATGATGAACGAATGGGCAACATGATTGCTGATGTGATGGACAAGATAGGACAGGATGGTATTGTAACGATAGAAGAAGGTAAGGGAATAACTGATGAAGTCGAATATGTAGAAGGAATGAGAGTTGATAGAGGATATATTTCACCTTACTTGGTAACTAATCAAGAAGGGCAGAAAGCCGAGATAGATAATCCTTACATTCTGCTAACTTCAGAAAAAATATCGTCTGCCAACGAACTCGTGCCTGTTCTAGAAGCCTTGTCAGCTAAAAGTAAAGATATTGTGATAATAGCTGAGGATATTGAGAAAGAGGCATTAGCAACATTAGTTGTTAATAAACTTAGAGGCACAATTAACTGCTTAGCAATAAAAGCACCTGGATTTGGAGATCGCCGAAAAGCTATATTAGAAGATTTGGCGATACTATTTGGTGCAAATCTAATTTCAAAGGAAATTGGTAGGAGTTTAGAATCCGCAACAATTGAAGATTTAGGCAGGGCAAGAAAAGCAATTGCAACAAAGGAAGATACAACATTTATAGAAGGAGCTGGAGATTCAAAGGCTATTAAGGACCGAATTAAACAAATACAACTCCAAGCTGAAGACACAACATCAGATTATGATAAAGAAAAACTGAATGAGAGGGCAGCTAAATTATCTGGCGGGGTTGCCATAATTAATGTAGGTGCCGTTACTGAAATTGAATTAAAAGAAAGAAAACAAAGAATGGAAGATGCACTAGCCTCAACAAAAGCAGCTTCTGAAGAAGGCATTATCGCTGGCGGCGGAGCTACTTTAATACGAGTCGCAGCAGGAATATTAAAAGCAAGCACAGCTACGGGTGACGAACTTACCGGTTATAAAATAGTAGCAAAAGCGGTAGAAGAACCTTTAAAGCTGATAGTTGAAAATGCTGGGCTGGCTGGAGATGTTGTTTTAGCGAATGTCAAGAAAGGGAATAAAAACCATGGGTTTGATGCAGAAAATCATGTTTATGGTGATTTATATGAAATTGGCATTATAGACCCAGTAAAAGTCACTAAAACTGCTTTGGTAAATGCTTCTAGCATAGCTTCTATGATTTTAACTACTGAATCTCTGATTTCAGAAATCCCTCAGCCTATGCCTGGTGGTATGCCTGGTGGTATGCCTGGTGGTATGCCTGGTGGTATGCCTGGTGGTATGCCTGGTGGTATGCCTGGTGGTATGCCTGGTGGTATGCCTGGTGGTATGCGTGGTGGTATGCCTGGTGGTATGCCTGGTGGTATGCCTGGTGGTATGCCTGGTGGTATGCCTGGTGGTATGCCTGGTGGTATGCCTGGTGGTATGCCTGGTGGTATGCCTGGTGGTATGGGATTCTAGGTTTTCATTCAAATAAAGATTGAACATAAAATAAACCCATGACAACCTCAGGTCACGTCGACAACGGAAACGCAAGTAGCATTCTCACAATAGAGGCTGATCATGCTTCAAAACTTTTTGGGAACAGAAAAGCTGTAAATGACGTTTCTTTTCAAATAAAAAGAGGAGAAGTTGTCGGATTTTTAGGACCAAATGGGGCAGGTAAAACAACTACTATGAGGATGTTAACATCCTATTACACTCCTGATATTGGAAATGTAAAAATATCAGGCATAGACACCCAGGAATCCGACCTAGAAACCCGAGGTAAAATAGGTTATTTACCTGAGAACAATCCACTTTACGGCGATTTGTTAGTACATGAATACTTGAGTTTTGTAGCTGAACTCAGAGGTCTGAGTGGAAAAGATAAGATAAGAAATATTGACTCGGCTGTTGAAGAAGTTAGACTTACCGAAGTTTATTATTTACCTATAAGTTTCCTCTCTAAAGGGTATAAACAGCGAACTGGCCTTGCCGCAGCAATATTACATAGACCTGAAATTTTAATTATGGACGAACCCACCGAAGGGTTAGATCCCAACCAACGTGTATCAATGCGAGATCTTATTAAGTCTTTGGGGAAAGATAGGACTGTATTAATGAGCACACATGTATTAGGTGAAATTGAAGGAACTTGCGATCGACTACTAGTAATAAATCGAGGCAAGCTTATTGCAGACGACCCAGTCAGTACTATATCAAGACGAGTTAGGAGCTCTAAATCTGTAATCGTCGAAGTTCAAGGCACATCAGTTGAAAAGTCACTAAAGAAACTTAAAGATATTACTGATTTAGAACGCGAAGATGGAATAGGAGATCGCAAGAAATTCTTATTGACGTTTGATGGTGAAAATGACCCTAGGCCAGATATATTTAGAATGGCAAAAGATCAGAATTGGGTTTTATGGGAGTTACGGGAATCAGAATTAAAGCTTCAAGATGTATTTCAAGCGCTTACCGCTCAAAACCCAAATTTAGAAACAGATGGTGATAATCAGACATCACCAGAGATAGATAGGCTCAATTAATGAGCACTTTTCTAGCCCTACTTCGAAAGGATCTTAAAGGCTACTTTGACCAACCTACTGGATATGTTCTGCTTGTTATATTTGTAGGAACTATTTCCTGGTTGTTCTTTCGCACTGCGCTTGCTGCAGGGAGTCAAGAGGCATCACTCAGAGCCCTATTTGACGCCTTACCGTTCATTCTAGCAATATTCATACCAGCAGCCACGATGCGGCTGTTTGCGGAAGAGCTCAGGGACGGCACTTTAGAACTACTATTAACTCAACCTTTGCGCAGCTGGACAGTACTTGGTTCTAAATTTACATCAGGACTAACGTTCGTAACAACTGGAATAATTCTTACAATTGGCATACCAATCCTTCTAGAAACATCCGGTAACATGGATGGCGGTGCGATAGCAGCTCAATATATTGGAGCAATATTTTTCGCAGGATCTTTAGTAGCAATTGGAATATTTAGTTCAAGTTTAACTAAAAACCAAATTGTTTCATTTATAGTAGCTTTATTTATCAATATCGTCTTAATTGTCATTGGACTATCATTTGTAACGCTAACTGTGCCTTCATCTGTTGCGGTATTGATGGAAGACCTTAGCCCTTTAACACACTTTGGCAACATGGCAAAAGGAGTACTAGCGCTTAGAGATGTCATATATTTCGTTGCATTAACTGCGCTATTTCTGTCCGGCACATATTTAAGTTTAAGAAGCAGAACATTAAGTCACTCAACGCAACTTTACAAAAATCTTCGTCTTGGTGTCGCAGGGTTGGTAATCGCGAGTATTCTTGCAGGTTGGTTTGGGAACTCAATAGCTGGGCGATGGGACATGACTGAAGATCGAGTCTATACATTGAGTTCAGCAACTGAAGAACTTGTCAAAAATCTAGATGATTTACTTACAATTAATTTATATATATCGAGCGACCCTCCAGTACAAATAGCAGGGTCGACTAGAGAGATTCAAGGATTCCTGGAAGGTTTAGGCGCAAAATCAGATATGGTAAACGTAATAACCCATACCGCTGATAAGGACGAGGCAACAGCTGAATCAGCTATGTTAGCAGGAATACCTAAACAGCAATTCAACATAGAATCACAAAATGGATACCAAGTTAAAGATGGTTACTTAGGAATAACGATAAGTTACACCAATAGTCGTGAAATTATTCCATTTATTGACACTGTAGATGGCTTAGAATATCAAGTGGCTACTTTAGCTAACAAAATGGTTAAAATCGATAAGAAGACAATTGGATTCTTATCGGGTCACGGAGAAAAAGATAGGTCCACAGAGTTACAATGGTTTTCACTTCAATTAGAGGAACAATATGAACTAACTGAAGTGTCTCCGAATACTGAGGGCCAGCTTGACTTGTCTAACCTGGATATCATAGTTATAGCAGGGCCAACGGAACCCATGACCGACTTGGAAAAGCTTGATCTTCACGAATTTTTAGCTGAGGGCGGAAAAGCGTTAGTCCTAATTGACAGTACAGTGGCTGACACTTCAAGGTTTGTTGCAAAGTCTAATCCAAACAATTTTAACGATTTTGTTCTTGATTACGGTGTCTTTGTACATGACAATATTGTTTCAGATATTGAATCTCATCGCAATTTATCTTTTACTACACAGGGAGGGAATGTTCTATTACCTTACCCCTACTGGATTAATGCCCAAACGGCGCCCTCAAAAATAGGCTCAGCAGGTCAAGAAGCGACTTTAACTTGGGCAGGTTCGATCGAATTACAGGATAATCCAAAAATCGCCAATGTAGAACAATACATACAACTCCTCCAAACAACTGAATTTGGGCTCTTAAACTGGGATTATCAAGATATAAGTCCAAAACAGGCTTTATCCGAATACGATTTCAGCAATGATGATACTTCTAAACAATTACTAGCTGTAGGGCTTGAAGGTAAAGCCTATAACTCGCCTTCTCAAACTGACCAACAATTCCGTTTAGTTGTAGTCGGAGATTCAGACTGGTTAACGGATAATGTCGCTGCACGTTACCAGAGTAATTTAATATTAGCTTTAAATTGGGTTGACTGGCTTGCACAAGAAGAAGCATTGGCTAGTATTCGATCCAAAGTTATCACCTCTCGCACTCTATTGTTCAGCTCAGATACCATGAGGAATTTCGTTCAATACGCAAATATAATTGGCGTTCCAATGTTGCTAATATTATTTGGCGGAATTCGATTTATACGGCGCCGACAATTTACTCAGCGCATATGGGTTAACAGGGAGGATTCGCAATGAAGGGACGAGAGGTTGGGTATGTCTTATTAGCCCTAATCATACTAGGTGTAGCCGGAGTTATAGTTAAGCTAGCGATCACAGGTAACAATGATCAAACTTTAACTGGGTTATTACCTTTACATAGCGATGTTGTAGACAGTATTACTATACGCACAACTGAATTCGGGCCTGATTCTGTGGAAGGAACAGCAAAGTTGAGCCGGCTCGGCGATGACTGGTCAATAAAAACAGAATCGGGTTCACAAATAGCGTTTCAGCCATACCTAGATCGAATGTGGGTTATGGTTTCTCGATTTGAAGGAGCTCAATTAATATCGACAAACCCAAAAAACCATAAAAAAATGCTTATCGATGATCAAAGTGGTCTAGAAGTTATATTTATGTTGGGCGCATCGGTACAGGAAAAATTCACAATAGGAAGTGGGTGGTCCTCTGATATTCGCCATTGTTTTATAAGAAGGGCTGGAAACGATAATGTATATACCGTTCCATGCCAACATGAAAATATTTTCAACCCGGATCCTAACTCATGGCGTAACCCAGTAATAATTGGTATCGGCACAGAAGAAATCAACCTCGTGACAATCAGACATCCTAAGCAAATTAACGAATTTTTTAGTATAGATTTAAACGGTCAAACAAATGGTGTTTGGACGCCGTTCCTTGTGCTACCAGAAGGTAATCAATACGCTAACCCATATACTTCAGAAACTCTACTTAGGGCAGTAAATGGATTACTTGGGTCCGACTTCGCATCAAAAGAACAGATCGACACTATTAACTTTGACATTCCAGATGCTTCAATTCTTGTTAAAACAAGAGAGGGTTCTCAAATAGCGACACAGCGAGTGTTATTTGTGAAGAGTAGCGATGATACATACTATGTTAAAAACACCAATAAATCAGATGTATTTATACTGGAATCAGAAGTGGTAGAGAGTTTTATATTAACCCTGGACGCTTATCTTCTCCCGGAAGAAAATCTTCCGTAATATAGTCAAATAACTAGCTGAAGTTTCCTTAAACTAATAATATTTTCCATCGAATTTAACCAGTTACTTCCTGCAGTTTTCGAAACTTCACCTAGATAAATATTACCTTCTTTATCAATAGCTATTCCATGTGGAGCAATCATTTGTCCAGGCTTTGTTCCAAATCCATTTTCACCAACTTTAGCTAATCTGTTGCCTGCCCGATCAATAATGCTAACTCTAGGACCTATGTTTGGCACCAATTGACTAACTACTCCTTGAAAGCCAAGTTCCCCTACATACATCAATCCATTGGAGTCAATTCTTAGAGCACATGGTCGGTGCACATTAGTATATTCATGCTGAAAGCTGCCATTTTGATCGAAAACTTGAATCCTATGATTCTCTCTATCAGCTACGTAAAGGTATCCATCGTTGTCGATCGCTATATTGTGCGGTAATGAAAATTCTCCTGGGTCAACTCCAGGGCCGCCCCAGCTTAATATATGGACACCTTCATGAGAAAATCTATGTACAGCCGAATTCATGTATCCATCAGTCACAAAAATGTCTCCAGTATTTTGATCTACAGCAACATCAGTGGGTTTATTAAAAGGTTTACCTCCATGTACTGCTGATGGTTTGTCCGGCGTCCCTAGAGTCATTTTTACCTGACCTTCTGAGCTCATCCATCTAACGGTATGGTCAAAATGGTCGGTACAATAAAATGTATTATCTGGTCCTGGAGTTATAGCGTGTGGCCCTTTAAATATTCCTTGTTCCCAGGTATGCAAATAATTACCGTTTTTATCAAAAACAAGCATATGGTAATCGCCTCTAGCGAAAACATAAATCAAGTCGTCAGAGCCTACAGCCACGCCTGCAATTTCATTCCATCCAATATCGTCGGGAGTTTTAGCCCACCCGATAAGGTTCCTATAAGTATACTTATTTTGTCCTAGTTTAATCTCTTTGCCCATTTATGAAACCTCACAGTGCGTAGTTTATCGATACAAACATTAATTATCCGTTATCACTTATAATACTAATTCAGATTTTGAGCATATACAAAGCTTCTTAATTAATATCTATAAATTTTACATCTGTTATGAGGTTTTTACATAATGAATCAAATAAATTCCGGGACAATTATTAACCTGCAAATAAGTTCTAAAAAAGGACATCCTTTATCTCGTCGGTCAGAAGCCGAATTCATAACAGGCTTAGGGATATCTGGAGATTCACATGCTGGCAAATCAGAAAGTCGTCAAATACTACTAATGGACACCGAAACCCAACAAATATTTGGAATTAATCCCGACGTGACGCGTGAAAACGTAACAACAAAAGATTTAAACTTAAGCAATTTGCGTCAAGGGGATCTTTTAGTGTTGGGCGATTCAGTGAGAATAGAGGTTACAGGCGATTGTGAACCTTGTAAAAACCTAGATTTACAGAAACCTGGCCTTAGTGAAGCGATAAAAGGACAACGGGGAATTCTTGCTAAAGTAATTGATTCAGGTTTTGTAAAGGTTAGTAGTAAGATAGTCCTGAAGTAGAATAATAATAGTAGAAGAATGTAAAATTTGATTAAAGGGGACTATTGACGAGGCTAAACTACATTGCTAGCCTTTCTTCTTTAGCGACACCAAATGCGTTGAATAATATGGAGGAACTCTTTGTCTAAATCAGAACTTTCAGGACAAGCCCAAACAGTTATTGGTCCTGTTGATCCTAAAACACTTGGGCCAACTATGACCCATGAACACTTATTGATTGATTTTAGTACGATGTTCGTGGAGCCACCTGAAGCTTCTCAAAAATTTCTTGCTCATCAAAAACTTTCCATGGAAAATCTTGGATGGATTAGATATAACTGGACTTCCAATTTAGATAATCTGTTATTAATTGAAGAAAAAACAGCCCTCAACGAAGCCATGTACTACAAAAGAGAAGGAGGAGGAACTATTGTAGACGCTACAACTATCGGTATCGGCCGTGACCCTCTAGCTCTTTCCAGATTAGCTCGAGCAACCAACCTAAATATCATCATGGGCGCAGGGTGGTATATAGATCAGGTACATCCTGAAGATATGGATTTCAAGACTGAAAACGATTTAGCAAAACAAATAATAAAAGAATTAACTGAAGGAATAAATGACACCACTGTAAAAGCCGGCATTATTGGTGAAATTGGGTGTTCCTGGCCATTAACTGATAATGAAAGAAAAGTTCTGCGAGCTGCTGCTACTGCACAATCAGAAACTGGAGCGCCCATCTTAATTCATCCTGGAAGAGATGAAACAGCTCCCATGGAGATACTCGAAATATTGGCCGAGGCTGGTGCCAATTTAGAACGAGTAATAATGGGTCATTTGGATCGAACAGTTTTTAGCGATGACACAACCATAGAGATCGCAAAAAGCGGGTGCTATATGGAGTATGACTTGTTTGGTAATGAATCGTCGCACTATCCATTACCTGGTACATATATGCCAAATGATGAGCAGCGTCTAGAAAAGATACAGTTACTAATGAGTGCAGGTTTTGATGAAAAAATATTAGTAGCACAAGATATATGCACTAAGCACAGACTTGTAAAGTATGGAGGTCATGGATACCACCATATTCTACAAAACATAATTCCTCGAATGAAACAAAAAGGATTCTCTAAAGAAGAAATAGATAATATTGTTACTAACAATCCAGCAAAAATATTAACCTTTGAATAATACGCACTACTATAAAAATACACATGATAAGGAGCACAAATGACTGATATAAACGACAAAATAGCAAAATTAGGTATAACGCTACCGAATGCGCAGGCACCAGTAGCAAATTATGTGCCAAGCGTTAGAACAGGCAACCTTGTATACCTTTCAGGTCTTGGACCTGCTTCTCGACCAGATGGCTCAGTTCCGAACGGTAAATTAGGTCAAGATCTTGACACAGAACAAGGGTATGAGGCAGCGAGACTTGTTGGAGTAAACATGCTTGCAAGGATAAAAGACGCTGTTGGTGGAGACTTCAACAAAGTAAAAAGGATAGTTAAACTACTCTCGATGGTGAATTCCACTGCAGATTTTACAGACCACCCCCAGGTTGCAAACGGATGCTCTGATCTAATGGTTGAAGTATTCGGTGACAATGGAAGACACGCGCGATCAGCAGTTGGAATGGCAAATCTACCAGGAAATATACCTGTAGAAATTGAAGCGATTATTGAGGTATCCGATTAAACTCAATCCTTGAAAATCGGGTCCTAAATACTAATACATATTATTGAATTAACCACTCCATTTAGGAGGTATTAAAGTATGTCTAAAAGATTAAATGGTAAAGTAGCATTTATCACCGGAGGAGCATCTGGTATAGGAGAATCCTCAGCATTTTTATTTGGGAAACACGGTGCAAAAATAATAGTAGCTGACATTAATGAAGAGGCTGCCATGAACACTTCCATGCAGCTCAGGTCCTCAGGTATTGAAGCATTAGGTATTCAATTGGATGTAACCAATAATTCTGATATTAAGCATGCGTTTTCCGAAGCAGAAAAACAATTTGGATCTATATCAATACTTGTCAACAGTGCTGGGTTAAATCCTCGCCTACCCTCATTGAAAAATAAATCATCTGAAGAGATTTGGGATCGGATTATCGAAGTTAATCTTAAAGGAACATACTTGGCTTGCAAAAACGTGGTGAGCATTATGGAAAAACATGGTGGTGGATCTATTATAAATTTGTCGTCGATAATGGGAGTAGTTGGATACCACTCTACAATGAGTAATGGTTTCTCTGCATATAACCCATCAAAAGGCGCGGTTTTATTACTAACTAAAAATTTAGCAGTGGATTTGGCTGCGAAAAATATCAGAGTTAACTGCTTAAATCCTGGTTTTGCTGAAACTCCATTTACTGAGACATTAACTTCAGATCCTGAACTTCGACAAAAAATCATTGACCTTCATCCAATTGGAAGGCTTGCTCAACCGGAAGAGATTGCATACTGCGCTCTATTTTTAGCATCTGATGAATCTTCTTTTGTTACAGGTACATCGTTATTGGTTGACGGTGGTTACACCGCACAGTAATTTCTTTGAGCCCTGAAAATACAACATGAATAATCTAGCCAAGACAAAGATATTGCCTTACACACTAGACAAGTTGTCGAATACTTGATGTTAATAAGTCCATTTTAAAGTCACAATTTCTTTCAAGTATTACTCCAAATATTCTCTGATATTTTCTTTCTACTGATAAATTTAATACAGGCTTTCAAAGAATATTAATTATTTATCAATTACAATATGTATCTAAAATATTTGTAATAGTTAATCTTTGTAAGATTTAAGACATGAAAGAGTAGCAAGATGATAGTAGTTATTGGCGCTGATCATGGTGGATACAGTTTAAAAGATGATCTCTTTAGCTTAATAGATAATTTAAATCATAAAGTATTAGATATCGGCGCTCATGTTAATGACCCTCTAGATGACTACCCTGATTATGCTAAAGCCGTTGCAGAAACTGTTGCCTCTGGACAAGCGCAGCGAGGAATTATGTTATGTGGAAGTGGAGTAGGAGCAGCGATAACTGCTAATAAAGTTAAAAGCATACGAGCGTCTGTATGTCATGACACATATTCTGCGCATCAAGGCGTTGAACACGACGATATGAACGTTCTGTGCATTGGATCCAGAGTTATTGGAATCGAACTTGCTAGAGAAATTATAATTTCCTTTCTTGGGGCTAAATTTATACCTGAAGAAAAATATATAAGGCGCTTAAATAAAATCAAGAACCTTGAAGATCAATAAGTTATGTCAAAATATAAATTGTTTCATAGTATTGGAACACTTATAATTAACCTACTTTATGTAATCTCCAAAGTTTCTAGCAAGCATAAGCAATACAGATTGATTAGGCTTCTCGAGACTCAAATTTAACTTTTGTACTTAAAATGATCACCAGTGAAGAAATAAGAGAATCTTTCCTTTCATATTTTGAAGAACAAGGCCATATGAGAATGGCAAGTGCTTCTTTAATACCGGTCGGAGACCCTACCCTACTTTTAACCACAGCAGGAATGGTTCAATTTAAGCCATATTTTTCTGGGGAATCGGAACCTCCACATCCAAGGCTAACCTCCTCTCAAAAGTCTTTCCGAACAGTGGACATTGATGAAGTAGGAGATTCCACTCACCTCACTTTCTTTGAAATGTTAGGAAACTTTAGTATCGGAGATTACTTTAAAAAAGAAGCTATCCAACATGGTTTGGACTGCCTTTCTAAAAAAATGGGTTTAGCAAAAGATGAATTTGCTATAACAATTCATACAACGGACGATGAAGCAGAAGCACTTTGGATAGCTGCAGGAATTCCTAAAAACAGAATCTTTCGCTTTGGTGACTCCGATAACTGGTGGGGGCCCGCTGGTGCCGAAGGTCCATGCGGTCCATGCAGCGAGCTACATTATGACTTCGGACCTAAATTAAGTTGTGGAGATAAAGGTTGCGCTCCAAATTGCACAAATAATATGCCGAATTCAAATGAAACGTGTAAACGATACGTGGAACTATGGAATTTAGTATTTATGCAGTTTTACCATAAATTAGATGGTAGTCGAGATCCCCTCCCCGCTCCGAGCGTCGATACAGGAATGGGATTAGAACGGTTAACTGTAATTCTCCAAAATGTTAAAGATATATACGACACAGATCTTTTCACTCCAATAATTGCGAAAATCTCTGAACTTTCTGGAAAGAAATATGGCTCCGATCATATTACTGACATGGCCTTTCGTGTTGTGTCAGAACATGCTCGCAGCTCAGTATTTTTAATAGCAGACGGAGTCGTCCCCGGAAATGAAGATAGAGGATACGTGCTTCGAAGAATTATTCGACGATCTATAAGATTCGGTAGAACACTCGGGTTAGCAGAAGGGTTTTTAGGTCCTATAGCAGATATTGTAATTAATAAAATGAAGTCTGTTTATCCGGAACTGAATTTGCACGAAAATTTCATTAGAACCGTTCTTTCACTCGAGGAACAACGGTTTACCAATGTATTTCAACAAGGTTATATCTTACTTAATGATGCTTTAGAAAATGCAAAACAAACTAAAGAAGACTTATCCGGAGAACTGGCATTCAAACTATGGGATACATACGGTTTTCCTTTAGAAATAACGTTAGAAATTGCAGCTGAAAAAAACATTTTAGTCAATGTTGATTCCTTCAACACTGAGATGGAAAATCAAAAAAAACGTGGGCGAGCCTCTGGAAAGTTCGATGACGACAGATCTAAAATCAAAGTTTATGAGAGTTTGTCAGTGGGATCCACTCAATTTTTAGGGTATGAACAATTAGCAGCAGACACGGTAATCGTCGGTTTAATCTGTGAGGATGAAAGGGTATCTGAAGTTAAGGCAGATGATTCAATAGAAATAGTGATGCGCGAAACGCCTTTCTATCCTGAAGGAGGTGGACAGGTTGGCGATGGAGGTCAAATTTCAGGAACGAACGGCGAAATTGAAATTCATGACACCCAAACGGTTATGCCTGGGTTGATAGTTCACTTCGGCAAGGTTAAGCAGGGCACTTTCAGTTTAGGTGAAAAGGTAAGCGCTTATGTCCACCCAATACGAAGAGAGGACACCGCTCGAAACCATACTAGCACGCATATGGTTCATGCCGCTCTTAGGCAAGTTCTTGGCACTCATGTGCGTCAAGCCGGATCATACGTCGCACCAGATAAATTAAGATTTGATTTTACTCACCCACAAGCTGTCACGTTAAAAGAAATAAAACTTGTACAAAAACTAGTTAATGAGAAAATTCGTGCCAACGCGAGAGTGCAATCTAGTGAAGATGAATATACAAAGGCTATCGAACGTGGAGCATTGGCTTTTTTTGGTGACAAATATGAACAAAAAGTCAGACTAGTAGAAATAGCAAACGGAGCAACTTTCAGCTTTGAAGTTTGCGGAGGAACTCATGTTAAAGCCACTGGCGAAATTGGGTCCATGTACATCTTGTCTGAACAAAGTATTGGTTCGGGAATTAGGCGACTAGAGGCAGTAAGTGGCAGAGAGTCAGAAAGATTTGCTTGGGATATTTTGCAACAACAAGAGAAAGTATCAAGATTATTACAGGCATCATCAGCCGAAATTGAAAGTCGCATAGAAAAACTTGTTGAAGAGAACAATCAATTAAAGAGACGTAATGAAGAATCAGAAAGAAAGTCTGCGTTAAATTCTGTAGCAAATCTGCTAGACAACAAGCAAAATATTAAAGGGATATCTGTATTGGTTCAAAAGGTCGATGCGCCCGATCAAGATACTTTAAGAAACATTGGAGACTGGCTCAGAGATAAAATGGGTAGTGGTGTAGTTGTAGTTGGTGCAGTAATAAATGATCGACCTCAATTAGTAGCTATGGTAACAAAAGACATTATTTCAAAAGGCCTTGACGCTTCCAATATTGCTAAAGAGTCAGCTAAAGTGATGCAAGGCGGAGGTGGAGGTAGAGCTGATGTTGCTCAGGCAGGAGGAAAATTGGCTCATAAATTAGATGATGCTCTATCTAAAGTGCCAAATATAGTTGAATCTAGTATCAAGGAATAGAAAGATATGAACGATATCTCTCAGGTCTTTATTGGAGTTGACCTTGGAGATAAACGTATTGGATTATCTAAAAGCGATCCTTCAGGATTAATAGCGAGTCCAGTTAAAACAATACCAACTGTAAATGTAAATACAGACATCCAAAACGTGGTCACATTTGCAACAGAATGTGACGCTCAGAAAATCATAATCGGACTTCCACTTCTAATGTCAGGCGAGAAAGGATCTCAAGCAAACAAAGCTACAAAATTTGCGGAATTATTATCTGAAAACACCTCTATAACTGTAGAAGCGGAGGATGAAAGGTTGTCTTCTGTAGAAGCAGAAAATATATTAAATTTCAACCACAAGAAATCTCGATTAAAAAACAAACCTTTGGACTCTTACGCAGCAGCAATAATTCTGCAGAGATATTTGGACCGGTTAAACAAAGGTTAAGTAAACATGAAGCAACTAGGCATAATTGGTTACCAACTTTCACATTCAATATCACCCGAATTTCAACAAGCCGCATTAGATCATCATAAAATAAATGCTGAATTCCATCGTTGGGAAATAAAAGAAGATGAACTGAATTCATTCTTTGAAACCATTCAGGATGCTGATTTCGTTGGAGCGTCAGTTACTATTCCTTACAAAGAGAAATGCGTGGATTTAGTCGATAAGGTAAGCGACTCCGCAAACCTTATCGGAGCAGTAAACTGTATTGTTAATACGAATAATCAGCTTGTTGGGCACAACACTGATGGCTCGGGTTTTATCAGGGCTTTAAAAACAAAACATGGATTTAATCTGAAGAAAAAAAAGGTACTGTTGATTGGGGCTGGAGGCGCAGCTAAAGCTATATCACACTCATTAATTAAAGAAAATATTAAAGAAATAACAATAGCTAACCGAACAGTTTCTAGAGGAGATGAATTAGCACAAAAATTAAAATCCATTACTACTAAAGTCAATTCTATTAAATTAGAACGGCAGTCATTAATTAAACCATTGAAGGATGTAGATCTTATAGTTAATACTACTTCTATAGGAATGAAAAATAGTTTACATCCAGAACATTCTCCAATTCCAATAGATTTAATACCTAATAATGCAATAGTAAATGACATAGTCTATAACCCGATTGAGACTCCATTAATTAAGGCTGCAAAAATGAGAAATGCTTCTACAATTGGAGGGTTAGACATGCTGGTTTATCAAGGGGTAGAGGCTTTCGAATTATGGACAGGAAGGCGTGCGCCGGAAACTATTATGTACGATGCTGCTAGAGAGGCTTTGGGATTATGAATAAAAATATTGTCTTTTTAACTGGGTTTTCAGGAACTGGTAAAACTACTGTTGGCCGTAAAGTTGCTCAACTTTTACAATGGCGGTTTTTAGATATTGATGAAGAAATAAGCGTTGATACCGGACAAAGTGTTAGTCAGATTTTTTCAAATCTCGGTGAATCAACTTTTAGGAATTTAGAGCACAAAAAACTATTAGAGATTATCGCTGAGGGCAATTTAATAATATCGACTGGCGGGGGAATTCTAACTGATTCTCGAAACCCTGCCGTAATGGCTGAAAGCGGCACCATAATATGTTTAGAATCGAGAGTAGATACAATCGCTAAACGCCTAAATTGTGATATATCATCCGAAATTCGCCCAATGCTTAACGATGATTTGTCAACAGACGCTATATTGACGCTTAAAGGAAGTCGACAACATCTTTACTCTAAAGCTGATTGGACTATTCATACTGATAAATTAGACCCAAAAACTGTAGCTGAAGAAGTTGTTAGAGCAATTTATTTACTAGATCAATCTCAAGATACAGGAATATTGGGAATTGCACCTGAAGAGCTTTCGAGTGTAGTCGATGCTAAAAACGGTAAGTATCCCATATGGGTAGCAAAAGGAAACATAGGGCAGGCGGGCATCCGATTAAAACAAGCAATAAACCCATCAGTCGCATACGTAATAACAGACCAAGGAGCAAGCATCTACGCACGCGAGGTTCAAAAATCGATGGAATCAAGTGGCATTGAATCCCATTCTTTTACTATGGAACCCGGAGAGGATCATAAAAAACTATCTACCGTCGAGTTGATTTATAAATGGCTTTCGGAACGGAAAGCCGAGAGAAATCATGCAATAGTGGCAGTCGGGGGAGGCGTTGTTGGAGATTTAGCAGGATATGTAGCTGCCACATATCTTAGAGGAATGCCTGTTGTGCATGTTCCTACAACTCTTCTATCTATGATGGACTCTTCTATTGGCGGGAAAACAGGTGTTGACCTTGCACAGGGTAAAAATTTAGTGGGGAGCTTTCATCAACCACAATTTGTATTAGTAGATACAAATACGCTTCAGACCCTACCAAAACGTATTTTAAGTGAAGGTTGGGCCGAAGGTTTAAAACATGGGTTAGCATTAGATAAATCACTACTAGAGAGCTTTGAAAATAATTCTTCTGCTTTGAAGAATCTAGACTTAGATATCATCACAAAATTAATAAAACATAGTATATCCATTAAAGCCCAAGTGGTCACAGCAGACGAATTTGAGAAACTTGGAAGAAGGATTTTACTTAATTACGGTCATACCATCGGCCACGCTATTGAATCAATGACCAACTACTCTTTATACCTTCATGGAGAAGCTGTCAGTATTGGTATGATGGCAGCAGCTCATATTTCTGTAGCTAAGAACTTATTAAGTAATGACGATTTAATGAGGCAAGAAACTTTATTGAAAACTTTCAACTTACCTACTCAACATCAAAATCTAAGTATCGATAAGATAAAGAATAGGATTTTGTCCGACAAAAAAGTTAATCGCGGAAAGATTAATTGGGTGTTATTGAAAGGAATTGGATCAGCAGAAACAAATTGTGAAGTAACCGACCTTGAAATAACACAATCCCTTAAAAATGTTAGTTCAGTTTAAATTAACCAAAGTGGAAGATTTAATTTATTGATTTTTAAATTAGAAGCTACAGATGGGCGAGCTAGAAGTGGATCCATATATACCCCAAAAGGGTCGATAACTACTCCAGTTTTTATGCCGGTTGGCACGCAAGGTAGTGTTAAGTCGCTTGACCCTAATGACTTAAGTCAGCTAGATGCCCAGATTATTCTTGGGAACACTTATCACCTATATCTAAGACCAGGTGTTGATTTAATCAAAGATTTTGGTGGATTAGGGAAATTCATGGGCTGGCCTGGACCCATCTTAACTGACTCAGGAGGATTCCAAGGATTCAGCTTAGGTAGGTTAATGAAAATAGATGAGAATGGAATTAAATTTACGTCGCATTTGGACGGCTCAGCTCATTTATTTACCCCTGAAAAAGTAATAAATTACCAAGAATCACTTGGGGCAGATATTGTAATGCCTTTAGATTGGTGCCTTGAACTTCCTAGTGAATTCGACACAGTAAAAATGTCCGTAGAAAGAACCAGTTTATGGGCAAAGCGGTCGCTTGATTCTAAAACTAGAGATACTTATGCCCTTTTTGGGATTGTACAGGGTGGAACAGAAAAGAAACTAAGGGAATTGTCGGCGAAGCAAATCACAAGCTTAAATTTTGACGGGTATTCAATTGGAGGATTAAGTGTAGGTGAGTCGAAATCTCAAATGTATGGTATAGCTTCTTTTACGGCAGAGTTGCTGCCTGAAGATAAACCAAGGTATTTAATGGGAGTAGGGTCCCCAGAAGATTTGTTAGAGTCTGTTGCTGTGGGAATAGATATGTTCGATTGTGTTTTACCCACAAGAGTTGCTAGAAATGGTAGTTTGTTCACTTCTAAAGGAAGAATTAACATAGTCGGGAAGCGATTTAGAAGCATGAATGAACCTATCCAATCTAATTGTGATTGTTATACATGCATGAATTTTACTGCAAGTTATTTAAGTCATCTTTTTAGAGCAAAAGAACTGTTGGGCTACAGGTTAGCATCAATACATAATTTGCGTTTTATAACTTACTTAATGGCAAATATTAGAAATTCAATTCAGCAGGGCGAATTTAACGACTTTAAAAACAAGTTTTTAAGCGAATATCAAACTACGGACGAATCAATAAGAATTAACCAGAAAAAAAAATGGTTAGATATTAAAAATAAAACTTTTGGTAAGTAAGAGTTTAATAACCGCCAGCTACAGCCGGGACAATTGAAATCTCGTCTCCAGATTTAGTAAGCGTATCTAGGCCATCCAAGAACCGGATATCTTCTCCGTTTATGTAAACATTAACAAAATTTCGTAGGGCGCCAGATTCGTCACACAGCCTATCTTTAATACCTGGATAAGCATCATTTAAGGCTTCAATAACTGCTGCTAAATTTCCTGCTTCCACGTTTACTTTATCAGCTCCATTTGTAACTTTACGTAATGGGGCTGGAATCCTAACTTCAATGCTCATATTTAATAAAACCTCTAATATTAGCCTTCAACTACATCACCAGAAATTGGATCTACACGAACTTCCTTTGTAGAAACCCAATCTAAGGCTCTTTGTATTTCATTTTCTTCGCCTTCTATTTCTAACACAACCCATCCCATATCCTCTCTAACGTCGGCCCTCCTAATGTTTGTCACCAAGTCGAAGTCTTTACTTAAAATAGAAATGATTGGTTCTTTTATCATCTCTTGTTCATAGGTGAATTTTACTCTTTTAATGGGCATTATAAGTTCCTTTTATTCCAAACATCAAGAGCGTCTTGAAAGGACTTGTAATCTGGATCCGTAAACACTGGATCAGCAGCATCCTCGATCACTTCAAGCGTCTTAAGTCCGTTACCTGTTACAAAAGCGACCACCACCTCATCAGTTGAAATTATACCTCTTTTGGCAAGTGATCTTAAAGCTGATATAACAACACCGCCGGCTGTTTCAGTAAAAATACCCTCCGTTTCAGCAAGGAGTTTCATACACTCTGCAACTTCGGGTTCTGGTACTCTAACAGCATTTCCTTTTGTTTCAGCTATCGTCTTAAGTGCATAAAATCCGTCAGCTGGATTACCAATAGCTAAGGATTTAGCTATTGTGTCAGGTCTAACTGGTTTGACATGATATGTGTCTTGATCAAATGCATCTACAATTGGAGAGCATCCTTCAGGCTGAGCTAAATCCATAATTGTGTTTACAGATTCAAGTAAACCCAGATCATGAAATTCATTTAATCCCTTCCATATTTTTGTAAACAAAGAACCAGAAGCAGCAGGAACTATACACCTGTCTGGAGCACGCCAACCAAGTTGTTCAGCAACCTCGTAACCTAAAGTTTTACTCCCCTCACTGTAGAATGGCCTCATATTGACATTAACGAATGCCCACTTATGGTTATCTGCTAATTCACTACATAAACGATTCACTTCATCATAGGTGCCGTCAACTGCAACTAATGTAGCTCCATATATAGCAGCTCCCAGTATTTTGCCTTGTTCAAGATCAGATGGGAAAAAAACCTTTGTATCCATCTTTGCTTTAGCTCCGTGAGCAGAAACAGATCCAGCTAAATTACCAGTTGAAGCACAAGCTAGTGTATCGAACCCGAATTCTAAAGCTTTATTTGTTGCGACAGAAACCACCCTATCTTTAAAAGAAAATGTCGGATTGGTACTATCATTTTTTATGTATAGATTGTTTAAACCTAGTATTTTGCCAAGATTATCAGCTTTAACTAAAGGGGTAAATCCTGTACCCATATCAATTCCAGCATCTCTTGCAACTGGTAATAAATCTTCATATCTCCATATAGATAAAGGTCCATTCTGGATCTTATCTTTAGAAATTACCTTTTTTATAGCCTCATAGTCATATCCGACTTCTAAAGGACCGAAGCAAAATTCGCATACATGCTCCGGTGATACGGGGTATTCCCGACCACATTCACGACAATACAAACACTTAATATATGGCACGTAATTTCTCAGGTTTTATTAATAATACTTTAAACATTATAAATCGCGGGTGTAGACTGCCCCATGACTCATCTGATCGTAGCAATTGCCTATCCTGGGTGTCAATGAATTATGAGCTTCTTTTAAAAATCAAATCCCTAAAATAAGCAGATCGGCAAATTGGCTTCAATATATGGCTTGATTAGAAAAATCCTTTCTTAGTAAAAACCCCTGCCAAAACTTCGATTCCTTTGCTTATATCTTCAGGCGAATTGTAGCCGAAGCATAATCTGGCATAACTCTCACCAGAATTACCATCTGCTGCAAACATCGTTCCAGGCTGATAGCCAACACCAGCCCTCAACGCTTGATCTGTGATACTCGATAAATCCACTGAGTCAGGCATCTGCATCCATAAATACAACCCTCCTTCAGGCACACTCCATTTTGCGTTAGAACCAAACATCTCTCCAATCGTTGAAACCATCGTGTCGCGTCTATCTCTCTGGATCTTAAGAATTTTTTTTACGTGATTATCTAAACCTGAAATAGCATATCTGTGAATCGCAAGTGCAGCAAATTCGTTCACGCCACTCCCACTTGTTTTACGAACCATTCTAAAGCGACCAATTATTTCTTCGGGTCCTGCAAAGTAACCCATCCTAAGACCAGGAGCGATAGTTTTAGAAAAAGAGCCCACATACATCACCTGACCTGTTGGATCTAATGAATGTATTGCAGGCACATTCTCACCTTCATACCGTAAATCAACATAACAATCATCTTCTAAAATTGGTATCTCATAAAAAGATGCTATATCCAAAAGTGCTTTTCGCCTTTCTAAACTCATCGTCCAGCCTTGTGGATTTTGAAATGTAGGTATCGTGTAAATTAGTTTTGGCCTTTTTTCATGCGCAACCAAATCTGCAATTACTCTCTCTAGGGTGTCAGAAATCATCCCTGAGTCATCGCACTCAATACCATGAATTTCAGCACCTGAAATCTTTAACTTTGTTAAAGTATTCGAATAGCAAAAGTCTTCAGTAATTACGGTATCACCGGGGTCTATTAACAAGTCAATGATCATGGAAATATGTTGAGATGACCCATCACCTAACACTATTTGCTCTGGATCAACTGTCATTTTCCTATCTCTTTTTAATTTATGTGAGACGTACTCTCGCAAAGGTCCGTATCCTTGCACATCTGGGTATAAAGCAAGATCAGAACCCTCTTCTGAAAGGCCTTGTGTAAGAGCCCTAACAAGATCATCTATAGGTAGAGAATCTGGGTCGGGATAAGCAATAGCAAAGTCATATTTACCTCGGGGCAACTCACTGCGATCACGAAAAGGAGGCGCTTGTTTAGACAGTATTTTGTCAAATTCAATAAGTTTTTTCTTTTTCAATTTAATTACTCCAGCTTCCTATATTTTATCCAGTTGATTTATCTGCAGATCTAATTATCATCTTCCACTCTTATTCGAAGTCTCTTGTTCCCTTTACCTTTACTTTCATGTCCAACAATTACGATCTTACCAACCTCACCCGTATTTGAAACGTGAGTCCCTCCATCAGCTTGAGTATCTAGCCCCACAATTTCAACAATTCGAACCTCCTCAATGTTAGATGGCAATAGATTAATTTTTGTGCGAATCAAGTCAGGAATTTTAAAAGCTTCTTCACGAGGTAAAAACTTTACGGCTATTTCGCGTTTCTTAGCAACTTCAATATCTATAGCTCTCTGGACCGTAATGACAAAACCAGAAGAAATCTCGTCCAATTCAAAGTCCATCCTTGCTTCCAGAGGCTTCATGTTACCTCCTGTCACTTGAACTCCATAGTCTCTCCAGATTACCCCACATAAAATATGTAGCGCCGTATGAGTTCTCATTAATTGGTATCTACGTTCCCAATCGATTACTCCAGAAACTATTTGACCTACTTTAAGTTTATTATCGTTTGTTAGATGTATTAACTGACCACCAATTCGTTTAACTTCAATAACATTTAACTCACCACCATCAAATTTGAGCAGCCCTGAATCAGCAGGTTGCCCTCCTCCACCTGGATAAAAAACTGTTTCTGCTAATTCCACTCCCTCAGACAATACATTCTTTACTACAGTTATCATGCTTTTTTGATATGCATCAACGTGTGCGAGTATTTCTGTCAAAACGTCCTCCAACAAAAATGAATTTTAAAAAATACTGGACTTTTATTTTATCGAATTAATAATCAAGTATAAAATATTAGAGTGAAACAAACTAATTATGACATAGCAGTGATTGGGGCCGGCATTATTGGCTTAGCTACAGCAATGCAATTAACGGATAAATACCCTTCATACAGAGTGATCGTGCTAGATAAAGAAAAGTCTACTGCCAAACACCAAACAGGCCATAACAGCGGGGTTATACACGCTGGCATTTATTATAAGCCCGGTTCAGCTAAAGCAAGTTTCTGTTACACAGGTAATAAAGAGTTAAGACAATTCTGTGACAATAATAATGTTCCTTACAAGATGTGCGGCAAATTAGTAATTGCTATTAAAGATAGTGAAATCCCTATGTTGGAAGAATTGTACAAAAGAGGTACAGCTAATGGCGTTGAGGGGCTACAAATGATTGGAAAGGAAGAACTGCGCGAAAAGGAACCTAACGCAGCTGGAATAAAAGCAATCTGGTCCCCAAACACAGGGATAATTGATTATAAAAAAGTCGCAACTGCCTACGCTGATATATTTAAAAACAATGGAGGAGAGCTACTCCTAGACTCAAAGGTTATATCTTTGAGTCAGTCCCCCGAAAACGTTTTTATAGAAACAGAGAAAGACACTATTACTGCTAAACATATTATTAATTGCGCAGGATTACATGCCGATCGTATTGCAGGATTGATGGGACTTGATACTGGGATACGTATTGTCCCTTTCAGGGGAGAATATTACTCAGTAGACAAAACACGCGGAAACCTAATCAATGGTTTGATCTACCCTGTTCCTGACCCAGCTATGCCGTTTTTAGGGGTCCACTTCACAACGAGAATAGATGGAAGTGTTGAAGCAGGACCTAATGCGGTTCTTGCATTTGCCAGAGAAGGTTATTCTAAACTCTCATTCAATCTAAATGATGTTTTAAATACAGTGTCTTTTCCAGGGTTCTGGAAAATGTCAGTAAAGCACTTGAGAACGGGACTATCAGAACAATACAGATCACTTAATAAAAATTTATTCCTGAAATCGCTCCAATACTTGGTACCAGATATCCATATGTCTGATTTAATTGCTCCTGGAGCAGGAGTAAGAGCACAAGCAGTTGATAGGGGCGGAAACTTACTACAAGACTTCTCCATAATAGAACAAAAAAACGCGATCCATGTTTTAAGCGCTCCTTCACCAGGAGCAACATCATCTTTCACAATCGGCAAACACATAGTTGCCCTAGCTCAAAAAAATTTCGAGCTCTAATCAACTACATCATTAAAATTCCACGGAGATTTTTACCAGCATGTAAGTCTGCAAACGCTTCATTAACTGCATCTAACGGATAAGTAGAACTCACCATGTCATCAAGGTTAAGTTTTCCAGCTTTATAAAGATCAAGTAGTTTTGGTATATCAACACTCATTCGTGCTCCTCCGTACCCAGTACCCCTTATAGCTTTTTCAGTAAACGGAAAATCCAAAGCTGGAATTGACACTTCATCTCCCACTTTTGCTCCGCCAATCACTACAGCAGTTCCACACTTGGCTAGTGCATCCCAACAATCTCTCATCAATTGAGGATGACCCACAGCTTCAAAAGTATAGTTTGCTCCCCCACCTGTAATTCGTTGAATCTCTTCTACCGCATTTATTTTAGATGCGTCCACAGTATGAGTGGCTCCAAAATGTTTAGCTAAGTCCAATTTATTTGATTTATTATCTACAGCAATAATCGGGTATGCACCTGACAAAACGGCTCCCTGTATACAACTTATCCCAACCCCACCAGACCCAAAAATTGCTACGCTTTCACCAGCCGAAGGTTTTGCTGTATTAATCACGGCACCTACACCTGTCATTACCGCACATCCAACCAATGCCGCTTTGTCCAGAGGAATATCTTTATCTATTTTAACTACACTTTTTTCATCACATATAGTGTGTTCTGCCATAGTAGAGATTCCCAAAAAATGATAATACGGAGTACCGTCTTTATGGTAGCGATTAGTTCCATCTGAAAGAGTATTTCCAGATACCATCTCACCCCTTCCTATATCACACATATTAGATTTACCTACTGTACAGTAATAACAATTTCCACAAGCATAAATCCACGATAGAACCACGTGATCTCCGGTCTTAACAGTGGTCACTGCACTGCCTACCTTTTCTACTACTCCGGCTCCTTCATGGCCTAATATCATTGGCATACCACCTTCCCAGTATTGTTCTCCTAAAACAAAGGCGTAATCACTGTGGCAAACACCTGAAGCAGCTATTTTAACTTTTACTTCTGTGGGTTTTGGATCATCAATCTCAATTTCCTCAACCTTCATAGGTTGACCGTAATTATGTAATACAGCTGCTCTCAATTTAGCCCTCCGGATTATTTAATGTTATATATTAGTGAAAACCAGCAATGTAGGATTATCCCATTCTGAAATTTAATGTCAAGAAGTCGAATCAATAATTTAATAACTCATCAATTACTGATATAGACTGTGGAGATGGAGTCAAAATATGGAACAACATGATATAGCCGTAATTGGAGGAGATGGTATTGGCGTGGAGGTGATCGAGCAAGGAATAAAAGTTATGGATACTTTGGGTTCAAAGCACGACTTTAACCTTAACTATACAGAGCTGCCTTGGGGAAGTGATTGGTACTTCAAAAATGGAAGTATGATGCCGACTGATGCCATTCAGCAACTATCCACTTACGATGCTATATATCTCGGAGCGGTCGGTCATCCAGACCTGCAAGATCATGTAACTTTAAACGGACTCCTATTACCTATAAGAAGAGCTTTTGATCAATATGTTTGTTTAAGACCATCGGTTCTCTACCCAGGGATAAATTCACCTTTATCTGGTTATGAAAGTGGTGACATAGATTTGGTGGTAGTTCGTGAGAATACTGAAGGTGAATATGCAAACGCCGGAGGATTTCAATATCTAGATTTTTCAACAGAATTGGCGGTTCAAACTGCTATTTTCACAAGACATGGCTGCGAAAGAGTAATTAAATATGCTTTTGACTTAGCCGTTAGTCGTGCAGGTAAAAAACGTGTTACTTCAATTACGAAATCTAATGCTCAAGGATATGGCATGGTAGTGTGGGACAGAGCATTCGAAAGAATAGCTCCTCAGTACCCAGGAATTGAAACAGAGTCTTTATTGATTGATGCAGCGTGTATGGAATTCATCAGAAGACCCAATAGTTTCGACGTGGTCGTTGGTTCAAACTTATTCGGCGACATACTGACCGATATAGGCGGAATGATAACGGGTAGTATAGGTTTGTCAGGCAGTGCAAACATTGATCCTGAAAGACGTTTTCCTTCTATGTTTGAACCTGTTCATGGCAGTGCGCCTGATATAGCAGGTAAGGGTATCGCTAACCCAATAGCTGCAATTCTATCTGGGGCTATGATGTTAAGACATCTCGGTAAGAAAGCAGCAGGCTCCGAAATCGAAGCTGCGGTTCTAAAAGTATTAGGGAATGGAACAGTATTAACTCCAGACCTTGGGGGTAAATCTAATACTGTCGATATGGGAGATTCTATAGTTGCTGCTCTAGCATAAGAATATACATCAATGGAATCTCAGTTACAAAAACAAAGTTCTCAATCTAATTTAATCGATGTAATTAACAAACGTGGCCTACGATTAACATCCCCTAGAAAGCTTATTGTCCAATACCTAAGCAGTAAAGACGCTGGATTTACCGCTGATGGAATTAAATCCGGGTTACCGTCGGTTTCAAGGGCAACTGTCTTTAGAACCTTAAAATTATTACTGGATGCAGATGTCATATGTAGAGTCGCCACTATTGAAGGTGTCCCTAGGTACGCGCTATCAAAAGGAGAACATCACCACCACACGGTGTGTATAAAGTGCGATAAAGTTGGGGAGTTTAAAGCATCAATGATTGAAAAGCTATTAGACACATTAAATCCAGAAATTCCCGGACAAATAATGGGACATAATATTGAATTTCATATAATTTGCAACGACTGCTCTAAAATATAACTTATTTCATAACTTTAAAATATTTTACTCGTCGGCTTTCTCTTCGTCATGAATTTCTTCTATATGGATTTCTTCTATATGGCTATGATTAGGTTCGATGTGCTGATGTGCAATCGTGCCTATTATGACTCCTATTCCAATCCCTACAAATAACATTAAAGTTTGTAATCCTAATCTGGATTTTTCAGTTATATGTATTGAAGGAATTATGTCGCTCAAAGCAATGTATAATAGAAATCCTGCAACACCTCCATATATATACCCGATTGGTAGATCTATATCGGTGCCAAACTGATATGTAACTACCGCTCCAATGATCGTGATGAAAGAAGCCCCAACATTTCTAAATATAGTCTGTCTTTTTGTAAACCCACTACGCATTTGAATTGCAAACTCGCCTACTTCTTGAGGTAAATCATGAGCAGAAAGCGCTATCGCAGTCGCCACCCCTGTAGCCGGGCTTACTAAAAATGCTCCACCGAGTGATACGCCATCGATAAAGTTGTGGAACGCATCTCCTATTAGAAACAGCCATCCCTGTGTCTTATTTAAACCAGGTGCAGAAAGATTAGTGTCTTCTTCATGATGATGATGGAAACCACCAGAAACTTTTTCCAACAAAAAGAATACTATTATGCCAACTATGGTGGCTGTAATGACATTTTCAGCAGCTACGCCTTCATTAATAGCATGTGGAATTAAATCTCTTACCGTCATTAACAAGATGCCTGCAGCTAAAGGTGTCCCATAAAAAGTTAAATATTTAGCCCAGGAATCACGAGCAACCAGGATAAAAGCCAAAGTTAAAGATAGCAGTGATGCAGCTAAGCCAACTAATATAACTAGTAACAATCCGGACATATATTTTTGAATTCCTAATCTTAACTAAAATTTCTTATTGAGACTTAGTATCATTTAAGATTATTCTATCGACGAAGCTTTATAAATGTCAAATGAAATACTAACTATATGAGACTAGGTATCATTAAAAGCTTTCATATTCAGATCTTAAAGCCCTATAACTGATAATCATATTTATGAAGACACTAGCAATAACTATGTTCATCGGTTTAAAATTACCAAAGTACGCGGGAGTAGCTCAGCGGTAGAGTCCCTGCCTTCCAAGCATACTGTTATGTAAGAT
>Ga0209402_10000134_pt1 | contig 89628 bp, 54 predicted proteins | sample ArcticOcean_MG_C_3_FD_187437 | JGI IMG/M metagenome (GOLD analysis project Ga0209402, IMG submission 187437) | Marine microbial communities from western Arctic Ocean - ArcticOcean_MG_CB8_126 (SPAdes) (version 2) | ecosystem: Environmental > Aquatic > Marine > Oceanic | place: Arctic Ocean...
CCAATGGTGTGGAATAAATGTAATTGTCTATGGCTTTTGAGGTTACATTGATCGTGCCGTCCTGCCAGGCGCTGCCAACCTGGCACTTCTATGGGTAATACTGAGGGCACCTGCCGGGGTCGCAACACTGTCTATGAAGCTGATATGCGCGGCCTCAGGGGATATCTTGGATTTTCGCCGATTAGTGCTATTCGCGCGAAAACATGTCGCCACGCAGGCGAAGCGAGCAGAACAGGATGTGCTTGAAGTCGCAAGATCAATGACGGCCGACGAACTTCGGTCAGGACCGCCTCTCCGGGTGACTGCGCCGGGCCCCGAAACGACCGGGCAAGCTCGCACCTTCACAACTCCGTCAACCCTCGATGAGATTTCGGCTTTGCCATCAAAGTTGGATTTGATGAAGCTGCCGATTCGGGCAATGGTCGCCCTGTCCGCGCGTGGCGCGCGCCGTGCGCAGACGCGATTCGACGATCCGGCGGGGCTCGATATTGATACGATTCTGGCTCATCGAAGAACGATCGATCAAGCTATCGAGTTTGTCGAAGCAGCTACAGGAGAAGAGGTGTCTAACAACCTTGCGGATGCGGCGATGGCTCATCGAAAAGCTCTCGCTGGACCAATCAAGGACGACAAGCGTGAACAAAATCAAGCTGTGATCGCAAACTACGCAATCGTCGCCGTCTTTCGCCTAGCTGAGGTTTCTTCCGCAGACACGTACGACGCAGCATCAACGCTCGGTAGCATGTGTGCGAACGCAGTTAGCGCTACTTTGGTCGCGTTGGCAGGCGACAACCAAGCGGCGATCAAAGCGATACATTCAGACTATGCGTGTCTCGTTAAGCTAACGGAGGCGACCGGTGACGCGTTTCCAGAAATCGGCGAACTCGTGGACACGAGCGAAGATGGTCCCATTGGACCACTCTGGCTGGCGGACTAGTCACGGGTAGCTGAAGGAACGCCACGCGCGATCTCTTGATTTCCGCGGATTTTCAAGCTGCTGAAAGATTTTCAAGCTGCTGAAAGAGGAAATCATCCGGCTCAGTGATGAAGGCTTCACGCTGCTGCGGATGAGCGAACTGAAGCAGCAGCTCGAAATGAGGCTGCCCGACGACCCGTTCACCTACGAGGAACTCCAGGCCGTCGTGGGGTTGTTGGCCGGGCCGGGGCATGTCTGGCAGCTTGAGTTCGGATTGTTCGTGCTGCTGCAACTCGGGGATCAAGCTCCTGTGCCGCGGCCGTCGGTTGGGCGGTTCGCTCGCACTTGCAGTAGCTCGGGGTGTTTCATGAGTCTGCCATGCTCGCCGGGCAGTTGAATTTCGGGGACATCCAGCGGCTGCCGCCTCGCGAAGAAGCGATCGTGCTGCGGGCCATGCATCAGACGCTGGCTGACGGAAAAGAGCCGGGACCGCAGGGCACCGATCCGACAGATCGTGTTCGATGGTGTGCCGTTTACGGCGCTGAGTCTGCAACGGAAACGCGACCAGTTGTTTCAGCAGGCAGATGCACAGAAAGTGACGCCCAGTGACGGATAAGGAACTCGGGAAAGTGGAATTCGAACTGTGGATTTTTGAGTTCCTGCCTTCCTCATGGTGTGCCTGATGTCACCGACTGCAGAGCTGGCCGATCCCGCGACTTCAGGAACTCCAGCAGGTCGGCCATCTGTTGCACGGTGACGTCTTTCTCGACGCCTTCAGGCATCAGCGAGCGGCCGGACGCTTTCAGGATTTCGATGTCATTCCGGGGAATAACCTGCTGCTTGCCCTCGGCCTGACGCAGCACGACCGCCTCCGCTGTTTCCGAGATCATCAACCCGTTGAATGTGCGGCCGTCAGTCGTCACGACCGAATAGTCCATGAACCGCGGCTCGACTTTCCGGTTCGGATCGAGGATGTCATACAGCAATGCCTCGCGCGAGCGATTGCGGACATCACTGATGTCCGGCCCAACGTCGGCGCCTTTGCCGTCATGTTTGTGACACTTGATACACGTCTTCTGGAATACCGTCGCCCCGGCCTCGGCCGACGCGAGTTTGACGAATGCCGGAGAAACGGCATTTTCATACGTTTTCGCGACTTCCTGCCGATTCGCCGAGATCGCACCTCCAAACAGTTTTTCCGCAAGTTTTCGAATCGACTTATCGCCCGAGCGGAGCAGCCGCACGCGACGGTCGACGTCAACGATCGATGCTGGAATTGTGCCCTCCGCCATCGCGACCAGCACCTGCTTCGTCGTCGATGTGCGGGCCATCAGAAGCTGAAGCCCCGAACCTCTCAGTTCCGGCCCGAGCACGGGCCATTGGTCAAGCACAATCTGAGCCGATTCCTCGCTGCCGATCTGCCGGAGCACCTCGATTGCCGCCCGCTGAACCTCGATCGGCTGATCTGACTTGAGCAAGATGCTGTAGGCGTCGCGCACTTCGTTAAATGGTAAATGCGCCAGCATGCCGATTGCCCCCGTGCGATCGGGGACGCTTCTGCCTGCATCCAGCGCGATCAGCTTTGCCTGCCCGAGCACATTCCTTAGGGCTTCCGTGTCCACTTGGAATACGAGTCCGACTCTTGGGCTCGACAACAGCAGATTACCGGGAAGTTTTCCGCCCCGATGACGGGACAATCCCGTCGCCAGTCCTGATAGCGAGGCGGACGGCCACCAGGTCCTGACGTCCTTTTCGGTAAACGCACGCACGATATGATGCACGAGACTCCTCACTTCGTCGATGTCGCCGCGTGCTCCTGTCACTTCAGCCAGTTGTCGAACCAAGTCAGCGTATTCGGCAGACTGTCCTTTCAGTGCCTGGGCGATGACTGTGCTGCGACTCCGGCTGGACGTCACGATTGCCCGAGCCATCCATGGGTCGGCACCGTCCTGCACAGCTAGTTCCGTCAGAAGTCTCCTTGAGTGAGACGTGTGAATCTCGCCAAGTGACAGGGCAGCACGCAACCGGACACGCGCAGATTTCGAGTGCGCGAGGCGGTCGTGATTAAACGTCCAGTTCACATCCCCGACCGTGAAATACGTCAAGAATGGGGCGGCATTCCATTGCAGTTGTTCGCTGTTCAGATCGAGAACGTTTCGAAGTTCCGTAGTCGTGAGTGCCCCCAACCCGTGGAGCGTCCACAGTGCCCGCGTGGATGTCTCCACGCGCGGTGCGAAACTGCGCTGCCGGTCATTCGGATCCACGTAGAAACCTTTAGTCATGTTGCGGAGTTTCGGCACAGCGGAAACGTCGTGACGCTCAACGAATAGTCTCTGCCCCAGCATCCGGCGCCAGCCGTTCGAGTCGGTCAGCAGAGTTAGCAGGTCTTTCGTTGTCTGAGCGGGCCGGAAGGCAGGACGGTCCGCAGGACGGTCGGTTTCACCCGCTGGCGCAATGCGCCAGATGCGTCCGCGGTCCTCGCCCTCTCGCCAGTTGATGCGTGCTGCAATCTCCGGGGGCAGGAATTTAGGATGCTCAACCCACAGCCGGTACATGTCGGCCAGGTAGAGGGCTCCGTCTGGTCCTGTCGCAAGACTCACGGGGCGGAACCACGTGTCTGTTGAGGCGAGGAAGTCCGCCTTCTCGCGGGCTCGCTTCGCGATGAGCCCGACACTGTTCGGGTCGGGCGTCACAATCGTCCGCGTCACCAGGTGGCCGATTGGTTCGCACACGAACACGCTGTCGCGGTAGTCGCCCTCGAACAGATCGCCGAGGTAGGCCGTGACTCCGCAGGCCGATGTGTGTGTGCCGGCGTGCGACAGGTAATTGCTTTTCATGTCGATCAGTGGATAGACGCGTGTGTCTCCACCGGATGGACCGACGTCCGCGTGAGCCCGCGTGATGATCGCGAACGGGTTTCGTTTGACGGCTTCGGGCGGCAGCATCTCGACCATGATCGGGTTGCGATTTGTTGTGAAGAATCGGTAGCCGCGGTGATCGATCGTGTTGCCGAACTGGCCGAGTCCGCTGCACGCGCCGAACTCCATCGTGAGTGGGTCGAACCAGAAATCCCTGCGGGGCATCTGGACAGGTTCAGTCGGTTTGAATCCGGGTCGCGTCATACGGACCTTGCCGGGGCCATAGTTCAGATAGATGCGGTTATCGAATCCCCAGCGTGGATTGCCAATCTGCATCTGAGAATGAGCTGGCTCGAACCCATCGAACCAGACCTCGCGGACGTCCGCCTTGTTGTCTCCGTCGGTGTCTTTCAGAAACAGGATTTGCGTCTGAGCACCCACGAGGATGCCATCCATCAGCGGCATCAGGCTGTGGCAGAATTTCAGGTTGTCCGCAAACACGTGCCGCTTCGGCAGCATGCCGAATTCGATCGCGTTCTCAATCATGACGACGCGCGACAGCGGGGGATCGTCCGGATTGTCGGGGCCGCTCGGATAGTCGCCGTACTCGACAACGAACATCTGCCCCTTGTGATCGAAGGCAATCGCCACCGGGTCCATGACGAGCGGCTCGTTGACCACGAGTTCGATCTTCGCGCCGGGCTCAATCTGAAAGCACTTCAGCGAGTCTTCCGCGGACTTCGGCGGCAGCGTTTTCTGATCGATCCAGTGCCGACCACCACGGGTGCTGTCGACAGAATCAAGCGTGCTGCGTTCGCCGTCGACCTGAGCGACCAGCAGGCTCAGCCAGACAAGAGATGATGACGTCATAAGAATTGTCCTTCGAATGCAGCGGGACCACTCAACGCGCTGGCCACTATAGCCGCTCCGCTGTAGCAGACGTCCCGTAACAGGTGCGACCATGATTGCCGGCACAGTCGCAACCTGTGCCGAAGGGAATTTGATCGTCGCCTGGCCGATGTCCTCGGATGTCGGGTAAACTTACTGACCCCCTTTACTCCCACCACCGAACAGCACCTGCCGTACCTGCAACCTCCGCTCTGTGTGAAGAAGACACTTTGATTCGTACGTCTTCGCGGCCTTCGCGATCTTCTGTTTAGATTGACAGAAGGCCGCAAAGGTCGCGAAGAGACATGAAATCAGCTCGACTTATGCAAAGCGGCCATGGCTTCTGAGCTTGTACCAGAGGCCGCGTAGAGTCTTACAAAGCACTCGTGCGAAATGTTTTTTCGCGGCCGCTGCTGTCACTGGCTCGCTCGATGTCCCACCCGTTGCTTTCCATCCGCTGTCCGCACTGCAGCTTTCGATTCAAAGTCGATCGGAAGTTCGCCGGGAAAGCCGCGCGCTGTCCGCAGCCCGATTGTGCGGGTCGGTTTCGTGTTCCGTCCGCACAACGGATCGAAGCGGTAGAAGACGCAACATCCGCAGAACTGGTCGTTTCCGCGGCATCGATCGAACGCCACACTTCCAGCGATCGCGACGTCTCGACCCGCGAACGCACTCGCCGGGAGACGCAGCAAAAACCCGACACAACACAGGCGAGCGGTGGGCATCAGCCCACCGGTACAAGATCCGCGACAAAAAACCGGCGGGCTGACGCCCACCGCTCGTCGGGTCAGGGCGGGGCATCATCTGGCATTCGATTCACTCGGCAGCGACTGCTGTCCGCATTGGGAGTTTCCGGATTGTTGCTGGGAGTGCTGGGAGTCCTGATGGCTCCCAACGGAACGCCCAACGGAACTCCGGGAGCCGTAACGCAGGCGTCCGCCGCAGCAGTCGAACCCGAGCAGGACATCTTTCACGACACTCTGCAGCCCTTCGTGAAGAAGTACTGTCACGAATGCCACAGCAGTGACGACCCTCAGGCGGGCATCGATTTCACGCAGTACGACAACGAAGACGAGCTGATCAAAGGCAAGCCCCGCCAGACCTGGGAAAAAGTGCTGGCCATGCTGGAAACCGGAGCCATGCCGCCTCCGGACATGGACCAGCCCTCGGACGCCGACCGGCTGGAGCTGGTCGCCTGGCTGGAAGACAAGCTGTTCAATCTCGACTGCGACATGATCAACGATCCCGGTCGCGTGACCGTGCGGCGTCTGAATCGCGCCGAGTACAACAACACAATCCGTGACCTGCTGGGCGTCGACTTCAATCCCGCCGACGATTTTCCATCCGATGACGTTGGGTATGGATTCGACAACATCGGCGACGTGTTGTCGTTGTCTCCGTTGCTCATGGAAAAGTACCTCGACGCGGCCGAGCAGATTACTGCCGAGGCCATTCCGATCGTCGACCCGCGCGACGCGCAGTATCGGTTTGGTGTCGAACGTCTGCGATCAAGCGGCAGGAATGGTCGCACCAGCGATGGTTTTCATGTGCTGGCCAGTGCGGGTGCCGTGTCACTCGACTACGACGCTCCGGTAAGTGGTGAGTACGAACTGACTTTCCAAGCCAAGGCCCAGCAGCATGGGCGAGACCCGGCGCGCATGCAGATCGCGATCGACCGCAAGGCTGTCCGAACATTCGATGTCACGGGACAGATGCGGGACGCCGACTACATCCACAAGATGACTCTGAAGGCCGGTCGGCATCGCATCTCGGCGGCGTTCATCAACGACTTCTATGAACCGAAGAAGGGCGACCGAAACCTGTACGTCGGGCGTTTTCATATTCAGCCGCCGATTTCGCGCGAGCGGCTCGAACAGGTCATCACGGCATTCCCCGGAGACGGCCTGAGCGAAGATGAAGCCGTCGCCCGCGTCGTGCGCCCCTTCATCGGCAAGGCCTTCCGCCGCCCTGCAACGGACGATGAAGTGCAGACGTATGCGGGAGTCGCCCGCATGGCGCTGGATGAAGACGAGTCCTACGAGCACAGCATTCAGTACGCGATCCAGGCCGTTCTGATATCGCCGTCGTTTCTGTTCCGTATTGAAACGGACGAAAAGCCGGACGATCCGATGGCCGAACGCCCGGTCACGGACTACGAAGTTGCATCGCGACTGTCGTACTTCCTGTGGAGCAGCATGCCGGACGACACGCTGTTTGACCTCGCGTCACGCGGCGAACTGCGACAGCCCGATGTCCTGAACGAACAGGTCCGTCGAATGCTGGACGATCCAAAGTCACAGACACTGGTCGACAACTTCGCCGAGCAGTGGCTCAACCTGCGTCTGCTCGACGAGATGTCCCCGGACCCGAATGCGTTTCCCGACTTCGATCCGCCCCTGCGAGACGCGATGAAACGCGAAACGCTCATGCTGTTTGAAGCGGTCATGCGTGAGGACCGCAGTCTGCTCGACTTCCTGGACGCCGACTTTACGTTCGTCAACGAGCAACTGGCTCGGCATTACGGCATGGACGGAATCAAGGGCAATGAGTTTCAGAAGGTCTCGCTCGACCCGCAACAACGAGCCGGTGTGCTGACACATGCGAGCATCCTGACACTGACATCCAACCCGGAACGCACGTCGCCCGTCAAACGCGGTAAGTGGATCCTGGTCAACATCCTGGGCAAAGAACCGCCACCGCCACCGCCGGGAGTCCCCGAACTGGAAGAGACGCAGAAGATGTCACCGGACGCATCACTGCGCGAGCAACTGGAAAAACACCGCGCCGATCCCGGCTGCAATTCCTGTCACCGCACAATGGATGCATTGGGATTTGGATTCGAGAACTTCGACGCCACAGGACGATGGAGAGATCGGGACGGTGATCATGACATCGATTCCAGCGGCGAGCTGCCTGGCGGAGAGACCTTCAGTGGGCCGGTGGCTCTGGTGAAAATCCTGAAAGGCCGACGACGCGAGTTCAGTCGGTCGTTTACCGAAAAGATGCTGACGTATGCGCTCGGCCGCGGGCTTGAGTACTATGACCGCTGTGCCGTCGACGAGATTCTGAAGCGGCTGGAGTCCAGTGAGTATCGATTCTCAGAGCTGATACTGGGTATCGCGAGCAGCAAACCTTTTTTGACACGACGCGGCGACGGAGAACGTGAATAAAGCGATTGATCAGTTTGTGACATGAGGCAAGCCCCCTCTCCCTAACCCTCTCCCCCCAAAAGGGGAGAGGGGACTTGATTCGTGGTACATTGCAAACGTGTAACGTGCTGTTTGTTAAATCAGGATCGACACTCTCCCTTCTCCCCCGTGGGGGAGAAGGTGGCCGAAGGCCGGATGAGGGGGCTTTGGCGAATGAGGTCGAAAAGGCACTGGAGAACCCGACATGACATTTCACATCCGCAACATCACCCGCGACACTCTGCCGCGCCGCTCGGTCCTTAAGGGAGCCGGTGCGTTGCTGGGGCTGCCGCTGCTGAATGGCATGCTGCCCGAAAACGGACTGGCTGCCGGCTCATCGAGTGAAGCGCCGCTGCGCATGGCGTTCGTGTTCTTTCCCAACGGCGCGATCATGCCGTCATGGACGCCAAAGGACGACGGCGACAAATACGAGCTTTCCAAAACGCTCAAGCCGCTGGCTCCGTTCCAGTCCGACATTAATGTGCTGACCCGACTGGCTCAGGACAACGGTCGCGCGAAGGGTGACGGACCCGGCGACCACGCGCGATCGGCGGCGTCATTCCTGACCGGTGCTCATCCCCGCAAGACGGCCGGCGCTGACATTCATGTCGGTATCTCAGTCGATCAGGCCGCCGCGCAGAATATTGGCGACGCGACCCGTCTGCCGTCGCTCGAACTGGGTATCGAACCCGGACGGACGGCCGGTAGTTGCGATTCGGGATACAGTTGTGCGTACTCGTCGGCGGTTTCGTGGAAGACCGCACAAACGCCGATGGCCAAAGAGGTCAACCCGCGACTGGCATTTGAGCGTCTGTTTGGAGGCAAAGACGGATCGCCGGAAGACCGCGCCAAACGGGCGAAGTTCCGCCGCAGCATTCTGGATGTGGTGGCAAACGATGCGCAGAAACTCAAGGCGCGACTGGGCGAGACGGATCGGCAGAAGATCGACGAGTACTTCACCAGCGTGCGAGAGATCGAGCAGCGGATTGAGCGAGCACAGAAGCAGGCCGAACTGGAAAAGCCTGACTTCCCGATTCCCAAGGGCATCCCCAGCGACCATACCGAGCACATTCGGTTGATGTACGACCTGATGGTGCTGGCCTTCCGCACGAACACCACTCGCGTTGCCACATTCATGCTGGCCAATGAGGGCAGCAATCGGAGCTATCCGATGGCGAAGGTCAACAGTGGCTGGCATTCACTGTCGCACCATCGCGACGACAAGAACAAGGTCGATCAACTGCAGCGGATCGATCAGTACGAGATCGATCAGTTCGCGTACTTCCTGAAGCGTCTGAAGGAGACGCGTGAAGGCGACGGCAATCTGCTGGACAATTCAATGATCGTTTACGGTTCCGGCCTCGGCGACGGCAACCGACATCGTCACGGCGAGTTGCCGATCGTCCTGGCCGGACACGGAGCCGGTACGATCAAAACCGGCCGACACATCCGCTTCGGCCAGGAAACTCCGTTGAACAACCTGTTCCTCGCGATGCTCCACCGTATGGAAGCCGACATGCCTCGCTTCGGCGACAGCACGGGCGTGCTCAAAGAAATCGACGCGTGATTGCCCCATCTGTACCAGTAGAAAGTGGCGGGAACTCTCATGACTGACTTCGGAACCGGACTGACACTCCGGCAATCCTGCCGCTATCTACAGAACGACGACGAATGCCGTCGACGAATCCTCGACGTCACCGAGAGGAATAGCGTCATTGAGGGCCTGCCGCCGTTTACAGATGAATGTCGTCGTCGTCTGCTGGGCGAGCTTGAGGCAATGGACTCGACGCAGCACGGCCAAGTGCTTCCGCAATAATCGCGATCATCGGTCGGTAATCCTTCCGAGCCAAAGCAACTCGCGCCGCGTCGATGTATCGATTCTGGCCCACTTCCGTCATGTCATAGGCAAGCAGCGGTCGATCTGACTGAGCTGCCAGCAAGTCGCTCAACAACTTGATTGTTCGTGCATTACCTTCGCGGAACGGGTGGATAGCCAGAAACTCACCCTGTATTTCACCGACAGCGCGGCAGAAGTCGTTATCCACCTGCAGTGCGGATGCGGGCCAGCGATTAAGGAATTCCTCCTCGAGCGAGGCCATCGCCTGGTCGAGATAATGTGGCGGCGGCCAGATCGCGTTGCTCTTCGAAATCGTCACAGTCCGCCAACGACCAGCCCACTCAAACAGCTCCCCGAAGATACGTGAGTGGATGTGCCTCAAGAGCTCACATGACATTGGCGTATCACTCCGGACTTCGCGCAGGAGGGAGCTGTATGCTCGCGCAAGGAATTCCTCTTCTTTCCAATGAAGAGACGCCAGGTCTCTCAATCCGAGCTTGTTGGCCAGGACCAGTTGATCGTCATCCGCAAACTGAGCCTCGACGTTGCCGGAAACGTCGTACTTGTCCCTGCGGTTTCCAGAGGTATGTGCCATGTCCGCAGCTTACATCGATCCCCTCGCCGGAACACAACTGTTCTCGGGCGTGAGGCTTCTCTAAACCATGACCGTGTCCCAGAATGTCGATCGTCGATCATTCTGGCTCCGGCAAACAGGCAGGCCCATTCACGAGTTCGCTCATGCGGCGTGTAACATTCACTGCGATGGTCACAATACTGTGCCACGTCTCCGCGTCTATCGCTGAAGAACCGATCGACTTCAGCCGCGACATCCGGCCGATTCTGTCGGACCGGTGTTTCTCGTGTCACGGCCCCGACGACAAGGCACGTCAGGCAGAATTGCGTCTCGATCGGCGCGACGACGCACTTGCAGATCGCGATGGCACCAGTGCAGTGGTGCCGGGCAGCCCGCAGAAAAGCGAACTTGTCCGTCGAATTCTGTCGCGTGATCCGGATGAGCGCATGCCGCCCCCGGATTCCAACCGCGTGCTGGCCGAAGACGAACGCCAACTGTTGATTCGCTGGATCAGGCAGGGAGCTGAGTACACCCGGCACTGGGCGTTCGTGCCACCAGTTCGTCCAGCAATTCCCAACGCGGGTCGGGTCGAGTTGGGAGTCAATCCGATCGATCTGTTCGTCTGGCAGCGTCAAGAACGGGAAGGACTCGTGGCCTCGCCGCCAGCGGAACTTTACACGTTGATTCGTCGTGTCTATCTCGACCTGATCGGGCTACCGCCGACTCCGGAAGAAGCAGACGAGTGGTATGCCAGACTCGTCCAGATCACGAGCGGTCCGGTTGAAACCGCCGACAAGGTGTACCTCAACGAAGACGAATGGCAGAAGTTGGTCGACACGTTGCTCAGTTCGAAACACTACGGCGCACGGTGGGCGCGTCGCTGGCTGGATCTGGCACGCTATGCGGACACCAACGGATATGAGAAAGATCGCGACCGCAGTATGTGGCCGTACCGTGACTGGGTTGTGAATACTCTTAACGCTGACATGCCGTTTGATCAGTTCACGATCGAGCAGCTTGCCGGAGACATGCTGCCGGATGCCACAATCAGCCAGCGCATCGCGACGGGATTTCACCGCAATACGATGCTGAATGAAGAAGGCGGCATTGATCCTCTGGAGTTCCGCTTCTACGCGATGACTGACCGCGTCGCGACCACGGGAACCACATGGCTGGGCCTGACGCTTGGCTGTGCCCAGTGCCATAGTCACAAGTACGACCCGGTCTCGCACACCGAGTACTACGGGTTCATGGCATTCCTGAATAACGCCGACGAACCGGACCTTGAGATCCCGAATCCGGATGCCGAAGCGCAACGGGCCGGCAACCTGGCCGAGGCAGACAAGCTGCTGAAACTACTTCCGCGACAGTGGCCGGCTCCGAAAGACTGGAACGAACTGGAGCCCGACGAGTTAGCTTTTCGGCGTGGATTCGCGGTGGGTCTGGCGTTCGCAGACTGGCTCGCGACGGAACGAAAACGATTAGTCAAATGGCAGACGCTGCGTCCTGTCGAAGCGACATCAAACCTGCCACTGTTGACGGTCGAGGATGACAACGCCGTGTTTGCGTCTGGCGATTCAACCAAGCACGACGTTTACTCGCTGACGTTCGATCGCGGTTTCGCCGGTGCGACGGCCATCCGTCTCGAAGCACTCCCTGATCCGCGACTGCCTGCTCGTGGACCCGGCATGACATTTTACGAAGGCCGCAAGGGCGACTTTTATCTGACGGAATTCAAGCTCACCGCCGATGGCCAGCCGGTGCGCATCAGGCATGCCACACACAGCTATGCGAAGAACCAGTTCGGTAGCAACCCGGTGTCGGCTCAGCTTGCGCTGGACGGCGATGTGCAGACGGGCTGGTCCACCAACGGTCGCAACGGCGAGCGACACGTCGCCGTGTTTGTTCTGGCAGAGCCATTGCCGACGGCTGAAAGACTCGAACTGCGAATGGACTTTGGCCGGCACTTCTCCAGTTCGCTGGGCCGGTTTCGTCTGTCAGCGACGACACAGGCAGGCGGCGCCGAGGCGCGCGACCTCCCGGCCGATGTGGACGCACTGCTGACATTGACGGAGGAACAACTGACTGATGCCGACCGGACTAAACTACGGAATGAGTTTCTGTTGCTTGCCCCGGAACTGGCGAAACCGGCCGCGAGAATTCGGGCATTGCAGCGACCGCCGGCGCTCACCACGTCGCTCGTTATGCAGGAGCGGGCTCCGGAGAATCCACGTCTGACCTACCGTCATCATCGAGGTGAGTTTCTGCAAACACGCGAACGGGTTGCACAACTCACTCCTGAAACACTGCACGAATTCGCACAGGACCTGCCGCGCAACCGACTCGGTCTCGCCCGCTGGGTCGTCTCGCCGGAAAACCCGTTGACGGCGCGTGTTGTCGTCAATCGACACTGGGCCGCATTCTTCGGCAAGGGACTGGTCCGCACGCTGGAAGACTTTGGTCTGCAGGGCGAATCGCCGTCGCATCCGCAACTGATCGACTGGCTGGCTGTCGAATTCCGCGACGGCGGAGAGTTCATCAAAGCGAGCTGGTCGCTCAAGCAACTGCACCGTCTGATTGTCACCAGCGCCGTATACCGACAATCATCACGAGTGACGACGGAGCACCTGCAGCGAGACCCCGAAAACCGGCTGCTTTCGCGATCTCCACGCTTCCGGCTCGAAGCAGAGATCATTCGTGATGCATCGCTGCATGCCGCCGGAGTTCTATCCTCCAGAATGGGCGGTCCGCCGGTGAGGCCACTGCAATCCGACGGCATCACTGAAGCCGCATTCGGCAGACCAAAATGGAAGACCAGTACCGGCGAGGACCGCTATCGCCGCAGCCTCTACACCTACCAGAAACGCACAGCACCGTTTGCCATGTTCACGACGTTCGACGGACCCACCGGCGAAGCCTGCATTGCCCGGCGAGATGTGTCGAACACCGCGCTGCAGGCGCTGACGCTGCTCAACGATGTCATGTTCATCGACGCAGCACGTCAGTTTGGTCGTCGACTTGTCGAAGCAAACGGTTCAGACGATGAACTCGTACGAGATTCGTTTCGTCGCATCCTGACGCGACCTCCGTTACCTGATGAACTGAAACTGCTGACTCAGTTTGTGAAAGCGCAGCGTCGGCGCATCGCGACTGGTGAACTTGATGCAAAGGCGATCTCCGGATCTGAAACGGATGACAACAAAGAGCACGCCGTCTGGACGCTCGTGACACGCGCGTTGATGTCCGTTGATGAAGCCATGACTCGAAACTGATTTATCCATGAATGCTCGACAGCTCTCTCCGTTACGCGCGACGCGTCGTCACTTTTTTGGTGACTGCGGCATCGGTCTGGGCAAGATCGCTCTCGGCGGATTGCTGACCTCGAAACTGAATCGATCGGCTCGATCCGCACCTGATCGAGTCACGACCAACGTGCAGCCGGCCCACTTTCCAGGCAAAGCCAAACGCGTCATCCACCTCTTCATGGCCGGAGCTCCCAGCCAGTTGGAGCTGTTCGACGAAAAGCCAACGCTCAGCAAACTGGAAGGCAAACCGCTGCCACCGTCGGTCATCGGTGACCAGCGGTACGCGTTCATTCAGCCAAGTGCCGGAGTCCTCGGGCCACGCTTTGGATTTCAGCGGCAGGGCAACTCGGGTGAGAACATCTCCGACGTATTACCGCATCTCGCGAAGATCGTTGATGAGATCACGCTGATCCGTTCGGTCCACACCGATCAGTTCAATCACGCGCCGGCGCAACTGTTCATCAACACCGGCTTCGGTCAACCGGGACGTCCAAGCCTCGGATCCTGGGCCCTGTACGGCCTGGGTTCCGAGACTCACAACCTGCCCTCATTCGTTGTCCTGCGCGCGGACGGCTTGAGCGGCGGCTCGTCACTCTGGTCCAGCGGCTTCCTGCCGACTCTGTACTCAGGAGTACGGTTCCGCAGCCAGGGTGATCCGATTCTGAATGTCGGCAGCCCGGCCGGCGTCGATACCCAGCTTCAGCAGGACACATTCTCGCTGATCAACGGACTCAACAAGCAGCGACTGGCCAGCGTGGGCGATCCGGAGATCGCGACGCGCATCGCTTCATTCGAGATGGCAGCCCGGCTGCAATCATCGGCGCCCGAGCTGATGGATTTTGGAAGCGAGACGCGCGACACATTCAGTCTCTACGGCTGCGATCCCGCTAAGCCATCATTCGCGCGGTCGTGCCTGCTCGCTCGGCGACTGATCGAACGAGGCGTGCGTTTTGTCAACGTCTACCAGAACGGCTGGGACGCTCACAGCAATGTCGAAGGCAACGTCCGCAACAACTGCAAAGCCACCGACCAGGCCAGCGCGGCGTTGATCCTCGATCTGAAACGCCGCGGGCTCCTGGACGAGACGCTCGTCATCTGGGGTGGAGAATTCGGCCGGACACCCATGGTCGAAACGAATCCGGCCCTCGGCCGATCGCTGGGTCGAGATCATCATCCACAGGCTTACACAATGTGGATGGCCGGCGGCGGCATTCGCGCCGGCATGTCACTCGGTCAGACCGACGAATTCGGCTTCCACATCGTCGAGCGACCCGTACACGTGCATGACATTCAGGCGACAATCCTGCATTGCCTGGGACTCAACCACGAACGCCTCACGTTCCATCAGGCTGGTCGCGACTTTCGTCTGACGGACGTGCATGGCCATGTCATCAAAGAGATCCTGGCTTAACCGTCGACAGTAACGACGAAGGGTGGGACAAGCCGCGCCGGATGCCATCCGGTATCCTTTTACGAGTTACTCATTCGTCTGCAGTGATCCGCGATAAACGTCACGTGGTGTCCAGGACGGGACAGGCACGCCACCACTCGGCAAGCAGTGGTGCATGACTCTCATTTCTCAGAGTTGCTGTCCACAGGACGAGTGCGCACACTGGCGCAACTGTGAACTGATTGAGACACATTTCCTGACGTCATGCGACACGCAGCCTGCCACCCAAGCCTTTGTCTCGGGGCGGTGGGTGGCCAATTGGTCCGTCACAGAATCTGGAGTCGCGCATGCCCTTCGATGTTTTCCTGAGTCATAACTCGGAAGACAAACCGTGGGTCGAAGCGCTCGCCAGGAATTTTCAGACGCACGGTGTGGAACCGTTTCTGGACGTCTGGAATCTGGATCACGGCCGTCCGTTTTCCGCTGGACTGAAGCAGGCGATTGGCGATTGGCGAGTCGCGGCACGGCATCCTCATCTGCACACCCAACACGGCCGAGTCGTACTGGCTAAAGCTGGAGCACGACGAGATGCTGCAGCGTGGGCAACGCGACCCGGACTTCCGCATCATCCCGCTGCTCGTCCGCGGAGACCTGCCGGAACTCTTTGGAGTTCAGGCGAACAACGCCGTGGATTTTCGTGCGGCCACCGAGTCCGGTTACCGCATCGCCTTCCGGCAACTCCTGAACGCTCTGCAGGGAGCACCACCCGGCCCGCCCGCCGAATTCGACGGTGAGCTGGAATTCCCCGCGTTTGCCGCCGTTCCCGACGAAAGCGCAGCACCGGGCGATTCCAGCGCAGCCGTCTCGCGGTGGACGGCCGATGTGATCTCACAACTTCTGGAGCATCGCGTGGTGCTGCTGCTCTCGCAGGCCGACCGCCTGTCCGAGCAGGAACGTCGCCGGCTGTTCGACCAGGCGAACGAGCAGTTCGGCCCGGACGCCGTGTATCGAGTCCGCGCTCCCCGACACGCGAGTGCTCCGGCGGAGTTCTTCCAGGACGTGGGTTTTCAGTGCGGCCTGGAAAGCACGGACTCGGTCCTGACTTTCAAACAGCGGTGGAAAGAACTCACGGCCGGACGGACTGTGCTGCTGATCGTGTTCGGCTTCGAGAGCTGCGAGGCCACGCAGCAGGACCTGTTCGGCAGTTGTCTGCGATCGATTTACGACGAGCGTGACGGTTTCCACGCGCTCGTTGCAGGCGGTGGAACGCTGCACGGGCTGTTTGTGACAGGCGACGAGCAATCGCTGTTCACAGTCGCGGACGTGCGCTTCGGCCCGGACCCGTCCCCCGCCGACGTCCGTGCCGAATGGACCAGCCGCCGCGATGATGAGCCGAACGAGCAGGGTGTCACATCCATCCTGCAGCTCAGCGGAGGCCATCCGCGACTGCTGCACAAGTGCTGGAACTTCGTCTCGCCCGACGGAGTCCTGAACGAACCCGCCGCCCGTTCGGCACTGCGTGACCTGCCGGTGCTGACGCGAGCCTTCTCCGCCGCCCTCCGCACTCCGGAAGATCATCGCCAATGTGCACAGTGGCTGGAGCAGGACATCGTCGGCCGCTGGAGCACAGCTCTGCCCCGCGACTCACTGCTGGCCGCCCTGTTCTGGAACAACCTGCTCCGCCGCGAAGCCCGCGATCTCCGCTGGCGTTGCGACATCATCCGCGAAGTGGGACGCGAGTTCGTAACTGCCACATCGGAGACCGCAGAGTGATCGATTCGCTTCCGACTGTCGGCCACAGAGCCATCGCGTCCCGAAACAGGTTAGTTCGCCTTGTGCTGCTGCTCTTCGTTCTGAACTGGACCCCTGCATTTGCTGTGGCAGCGCCGCCGATCGTTCCGAATGGAGAGACTCTCAAGGACGTGGAACAGAATCTGCGACACGGTGGTGCCTCGGGAACGGTCCATTCGGTGAGCTTCAGCTCTGACGGTCAGTTCGTGGTGAGCGGCTCGGGGGACAACAGCGTTCGAATCTGGAACGCGGCGACGGGTGAGCAGGTCCAGCTCTGTAGCGGACACACTCAGCCGGTTTTTTCGGTGAGCTTCAGCTCAGACGGTCAGTTCGTGGCGAGCGGCTCGGAGGACGACAGCGTTCGAATCTGGAACGCGACGACGGGTGAGCAGGTCCAGCTCTGCAGCGGACACACGGATTGGGTCTTGTCGGTGAGTTTCAGCTCTGACGGTCAGTTTGTGGCGAGCGGCTCGTTCGACAACAACGTACGTATCTGGAACGCGGCGACGGGTGAGCAGGTCCAGCTCTGCAGCGGACACACTGCACCGGTCTTGTCGGTGAGTTTCAGCTCAGACGGTCAGTTTGTGGCGAGCGGCTCGGCGGACAACAGCGTTCGAATCTGGAACGCGACGACGGGTGAGCAGGTCCAGATCTGCAGCGGACACCAGAGTACCGTCGATTCAGTGAGCTTCAGCTCTGACAGTCAATTTGTTGCGAGCGGCTCGAACGACAACAGCGTTCGAATCTGGAACGCGACGACGGGTGAGCAGGTCCAGCTCTGCAGCGGACACACAGGTTTGGTCAATTCCGTGAGCTTCAGCTCAGACGGTCAGATTGTGGCGAGCGGCTCGAACGACAACAGCGTTCGGATCTGGAACGCGGCGACGGGAGAGCAGGTCCAGCTCTGCAGCGGACATACGGGTGGCGTCAATTCGGTGACCTTCAGCTCAGACCGTAAGTTTGTGACGAGCGGCTCGGACGACAACAGTGTTCGGATCTGGAACGCGGCGACGGGTGAGCAGGTCCAGCTCTGCGACGGGCACACAAATTCGGTCAGGTCCGTGAGCTTCAGCTCAGACGGTCAGTTTGTGGCGAGCGGATCGGACGACAACAGCGTTCGGATGTGGAACGCGGCGACCGGTAAGCAGGTGCAGCTCTGCAGCGGACACACGGGTGGCATTAGGTCGGTAAGCTTCAGCCCAGACGGGAACCTGGTTGCCAGCGGATCGTCTGATAGCAGCGTTCGTATTTGGAATGCGGCGAACGGTGAACAGGTCCAGCACTACACCGGACACACGGGTGACGTCAGGTCCGTGAGCTTCAGCTCTGACGGAAAGTTCGTTGTCAGTGGCTGTAACGGACATCTTGTTGTCGCCGACACTGGCGACGTTCTGTTGGCGGACCACAGAGTTCGAATCTGGGAGGTCACAACTGGCGAACAGATTCTGCTCTTCGGTGGATACGGAAGCCAAGTCTATTCGGTGAACTTCAGCTCCGACGGGCAGTCTGTGGCAAGCAGCTGGAGCGATCGCGTTCGTATTTGGAATGCGGTGAGTGGCCAATTGAGCCAGGACTGTAATGGACACGTTGGTACCGTCAGGTCCGTGTGTTTCAGCTCCGACGGAAGATTTGTGGCCAGCGGATCCGACGACCAATCCGTTCGAATCTGGAACGCTTCGACGGGAGGGCAGGTCCAGCTCTGCAGCGGGCACACAAATTCGGTCAGGTCGGTGAGCTTCAGCTCAGACGGCCAGTTTGTGGCGAGCGGCTCGTCCGACCACAGCGTTCGTATCTGGAACGCTGCGACGGGATGGCAGGTCGAGCGCTGCAGCGGACACACAGATACCGTCATGTCGGTGAGCTTCAGCTCAGACGGAAATTTTGTGGCGAGCGGCTCGTCCGACAACAGCGTTCGTATCTGGAACGTAAAGACAAAGGCGACGGAAACGTTGAACTTTCCGAAGCAAAGCGTCCGACCTGTCCGGACGATGGTTGCCGGGCAGCGTGGAACATGGGTTTCTTTCACACCTGACGGTGTCGTCCATCGATATGACGACGGGACTCTGCTGCTACAGCGAGTTGATCGAGATTCGATCCCGGATCACATGGCCACCGGGCGACACGCGGCCTTGGGCTTTTCGTCGTATCTCGCACCGGTCCCACCGCAGGTCGAGAACCCGGTTCCCGGCTCGCTGGAGGTCACGGTGCCGGACTCGCTGGTCGAATGGAGCTACGGGAATCCGCCGCCGGTCGTCGTCACGTTACGCAACAACGGCGACATTCCGGTCTACTGGCCACGCATTCGCTCCGCGACCGCATTCCCTCCGACGACTGACACGTTCGCTTTGTTTTCACAGCCTCCCGTCAAGGCGGTCCTGCAGCCCGGTGAGTCCATTGACGTTCCGTTGACTCTCGTTCCCTGTTCCAGGCCGGGAAACCGGGAGGGCTGGCCGACGGACCTGAAGCTCCAGGTCGACACGGCGTTTGGTCCCATCCCCATCGAGCAGCCGATTCGACTCGAATTTCAGACACCAGAACTGGTGATATTCGCAGCATACTGGCATCCGTCCGGTTACGAGAGAACCCCCTCAACGAGCATTCCGGTGGCATATAAAGACTATACGAAGCCATATCCGGGTGCACTGCGCATCGAATTTCAAAATGTCGGCAAAGTTGCGCTCCCAGCTGGTTCGAAGGTGCAGGCATTCATTCATCTGGATCAGTCGCCCATGGAAGACCTCGGTACTTTCGAATTGCCACGCACGATCGCACCGGGAAGCAGGGAGCTCGTCGCATTTACGCTGCCGGGTTCAGTGTCGGATGACTTTCAAGTTGAAGTCGTCGTAAATTCGCGGGAGCCGGTCTGGCGGACATGGAAGTTCCCACAGCAACAAGTCTCGCGGCTCGGGGCAAGGACATGGTTGATCGTCGGCTGGATTGCTGCCGTCGTGGTGCTGTTGGCAGGGGGGAGTTACCTCGGACTCTTTCTGAATCCGTTGATGCGGGAAGTCGCGGCGGATCGGCAGGCCTTTCTGAGGCTGCCCGTCGAAGACGTTCCGCGTGCGACTCGGCTGCTGGCCTGGACGCGACGGCTGGCCAGTACGCTGTCGACGGTCGATGTTGCCGGCTCTCGACTCGGTCATGTGTCTGACTTTCTGGACGATACCGATTCGGAACACCGAGCCCGTCAGATGATGGAGCGACTTGGCTGGAAGATTGATCAGACCATTCCGCTCAATGGTCACGGGACGGCCTTCCGCGTCCTGGTCGATGAGGGGTTTGTGCTCAAGCTGCAGTGGGCGGTCCTGCTGTTTCCGGAGGCGGACGCGAATGTCGACGCCGCCGAGCGGGAACTCCGCGACGCCATCAAGGACCCGGCTCCGCCTGTCACGTTGGTCGTTACGACGGACCGCGACGCTCAGAGCCGCTGGGCCAGGGTGTCGCAGAGGACGTCGAACTCGCTGGTCACGGTCGACAGTCGGACGCTGACCGGCTGGCTGCTGTCTCCGGAACCAGACCTCGTCGTTGCGCGACTGATCGCGTCGCAGGTTCGCGTGACGCGGTTCTCGCCGTATCAGACATCCGGTGGTCTCACGCGGTCCGCCACGTTCTTCGGTCGCGCCGAACTGATCGGCGACATGCTCAACCGCGAGCTGCAGAATTACCTCATCGTGGGCGCGCGACAGTCCGGCAAGTCCAGTCTGCTCAAAGAGATCGAGCGGCAGGCCCAGCGGCTCGACCTGTGCGAGTGCCACTACTTCTCGCTGGCCCGCACCGAATCACCAGCCGTGTCACTGGCTCTCGCGCTGGGCTTCGAGGGAGACGTTGAGGGCACCGACGACATCGCACTGCTGCAGCAACTGCGGCGGATGAAACGCGAGCGTCCGCTGCTCGTCCTGATCGACGAGGCGGACTACTTCGTGAAGTCACAGCAGGAGAACGATTATCGCACGCTGCATGAGATGCGGTCGCTCAGCGAGGAAGGCACCGCGTACTTCATCCTGGCCGGGTTCTGGACGCTGTATGCGTCCGCCGCGCTGGACTATCAGTCGCCGCTGCGGAACTGGGGCGAGGTGGTTGAGATCGGGCCACTCGACACCGCCGACTGTCACGACATGATCACACAGCCGATGCGCGGACTCGGGCTGACCTTCGAGCATGACGCGGATCACCAGGACGAAGGGGCCGTGTTGCTCGAACGAATCATCGCTGCCACGGGACAGCGGGCGAATCTGATTGCCACGACCTGCAGCGAGATCATTCGCCTCACGGAGCCCGGCGATCAGTACATCCTTGCCGATCATGTCCAGCAGGCCCTGAGTTCCCGGGCGATCCGCGAACGCCTGTCCGGCTGGGAGAGCGTCACGGGAGTCGAGCGGGATGACCAGCTGGATCGCATCGTGATCTACGCCACGATCGATGCGGAAAACTTCACTCAGGAGCAACTGCTGGAAACGCTGCACGGCCGTGACGTCGACGTCCCGATCGAAGACCTGCGACGTTCGCTCCGACGTCTTGAGCTGGCGTACATCGTGCTTCGCGACGGATCTACGTTCCGCTTTTGCGTTCCGTTGCTCGTCGAGCTGCTCCGCGAAGAGGGAACGGTTTTATCCCTCAATGATGAGTGTAACCGCTGGCGTGTGGGGCCTTCTTAAGAACTTTCATGGTGTTGCCGTGGCGATCGCCTTCGACTCCCTGTCCCGCTTGTGTGTTCGGCTCGCCTCAGACCAGGCGTATGCGAGCCCTACCTGACTCTGCAGGCGGCATTGTCTTCAACCTTTTTGGCTGAGTGAGCTCGGGCAGCTGGTCCCGCGCGGAGTCGAACAGACAGCTCCATTCATCACCGGCGTCTCGGCCGATCCAGAGCTGTATTTCCCGCTGCCTGAGGACATGACCGAGGGTAGAATTCTCAGCAGACGAGGATAGAATCACGGGTGTCAAGTACGTCAATTCGTACGCGCGTCTCCGTAGATCAATTGGATAGATCGCTGCCCTCCGGAGGCAGAGGTTGGAGGTTCGAATCCTCCCGGGGATATTTGATTGGTGTACGCGTCAGAAGCCCGGCCTCCGCAGGGGAGAGCCGGGCTTCTTTGCGTTGCGGTTGTGTTTTGCTTCGGACGAACGAGCTATGCAGGTGGGGATACTCCGCCGGCCTCGCCGGTGGCGCCGCTGAAGTCAAACACGTGATCGAAGTTGTCCCCAAACAGACGACTGGTCAGCGTTTTCCTGCGATAGGCCGCTGAAAACTCCACCGTTTGGTTCTCGGTGAATCGCAGCAGCAGCGTGATCTGGTCTCTTTCGCCAGTCGCCAGTTCAGGAAGATTCCGAAATTTGATTTTCGCCAGCCGGCGATTCGAGTACTCCAGCTCAACATCCTCTTCCCCCGTTCGTTTGGGCTTGCTCTTCTGCTTTGAGACCGGGAGTGGATCTTCGACTTCTTTAACAGGTGGGTGCTTCACGAATCGTTCGTAGATAGACAAGTTGATCTTGCCGCCGGAACCAGTCTGAAGCACTGGAATCACGAACCTTGTTGTCTGCCCGTCTGTCACGACCGAGTTGCCTGCAACCATGGGATGGAAAACGTATTTTCGGTCTTTCTTCTTATTGGACGGCAGGAAGCTTCGCATGCCATCCAACCACGAGTCGTCGTCTTCCGCTCCTCGGATTCCGATATCGGCCGGACAGCGTGTGCGGTGAAGTCCCGGAAGCACTTCGCCCCGGCTGAGCATGTCGGCGAAGACCGCCGCGCCCTCCGCAATAACGCGTTGCGGCCGCTCTGCGACCCTTAGTTTTTGCCGGTTCCACTCCCCGCCCAGCGCGGCGATCAGCCGCTCCTGCAGGGGCGGCATCAGACTGCCGCCGCCGACCAGATGCACCTCGTCTATTCTCATCCAGGAGACGCCGGACGACGCCTTGCGACGTGAAGACACTCCGGCCTCGTCGGGATCGATGCCTTCCAGCAGATGTTTGCCGAGTGCGATGATGTAGTCCACCTGGTCGCTGGTCGCCTGCCTGAGCCAGTCGACCGTATAGCTGGCGTCGAAATTCTTCTCCCGGATGGGCTCCAGCCAATTAATCTCAGAGGATGTCGCTTCGGTCGACGCCACCATCTGCCCGCAGAGATCCTGCTTGACGCGCTCCGCCTGCTGCATGAGCGCGGGGGCGATGGGGCCGAATCGAAGCGCCCGGTCCTGATCCCAGTCATACCAGTTCAGCGGACCGCGTCGGACTGCGTCCCGAGCAATCAGTTCGTCGATATCCAGGCCACCGAACCTGCGACTTCCAATCCGCCCCAGCTCGTGGATTCCACCTGCAACGCCCTGACCAACCCGCAACGCCATGAGATCGCACGTCCCACCGCCGACGTCCACGATCAAAACGTTCCTGGCGCCCGGCTCAAGATGCAGACCCAACCCCAGGACTGCTGCCAGCGGCGAATCGATCAGTCTGACTTCGGAGAATCCCGCAGTCGACTGGGCGGACTGCTGAATAAAACTCCGTTCACGAGGCCCGAAACTCGAAGACACGGCCAGCACGGCCCGAGTAATTTCGCCGGAAAACGACACGTCAGGAGGCAACAGCTCCGGTCGTCGATTGAAGTTTTCGACGGCCGAGAGTTTCAGGGCTTTCAGAATCTCGCCGTAGACTCGATCGTGAGTAAACTCGCGTCCTTTAGAGCTGATCGTTTTCGACTTATCCCGCCCGTATCTGGCGTGCAGCTTCAGGTTCTGAATGACATGGCCGGCGAACGCAGGGTCAGCGTCGCGAACCACGGCCGCCCGTCCAGTGGCGATTCGGCCTCCCCCCAGATGCAGACACGCGCACGGGACCAGCCAGTCAGCGTCATCTCCCACCAGGACGTCACCGTCCGGGTCACCTGGCGCAAAGCAGTGGAACTCCTGCGGCTGGCGCATGATGCACGCCACCGCAGTCGTTGTGCCCGCGTCGATGGCAAACCACAGTTTTCGTTTCATGATACCCATTGAGCCATAACGCACCGATTGGTCTGTTCTAAAACTCGCGACCAGAATCGGTTCCGGTCCGCGGAAACGATGGCCTGACGACGTCATTCATTCGCCGGCACTGACTTGATGACCTGCTGTCTGGTCATCACATCACGTCGAATCCGTTCCAGCCAGGTTCGCTGTCCATATTGTACCCGCTCCAGCCACTGGTCCACGCTGCCGGGTGAACGGTCCTGTTCCTTTTCCAACTGGGCGCCAATGCGAACCTGTTCCACTCCCTGGTCGCTGTTGTCGCTGCGATACAACGCCAGTCCCAGAAAGTACCGGTAGATCGGATCGTCCGGATCCTGTCGGACGGCCGCGGAAAACTGTCGAACGGCTGATTCCATCGACCCGCTGCGTCCCGAGAAGAACGCGCTGCTGTACGCTGCCTTAAAGGATCGACGGGCACGTGCAGCATTCTCCGGTTGCGTGACCTGATCCGCCAGGCCAGAGGAACCTGGTACAGACGGACCGTATCCTGACTCCTCCAGATGGCGTCGCACGACGGCCTCGATCGTTCGTTCGAGCGAATCCCTCTGACTGGCAGGAATCGCGTCCGTCGCGGGCTCGACCGGCGGGGCACTGAGCGGCGGCTCTTTCCTGAGACTGGTTTGCAGATCACTCACAACCTGATTCAGTTTTGCAGCCGTCGTTTCGACTGCAAGAATCTGGACGGTCAGCGATTTGCGGGCTTGATCGACGGCGGCCAGTTGTTTCGTTTCTGCTGCCGTCACCTGTTGAGCGAGTGAGTCCTGCGCGCTCGCCAGACGGGCCATGTGATCAGCCAGAACATTCTCCAGACGCCCTGTGCGTTCCCACTGGTCCAGCAGGACTTCGATCTCCTGCGTCTGTCGAACAATCGTGCGCAACTCCGACATTGAGGCGTTCTGAAGTGCGTCTGCGTCGAGGCCGGCAATTAGTGACCGGAGTCGATCGGCGTCCGAGGCAGGCAGGGCATCGTCTGCGGCATCCGATTCTTCCGCATCTTCGGTTCCGGCGGGGGCGGGATCCCCGGGAACGGCAGTGTCCGCAGGATCGTTCGGAGTGGTCACTGGAGCGAAGCCGTCAAGCCGGTTCCGGATCCTGTCCACGCGATTCAGAATCGCTGCAATCAGCGGCTGCCGTTCCGCGGGTTCGTCCGGCACCGCCGGTTTCGCGTCCGGATCGGCTACTGCTGGTGGTGGTGCAGGAACCGTCTTCGCGGCCTTGAGGGCCTCCGCGGTAGCAGTCTTTGCGGCTGTCACGGCCTGAGTGGCCTCAATTGTGACCTGTCGCGCCGCTGCCACGGACAGTGCCTGCGACCGCAAACGAAGCGACTGCAGATTGAAGAGCACGGACCGCAATGCAGTATTCGTTAACGGCTCCGGCTGCTCTGCCCAGTTTTCTCCGGGAACGATATTGCGCCTCACAGCGTCCGCCACAATCTGTTCCCACGGGCCTGCGTCTCCGGCAGCCTTCAGGCGTTCCGCATCAGCAACCCACTCAGCCGGGTCTGTGAACAATTCCTCGATTGCCGTCTTCAGAATGGTCCGCTCTTTGTCACGCTGTAATCCTCGACTCGTTTTCTCCCATTGATTCACCCGTGCCTCAGTCAGACGGATACGTGCGATCTGAGTTTTCAAATCCGGCTCGGCGACATTCTCAATGGCCTGCGGATCGACGATGCCTGTTTCCTCCGACACAAACGCCTGAAGCCACTCCAGGTCGTCCGTTCGCTGTGCCTCTTCGGTCTCGCTCAGCGATTCCGCGTCGAGCGTTCTGAGTCGTGAGTAAACGTCTCGCCCGATCAATGCGTCATGCATCGTCGCTCGCAGATGCGGAGTCAGATCCGCTGGAGCGGCGATGACTGGATCGACTGCGTTCACAACTTCTCTTGTTCTGCTTTGCCGCACCAGCACGGTAATCAGAATACGATTAAGCGTGTCGGCATCCTCGCGGACCGAGTCGAGAACGACGTCGGCATCCGGCGTATCAAGTCGGAGCCGAATCTGACCAAGAGCCGCAGCCACGCCGGTCACGGCATTCCTGTCCGCCTCACTGAGACCTTCCAGTCCCGTTGGGCTGAGCACCGCAAATGCATCTCGATGGGTGTCGAGGAAATCTAAGATGCGCTGACGCAGCGACCGGATCGCCACCACCTGGTCTTGTTGGCGCTGCGCGAGTTGCTTCGCGTTTTCTGTGGAAAGGGACTCTCGGATATCCGCCACTGTCCTGCCGATGCTTTGAAATTCGGCTGCGTGCTGTGCCTGCCACGTCGCGGGGAGTCGTTTCTGATGCCGCTCAGCATTTCGCAGTGCCGCGCTCGCGTGCTCCAGCAGTCCCGCGTCGCGCCAGACTTGAGCGGCTTCCAGATACAGTCGTCGCGCGCGCAGATGATTGCCATCGGCTGCTACAAGCCGCGCTTCGAATTCGAGGTCTTCCGCCTGGTCCTGCTGTTTGTCACCCTCAGCCGCGACCAGGTTCGACGCGGACACAAGAACGAATACCGCATTCGTCGCTGGTGGGACTGCAGGAACACCCGCGCTGAGCTGAACAACGGTGGAAGAAGTCAATTCATCGATCTGCCTTTGGAGACGTTTAAGTCTCTCGGCCAGATTCTCAGGGGGTGCAGGCGAGGTATTCAACCACTTCGTAATTGTTGACTCAGCATGCATCAGATCCGTGGCGTTGAAACCGCCGTCGTTCAGCCGAGCCCAGACAGCTTTCAACCAGTCGGGCTTCTCGGCATCAGACAACCGGGGAGTGTCTTCTGCATTCGGATCGAAGAACGGCTCGCTGGCATCGAATGCAGACGGGGCGGAGTCCTCGATCGCTGGGGGTGGTACTGTGTCAGGAACCACCGCCGGGAACGTTTCAACCGTCAGAACTGAATCCGGGTCAGTATCTTCGGGCACCACGGCGGACACAGTTGTATCGGGCTGCGCGTCCGTGCCTTGCGGTGAAGTGGCAGTGCCCTCTGTGACGGACTCGATGTCCAGAAGTCCAAACTGGATGCCCAGAAAGATCCCACCCGCGATGACTGCGGTTCCCACAAGCGCTTTCAGCCACGTTCGTGACTTCTTTCGCGGGACGCCAACCGTCTCCGAGGCGACCTCATGTGGTTTTCCAACGGCGACCGACGGATCCTGATCGATGTCCATCGACACGTCGCGACTGAAGTCGCTTCCCGTACCGCTGTCGGGGGGCGCGGAGACCGGCGAGCCGGGATCGATTCCGAGTGCGGCCACTCCCTCTTCGCCAATTCCGTCGTCGGTAGAGTCAGCCAATTCCGCTGGCTCGGGCTCTCCCATGGCATACGACACAGCTCGACTCGCGTCTTCCAGCGCTTCCTGGCTGGTATCCCCGGACACATCCCCGAAAAAGCTCTCACCGGGAAGATCGTCTTCGTAGGTCAGTGTTTCATCCGAAGTGGCTGACGATTCTTCGAGCTGCTCAGACTCGTCTACCAGTTCGGCGTCTTCGATCTGGTCGGCGTCTTCCAGCAGCCCTAACTCGGCCACTTCATCATCACCATCGCGTTCCGGGAATTCATCGTCTCCGCCAAACGCGTCGGCGTCACTCACAACGGGAACGGGGACTTCCTCGCTCGCCGCACCGGTCGTCCAAGGATCTGAATTTGTGTGCGCATCCGCCAGATGCTCAACACTCACCTGTCTTGGTTTACCGAGGGCGTGACGGGAATCTCGGGAGATGTCCATCGACTGATCACGACTCTGGTCGCCCACAGATTCGTCGTCGTCCGATCCAGAAGATGTTGCCGCGGGGACAGAAGGTCCCCTGGCGGGCGTTTCTTCGACAGGCGTTTCTGTATCAATCAGTTTCGGCTCTCCGAACACATACGACGCGTCCCCGCTGTAGTCTTCCGACGCGTCGAGGCTGACATCTTCCCCCGACTCGCTGTCGGTCGATTCCGACGATTCATCGTTGTAGCTCTCGACCGACATGTCGTCGTCATACGTCAGAGTCTCCTCCTCGACGAACTCCGACTCTTCGATCATCGCGAGGTCGTCCAGGGACTCAGTGTCCTCCAGCAGGTCCTCGTCTTGCGGCGATTCGACATCTTCCAGCAACGCAGCGTCTTCCTCCGGATCAAGCTGGAGACCGGAGATGTCGGTGTCATGCGAGAATTCATCGATGGCCTGAAGGTCGTCAGCCAGGCTCAAGCCCGAAGCGGCAGCGTCTTCATGCGCCTCGGCTGCGAACCAGTGGTCGGACTGCTTCAGAGAATCAGTTTCCGATTCGCTGACAGACTCCGGCTGAGCCACCTGGTCCGGTTCGTCGGCAACGTCCGACATCACCTCAGCGTCTTCGGCTGAGGGCGTCGAACCGGCCGGTACGGGCTCTCCCATGACGTACGACAGGTCGCGGCTGAAATCTCCCGACGCATCCTCGCTGGAGCCATCATCGGACATGCCTTCGTCAGAGGCGAACATCGGATTCGTTTTGAAAACAGACTCATCGAGAAAAACGTCCTCGTCTACGACCTCGTTGTCCATGTGCGCGAATGCGAGGTTCCGCCGTTCAGACCGTGCCACCGCATCGTCGAGTTCATTCGCGAGGCGATCATCTGCGTCAGTCTCGTCGATCGTCTCCATCGAGCAACCAGGGGTCAGATCGCCATCGACGTCTACTTCCTCGGCCGCACTCTCCTCATCCTGGCAAGAGGGTTCCGCGGTTGGCACGGGCGTCTCGTCCGTGGTGTCATCCGTTGGCACGATGGAACTGACCGGCTGGGGTTCTCCCTTCACGTACACGATGTCCCGGCTGAAGTCTCCGATCGCACTCTCGCCGGGAGCAGCAATGGACGCATCGTCGCCGTACGAGAACGTCTCTTCGTCGACAGGCCCCGACTCATCCGACGCCGACCCCATCATGACGGGTCCTTCAACTGAATCGACGACTCCATTCTGCAACGCGTCACGTCGCGGCTCGGCGGGAACGACAGACTCGCGCGCATCAGCAACACCCTGAGTCTCTTCAGCGGCATCCGGATCCGAAGTCACAGAGTCCTCGTCGGCCGCCGCCGTCATCCATCGAGGCGAATTGCGGCGTGGATCACTGTCCAATTCCAGGTCCACCTGACGGGGCTTGCCGACCGCATCGGACGGGTCCTGAGAAAGATCGGTGGAGTGGTCGTCACTGAAATCCACCGCCGACCCTTCGTCGTCTCTGCCTGAGAGCTCCACACCAGAAGCGGACTCGTCGTCGAACCGGCCATCATCAGCGGGGGACGTCGAACCAACCTGCCGCGGTTCTCCCAACACGTAAGGTGCGTCGCGACTGAAATCTTCGGAGTCGCCGTCTCCAGACCGAGCCGAATCCGGGGTAACCCTCTGACCGTCGCCCGACCCGCGATTCTTGTTGTCTGAATCGTCAGGCTTATCAGCCTTTACTTTCGACGTGTCGGTCATCGTTCATTCTCGGTTGGTGATTCAAAGTCGCCTGAAGAACAACCGATTTTGAGATAACGTCACCCGCTTTTCAATTCTGGCAAGAACAAACACCTTCACGGCTTACCGATCACTCAAAACAGCTCAGCAATCGGTTCGCCATCAGTGAGGACCGGAATCGGCCGGCCAGAGTTGTCCAGAAACGCATGACGCGTATCGATGCCGAAGCGTCGGTAAATCGAAGCCAGCAGATTGTTGCTGTTCATAATGCGTTCGACGGGCTCTTCAGCCTTCCCGTTCGTCGCTCCGATCACCTGCCCCATCCGCAAACCGCCGCCGGATAGAAAGACACTCATCGCGCGCGGCCAGTGGTCTCGCCCCGGCCGACCGCTCGCATCCTGATTTCGAATCAGTGGAGTGCGTCCGAATTCACCGCAGAAGACGAACAGCACGCGTTCGCTCAGGCCCCGCTCGTACAGGTCTTCGACGATCGCGGAAACGGACTGATCGAACGACGGCAGCTTCTCGCGGTACGCCTTGAAGATGTCCGAGTTGACGGAGTGGTCATCCCAGTTACTCGTGCGCCCTGTTTCCGGCTTCAACCGAAACGTCGCCTGGCATTGCACAAACCGGACGCCGGATTCGACCAGTCGACGGCACGTCAACAGACTGCGTCCCCAATGCGTGTCTCCGTATCGGCGTCGAGTGCTGTCGCGTTCGCGAGTCAGATCGAACGCATCTCGCGTCCGGGAACTGGCAAGCATCGAGATCGCCTGCCGCTGAAAACTGTCAATCGCACTGAGTGTTCCGGATCCGTCGATCACCCGCGGAAGAACATCGAGTGCCTCAAGCAAACCGCGACGTCGCTTGAGTGACAACACACCGTCCTGATTGACGGAGAGATTTCCCGACGTCTCCTCGCTGGTGTAGATCGGGACGGGGTCGTACTGATTGTTACCCGTCGATGTCTGCGAACTGGGGCTGGGCATGTAAGGTGCGTAAGCTGGCCCGAGATACGCAGCTCCGCTCCCATAGGCTTTTGTGTTGGCAATGAACGGCGGGATCTCTCGCGGCCCGGACGACTGCATCGCGTGCCAGGCCACGATGGACCCGATGTCCGGAAACTCGGAATCCGGCAGGTTGCGGGCGACCGACGAGTAGCCAGTCAGAAAGCGATTCGTTCCGCCCGAGTGCTCGCCGCGTTCGTGATGCAGGCTGCGAATCAACGTGAAGCGTTCGGCCTGTGTCGCCAGACGCGGAAACAGCTCCGTGATCTCGACTCCCGGTACGCTGGTCTCGATCGGCCGGAACGGACCGCGATACTCGGCGGGTGCGTTCGGCTTCAAATCGAACAGGTCGAGATGACTTGGTCCTCCGTTCGCCCAGAACAGGATCACGGAGAAATCGGGGTCAAGCGGCTCGTCGAGCTTTGCAGTCTGCTCCGCAGCCAGCAATTGGGCGACATTCGGATCGAGTCCCGAGGTCAGCGCGCCGAGACTCAGTCCGCCGACCTGCAGCCATGTGCGGCGGTCAATCGGACCTGAGCAGCGATGTGGCAACGGACTCGGCATGCGCTGGGTGCACCGCTTTCATTTGCCACGAAAAACACAAAAAGACACGAACAGGTGCGGCGAGAGTTTTCGTGCCATTTCGCGTTTTTCGTGGACAACTTCCGTCCGCGATTCAGGAAGCTTTGTCGGTCATCTGATAAACGCGAAGAGACCCGTCAAACTGAGCCACGGCAAAGCGGCGGCAATCTGGTGTCAGGTCCAACCCGCGGCCGCAATGTGTCAGCGTGACAGTGTGGAACGCCTTCTCTTCACCGGGCTTCCAGAACCAGACAGCGCCTTTGTTACCACTCTGAGGTGCTCCGACACCCATCACAAAACCGTCCGGGTGAAACCGCACGCCCCACGCCATGCCCTTGTACGAGTCGACTTTGAACTTGTGCTGCGGCTCAGCCTTGTCCCAGTCGACCAGCAGGATCATGGGCTTGTGGACTCCGGCAAATGCGTTCGTCACCTCAGTCAGTCCGGCCACCGCGAGTGTCTTGCCGTCGTCGCTGAAGCACATATCGCGCGCCCCGCCCATGTCGGCTCGGAACTTCTGGTCGAAACCCCACATGAACTTCGCTTCCAGCGATCGCAACTGTTTGCCCGACTCGAGATCCCACTCGCGGAGGACTCCCATCAGATCAAACGACGCGAGCCGTTTGCCATCGGGATGAAATACGACTGCATACGGATACCGCTCGTGTCCGGCGAATTCTCGCAACAGAGTTCCATCCGGAAGATTCCAGACTTTGATCAGATTGTCGTTTCCACAAGACGCCAGCAATTTGCCATCGGGGCTGACTCGCACCCAACGCACCCAACCCTTGTGGGCTTCGATCATTGCGATGGGTTTCGGTTCGGCGTCGGCCGTGTTCCAGATGCCAATGTGATCGTCGTATCCGGCCGTGAAGAGCAATTCGCCGTTGGGAGAAAAATCCACACACCGGACCCACGAGTTGTGTCCCTTGAAGATCGTCTTCGACTCGGCAGCCCCGTCGATTTCCCAGCGATAGACATTGAAGTCTTCGGCGCCGGCAAATGCGTACCGTCCGGTCGGGTCGATACGACACGTGGTCAGTGCGACCTCATGCTTGAACTCGGCAGCGACATGCGACTTCGTCACATCCAGCGGCATCTCGGGCAATGGGGGAGCTTCCGGACGGCCACCAATGCCGTTGGATTCTTCTGGGTTCGTCATGCGAGCAGCTCCTCGATCGGCGCAGCGGCCGGATCACCAATCGGAATGGACTTGCCTGGAATGTCGTGATCACTCGCCGTGTCGAGTCCCAGGGCACTGAAGTAAGTATGGAACAGGTGGCCGCTGGCAACTTCCCGTTCGGAGACTGCAGTGCCTTCCTTATTAGTGGCGCCCACAATCGCGCCCGGCACAATCCCGCATCCACCCATCGCCATCGAACAGGACGCTCCCCAATGATCGCGGCCGTATCGCTGATTGATCTTTGGCGTGCGTCCAAATTCGGAATGCACAAGGACGAGCGTCGATTCAAGCATGCCCGCGTCAGCCAGATCATCCAGCAGCATGCAGAACGTGTGATCAAACTCACCCAGTTGTTCGAGGTGAAAGTTGAAATTCTCGGCGTGCGTGTCGTAACCGTGGTGCGTTACCTTCACGCAGGTACCGCCGTTCATCAGCAGCTCACGAGCCAGGATGCAGCGAAGACCGAAGGGATGCGAGCCGTACCGTTCAACGTCCTTTGCGGATGGCTCGGCCTCGAATAGCGACTTCTGAGAGATCAGGCGGTCAGCCAGAGTGAACGACGATTCGAATGCTTCCGTGTACGCTTTCTGTCCGGGTCGACTCGCTGAGAATCGTTCGCTGAGTCGTCGCCGAAATTCATCGCGTCGCTTTGCCGCTTCCTCAGAGAGTTTGTCGGATCGCACCAGATTGGACGGAGCCTTCACACCTTCCAGTTTCAACTGGGCGTGCTGAGCTGGCAGGAATGCATTCGTGTTGTCAGTGATGCCTCGCGTCGAAATGTGAATGAACCCCGGCAACCGAGCGTCCGGCGGAGTGAAGTATTTTGCACCAACCGAGCCGACATAGGGGTACTCGCCGGCGATGCGGCCCTTCTCCATGCGGAGCTGGCCAACGCGGTGACTGTTCGTCTTCAGGTTGATGCTGCGGACAATGGACAGCTTGTCCATTCGCTGGGCCGTGTGCGGCAGCAGTTCGCAAATCTCCATCCCGGGCACGGCCGTCGAGATCGACCGAAATGGTCCACCTAACCGAGTTCCCGGTTTTGGATCCCAGCTTTCAAACTGGCTCACCCCGCCTTGCAGGAAAATCTGCAGGATGCGCTTCTGACCGCTCCGAACTTGCTCGGCCTGCGCGGCAGTCAGCAGGCCACCCACAACAGCCGAACCAGCCGCCGAAGCCCCTAGAAAAGAGCGTCGAGAGACCGCGTGATCCATCCGATTGCAGCCAATATCGCGTCGCATTGCTCAGCCTCGTTGATGAAATCTGCAGCCCCGTATTGTGAGCCACGTACTCATTGAATCGAAAACCAGTCAGTGATTGAACCGGAACTCGGCCGACGCCAGGACGGCCCACACGATTTCCTGGATCGCCGGATCCCGCTCGCTGACTGCATCCAGATAAGTGGTCACTTCGGCAATCTCGTCGCCAGTCGGAATCCGGTTCAGCAGACTGACATATAATTCTTCGGCCACAGCCGCATTGTCGTCCAGCTTTCGCAACCGATCCGTCAGGTTGTTGTTGGCCGGTGTCAGCCAGCCCTGCACGAGCGATCCGTTGATCAGAAACAAAGCCTGATTCGCCGTCGACTCGAAACCCGTCTTCTGACCTCCCTGATGTGCGAACTGCAGTGCGAACTGATCGACGTGTGGCTTGAGGGCTTTGTGCAGCACATCATCCTGCCACAGCGGATCGTCCTTCTTCGCTGGCCCGTTCTTCGGATCGGACTTCAACAATGCCGCCTGTTGAGCCGCCAGCGTCTGAGTCGTCACACCACTCGCTTCCATCAATGACCAGGCAAGCTGTTCCGCGGACAGTGATTTCAACAGCGCAGACGCGTAATCCGTCGCAGCAGCATCGGATTTGGTTTGAGTCCGCGAACCGCGTTGATACGCCTCACTGAGTGCGAGTTCCCTCAGCAGCCAGCGCACGTCGTAGTCGTGACTGAGAAACTCGTCGGCCAGAAGATTAAGCACTTTTGGATGCGACGGTGGATTATCCGCATGTCGAAGATCGAGCGGTTCGACCAGACCACGTCCCATCATCATCGCCCACAGCCGGTTCACGATGTTGCGTCGGAAGTCAATGTTGTCGGCGGAGATCATCGCACCGGCCAGTTGCAGCCGACGACTGTATTTCGGCACGCCGCGGTTCTTGCCGTCCGGTTTGACCTCGTACTGCTTCTCGGTGCCCTCGGGATCGACGATCGCAGGCAGATTGAGCAGTCGCGGGGGCGTTGCCCCTTCTTCCTGTGTGAACACAGACGTGAACTTCACGTCGCCTTCGGCCTTCTCGCCGAGCACCTTCTGCTTCGACTTCGGATCAGTAAACAGGTAACTGCGTTTCAGGAACGCCGTGATTCCGTAGTAGTGCCGCTGCAGGTATCCGTCGATGCTCGGGTGATCGTGGCACTGTGCGCACTCCAGATCGACACCCAGAAAGACGCGACCGACATCGCGCGTGATCAGGTCGACGTCGAAATTACGATCCAGATAGAACTTTGCCGCCGGTCGTTTTTCTTTGTCGACTCCGTCAGCCGCGAGCAATTCCTGGACAAGCTGGTTCCATGGCTTGTTGTCGAGGAATGCCTGCCGCAGCCAGTTTTGCCATTCCGCCACCGGAATCGTGGTTCCCGGACGCCGCTCCATCAGCATCTCGTCGAACACATACTGCATCCGTCGAGCGTGCTGTGGACTGGCCAGCAGACGATTAATCAATTGCTGGCGTTTCAGAGCACTCGGAGTGGCGTCGGCCAGGAATGCACGCGTGACCTCCGCAGATGGAATCGTGCCCGCCAGATCCAGATACACACGTCGAATGAATTCCGCATCCGGGCACACGTCTGCAGCGTGATCCGCGAAGCCCGGCGACGCCGTCGAAATCAGTTCATCAATCTGCGGGTGGAGCGGCGGCGACACCTGAGAAACGACAAAGTCTTCTGGCAGAGGCGGGGGCGGCGGACCATCAGCAGCGGCAACCGCGCATGCGAGCAACACAACGAGAGCGGGTAGAGGCAGGCCATGCACGGCGCTTGTCCGTGAAGGAGACATAAAGGAACTCCGGCGGGATGCGTCGAGGAACGACACACGGAAACAGGTGGGAAGTCGAGGCATTGGAGGACGTCAGCCCGACCAGTTCGATGATATCACCGAATGAGGGGCTACGTCAGTCGAGAGCACCGGTGGCATTCGCTGTGCCCTGGGAATGCGGGGAGATTGGGCCGACAGTCAGGGATTCGGACTACTCGACTCGACAGTTGGTCGAAACCCTGACAAAATCACGCGACGCTGGAAGGTCGACTCTGTCATTCTGACAGAGTTGGACGGTGGTCTTGTCGGCACCGGGTGCCCGTGCGGGGCTCCAGTGTCGGCTTCGCGACACATGCGAACTGGAACGAATCGTGGACGAGACAATCTTCGAAGAATCACCGGATCGTTCAGTGAGCCGGTCAATCGGTGACCTGAATCTCGCTGAGTTCCTGCTCAACGAAACGCCGTTGGTCAGCATGGGGGCACTGCGGCCGGTTGTGTCCTCGTTCGAGGAGCGGACACTCATCGATCAGCACGCGGTTACGATTGGTCGCGACAAAAACGCGGATATCCCTTTATCGGCCGATGACAGTGTATCCCGCAACCACGCTCGCATTCGTCCCGACGGAGCCGAGTTCGTCCTTGAAGACCTTGGAAGCAGCAACGGCACCTATGTCGACGGCATTCCCATCATCTCATGTCGATTGCATGGTGGAGATATCATCCAGATTGGTCGGAATCTGTTTCTTTTCGATCGGTTGATGGGCTACTCCGGTGAAACCGACAACAAGGACGATGACGAGTCATGAGTGATCTGAAAGTGACCTTCTGGGGCACACGTGGCTCCGTTCCGACACCCGGCCGTTCCACGAGCAAGTATGGTGGCAATACCACCTGCATCGAGGTCAGGTACGGAGACGACATCCTTGTCTTCGACGCTGGGAGTGGAATCCGCGAAATGGGCGTCGCGTGGCTTAACGAATTCAAAGGGAATCCCGTCCAGGCAACGATGGCCTTCACGCACGTGCATTGGGATCACATTCAGGGATTTCCGTTCTTTCCGCCCGCGTACATGCCGCAGAACAAATTCACTGTTTACGGTGAGGCACGCGAATCCGGCGTCAAGGAACTGCTCTCCGGACAAATGAGCGGCGACTACTTTCCGATTCAGATTTCGGCCATGCAGGCGGGTATGGAGTTTCGGACAGATGTTGAGCAGTTCAAGGCCGGTTCGATCAGCGTTCGCTCGATCCCGCTGCCCCATCCAGGCCGATCTCTTGGATTTCGCGTCGAGGCGGGCAGTGGCGTATTTGTACTGGCGACAGATTGCGAACTGGATTCCATCGCCACAAACCCGGACGACCTGGAGAGCGACTTCACCGCCCCGCGCCAGTGGGATCCGGAACTGTTGGACTTCTTCCGTGGGGCCAACCTGGTCCTGATCGATTGCCAGTATACTGATGAAGTTTGCAAGACTCGGGTCGGCTGGGGACACAATTCGGTAGCGACGATCGTCGATCTGTGCCGACAGGTGCATCCCGACATGGTGGCGATATCTCACCACGATCCGCAGAGCAATGATCAGGCGGTGATTCGCATCGCTGACGATCTGGCGAAGCGCCTGCACCGTGAAGGAGAATTCGGTTTGGCTTTCGCTGCGCGTGAAGGCCTGACCATGAAAGTCGCCCGCCCCAAACCGCCACCAGCGCTTGCGTAAACGATGCTGCGGCTGACTCGGCAGTGGCACACATAAGGGACGGTCACCCGGATCAACGCCCGCGCCTACACGATAAGCATGGCGTCGCCATAGCTGAAGAAGCGGTATCGCTCTTCGATCGCTGTCCGGTACGCGGTATGTGCCAGCTCCGTTCCAGCCAGAGCACACACCAGCACGAACAATGTCGACTTTGGCAAATGGAAGTTCGTCAGCAGGCAGTCGACAGCGCGGAAATCGTACGGCGGGCGAATGAACAGGTCAGTTTCTCCCGACCATGAATCGATCTGGCCCGATCGCGCGGCCGTTTCGAGTGACCGCACCGAAGTGGTTCCCACACCGATGATGCGTCCCTGGGACTGCCTGATGTGCCTCAACTGCGAGGCGACGTCTTCCGACACGACGCAGAATTCCGAGTGCATCCGGTGTGCAGACAGGCAAGCTACCGACACCGGCCGAAACGTCCCGATCCCAACGTGGAGAGTGACTCGGGCCTCCGTTGCTCCGCGATCGCGACACTCGTTGAGTAAACCGGAGGTGAAGTGCAGTCCGGCCGTTGGGGCTGCAACCGATCCAGGTACGGAAGCGTACGTCGTCTGATAACGCTCTCGATCGGCATCGCTGGCCACACTGCGCTGTATGTACGGAGGCAAAGGGACTGTGCCGTAACGTTGCAGCAATTCGAACGCGGAATCATCGGATTGCGGTTGAGCCGTCCAAGTGCCCTCGTCATCGCGCGAGACAAGACGGACGGAGAGCGGCCGTTCGGATTCCGCATGATGAATGGACTCCAGCTCGATCAACTCCCCCGGCTGAAGTCGACCACGCGTCTGACCAATCAACTCCCACTGGCCGCTTTCTATTGTCCGGAGAAACAGCCCTTCCCAGCGCCCACCGGTCGCTGATCGCTTGCCAATGAGTCGAGCTGGCACGACGCGTGTGTCATTCAGGACAAGGCAGTCACCCGGTCTGAGATACTCAGGCAGGTCGCGTATCGTACGGTGCTCAATCGTCTGTCTGTCGCGATGCACCACCAGCATGCGAGCGCCGTCGCGACGCTCTGTCGGCTCTTTCGCGATCAGTTCTTCCGGGAGTTCATACGAGTACGTTTCGAGCTGATCGATGTCATGAAGCGGATCAGTCATGGCTGTTGAACATCACGGGATCTGGCGGCCGAGGGGCTGTAGCAGAACGCCTCGATCTCGGTCCCCGCGGCGCATCCCTCGGATGCCGATGGCACGATGACGAACCCGTGAGCGCGAGTTGTGGAGGACAGAATCGAGGCTCCGCTGAGGGCCACCGGCTCGATTCCATGTTCCGTCATCCGCACGCGGCAGTAATCAACTCGGCCGATCTGGGAAACAATCTTCGAGGTCAGCAAGCCGCACGCCTTCGGGTATGGCCAGTCCGGGTTCAATCCGCCCAGCAGCCGAATCACTCGCCCCGCGAAGAAGTCGTATGCGCACAGACACGAGACAGGATTACCTGGCAGAAGACACACAATTGACACACCGATGCGGCCCATTCCGGCCGGGCTCGACGGCCGCATGGCGATTCCATGAATGGGCAATTCGCCAGCCTCGCGAACGATGTTCGGTGCATGATCTTCACTTCCAACACTCGATCCACCGGATACCAGAACAACGTCGGCACCGGGGGACGTTATCGCCGCGTGAATGGAATCACGGTCGTCCTGACAACGGACTCTCGATTCCAGAACCGCTCCATCACGTTCGATCAGACCACGAACGATGTGCGAGTTGGCTTCGAAGATCTGATACATGCCGCGTTCGCTGCCCGGTTCGGCCAGCTCATTGCCCGTGATGACCATGCGCACGCGCGGGAGGCGAACAACATTCACCTCGGCAATCCCAACCGATGCGATCAGACCGATATCCTGTGGTCTCAGCCGATGGCCAACGTGCAGCAGTCGATCGGCGGCGGAAACGTCTTCTCCGATCCGGCCCACATGCTTGAGCGACGACGCGGCGGACATGATCTCGACGGTCCCGTCACGTTCTGTCGCGAATTCAGCCGGGATCACCGCATCAGCGCCATCGGGCAGTGGGGCGCCGGTCATGATCCGCACAGCCTGCGATGCGCCGACCGTGCCGGCAAATGGCTGTCCTGGCATCGAAACACCAACAACCTGAAACGACAGCGGGTTGTAGTTACCAGCTCCAATCGTCTCATCGGCGCGCAGAGCAAATCCGTCCATCGCCGACCGGTCGAATGCCGGAACATCGATTGGCGAGACGACATCAGCAGCCAGAACTCGGCCGTGAGCCTCGGTCAATCCCACCGATTCCGTGTCAAGCAGTTCGACTTCGCGGTCGATCCATTCGAGTGCTGTTTCGACAGGCGTACGCGAGCGAAATCCTCGCATCCGGACATCGGGATTGGGCGGGGTCGTCATTCGTCTGGTTCAGAAGGTGGCCAGGTGGACGGCGCCTCCAGCCCTGCCAGTCGAAGGGCTGCAGCATAATCGTCCGGAGTATTCGTGTTCTTTAATGAGTCGAGCTGCGGATCAACCGCTCGCAGATCCTCAATCGAGACGCGCAGCGACCGAGTTGATTCCAGCAGAAAAACCGGCCGACGCCGGTCCGCCGCGAGCAGTCGGCGGGCCTCGTCCTCAAGACTCGTGCGGTACACACCCGAGAGCACGTGATCGTACCGGGCTTCGCTGGGGACGGCCACGTCGTGTTCCCCGAGTCGGTCGATCATGGCTCGGACAAACGCCGGCTTGAGCAGCGGGACATCACACGATGTCACGAACGCGGCTTCCGCACGGTCTCGCAGTGCCGCAAGCCCTGTCGCAATTCCGGCCAGAGGACCGAGAGACTCGAACTCGTCGGCAGCGACGAGTACGTCATCCGAAAGCGGCGGAAGAGGTTGGTCGCGCGCGGCGACAACAACAATCGGACACACAACCTCGCCCAGTATTCGACACACGCGCTGCAGCATCAACTCAGTTCCGAACGGTAGTGAGAGCTTTGGACAGCCCATCCGCCGACTGTGTCCTCCACACAGGATGACCCCGCCTGTTGGACCGGTGGCTCGATGGTTCGACATGAGACTCTTGTTCTGGACCGTGTTCACAGTTTCCCGTTCGGCACCAACCGTCGCGTCCAGATGGGACCCCATGAACGCGCCTGTCACGCCGGAGCGGTCACACCAAGTTCTTCAGCCAGAGTAAGCAGTGCCTGCCAGTTGCCGTCGTCGATCGGAATCCCGTCAGCCTGGCGTTTGAGCAGCGTGCGGCGTTCCGGGTCGCCAGGCAGCAAGACCTCGTCGACGCCATCAATCCGCGGAACAGCACGCACATACTCCTCAAGAGCTTCAACCTCCTTGCGGAGATGATCGACGCCCGCAAACCTCGCCGGATCAATCGCCATGAAAAACGCGCAGTTACCGACCGGCGGGGGCGGATTGGGATAAGCACACTGGCCACCGGACAGAGCACCACACAGCATCTCGATCATGAATGACAGGCCAAACCCCTTGTAGGCCTGGTCACCACCCATGGGCAGAATTGTTCCGGGCGGATCGCCGTAAAGTTGATTGGGGTCGTTCGTCGGATTGCCATCCGGGTCGAGCACCCAGCCGTCGGGCACGGGTTGGCCGGCAATCTTCTTGACTCGAACTTTACCCTCAGCGGTCGCACTCGTTCCGAAATCCAGCACGAACGGGCCGTCAGCACCGCCGGGAAATCCAATGCAAAGTGGGTTCGTGCCCAGTCGTGGTCGTTTGCCGCCCACCGGTGCAACTCGCTGAGCAGCTCCGTGAGTATTCGCGCAGATGATTCCGACCATGTCGCGTTCGGTCGCCATCTCTGCGTACTCGCCCAGCCGGCCGATGTGGGCCGACTGTCGCAAACTGCCCGAGGCAATGCCGGCTTCCGACGCCTTGTCCATCAACCGCGTCATCAGATCGCGGGACAGAACCTGTCCAAATCCCCAGCCGCCATCCGCGACAATCGATCCCGGCGTTTCGCTTTCGATGCTCAGCGTCGCGCCCGGGTGAAGCGTCCCGATCTGTACCTGCTTCACGTAAAACGGGATCCGCATCACGCCATGCGAGTCGTGTCCACGGACGTTGGCACCGACCAGGCTGCGACCGACGGTCTCGGCCTCAGTTTCTGAAGCCCCGCCGGCAGCCAGCAAAGCTTTCCCAAATTCCAGAAGCTGTGAATCCTGCAGAACCGGCACGAGCGATCTCCGTGTGTGGGTGAATCAGAGTTGCGGACTTGAGGGCCTGAGCCGGTCTCACGGCAAGTTGCCGGATTTCCGGGTCGAGTGGCTCCGATCAGTCCGGTCGAGCGAGTCAAGGAAGGTAACGAACGACTGCGCGTGGTGACAGTCGCGACGCCTGATCGTCGGAGAGAGCAGCCGTACGCACGAGCCGCCGATAACTCCTGAGCCTCGCACCGATCATACTGACTGCGACATTTACCGGTGCCTGGCAGCCCTCGAACAGAATCGCGATTGAATCAACACGGTCGATTCACATCCGAGGCACTCGTCCCACTCAAGATGCACAACAATTCCGGCACGGATGGCGATTCGTTTACGAAACGGATGCCTCAGAAGGCTCTCGCGCCGGATCGCTCGTACTCCCAAGGTCATTCATGACTTCACCTGAACAGACTCTGACGACGCTCGGCGATTTACGGGACTTCATTCACGCCGAGTTGTGCAGGCGGGAGAATCTCGTCCCGGAACAGTTCGAAATGAACGAAATCGAACTGACGCGATGCGGCCGACCCTGCGGCCTGCAGTTCTCGATTCAAGGCCCCAGACAGGTGCGCCTTTCAGCCGTGTGGGCCGCGGACCGAAACATGGTGTACTTCTACGATGCGGGCGGCGCACGTTACCGCAAGCTGCAACTCAGCCATCACATCAGGTATTGCGAGGCACACGCCGCGTAGAGTGTGCATGGCCCCGTAACGTACAGCGAAGGGTCTGAAACCCGTCTGGACACGTTTCGCGTTGGTGCGCTCTAATCTGCGGCCCCTTTCACCGGGGACTGCGCGGACGTTCCATCCGCAGCCTCGACAAGGACGTGATACAACAACTCTCCGCAGGGACGCTGGAGCTGCTGACGTGAACAACTTCTCTCGGATTGCAGGGTTTGTCTGGCCCTATCGCTGGCGCGTCATTCTGTCCGTTTTCTGCGCCATCACGATCTCGCTGCTATGGGCGGGCAACCTGTCGTCGACGATGCCAATCGTCCGCGTGCTGTTCGACAATCAGAATCTTCACCAGTTCGTTACCGAGGACATGGCGAAGACCGAGGCGAATCTCGAACAGCGCAGCCGCGACATCGAGAAGTTCCGCAACGACGAGACCAAGCGAGAAGAGCTGGCCAAAGCTCAACGCGACCAGAGCGAAGAATCTCAACACCTGGCGGCACTGGATTTCGTCCGCAAGTTCATTCTCCCATGGGTCCCGCAGGATCGCTTCAACACAGTGGCCCTGATTCTGGGCATTCTTGTCGTGGCCACATTCCTGAAGGGCATCTTCATCTATTTGCAGGAGGTCCTCGTCGGCGGTGCTGTGTATCGGACGATTGTCGACATCCGGCAGGAGTGCTTCAACCACGCCATATCGCTCGACTATCAGACGCTTTCCGCAGAAGGCGAAGCGACGCTGATGTCGCGCATGACGAATGACGTGGAAACGATGGCAGCCGGCATCCGGTCTGCGCTCGTGCGGTTCATCCGCGAGCCGCTGAAGGCAGGCGGGTGCATTCTGTTCGCCTTCTATTTCAACTGGCGGCTGACGCTGATGTCGATTCTGGTCGTGCCGCTGATGGCGATCGCGTTTCATAAGTTTGGACGCAGTCTGAAGCGTGCCGCTCACGGCACGCTGCAGAGCATGACAGGCATCTTCAAGTGCCTGTCGGAAACGCTCGATTCCATGAAGGTCGTCATAGCATTCGGCGGTGAGAAGCGTCACGCCCATCAGCTCCGTGTGGCCAATCGGACGTATTACAAACAGTCGATGAAAATGATCCGGCTGAGTGCGCTGGCACGCCCCACCACAGAACTGATGGGCACATTCGCCGTCCTCGCGGCGGTGCTGCCGGGTGCCTACCTCGTGCTCCGCGAGACCGACACGGTCTGGGGAATCCAACTGGCTGGCGGACCAATCGACAGTGCCGAGTTGGCCACGCTGTATGCGCTGCTGGCGGGCACGCTCGATTCGATCCGTAAACTGTCATCCGTCTACAGCGAAATGAAACGCGCCGGCGCTGCATCGGATCGCATCTTCGAGATTCTCGATACGAAAACCAAAGTTCCAGAACCGGAATCACCGCGAATCGCCGCACCATTAGCTAACGAGATTCGGTTCGAGGACGTCTCGTTCTCGTACGCGCAGCGAGAATCGGACGGCACGGCCCGTCCCCCGGCCCTGCGCAACATCGACCTGACAGTGAAAGCTGGCGAAGTCGTCGCCGTGATTGGTGAGAACGGATCAGGTAAGTCCACTCTGCTGAACCTTCTGCCAAGATTCATGGACCCGGACCAGGGCAGCGTGCAGCTTGATGGTGTCGACGTCCGGCAACTCCACACGCGCGATCTGCGCAGCCAGATCGGCCTGGTCACGCAGGAGACGCTGCTGTTTGACGACACGTTGCTGGAGAATATTCGCTACGGAAATCCGGCGGCCACCAATGAACAGATTGAAGCAGCCGCGGAGCAGGCACATGTGAACTCCTTCGCGAGTCAGCTTCCTGACGGATTCAACACAGCCGTCGGCGATAAGGGCCAGAAGCTTTCGGGCGGGCAGCGCCAGCGTGTTTCCCTGGCACGAGCGATCGTACGCGATCCGTCAATTCTGATCCTCGATGAAGCAACATCCGCAATCGACTCGCAAAGCGAGCAACTGATTCACCGTGTCCTGAAGCAGTTTGTGCAGGGTCGGACGGTGTTCATTATTACGCACGTGATTAATGACACGTTCCTGGACCTCGTGACGCGAATCGTTGTGCTTGAGCAGGGCAGGATCGCCGCGATGGGTACACACGAAGAGCTGGTGGAAACGTCGCCCACTTACCAGCGTCTGTATCATTCCAGCGCCAGCACACGCGCTGCATAGGAATAGTCCCGGAGTTGTGAGCCGTCGCCCGATTTCTCCGAAATCGGGACCAGCCGACATCGCAGCCTGCCGACACATCGACCGCCGCTCAGTCTTGCCAGGTCCAGGGCAGCGGATTTCGGAGAAATCCGCCTACGGCTCAGAGGTCTCGCGGATTGCAGATCGGGAACTTATTCGAGGCCCGTTCCATAGTGGCAGATCGGACTTCATTCCTTCTCGCTGTCGTCCCGTGTGGGCGACGCTCGGACACATGCCATGTACCCGAACCAGATGAGAATGATCCCAATGAATTCACCCACATAGAGTGCTTCGACAACGCCGGCCTTGGCCATTCCACCACCAATGCCCGGTAACAGGGCACCGACGGCAATTAGCGCGTTGCCCATCGCCCTGGCACCGTCTCCGGGTTCTCGCGATCCGTGATACCGTCCGGCACTGACAACCGCGCCACCCACAAGAAAGCCGGCGGCATACAGATTGACGATCGGCGTCATCCAGCGAATCCACTGCCACCCAAGAATCGCACCACTGGGCCGGTGTGACTCCATCGCCTCGACAACAACGGGCGACAGGGCGACCAGTACGCTGAGAACGATGACAAGCGGCAGAGTGACCGCCGTAAGAACCCATGCCGCACGACGATTCATCAGTAGAAACACAGAGCCTTGAGCCAGCGGATAGCCGCCGCACAGTGCTCCGGCAATGTACCAGCTCTTGTTGAGCAGGACGGAGTTGCCAGCAAGGGTAATGGTACTTTCCAGCGCCGTTCCCACGCCGAAGGCAAACACACCAATTCCCCACCACAACAGATGGGCACTTGACTGGCGCTGGTAGAATCGCCAGAGCAACTGGGCGCAGAACACGAGACAGACGACTGTCGTGATCAACGGCAGATAATGCACCCATCCAACAGCCGCAGTTGGCGGCATCCCAGTCTCCAGTCAGTGCGTGACACAACGGCGATGGGTTGCGTTACTTCTTCTTTTTCTTTGGCTTCGCTGCAGCTGTGTCGATTGACGGGAGTGGAAAGATCTCCGACGGAACGTGCTGATCTTCCATCATGCGGGCAAGTTGCCCGACAACGTCTGGATGGCTGGCGGCAACATTGTTCTTTTCGCCAATGTCCTGTGCGATGTCGTACAGCTCGATCTTGAGATTGCCCTTCGACATGTTCTGACGAACGGCTTTCCACTTGCCGACGCGAATCGTCTGCTGACCTCCATAGCTTGGAAACTCGCGGTACAGGAAGGCTCGCGGTATCTGCGGATTGCCCAGCAGCGTCGGGGCCAGACTGATTCCGTCGATACCCGACGTGTCGATTTCGGCGCCGGTGAGTTGGAGCAGTGTTGGCATCCAGTCCTCGAATCCGGTGACCCGATCACTGGTCGAGCCAGCCGCCACATGTCCCGGCCAGCGAACGATCGTCGGCACTCGAACGCCGCCTTCATAGAGCGAGCCTTTCAACCCTCGAAGCTCGCCCACGCTGCTGAAGAAGTCGTAGTCGACTTCCTGCTTCAGATGAGTCGTCCCGTTATCGGAACTGAAGACAACAATCGTGTTGTCCGCCAGCTTCAGCTCGTCGAGCAGGTTGAGGATGTTGCCCACGTACTGATCCAGGCGAGAGATCATGGCCGCGTAAGCAGCACGGGGTGTGAAGTGCGGCGTGTAACCGTAGCCCTTCGACCGCGTGAACGGCGGGTCCTTCCAGCCCAACGCCAGATACGGCTTGAGTTCTTCATCGGGGACGTGCAGCGCGACGTGCGGGATGACTGAAGGGTAATACAGAAAGAACGGACGATCCCGATTCGTGCGGATGAACTCCAGAGCCTGAGCGTTGATGCGATCGGGAGCGTAGTCCTGCCCTTTGAATTCGGCATAGCTGGCCGGGTCAGCTGGATCGACACCCTTCTTCAAACTGGCATGACCCGGCACAGCGGGAGTGTTTTTGAGAGCGATCCGCTTGTTGTCGCTCCACAGATACGACGGGTAGTAGCTGTGCGCGTGGGCCTGGCAGTTGTAGCCAAAGAACCGATCCACTCCCTGACGCAGTGGTTCCCCATCCGATTCCGGCCCACCCAGTCCCCACTTTCCGAATGCACCGGTGACATAGCCCTCATCTTTCATCAGCTCGGCCAGTGTCACTTCGTCATCGGGAATCGGCAGCTGCCCTTCCGGCGGCGTGCTCTTGTTGCTGCGGACAAACGCATGGCCTGGATGCTTGCCGGTCATCAAGACACACCGAGACGGAGCACACACCGCGTTCCCGCAGTAGTGCTGCGTGAGTCGCATGCCCTGCTTCGCGAGTCCGTCGATGTTTGGCGTACGAATCAGCTTCTGCCCGAAACATCCCAGCTCCCGATAGCCCAGATCATCAGCCAGGATGAAGACAACGTTCGGTCGAGATTGCTTTTCCGCCGCGAGAACGACTGACGACAAATGGCACAGACAGACAAGAGCTGCGGAAGCCAGAAGTGCCACACGATTCGACAACGGTCGGCGCCGCATGCGAACGATCAAAACTGCAGTGTCCGACATGATGCGATCTCCCGGATTCACGACTGGTCAGTACGTAACGCGGTGATCATGTCAGACAAGGCGGTGTCGCGAAACCAATGCCTGGAACACGCACGGCAGATCGGGCTCGCTCACCTGGAACGAGTCGGCTATCACTCTTCTCATAAACTCTGACTGACATCTCGGAGAGAGAGCCGCTTGCCGTGTCCGTCACGATTCATATTCCAGTGATGCTGCGACACGAGTGCGGGGGACATTCCAAACTGAGTGTTTCGGCGACCTCAATCCGCCACGCACTTGAGGAACTCGCAAAGGGCCACCCGGCGGTCTATCGCAGCGTCTGCAACGAGACCGGGGTCGTCCGCCGTCACGTGCATCTCTTCATCAACTCGTCACTGGTCACGGACGACGGACTCGATACAAAACTGAAACCCAACGACGAACTTTTCATCATGCCCGCAGTTTCAGGAGGCTGACCATGGCCGAACGACTTGTGCTGTGTATCGGAACCAAGAAAGGTCTGTTCATCGCCGAGGCCGCGAAAACGCGGCGCCGATTCGAGCTGCGTGGTCCGTTCGGGCCGGGCGTCCCGGTGTACTCGTCGCTGATCGACACGCGGGGGACACCTCGCATTTTCGCGTCGAGCTGCAATCCATTCTTCGGCATGAAGATCATGGTTTCGACGGATCTGGGCAAGAATTTCAAAGAGACAAAGTCGGCACCCGCGTTCCCGAAATCGGACGGTCGGGCACTTGAGAACATCTGGTCGATCGAACCCGGCAAGGGCAAAAGAGAGCTGTTGTGTGGAGTCGAACCGGCGTCGCTGTTCCGCAGTGGTGACGGCGGAAATTCCTGGGAGATGGTTCCAGGCATCAGCAATCATGAACACGCTCAACACTGGCAGCCGGGCAACGGCGGGCTCTGCATGCACACGATCGTGCGGGACGGGAACCGGGTACATCTTGGCATTTCAACCGGTGGGCACTATCTCAGCGAGGACGGCGGCGCAACGTTCGACGCTGCGAATAACGGCGTCGGTGCCGGCTTCTTCCCCGATCCGAATCCCGAGTTCGGTCAGTGCGTGCACAAGATCGCGACGCATCCCGACGTGCCCGGGCGACTGTACATGCAGAACCACGGTGGCTGGCCGGAGCGTCCGGGAATTGGAGTTCTGCGGAGCGACGATCACGGCCATTCATGGCATTCCATCGCCGATGGTCTGCCTTCGGATTTCGGATTTCCGATCGTCGTCCATCCACACGACCCGGACACGATCTACGTCGTGCCACTCGATCCGTCGACCCGCACGTGTCCCGACAGCAAACCCGCCGTTTGGCGCAGCCAGAACGGCGGTGGCAAATGGAAACGCCTGGCCAACGGTTTTCCGAAGAGGGACAGTTACTTCACCGTCCTGCGAGACGCGATGACGATCGACTCGCTCAAGTCACCGGCCCTGTACTTCGGCACAACGACGGGCCGTCTGTGGATAGGCCGCGACGGGGGCGAGGAATGGACCTGCCTCTTCGACTCACTTCCGCCCATCAACTGCGTCAAAGTCGCAGTGGTGTGAGCGAGTGTTGGTTATCGACGTCCCTCTTCCCGCAGCAACTGATCGGCCCAGTCGGCGTCTCCGGTGCTCAGCCGAGGTGTCGGCTCCTGGCGATAATCTGTCTTGTCGTGCCGACCGCCTCGGTAGCACTGATCGATCAGCGGCTGGAGTTGCACAACGACATCCGCATCCTTCGGTCTTAGTGGCACTGGGATATTCGGAAGCGGGTCTCTTAACGGTGCATGGAACAGCTCAGCGCGACCGGGATACTGAGCCCGTCGTATGCAAAACAGGTAAGGCGGCTGAAGTTCGACCGGCACGTCGTCAGGGGGAACGGCCAGGATGAAGTCCCCCTGTCGGATCAGGTCGATCTCCACCAGATTGACACCGGCTTCCAAATACTCATGACGCTTGCGCAGGTAAGCCTCCCTCCCGGATTGACCGACCTTGTTGGCCGGGCTGAGTACTTCGATCGCAGTAACAAGTCGGCCCCCAGTGGTGTTGTCGACAATTTCGATATGCCGAAACGTCTGCACTTCGTCGACGTAGTCATCTTCAATCTCGACGACGAACGGCTCCGCCACGGCGACGGCACCGCGCTCATCCTGACCCGATTCCGTCGACACTTGCATCGAGTCCTCGACAACACGAACGTCGGCGTAAACCGTGCGAACATGCTGTTCGTCGATAGCCACGTCGAGGCTTTCCTCCACGAGCGCCTGCAGATCGGACGGCAGTTGTTCGTTGAGCTGGTCGCGCGCGTAGATCATCAGACTCGCATGCACGTCCCGCCAGCGCATCTCCAGATAAGGATCCATCCCGGGAAACGGGCTTTTCATAAAGACTCTCCTCGGCAACTCATTCAGGACCGCAAGGCTGTTCTGTCGCGTTCATTGTACATCACCAGGCAATTCGAGAAGCCCTATACTGGCAAACTTGACACCCCACGACGGGGTGGCCGATGTACTCTGCCTCACACGGCAATTCTGTCAGGCACCACTGCGATTCAAAGCTTCGAGAGGGCGTGCGATTCCATGCGAGACCAGGCGACGAGGCAAGGCAGTGCAGACCGAGTGTCGGACTACCGCGCAGCGGCCTGTTGTGCTTCGGCCGGGCCGGGTTGTTGGCGGGTCATCCAAATCATGAAGACGACTCCGGCCAGGGACAGGATGGACGACAACCCGAACAAAACCGGGCCCAGATTGAGGCCGGGAATCTGCAACGATCCGAAGTTCAGCGTGGCTCCGTAAATCCACACGCCGATCACTGGTGCGAGCAGGCCGCGGAGACCGGTCAGGCCAACGTGGATGCTATTGTAGAGTGAGACGTTTTCCCGTTTCGCAAAGTACATGCTGCCCGTCAGCCAGTTGATCGTACCGCCGCCGTTGCCAATGGCGTGGATCATCGAACCGACCAGGAAGGGCCAGACCTGCCGACTGGTGCCACCATAGAAATGCAGTCCATAGGCAACGCATTGAATGCCGTTGAACACAGCACGGCCGGTCATCGGATTGATACGGTCCAGCAACCGGCCCCAGACGGGAGCCGAGCCAGCCATGAGCATCGCGGGCAGAACTGCGACGATCCAGAAGATGCTGGCATCGCTGGCGCCGACGTCTTCCTTAAGCGACTCCGCCACATACGCATGTGACATGTGGTTCGCGAATCCGGCAAACCAGAAGCCAATCTGATACAGGACAAAACGTCGATCCGACAGGAAGATGCGCAGGCCGGCGATGAATGCTCGATGCGGTGAGGGTGCGGTCGAGTCCTCGAATTCGTTCGTCTTCGGAACCGGAATGCGGGCATACGATCCCGCCGATAGAACCAGTGCCAGGCCCACGCCCCAGCAGACAAGATAGAAGTACGTGGGCTGCCACAGAAACCACATCGTGCCCAGCACGGTCGTCGCTAATGCCGAAATCGCGGCGATGGACTTCACCCAGCCCACAGCCGTGCTGCGATGCGTTGGCGGATACAGAACACGAAACATGTTCATTTCGCCAACACGAGGGAAAACCCGAATGACAAAGGCGAAACCGATCATCAGGGCGAAGAACGTAGCGCTGCTGAGTACACCGGTCGCCAGCAGCAGGCCAGCGGTCAGCAGGTTTGGATAGATGATCAACAACCGCATGGGCACTTTTTTGCCGATGTAGCCCACCAGCGGACTCAGCAGGCTGCTGCCGCCGAACATGGCGGCCACGAACATCAGGTGTTCTTTGGTGCCATTCGGGGAAAAGATGTGGTCGCTCTTGAGTGCGGCCAGCGACAGGCCCAGCAACGCGACGAAGGCCCCCGACCCGATGTTGTAGAACGTCTCGAAGAACAATGCCGGCCGGCATCGCGCAGGCATACGATCCAGAGCGGAACGGAACGGCCCCACCGAATGCAGCCCACGCGGGCTGGTTCCGCTGCGATCAGACGATGTCTCGGTCACGGTTTCAGGACGATCTTGCCGCTGAGTGTGCCTGTTCGATTCAGCGTGTTCTCTTCCTGAAGTCGGTGTGCGGCTGCGGCTTCTGACAACGGGAACGTGCGACCGACCTGCGGACTCCAGCCACCCTGTTCGAAAGCGGAGTTGATGGCTGAAGCACTGACGCGTTGTTCGTCAGGCGATGCATTGAACATCGCGAATCCGACCACGCGCAGGTCTTTGACGTAGAACGGACCAACGGGGAATTCGGGACGCGCCGTGCGTCCGGCCATCAGAACGATGCGCCCACGCGGAGACAGCATCGAGACGGAACGTTCCATGTTGGGTTCACGCTGTGTTTCAAACCAGACGTGCAAGCCACCACTTTCCGCAGCGAACTCGCCAATCTGCTCGTCGGCCTCGGCGTCGTGGTAGTCAATCACGCAGTCGGCTCCCAGGCTTTCGCATAGTGCTTTCTTTTCGGCCGTGCCGACCGTGGCAATGACCTTCGCTCCGACAGACTTCACCAGTTGCACGACGGACGATCCGACACCACCCGTTCCGCCATTCACAAACACGGTTTCGTCGGGCTGCAGTCCTGAGTGCAGGAACAAACCGAGATGAGCTGTGATACCAACGAGTGCTCCCGCCGCCGCGACTTCATCCGACATCCCCTCGGGAGTGGGATACAACCACTCTTCGCCAACAGAAGCGTACTCGGCGAATGTTCCCGTGCGGCCGAACAGGCCCTGGTTACTTCCCCAGACACGGTCCCCAACTTTGAATTGCGTGACGTCCGAACCGACCGCCTCGACAGTGCCCGCCAGATCGCAGCCGACGATGTAGGGGAATTTCAGTTGCAACTGAATCGCTGCACTGCGGATGTAGGTGTCGATTGGATTGACCGCAACCGCTCCGACTTTGACCAGCACGTGACCGGAACGCGGTTCCGGGTCCGGCAGGTCGCCGTATTCCAGAACGTCAGGGTCTCCGGTCTGATTGATGTACGCCGCTTTCATGTTATTTCCTTAAGGACGATGGGTCGTCGGAAGCTCAGGCCCTGCGCGCCTGCTTGCGATCACTGTGTTGTCACAGAATAGTGCGATGGTTGAGTTGATTGATGATTGTCGATTGATGAATGTTGATTTTCGAATTGAAAGCCGCTGCCGAGCGTCTGTAAACATTCCAGATGATGGCCAGTCCTGCGCTTCACAGATCACAAGTCAACAATCGACAATCATCAATCAAATCCGACCGCTGCGAATCGGTTCCCGCATTCTGAGCCTGTTTCAGAAGCCGTGCAAAGACTGACTCGGTAACTTCGCCGCGGGGTGCGCGCGTGTTTGTACGTAGCGATTTTTCCGAGTCAGGGCAATTCGAGACCTTTCGGTGGTTCCGACTTCAGCAGGAAGGGATCCAGCCAACAGGCTTGAGCGCCCCAGTGGCTGCCCAGAACCGAGACCCGCAATTCCAGAAAGCGAACACCACGGACATCAACATTGCAGGTCTGCACGACGTGTGTTCGATTGACTCGCCGTGACCACCACAGCAGCTTGTCATCACCGATGACGGAAAACTGAATATCGCCACGTGGGCCGGGGCCGATGACCGCACACGGTGTGACCAGCGTGCGGTACTTGCCGTCCAGAGCGTACTGCACCATGGCTGTGCCGTCTTTTTGAGGATGCGTTCCCAGGCCGCGAGGGAACTTCTGCGAGTTGACGATGATGGCGTCCTGCTTGACTCCAACCTGTCCGATGCCCAGCTTCCAGGTCCTGTGGAGCTTCCCGCCGACCGGTTGCAATTCGGAAAGCCACGTGCGTTCGGAACCCAGAGCCTGTTTGTCGAGCTGGTCGACCTGATCCTTCACCTGCAAAGCCGAGACTCCGGACATAAGTTCCGACGCCTGATTCAACCAGTGGCGGGCTCGCATCTGAAACCGAGCTTGAGTGAGTCCGTCTCTCGCCTCGGCCGCCTTTAACCATGCTTCGGCAACCTTCGTGCGATCGTCTGAACCGAACGGAGCCGACTGATCGCCGACAATGGCCGCCTGCAGGTCTGCGTCATCGGAGCGAGCCAGGTGTGGCAGACCCTGTTCCCACTCCTTCTGGGCGAAACACAGCCACAGACCAAGTTGTTCGTGCGCGGCCGAATCGTCCGGTGTGGATTCGAGCTTCGTGCGAGCCTCTTCAGCAATTTTCCACGCCGCTTCGCGCTGGGCCACCCGCAGCTTCATCTGAGTGATGCCCAGTTTCAGTCCTGGAATCTTTGACCGCGTCGCGTTAGTCCCGGCAATGCGAATCAGCAAAGCGGCAACGTCGTAGCGACTGTCCTCCAGCGAGAACTCACTCAACATCATGCAGGCTTCGGTGAGCTGCGCTGCTTCGGACGGAAGACGAACATTTCCAGATGCTTCCCGAATGACGTCCAGCGCCATGTCGATTCGATCCACTTCGAACCGGCCGCTCAGGTCGCCAATCGTTCGCAGCGCCGACGGGAAGTCGCCCACTTCCACTGCCAGGTCGATTGCTTCCTGTAGGAGCACATAGCAGGCCGCAGGATTGTCGTCGGTTTCGATGCCCTGCTGAAACAGCTCGCGCGCCAGAGCGTGTTTTGCCGCCGGAGTCTTCGCTTCGGAGAACTGATCACGAAACAACTCGCGAACAGTCTTGCGAGCCGACTCGAGTGTTTCCTCGTCCGGGACCGGCTGCTGGGTAAACACGGGCCGAACGGTCAGCGTGGTTTCTGATTCAGGATTCGTGCTATCAGGAATGTCTGCGAGTCCGCCGGCCGGCTGGATTTCGGGCAGGATCGAACCTGATCCACCTTGGGGCTCCGTCTCGAAGAAATCTGCATTCGCGTCGGTCGCTGTTTCGAGAGGCGCCGCCGAAGCGAGAGAGTTTCCTGTGGATGTGGAATCGGCGGTCGCGGGATTACCGGTTCCACCCAGTGACGTCTTAGTCGTCGTCACAGGGGATGAACCGGTTGGCGCAGAGGCCTGGCCGCCCGGTTGATCACGAATAAAAAAGTGCCACGCCGCGCCGGAAATGACGGTCGGCAGTATCGTCGCGATCAGGATCGCTCCCATACCAGCCGATCGTTTTCGACGCGGCCGGGTCGATTGCTGAGTGTCGGGTTGAAAGTCCATGTCGACCTGCCTGAAAAGACTGTGTTGCCATGCGGGAATAGTATGCAGGCCGGTATCACGAGGCCACGATGCCGTGCCTGCAGTTGCTGGGTTTGGACGTGCTGAACTGCAGAATCACAGCGGCGAGCACCGAAGACCAACACCCATCGTACGCCGGACAAAATCAGTCGACTGGATCGCAAGTTCGCTTAATTGCGCGTAATGAACTCGTCGAGGTTCAACATCACACGGCAGGTTGCGACCCACGCGGCGGTCTCGGCCGAGTCCTCTTCGCCGAGCTTCTTGGCGTCCTCGGGATGATCGGCGTACCAGTCGCGAGCTTCATTCAGGAGCGAGGCAAACTGTGTCGCTTCCGTGCCTGTCATGGGCCGCGAAACACACTGGCGGAATGCCAGCCCAAGCCGGAGATCATCGGATTCCGTCGCCAAGGCAAGGAGGTTCTTCGCGAACGATCGAGCCGCTTCCAGGTAAACCTGATTGTTGAGCATGATCAGCGCCTGCAGCGGCGTGTTGGATGTCTGCCGTTTGACTGATGTCGTGTTCGCGTCCGGGCAGTCGAACGTCGTCAGGTTGGGATGCGGAGACGTCCGCTTGAAGAACGTGTACATGCCGCGGCGGTATCGGTCCTCACCTTTGCTGGTGTTCCATTTGAAGTTACCGGCATAACTGAATTCCGCGACGCCCGGCGGCAAAGGCGGAAAGACGCTGGGCCCTGCGACCTTTGTCGACAGCAGCCCGCTGACCGACAGACTCAAATCACGCACGATCTCTGCTTCGACGCGCGTGCGATTCTGACGTGCAAGCAGACGATTATTCGGGTCGACCTCAAACAGTTCCGGTCGATGGACCGAGGTCTGCCGATACGTCGCCGACGTCACGATCAGGCGGATGAGCTGCTTGCGGCTCCAACCGAGTGGACCGCGAAATTCGAGCGCCAGCCAGTCGAGGAGTTCAGGATGTGTTGGCTCTTCACCGCGCACACCGAAGTCGTTGACTGTCCGAACCAGCCCCTCGCCGAACAGGTGCTTCCAGACATGATTCACGGTAACTCGCGGGGTCAGCGGGTTGTCGTCGGAAACCAGCCAGTGGGCGAGATCGAGTCTGTCGGGTGCTTCGGCTTTGCGGGCCTGCAACCTCGGCAGGACGGAAAGACCAGTGGGAATGATCGTCTGATCCTTGATCGGCTCCAGAAACTCGCCACGTCGCAACACGTATGTCGGACGCGGGTTACTGATTCTCTGCGTGACGACTCGAACCGACATCTCGGGCTTCTTCGGCGCGCCCTTCTTCAATGCATCGACCTGAGTCACCAGGTCCTTTGTTGAATCGTGCTTTGTGGCAAACCAGTTCAACAGTGACGCAGTCTGCTGCGGCGTGCGTTTGCCAGGTTCACCAGCCAGTAGATCGAGGATGTTCTGCGGCACGCCATCGCGTGGATTGCTGCCCGTGCGGACCGACGCTCGAAATCGACCGATCGTGTGCTGACCGCCGTACTGCTGGTCCAGCACAATCTGAATCCATGGGTCACCGTCAGTGACCGAAAGAGGTTTTTCCGTTGCGACTTCAATCGCGTGGCCCTCGCCCATCTTCGGTGAAACTGCCCAGCCGGTTTTCACTTTGTCACCGTCAATTGTCGCAGCAGCCGGAAACTTCTCTTGATTGAAGTCTGACCGGGCCGATGCCAGTTTCACAACGTCTTCGGCGTTCAACTCCATCCGACCGGCGAAGTAAACCCGCACGTCACTCAGCACAAAGTTGCTGTTCGGCGCCCGTCCGGCACCCTTGCCAGGCAATCGATCGTCTGGAACCGTCTCGATGCGTATTCCAGTAATGTCCGCCGCCGGAACTTTGGCCCACAGTGTGTATTTATCCTTGTCCGGTGTTCCTCCGGTGACGAGATACGAACCGTCGTCCTGCCTTTCGAACTTCGATTTTGACGTCGCTTCCAGCTTCGCGAATTCAAGCGTGTGATACGTCACCGGCGATTCGGCGGCGGCGGCGACTTGTTTAGCAAAGTCCTCTTCCCATGCAGCGAGTTCAGGTGCCAGTTTGTTCCGAGCGGCGGCCAGCATGTCCTCGGCCCCCTGCAGCTTCTGCTGGTAGGCGGCCAGATCCTGCTCGTACTTCTGCACGGCAGCCGATGATGTGGGGACGGTTGAATTCGTGTCGTCTCCGTTATTGACGAAGGCGAAGATTCGGTAGTACTCGCGCTGCGTGATCTGGTCGTACTTGTGGGAGTGACAGCGAGCGCAGCCGACCGTCAACCCGAGCCACACCGTGCCGGTTGTCTCTGCGCGATCAAAGCAGGCTTCCACGCGAAACTGCTCCTGATCGGTGCCGCCTTCCGTGTTGGTCAGCGTCTGCCGATGAAAGGCGGTGGCCAGTCGTTGCATGGGAGTCGCATTGGGCAGCAGGTCCCCCGCGATCTGCTCGATCGTGAACTGATCAAACGGCATGTCGCGGTTGACGGCGTCGATGACCCAATCGCGCCACCGCCAGGCATTTGGTCGTGACCGATCTTTCTCATAGCCGTCCGAGTCCGCATACCGGGCCAGGTCAAGCCAGTGTCGACCCCAGCGTTCTCCGAAGTGCGGAGACTTCAACAGCCCGTCGACCAGGTTGTCGTACGCTTGGGGTGATTCGTCGCGGACGAACGCGTCGATTTCTTTCAGACTCGGCGGCAGTCCCAGCAGGTCGAGATAAAGACGTCGGATCAGCGTGTAGCGATCGGCCTCGGGGGATGGCTGAAGTTTCAGCCCGACGAGTTTCGCCAGGACAAACGCATCGATCGGATTGCGGAGGCGACCTTCGCTCTTCACATGCGGTGGGACGCGACGAATGATCGGCTGGTATGCCCAGTGTCGGGATTCGATCGGTCCCCCGTCAGCGGCGGCTGGCCAGTCCAGTCCCTGATCAATCCACGCCCTCAGAACGCTGATCTCGGTGGAGCTGAGCGGATCACCCTCGGGCGGCATACGGAGATCGGGGTCGACCCCGGCAACCCGGTGAATCAACGGACTCTTCGCGCTGACGCCTTTGACAATGCTGATACCCTCATCGCCACCGGCCAGAGCCTCCGCGCGCACGTCCAGCCTGAGACCAGCATCCTGCTTCTTTGGTCCGTGGCAGCCGAAACATCGCTTCCGCAGGATCGGCTGCACGTCTTTCACGAAGCCAACTTCGCGATCTGCCGGCGGCGGCAATTTCGGATCGGATGGGCCGTCGGCAGCAACAAGAGCGATCGCTGAAAGCGACGCGCCGATTCCCACAAGTACGGTCAGACAAGACAGGCTGCGGCTGATAGACATCGGGCACTTCCGGCATCACGACTGAGGTTCGGACGAAGAAAGCCTTCGCCTTGACTTGAGGATAGCGGCTCGACGGAAAGTTTGTGACTTTCCGTGCGGCATTCCTCATGCAGCGTGATGGTCAGATCGCGACGGTCTTCTATTCAGAACGACCACGCAACGCCGAAGTCCCAGGTTTCAGCCCGCCATGTTGAACGACGGGTTTCGATCAGCGGGAAGAGATCACGTGACGGGTTTCCCTGCCACAGAATGCTGTCACCGGCTCGCGTCAGCTCCCCGACCCACGTGTACGTGTAGGCGATGCGGAAGTCCGCTTTGGCGAAGAGCTTGCTGCGTCTGAGAATCGGGACGTATTGAAAGACCGGACCTTCGATAAAAAACTGCTGCTCAAAGACTGGCGACACACTGGTGTGTGACGCGGTGTCCGAAAAGCGATTCTGTCGAGAGCCGTTTTCGTCCGCGGGAAGCAGATTCGATTCACGTGTCGTGACGAAGATGTTGTCGCCGTTCAATCGCAGTTTCTGGTAATTGGCCATCAGACCGAACTGCGTGAATCCGCCCAGTCGGAAATCGCCACGACCGGCCAGTTCGTAATTCATTCCAACTTCAGGCCCGGCCAGGTGCGAGCTGACCTGATTGTTCAAGAAGGACGTGACCGGATAGATCTGCGGGTCATTCAGAAAGGTAAACGACCCGCCCTGACCACCTCCGCCGCCACCACCACCACCGCCGCCGCCGCCGCCCTGACCACCTTCACTTTGTGAGCCTGCGTTGTCGACAATTCCATCCATGTCGTCGTCGATCCCGTTGGGAATGGGGTGGAGTTTGACGTCCGGGAGTATCGTGGCCATGCCGCCACCACCGCCTCCACCACCACCACCTTGGGAACTCGCGTAGAGGAACCCGCTGTCGCGTCCGAAGAAGTTGAAGTCTTCGCGAACGTTCATGTACCGCACACCGGCTGTCGGCGTGAACCGAACAGCCTTTGTGGAGATGGGAAGCCCCAGGAATCGGATTCCCGTTCCCCATTGTTCGACGTGAGTCTGCATCCGGAAATCGAGGTCATAGACCGCATTGGCACCACCAGTGATGATTCCGCTGCCAAGGTCTTCGAATGTGCCGTCATCCAGCGGAATGCCGCGCAGGTTGAGCAAGTTGGCTTCGAGTGCCTGATTGACGTCGTCAAAGGGGCCGATGGGAGTGGTCAATGCAAGGAAAAGCGGGTCCTGAGCCGCGCGAACGACGAGCCCCGGCTGCTGGCCGCGGGACGGGTGGACATTGTTACGTGCATTAAGCTCGGTATCGTTGTCGATCGTATGCATGCCCCACATCTGCCATCCCGTGCCGCTGGAATTGAGCCTCTCGAGCGAGAGCATGATGCCCTGCGGTTCCGGCTTTTCGATGCTGTCTCCGGAAACCGGATTAAAGAGGTTGAAGTCGACGTTGGGGTCTTGAATGGCAGTCGCGAGACCCTGCTGCTGTCCACCGCCACCGCCGCCGCCACCGCCGCCGCCACCACCCGTCTGGGCGCCCAGAAGCTGAGGCAGAATCTGCTGCTTGTATTCGGGGGCTCGTGGATCGCCGAAGCGATCGCGGTACGTCTCCGTCTTCGCTTTCAGATACGACATCCGAAATCTGTAGTTCGCCGACTGGCCAGGCTGTTGAAGCTGGGAGTACTCCCACAGGCCGGTCGTGTTGGAAAGCTGGGTGCCACCGGTTGATGCGTAGGGTGAACCTGCACCGGGGGCCATGTATGGAGAAACACTTGGCCAAGCCTGAAAAGACGGCGGATAGGACGAGCCGCCGCGACCCGCCTGGAACATTGCACTCGGATCGAAGCTGTAATTCGCCGTCGGACCGGGACCAGATGTTCCACCCATCGCGGGGTTCGCTGCCGGACCGGGGTAGGGAATCACTCCCTGCGAGTGCGCTGGTTGGACGAAAGCGACCAGCGTCACCAGTCCCGCAATGAGTTTGAGCCAGCGATGTCGCCGCATCGGTCCATCCCTGAAATTCCACATGGTCAGCGCCTCCAAACGCAGATCCGTCTGCGCAGGGTTCAGACACTGTCCATTAGATCGACTCGGCGATGCGGCAAACTGTAACGATTATTCCGGTCATGCCAGATTTCCGGGTTGTATGGATTACCCGTCGGCGTCAGCCGGCGCCCGATTTTTGCTGGGTTTAGCAGCCTGTTGAAAACGAGGACTGAGGTAACCCGACGCGTCATCACCGCCCCCAAGTTTACCTCGGGGGTTCTCCCGTTTCTGCACTACGGCGGTGTTTTCGTGGGGTAGTGCAATGACGCGGGAACCCCCGGCGAAGTGCGACGGCCGACACATGATTCTGGGTGTGTCGGCCCTTCGGGCCTGAAGCTCGCAACATCAATGCGCGTCAGCGAGGGCAGTCTCAAAAGAAAATGTCGCGTGACGATCAGCAAAAAAAAGGCCCGGCTTTCTCTCGTTGAGAGAAAGCCGGGCCTTACAAGTCACATCTGAAAGACTGCCAGACATTCGCGGATCGGCCATCACCTGCCGTAACTGCCGCCGAATTTCCCAGACGTCTGCCCCGAAGATGCACCGGGCTTCAGGCGACGGCCCGTGCCGAATTTCTTGGAGACCTGACCAGACGACGACCTGTCTCCGATCGTTTCGCTGGTCGTCACACTGTGTGCCCCACTTCGAAGATTGAATGGCCGATCGACTACGCCCGGGATGTAGATGCGTTGTTGCGGGCGATAGCCAATGTAGGACAGGAAATCGTTCAGATTGATTTCCTCGATGCCCAGCCGGCGAGCTTCGTCCCGCATGGTCTTGAGCTGCGCTGAAATCTTGAGCCGCTTCTCCTTTTCCTCTTCCAGGGCGGCCAGAGCGACATCGGGGATATTCGCCTTGATCACGTACTTCGTGTCAGAATCGAGTTCCGGGCCGCCTTCTTCCCAAGGCTCCCAGGCACCGGGGTACGTGGGGTATCGAATCCGTGATCCGTCATCGAGCACTTCGTGGTTGATCTTGGCACCGGCGTCCTGCACCAGTTCATGAAACTGCTCGCGATCTTCAATGCCGTCCTGGTCCAGATCAATGATTCCGATGATCGCAAACTTCTCAACACGACCCGGACTCCACAGCGGCGTGTAGATCGGATCTCCCTTTGCGATTGGATCGTAAATGTCATCATCTAGAACGCGGGCCTCTGCCGTGTTGGCATCGATGATTCGCGTGATTTCCAACTGACCTTTGATGTCTTCGGCATCCGCACCGTGACCAACTCCGTGGTGGGACTTCTTATAGACGGAAAAGGTCGTGCGAATCCGCAGTCCGTCCTGCGCGCCAATATTGACCCAGACAAGTCCTGCTGAGTTGTCGACCCAGCGAACAAGCCCATCCGGTCGCTCGAAGCTGACTTTCGTCAGGTTCTTCAGCTTGTCCCGCAAAAAGTCGACCTGCCCCTCCCACTGCGCCATTTCGGTCGTCAGTTTTTTTCGTTCACCCGTCCAGGCAGCTTTCGCATCGTCATATTCGACGCGCAGGTCGGTCAGGTCGCCACGCATTTCTTCAATCTGAGCCTGCAGAGCCTTGCGCTGTTCCTCACTGGCCCGCTGCGTGTCATCCCGTTGACGTTCGGCCGCATCGACGGCATCACGATGCTTCTGCAATTCCGTCACCTGATTCGTCTGCATCGTGCTGATCGTCGTTGTGTTCCTCGTAATCTCCGTGTCCTTCGTGCCGATTTCGGTCCCCCGATCACCAAGTTGCTGTAACAGATGTTTGATGACGTCACTCAGGTCTGTTCCTGTGTATCCATGCGCGGTGGCAACACTCTGAATATCCTGCTGAATCGCGTACGCCACCGTGGTGGTCGCGTCCGGTTGATCATGTCCGACGGATGGCTCGTTGTGACCGATTTTAGCTTTCAGAAACTGTATCTGATCGTCCTGTTCACGAGTCAGTGTCTGCTCGGTGCGCAGGTCCTCCCCAGCCTTCACGTATTGCGCCCTATTGTCACCCAGTTCACGGAACTGCATGTAGAAGGCGACCCAGCCAATGACGGCGAGCATCGCAAACAGAGCGAGAGTGATCTGCAGCCCGATGGACTTGTTTGAAGCAGCCATGAACCAGCCTTTTCCAATCGAGGTCGGGGGCGAATCGATCCCTCGCCGCTACCGACATTTCGAGTTCCGCCTTCCAGCGGCAAGTTGCCTTTGGAGTCCCGCATTCGGGTCGTGGTCAACGCTCACAGACCTCGACTTCGATGGCCCGTGAACTTACTGCGGACACAGTTTCGCAAGTGTGAGACTGCCGCCCTTGTGAGTCAAGAAAACTCTCATTTCACAGGTACTTCACGTCAATCCCGGCGTTCAGAACCAGGCAAACCTGTCACACCGGACCCACAACGTATCCTGCATTGATCAATAACGGAACAGCGTGACGCGATCCACAGCCAAACCGGATTATGCCGGTCGCCCGCAGCGAAGTGACTGCACGGGCTGAAGAGTCGCCTCTATGCTTCCCAAAGTAGCTGTCCCGCTTCGCTGGATGGCTGATTTGACCCACGTCCCTGCCGCTCCGAGTACACGATGAGCGAAACGTTATACGTGATCGACACTTTCTCGCTGGTGTTTCAGGTCTTTCACGGAATCCCGACCATGACGAGCCCTTCGGGGCAGCCGACCAATGCGGCCTTCGGGTTCACGCGCGACCTGCTGAACATCCTGAAATCCAGGCAACCCACGTATCTGGTCTGCGCCATGGACCTTCCCGGGCGGGGAGTGCGGGACGACATCTACCCGGAATACAAAGCCAACCGCAGCGAAATGCCCGAGGATCTGCAGCCGCAAATCCCCATCATCACGGAAATCATCGAAGCCTTCGGCATTCCGGTCGTCTCGCAGGAAGGCTGGGAGGCCGACGACGTTCTGGCCACGCTGGCTCGACGTGCGGAGGCCGAGCAGATCGAAACGTGCATCGTGACCGGCGATAAGGACGCCCGACAGCTCGTGAGCCCACTGATCCGTCTCTACAACGTCCGCAAGAACACGTACCTGGACGAGGCTGGTGTGCTGGCGGACTGGGGGGTCCGACCGGATCAGGTCGTCGATTTCCAGGCACTGGTCGGAGACGCCGTCGACAATGTCCCCGGCGTGCCTCTGATCGGGCCGAAAAAAGCCAGCGCATTACTCAACCAGTTCGGCAATCTCGAAGACGTCCTGGCCCACGCCGATGAAGCTCCTGGTAAGAAGCTTCGGGAAAACCTGAAGACCTACGCCGATCAGGCCCGCATGAGCCGCCAGCTTGTCGAGCTGAACACTGAACTCGAACTCGATTTCAACTGGGAATCCGCGAGGACCGGTCAGATGGACGTCCCGCGTCTGGCCGAATTATTCCGGGAATGCGGGTTCCGACGATTCATTGATGAGGTTCGGGAACTCGCTCCCGCCGACGCGACGGTCCCCGAGCCGTTGCTCGGCGAAAACGGCCCGCAAGTGCAGATCGTCACTGATGCCGAGTCACTGCAATCGCTCGCAGATCGGGTCGAAACGGCCAAAGCGGTCGCGATTCGCCTCGAATCGACGGGGCTCAGTCCGGCGACCTCGGAAATCGCGGCCATGACGATCGCGTCGGACGACCAGCACGCGGCGTTCATCCCGCTAACAAAACTGACGTCGAGTGCCACACTGTCCGCGGCAACGGTCTGGGAGAAGCTGCAGCCCCTTCTGGCACCCGGCCAGCGACAGGTCAGTGGTCATGACTTGAAAAACGTGTCGCTGGCACTTCGAGCGGCCGGACTGGATAACGTCGAACTCGGACTCGACACCATGGTCGGTAGCTACCTGCTGGAATCCGGCTCCCGCAGCCACAGCCTGTCGCATCTGGTGGACCGCTACTTCGGCTCTCCCCTGACGCCACTGTCACGGACCGACAACACCGATCCAACAGCTTCCGATTCAAAGTCCAGTTCATCAGCCGCCCGCCAACTCTCGATCGAGGATCTGGCAGGGCACAGTGCCGAAGAGGCCTGTCTCACTGTCCGCGTTACCGACCGAATGCGTGAGGAATTGGAACAGCAGGGATTGTGGAAGCTGTATGACGCTCTGGAACGCCCGCTGATCGAAGTCCTCGTCGACCTGGAGCACACGGGAATTCGCGTCGATGCGGCGGAACTGCAGCGACAGAATGACGACGTCTCGCAGCGCATCGAAGCGCTGATCGCCGACATTCACGCCGAGGCTGGCGAGGAATTCAATATCGACTCGCCGAAGCAGCTCGGCGTGATTCTGTTCGACAAGCTGGAGTTGCCCGTCCTGAAGAAAACAAAGACCGGACCCAGCACCGATCAGTCGGTGCTCGAACAACTCGCCGAGATCCATCCGCTTCCAGCCAAGATCATCGAGCACCGGCACCTGGTCAAACTCAAGGGCACGTACCTGGACGCACTGCCCAGGCTGATCAACCCGGCAACGGGCCGCATTCACGCGTCCTTCAATCAGGTCGTCGCTGCGACGGGGCGTCTCAGTTCCAGCAATCCGAACCTGCAGAACATCCCCATCCGCACTCCTGAAGGCGAACGCATCCGCCGGGCGTTCGTGCCTGGTGAACCAGGCTGGAAGCTGATCTGCGCCGATTATTCGCAGGTCGAACTCCGCATGCTGGCCCATTTCTGCCAGGACCCCGCTCTGCTGCAAGCTTTCTCAGAAGGCATCGACATCCACCGCGCCGTCGCGGCCGACGTGTTCAATGTCTCGCCCGATCAGGTCGATTCCAGTCAGCGACGCATCGCCAAAGCAGTCAACTTCGGCGTCATCTATGGCCAGACGCCCTGGGGTCTGTCAGCAGCTCTGGGCATTACGCGTGAAGAGGCCGCCACGTTCATTGAAGACTACTTTGAACGCTATATCGGCGTGGTCGCTTTCATCGACGCGACTCTGGCCGAATGCCGCGATACGGGTTTCGCGAGAACCATCCTGGGCCGTCGCCGAGCCATCTCCGGAATTCCGTCCAAACGCGGCCCGACCCTGAGTCTGCCCGAACGCACAGCAGTCAACACGGTGATTCAAGGCTCGGCCGCTGACCTGATCAAGCAGGCCATGATCAACATCCACCGTCGCCTGCAGGCGGATCAACACCCCGCCCGTATGCTGCTGCAAATCCACGACGAACTGGTGTTCGAGTGCCCGGCGGCGGACACCAACTCCCTCATCGAACTTGTTCGTTCCGAAATGGAAACGGCACTGCCGCTGAGCGTTCCACTCGAAATCGACATCGCCACCGGCGACAACTGGCTCGACGCCAAAGGGTAAGGATCGTTCGATCATTAAGTATCGGTAATGCGTGCCCAAGGCGCGCATGTCAGACGATGGAAGTATCTAAGTGGCTTCTGAGACAAGTTCAGAAGCCAATGCCTGGCGGCACGAATATCGAATGTCGAACAAGGAATGTCGAAGTCCGAAGTGAAGCACTTCATCATTCGAAATTCCTTGTTCGACATTCGATATTCATTGTGAAACGGTTGCGGCTCCGCCGCGAGCGATTTATTCACGGAGCGACTTATGCATCCTGCCGTGCTGGCGTTTCTGGCATTCCTGCCGATCCTGGTTGTCGGTTTGTTCCTCGTCGTGTTGCGGTGGCCGGCGAGTCGAGCCATGCCGCTGTCGTATCTCACAGTGGCGGCGCTCGCGTTGCTGGTGTGGCAGGTGCCCATCGTGCAGGTGGCCATCGCGTCCGCGCATGGCCTGATTGTGGCGGCTTCGCTGCTCTACATCATCTTCGGCGCGATCCTGCTGTTGAACACGCTGCAGGAGAGCGGTGCGCTGAGTGTCATCCGCAAAGGCTTTACGGACATCTCTCCGGACCGCCGCATACAGGTCATTATCATCGCCTGGCTGTTCGGTTCGTTTATCGAAGGCTCGGCGGGGTTCGGGACGCCTGCCGCGGTGGCCGTTCCGCTGATGGTTGGTCTGGGATTCCCGGCGATGGCGGCTGTGGTGGCCGGGATGATCATTCAGAGCACACCCGTTTCGTTCGGAGCACTTGGAACCCCGATACTCGTTGGAGTTGGAAACGGACTCAGCGGCGACGCCGGCGTTCTGGAGTACGCGCGCGCCAGTGGATTCGTCCTGCAAACAACGGGCGAAGTCGACTATGCCGGATTCCTGGCCATGATCGCAGCGAAAGTAGCGCTGTTGCACTGTGTGGCCGGCACGTTGATTCCGCTGTTCGTCGTGTCGCTGATGACCCGGTTCTTCGGACCGAATCGATCGCTGGCCGACGGCCTGCGGGTGTGGAAGTTTGCTGTCTTCGCAGCACTCTCTATGACGCTGCCGTATCTGGCAGTCGCCGTTTTCCTGGGTCCCGAATTTCCGTCGCTGCTGGGTGGACTGACGGGGCTGGCGATCGTCATCACCGCGGCGCGATCCGGCTTCCTGATGCCAAAAGGCGAAGCATGGGACTTTGCTCCGCGCGAGACATGGGAACCCGAATGGAGTGGTACGCTCGATCTGCAGGAATCACAGTCATCCGACACCGGCATGCGACTCTCGACGGCGTGGTTGCCTTACCTGCTGGTCGCGGTCTTTCTTGTCGCAACACGTGTGCCCGAGCTGCGAGTGAAAGGCTGGCTGACCGCGGCACAGATCACAGTGGATTGGGACGGTTTGCGTGGGCTTGCAGCGGGAGACGATGGAGCGACACGAATCACGTCAAAGGTGCAGCCGCTGTATCTGCCCGGCACGATTTTCATTCTGGTCTCCGTGCTGGCGTGTGGTCTGCACCGGATGGGCGGCCCGGCTTACGCTCGGGCATGGAAGAAGTCCGCACGAACGATGCTGGCAGCGTCGGTCGCGCTGGTCTTTACCGTGCCGATGGTACAGGTCTTCATCAACTCAAGCGGCGGAGCGGCCGGCTACGAGAAAATGCCAATCGCCCTGGCCGAGGCCGTGGCTGCGGCAACCGGCGCGGCCTGGCCGATCTGTGCTCCCTTCATTGGCGGCTTCGGCGCGTTCGTCGCCGGCAGTAATACTGTCAGCAACATGATGTTCTCGCTGTTTCAGTTTGAAGTCGGCACGCGCATCCGCGTGGCACCGGACTGGATCGTCGCGCTGCAGGCGGTCGGGGGAGCCGCCGGGAACACGATCTGTGTCCACAATGTTGTGGCGGCATCCGCGGTCGTGGGACTCGTCGGACGCGAGGGACTGGTCATTCGCCGCACGTTGCCCGTGTTTGTTTACTATGCACTGATCACCGGCACGCTCGGTTACGCCATTGTGTGGAGCGAGGAGAGTGGCTGGCTGAATGCAGGATCGATTCTGTTTGTATTGTGCGTGACGGGACTCGTCGGCTTTGCAATCAGGGAGTCCCGTCGCTGACCACGTCCTTCTCCCCCACTGGGGGAGAAGGTGGCCGAAGGCCGGATGAGGGGGACCCGTTCTTACAAAGGACACAACATGGCACCTGCTGATTTTCGAGATCGACTGCTTGCTGGCCTGGGCGGAGACTGGCCGGAACCATGCCCACTGAACGTGAAACTGCGGGAGAAGTCGCAGGCAGAGGGCTTCCGCATCGAGTCGCTGTACTACGACGCCGAACCCGACGATCCGATTCCCGCGCTGCTGCTGATTCCGGACGGAGTCAGCGCAAAGAAACCTGCGCCGGCCGTCGCCATCTGGCATCAGCACAACGGGCAGTACCACCTGGGCAAGGGCGAACCCGCTGGACTGTCCGGCAACCCGATGCATCACACGGGTGCCGCTTTGGCGAAAGAAGGCTATGTCGTGCTCTGCCCGGACGCGCAGTGCTTTGAAGAGCGGCAGGACCCCACCGGGAAACTCAAAGGCGGCAATTACGAACGCTTCGAGTTCCTGAAGTCTGTCGTGGCTGGAAAGTCGATGGCATGGAAGAACATCCTGGACATGCGGCGGGCCGTTGATTTTCTCGTCAGTCGACCCGAGGTCATCGGCGAGAAACTCGGGTGTTACGGACACTCGATGGGATCAACACACACCTGGCTGGTTGGTCCGTGGGAGCCACGTCTGAAGTGCCTGGTCGGAAACTGCTGTCTGCCGACATACAAAGCGATTCACGACAATCACATGCTGCACTGCTTTCCGAACTTCGTTCCCGGGATTCACCAATACGGTGACACACCGGATATCGCGGGGCTGATCGCCCCGCGTCCGCTACTGCTGAACTTCGGCGAGAAAGACGGCGGAAGCCCGATCGACGAAGTCCGCCGAGGCGTCGAAGTCATTGCCGACGCTTATGGCGCGATGCATGCCGAAAAGAACTTCTCGCACTACATCGAAGAGGGCTCGGGGCACGTGCTCTCGGACGAAATGTGGAAGCGCACGCTCGCGTGGTTTAACCGGCATATCAGTTGACTGTCTGGAGCCCTCGATGTTCGCGTTGCTCGCCATTTCGCCTCAGATTCCAGACTACAACTGGATCATCCAGGTTTTTGGGATCGGCGTGCAGATCTACGGAGTGGATGGTGTAACCGGCGTCTTCATGTCCAGCTCAACCACTCACCTCTTCACCATTACAATCCCGCTCAGCGTTCCAGTTGTGGTGACGATCGCTGTGGTCCCGCTGCTTTGCATGGCAGTTTGGACTGTGGCTGCCATTCGATCGAGCTACCGATCGGTGCGACAGAGTGATGATTCCACATCGGTCTGAAGTCTGGAGATGACGCGCAGTACAGGTTCCCTCGAAGTTTCGCGACCAATCCAGTGCCGATGATTCCGCGAGTCGCGTTCCGGCTGCGCCTTTGGCATAATCGACTTCCCATAGACTTCCCGTCTCAGACCGTCATCCGACCTCCCACCACACTACTCAAAGAGCCACCGCATGGCGACCGACACATCCAGCACGACGGAAGTCGGCAGCTATTTTGTCTCGAACTATCCGCCGTTCTCGCTTTGGACGCAGGAGAACGTGCCCGAGATTCATTCCGCACTGAACTCGGAACCGGATGCCAGTGTGCCGCTGGGGCTGTATCTGCATATCCCGTTCTGCCGCAAGCGGTGCCGGTTCTGCTACTTCCGGGTCTACACCAACCAGAACGCTCAGGCGATTCAGCGTTACGTCGATTGCCTGGCTCGCGAGATCGAACTGATCAGCCAGTCGCCTGCCGTCCGCGATCGACAACTCAAGTTCGTCTACTTCGGGGGTGGCACGCCGTCGTATCTCAGCTCGCGGCAACTGTTGTTTCTGCGAGACAAACTGGCCGAGCACGTGTCGTGGGACACCGCCGACGAAGTCACCTTCGAGTGCGAGCCGGGCACGCTCAGCCTGGAGAAAGTCAAAACACTCAAAGAAATCGGCATCACTCGGGTGTCGCTGGGTGTCGAAAACTTCAAGGACGAGATTCTCGAAGAGAATGGCCGCGCTCATCTGTCGCCCGAGATCATGAAGGCGTATGGCTGGATTCAGCAGGTTGGGTTCCCGCAGGTCAACATCGACCTGATCGCCGGCATGATCGGCGAGACCGATGAGAACTGGCATCACTGCGTCGACAAAGCCATCGAAATGCAGCCCGACAATCTCACGATGTATCAGATGGAACTACCGTTCAACACGATCATCTCGAAAGAGATGCGTGAGTCCGGCGTTGCCTCACCTGTGGCCGACTGGGCGACCAAGCGTCGCTGGGCCGACGAGGCGATTAACCGGATGCTGCGCGAGGGCTATCAGATTTCGAGTGGCAACGAACTGGTCCGCAGTCTGAATACCGACCACTTTGTGTACCGGGACAACCTGTTCCGCGGCGGCGACATACTGGCGGCCGGCGTCTCATCCTTCGGGCATCTGCAGGGTGTGCATTACCAGAATCTTGATCAGATCGAGGACTACCAGACGGTCGTCGAATCGGGAGAACTGCCCATCAACCGGGCACTGCGTCCGACAGAACATCAGCAACTGGTCCGCGAATTCATCCTGCAGATGAAAGAAGGACACGTCGCGGTTGAACCGCTACAGCAGAAGTTCGGCATCGACATTCGCGAAGAGTTTTCTGACGCCCTGCACAATCAACAGGCCGCCGGTTACCTGAATATCGAAGAAGACGAAATCCGCCTGACACGCAAAGGACTGCTGCAGGTCGACAGCCTGCTGACTGAATACTTCGAACCAGAACACCGTGAGGTGCGATATACGTAAGACCCACTCGTTCCCACGCTCCGCGTGGGAACGCCCCGGGGACGCTCCGCGTCCCGTCCCCCCACAGCATTGTGTCAGGGACGCAGAGCGTCCCAATTGCGTCCCAATTGCGTTCCAACGCGGAGCGTTGGAACGAGTAGTGAAACGGTCTGAATCGTGAACGCGCAGGATGAACTCAAAACACTAACCAATCTGTTCCCCGGCGAAGAACCGCTATTCGCCACGGCGGAGCACATTCCACGCACGGGTACACCCGAGCCGTACCGCTCACTGCTCGTTCATAACCATCACATGACGGTCACGATGGAGCAGCACCACGGCTGCAAAGTCGATGTCCGCGTGATTGATCAGCGGCTCGACGACGACCTGTACTGTCGCAAGATCACGCTCGTGAAACAGGGAACAGACCAGGTCGTTCAGTTCGGGATCGTCCGCTTCAACTTCCACTACGTGACGCCGCAGGTTCGCGAAGAGATTCTTCGAGGCGACATTCCACTGGGGCGCATCCTGATCGACTACAACGTCCTGCGTGAGGTCGAACTGGCCGCGATCGTAAAACTGACGGCTGGTCCCGGACTGGCACGCTGCCTGCAAATGCCGGAAGGCAATGCGACTTACGGGCGGCTGGCAACGATCTTCTGCAATCACCAGCCGGCTGTGGACCTGCTGGAAGTCTCCGCACCGCTGTCGCTGGCTTCAACATGACACGCATGCCGCAACCTGCATTGCAGGATCGTTACGACGTCATCGTGATCGGAGGCGGCCCGGCCGGCGCCACAACCGGCGCACTCACAGCCGAACACGGTCACAGCACGCTGGTCCTGGAACGTTCTGATTTTCCGCGTTTCCACGTCGGCGAATCGCTGATTCCCGAGACCTACTGGACGCTGAAACGTCTCGGCCTGCTCGAACAAATGCGAGCCAGCGCGTATCCGAAAAAGTACAGTGTGCAGTTTTTCAGCGAGGGCACGAAGCCGTCCGCGCCGTTCTATTTCGACGAATACAAAGACTGCGAAAGCTCGCAGACATGGCAGGTCTGGCGCGACAGTTTTGACCGAATGCTGCTCGACAATGTCGCGGCTAAAGGCGGCACAGTGCATACCGAGGCACATGTGATCGACGTCCTGTTCGACGGAGATCAGGCTGTCGGTGTGAAAGTACGGCTGACTTCGAACGGCGAACGTGTGGACCGCGAAATCGCCTGTTCGGTCGTCGTGGATGCGACCGGGCAGTCCGCGTTTCTCGCAACGCGACTGGGCGTCAAGGACTCGGACCCGTGTCTGCGCATGGGAACCATTTGGAACTATTTCAAAAACGCGCGCCGAGATGCCGGTCGAGATGAAGGCGCCACGCTGATCATGCAGACGCCCGAAAAGAAGTCCTGGTTCTGGTTCATTCCACTACCGGACAATGTGGCCAGTGTCGGTGTGACCGGGAACATGGAGTACATGTTCTCGAAAGGAGCTTCGCCAACTGAGACGTTCCAGCGCGAACTCGATCGATGCCCGGCCATGGCCGAGCGTCTTGTCGATGCAACTCAAGAACGCGACCTGTTGACGACAAAGGATTACTCGTATCACGCGAAGCAGGCGGTCGGACCTGGCTGGGTACTGGTCGGTGACTCGTTCGGTTTTATCGATCCGGTCTATTCAACGGGCGTCTTTCTGGCACTGAAGTCGGGCGAACTCGCAGCCCACGCGATTCACGAAGCGTTGACAGTCGGCGATCTGACGGCCGAATCACTGGGCGGCTGGCAGAGCGCTTATCGAGACGCGGTTAACCTGTTCCGTAAGCTGGTCTATGCGTTCTATGCCCCGGACTTCAGTTTCGGGAAGTTCCTCAAAGCGCATCCGCAGTATCGCGCGAACGTCACGGACATGCTGATCGGCGACGTGTTCAAGCCCGGTGTCGGCGAAATCTTTGATGCCATGGGCGATGCGCTTCCGGCGTCGGACTGGACGCTGGCAACGACAACGAACATTGAGAACACTGATCTGCGATAATTCACTCATGTCATGTGTCAGTCGCTGCGGACAGACATTAGCGACAATCAGTGTCTATTAGTGTTCCACAACTTTCCGTTCGGAACACCGCGTTGAAATCACGTCGACTACGTGGAGCCGAACCATGCTGCGACTGTCGAGTGCCGTGTTTGTTCTGCTGAGTTTCACGTCGCCGTTACGATCGGCCGAAGTCGAAATTCGGTTTCTAGCGGGCGACCGCAAGGAGCCCACGCTGGTCAGCCATCTGGTCGACTTCCGTCGTTCTCCTGACGGTGGACTGATCGCGACTCAGTGGGTTTCCGGGACTCGCGTCGACGGCAAGCCTGTCTTCCCAGTAATCAGCGATAGCACGAGTGTTCCAGACGCGCCGAAACTCGCAGGCTCCCGAGTTAAGTCAGCGACCAGTGACCTCGGCGATCTGCTGAACGAGCTCGAGAAGAAGCCAGTGGCCAGGACGGTACGCCCGGTCGATGTGGTTGACGAACTGTATCGGGACGCAAAGCTCTCCGACGGTCGGAAGCTCGGCCCCGTGCGACATCGCACCAGTTCCGCGCGCGTCGAACTGTCCCGATCATCAAAGTTATCACCAGGATCGCTGACACCTACGAAATCTGGCCGCGTCGATGTTTTGTGTTTTCCCGTAATCGTGACGGCCGTCAGAAGCGGTTCCGGTGAACGCGACGTCTTCATTCCCAGACTCACACTCGAAGGCCGCGACCTGCTGGCGGATAGCCTGTTCGAGCACAGCCCGGACATGCCTCTGGGCGATGAGTCCAGACTGGCCCAGGGGAGTGCGACCGGGCAACTCGGTTGGCTCAATGCGACTCGCGGCGGTCAACGCGAGTTTCGACGGTTGACCATCTATCTCCCGCTCAATGGAGACGGTCCCGCCTATCGCTTGAACGGTCGCGAGTTTCGAATGACGACCGCTGGCGTTGTGCTCCCAGATGCGACGTCTGACCAGAACCCGACCACACTGACGCGTACTGGTGACTTCGGACTCCAACTCGTTCTGAGCCCTGAGCCGAAGCCGATTCGATTGCCGCTGTTGTCGAGTTTGCCGGCTGGCTGGAGCGTTGAACAGACTGCGGTCGAGTGGGATGTCGCGAGGGATCGGCTGGCTCCCGTCACCGTGGAATCACCAGGCGGCAGGCTCATACTGCAACCGCGTCTCCCGGAGGGAGATTGGGACGGTCATCGCTTTGTGCAGGTGGTTGCTGCCGACGAGAACGCGGAACCGATCGTCCGCGTGATTGAACTGCCCACGTCGTCTGACACTGCCACCGGCGCCGGCAGAATCATGTTGCGGATCATTCAGGTCGGCTCGCGAGGTGTCGTTGATCTGCCTGCGAGGTTTACAGCGGAACTGGTAGCCAACGTCGCCTCGGTCAGCGGACGTGACGCGTTCCGCGAGTACGGGCTGCCGCCGGAAACCGAAGCTGAACCCGTATTACTGAGCTTCGAACGGACAGCGTCCGACAGGTGGACGGCAGCAACGGAAGGAGTGCCGGCCGGGTTGTTTGGTTTGAAGATTGGGGCAGCTCCACAGTCGCACAATCTACTACCGATTGTCATTGCCGGCTCGAGCCGCGGATCTGTGTCGCTGGCGACCTGGCACAATCGCAACGACTACCTGCGTGGCGAAGTCATTCATCTGGGGATCATCGCTCGCGCCAGTCGCGATTTCGCGGACGTTCCTCTGTCGATCCGGCTGCAGCACGATTCCGGCGAGCAGGTCGATGTCGCGGTGTTGAAGGTCGACTGCCCCGCGGACCGTACTCGATCACAGTTTGTCACGATCGATACTCGCGGACTGCGATTGGGACGGTATGTCGTCTCAGCCGGTAGTCGCGACAAGCCGGACCAAGGACTGCTGACGTACGACACGTCATTCACCGTTTACGACTCCACACCGAAAAGTAATTTCGCCGTTTACAGTTGGTTCGCAAACAGTTTCTCCGGACCGATGAAAGCCGGCGACAAAACGCTGGTCAACGTTCTGCTGTCACAGAAGCCGTCAGCACCGCTGACTCCCGAAGAGCTACGTCGATATACGAGTCAGCCGGCGTTTGCCGTGCATCTTCGAAACGCCTTTGCTGCTGACCCGCTGTTCCCCGCTCCCGAAACAACTCTGCGGTACGACACGGAAACCGAACGCGAAATGGCCGTTGCCATGCGTCTGGGAACGAGGTACTGCCCGGACTACGGCTGGGGCATGAACGGTCAGGAAGCGGCGTGGAATCCGAAGCACACGCTGCCGGAAGAACTGAAACGCATTCAGCGATTGTGCTCGCAGGTCACGCAGCGACATCGGGACTTCGGCAACTTCGCCGGCCTGCATCTGAACTGGTACCCGCGGCTGGGTGGCAACTGGGAACAGCATCCCGCGACCGACGGCAATGCCGTGCCGCGCCGCGAGTTGCTCCAGCAGGAAGCGACAGCCGTCTACGCGGAAACCGATGCAGATCGAAAGAGTGCGACTGGAGGACTCGATCGAGCCGTGCGTGCTCATAAGCACCGAGTCGGTGCGCTGGCCCGAGCGTACGACGCATGGACGAGCCGCGCCAGAACAATGACCGCGGGCACTGGTGTTGCTGCGGCGGCTGGTAGCCACCGGTACGGGTCAATGCCTGGCCTGGATGGTGGGCCTGTCTACACGTCGTTTCCGCCGATCAGTTGGTTCCAGCAGCGCAACTACTATCCCTCGACATATCACTCGACACTGCCCGTCGCCGCGGTGCATGCCTACACGGATTACGGCTTCTCGCCATTTCAACCGTTGTGGGGAGTCGATCACTGGGCGTCGGGCGTCGGTGACAAGCCGATCTGGGCCACCACGATGAGCAACGGTCGTGACATCATGTTGCGGCACGCGCTGCTACTGACCGGACGCGGCGCGGATGGGATCGACCTCAAAGGCCAGGACAATCGCACGGCCGGCGTGATCTCGGACTTCCTGCAAAGCTATGGACCGTTTTTCCGTGCCATGGAATCGAACAGCGACATCGCCATCATCACGTCGCTGCGCCAGCAGTTCTCGACGAAGGATCTCATCGGTCAGTGGATGGGCTACACAGGCGGCAAGTATTTCAACCTGTACGTCAAGCTGTGGTATGCCCGTCGACCGGCACACATGATCGCCGAAGATGACGTCACGCTCGAACGGCTTAAGAAGTACAAGGCCGTGTTCATCCTCGGACAGCAGGTCCGCATGCCGGAGACGGCCATGTCCGCGCTGGACGATTACGCCGCGACCGACGGTCTTGTCTTCAAGGATCTGGAAACGGCCGACATCTATCCGGGCGAGACTTTCTCCCTCGCACCCACGCCGAACACTGAGGACCAACGGCCCGACTGGAAGCCCGACGAATATGTCCAGACGCGCGACCGTCACTTCGTCGGCACTCAGGCAGAGTACGAATCCATCGCCGACTCTCTCGACCGGTTGTTGAGCAAGCTGCCGCCGCCGCGAGTGCATTCGTCTGGCCACGACGTGATGCTCGCAACACTGCAGCCACATGAGGCAATCGCCAGCGAGCCCACGGAACCGTCGCCCCGCGTTGCAGCGGCTGTGTTCTCGGTCAATGACAAGCGCACGCCACCCGGGATCGTGCATCCGTGGAACTTCTGGTCAGCGACAATCATCAGTTCGCGATCGAAGCTCACGTTCGATAAGCCGTACATCCTGTACGACCTGCTGGAAGGCGGTCGGGAGATCGAGCTGACACAGGACGGTGATCGATTCATCCACGACGTAACCTTCGATCGCTGTGCCGGTCGAGCTTACATCGCGACCACTCGACCGATTCGTTCGATCTCAGTCCGTACGATCCCGCAGACAACGGGCGGCGACATCCCGGTCGTCGTCGAAGTCCGCGATGATCAGGACGCGACGTTCGTTGATCCGCTCCCCATGCAGATCGATGTGCTGAACGATCGCGGCCAGACAGTCCAGTCCATCTATCGAGCTTTGAGCCCCGCGTCGCAAACGTCAGTCACCATCCCGACGCACGCCGAAGCAGGCGCTTGGTCGGTTCGAGTGCGAGAACTGGCCTCAGGCATTACAGCGACTGCATCGATCCGCAAGCTGACCGCCGAATCGAGCGCGACACAAGTCAGCCCGGTACTTGTCCCGCGACCGGGAGCTGTCGGCAGGTTCGTGAATCGCGGCAAGGCGGGAGAGACAGATTTGCCGGTACTGATCGCTCTGGATCATCGGCAGATCAAACTTCATGGCGACCCGATCCAAGTACTTGCCGATGAGTTGGCCGCACACATCCGCCAGTCGGGTCGTAATACCGAGGTGCGTGTGATCGAGCCGGACAGCGTGGTCGAAGTCACTCAGCGTTGGCGACCGAACGCGCGAGACCAGCAATACCTCAGCGAAGCCAAAGCCGGCCGGCGGATCGTCGCCGTCGGCAATGTGTTAACCCGCCACTTCCGCACGGCGACAGGCGCGGCCGGTGCATTGGACGCCATTCATCCAGCATCCGGCTGGACCGAACCGGGAGCCGTTCATCGAATCTATCAGGACGTAATCATCCTCGGGTCGGTCGATCGACATCGACTGCTGGCCGATCTGCATGCGACCGTTGGTATGCGAGCGGAACCTGGCTTTCCGGCCAACGGGTCCGCGCTGGTTCAGGTCGTCCACGATGCATTCACCGCCGACCACGATTGTCTCAGCATCCAGGCACCGGACCTCGACGGCATGCGAGCGGGAGTAAACGCTGTGGCCGAACTGGCCACCAGCGGCGCGCGTCGGCAAGGCAACAATCCTGCGGTTGCCTCGGAAGACCAGTCTTCGCTGACGAATCTGGTCTCAGCATCTCTCACCGACCGGACAACACTGCCCAATCCCATCCGCGACGTTTTCGGAGCCACCGTTCATCCGATGGGCTTTACGGCTGATGGTGGTCTGCTCGCATCCGCGGGAACACAGGCGGCCAACTACTTCCGGTTCGATCCTGACGGCAAGCTGGATCGCAAGTGGCTCGGCAAGTACGCGGTTGAACCGGACAGTCTGAACGCGGCCGATACGGACGGCATGTGGATTCGCGAATGGTGGGGAGCACCTGGTTTCGTCGACTCGATCGTGCGTGCCGACAGCAATGCTCAACCCATGTGGATGATGAAGTCGCCTAAGTACAGCCGCAGTTATGCCGGCTGGAGACATCCCGGTCGCCGCTTCCTGGTCGATCGCGCCAGTGGTGACATGTTCGTCTCCGGGCACAACCGACTGACGCGGCTCACGCCAGATGGCGAAGTCCTGTGGCGATACGACGATCTGGAGACAGCTCAGGATATTGACTCGTTTCGCTTTTCCCGAGACATCATGCTGCACGGTCTAAGCGACGACGGACGATTCCTGCTGGCAGCATCATTCGGGATCGAACCCTACGCGAACCTCGTCAATCGGTTCGTGCGGCCCGTCGTAATGCTGGTTGATGCGAAGACCGGCGCACTGGTCTGGGAGAAAAAAGAACTCCTCATTGATCATTCAGCGTGTGCGTTTGCATCGGCGGATCGCATCGTCGTGGCCGATGCAACACCTGGTCGTAAGCGAGTCATGCTACTGGACCTCGAGGGTAACGAATTGTGGTCGCAGGCCAGATCAGCAGGCACATCGCAGGCGGAACTGACTCCGGAACGCAGTTGGCTAATCGTACGACCTGAGGCACCACGAGGAACGAATTATCAGACACTCGGCCCGCCGAAAGGACTGCAGGCGATTTCGCTGGACGCGAAACAGACGGCGAGTCCGTCCCGCGAATTCCCGCTGACCGCCGACATTCACGCGTGGCGCATGGTGAAGTCTGATGGCCGCATTCTTGTGAGTACCGTCGACGGGTGGCTGCGTTGCTTCCGGCCAGACACGTCGCTTGTGTGGGAGCAACGCTTCAACGGACCGGTCAACATTCTGACGTCTTTCAGCGGCCACCAGATTGCGATCGGCACGCAGAACGGGTTGCTGATGCGACTGGACGAGGACGGCAACGTCATCCAGAAAGTCGACCTCATGCCGCACAACATGGTCGTCGACCAAGCCAGGTACGTCCGAGACTATTCGGCCTCACCGGCTGGCACGCGCATTGTCGATGCTGTCGCAACCCGACCACCGCGCGTCCACGAACGGCACAGCAAGGTCGTCCGGTTCTCACCCAACCTGTTGCCGCCCGGTGACAAAACAGAGCCAGTTGCGTCGGCCAGGAAATGGACAGTCACCAGCGCGAAAGCCGGCAACTACGTGCTGTCGCTGCTGCAGCGTACAGCAGAAGGCCAGCAATCCGACGCCGACGAACGCGTGACGGTTGAGGTACGTCAGGCCAACAATCCCGATCCGATCTACTCGGCACCCGTCCGGCTTTCCGCAACATGGCAGGAACGTACGCTGGGCTGGAAGGTCGCAAGTCCGGGCGCGCTGGAAATCACGCTGAAGTACGAAGGTGACGGCACCGGAGTGGAACTGAGCGAGTCGGGGTTGTTCACGGTCTCGTATCCGTCCCGCAACCTGCTGGCTCAGCGTCTTCCAGATACTCCAGGCGAGCCGACCAGAAAGCCGGCCGGGGATGATCTCGATTCGCTGCTGGACGGCGACACGAAGAAGCTGACTCCACCGAGTGTGCGGTTCTTCATGCCCAACGATGTGGACCTGACCGCTCGCTCACGCGGCGCGGCACCATTCCGTTCGAGTATTCCGTACACGGTCCCGTTCGACGGGAACCTGGCCGGTCAGAAAACAAGCTGGCTGGGCAAACCGGTTACCGGCAGTACGCACGCTCAGATGCAGTTGAAATTCGAATCGCCGGTCGAATTGTCCGCGTTCACGGTCTACGAAGACACAGCCGCGGGCTACACCGACACATACGCGATCTTCTGCCGGGACGCCAAAACGAAGCAATGGCACAAGGCAGGCCATGTGAAAGACAATGCGAGTCCATTCAACCTGTTCACATTCCCGACCATCGAAACGGATGCCGTCACCTGGCTGTGGCTGAAGTCAGCCGATCGACACGCGAGAATCGCAGAAATGGAAGGGTTTCGCGTACGGAAGACCGGCAGGTAATGAGACGCAGGCGCGGCACGTCTACAAACGACCGAACTGCAGTCGCAGCAGTAGCTCTTTCACGCTTGTCATCGGGACTTCGTCCACTTCGATGGATTTCGACGAGCAGATAAACAAGGGGCCGTCGGTCAATGCATCGGACGGATCGGGCAGTCGGCCGTGGCTGCCTTTGACGTAGCTCGCATCCAGACTGATCACATCCATGTAGTAGCGGAATCCGAGCCACTTCTGCATGAGGCGACGCGCGACGTGAAACCGTGGGAACTCGAAATCCGGATCGACAAACAGCTCCATCGGGTCGTAGCCTGGCTTGCGATGGATATCGACGGTGCGGGCGTAGTCGGGGGCAAGGTCGTCGTCGAACCAGAAGTAGTACGAGAACCAGGATCGTCGGTCGCTGATGGCCACTAACTGTCCCGATCGCGCGTGATCGATGCCGAATTCTTCCTGCTCGTCGTCGTCCAGGACGAATTCGATTCCGTCGACCTTCTGCAGAATGGCCTTCACGAATTCGACGTCCTGCGGGCGTCGGATATACACGTGAGCGAACTGGTGGTCGGCCACGGCAAACGCGCGCGATGCTCCGTAGTCGACGATCTCCCATCCCGCGATCTCGCGGCGGATCGCCAGATAACCGTGCTCACGCAGGATGCGGTTGATGGCAATCGGCTGCTCGACATCCGTGATGCCATATTCGGACAGGATGACGACTTCCGCCTCCCGTTCACGGGCTGCGTTGATGACCTTGCCAGCCTCGGCGTCGACCAGGCGGATGTCGTCCGCGATTGCAGGATCTGAGGGACCCAAGCGCTGCAGGTTATAGTCCAGGTGCGGCAGGTAGACGAGCGTCAGCGTCGGGTTGAACCGCTGTATGACGTCAACTGAGGCGTCCGCAATCCAGGCGGAACTGGAGATATCCGCTCCCGGGCCCCAGAACTTCAACAACGGAAAAACGCCGAACTGCTGCTGCAGTTCGTCCTTCAGATCGTGCGGCTTGCTGTAGGAGTCAAAGAACTTGCGACCGTCGGCGGGATAGCTGGGACGTGGTGTGACCGACCAGTTGACGTCGGCGTACATGTTGTACCACCAGAACATCTTCGCGACGGTGTAGTGCGGGTAGTACTTGCGGGCGGCATCGTACACGCGTTGCCCGTGCACCAGTCGATTGGACTGTCGCCAGAACCAGACTTCCGACAGGTCGTGGAAATACCAGCCATTGCCGACAATGCCGTGATTCGCCGGTGGCAGACCCGTCAGGATCGTCGACTGAGCAGTACATGTGACGCCCGGCAGCACGGCGCCCATGGGACGGGCGAAACCATCCGCAGCCAGGCTGTTGATGTTCGGCGTGTCTGGCCCAAGCATCTCAGGCGTCAGGCCGACGACGTTGATGACAACCAGAGGCTGCGGCATATCAGAAGCCACCGCCGGAAGACTGCACGGCTCCGCGCTTGCGTGGGATGTCGCCAGTCATCTGCAGCGTCTCCATGGCGATTTCCAGCTTCGTGTAGATCCGCTCGCGGGGATCCAGCAGGTCTTCCTGCGGAATGGCCGACACCAATACCAACTGAATCTCTCCCACGTCATAGCGGTACAGACGAAAGTCCATCTCGATGTCCTGGTCATCAATGTTCCGAGTCACGCGATCCAGCAGAATCCAGTCGTAAGTCTTGCGCGGCACATATGCTGTCCCGCGCGGGGCTCGTACTTCCTCAAACGTCCACGGTGTGACGCTTGGCGGATCGAACCCAAGTGCCGGTCCGAGCACTTCGGCCACGTCGTTTCGCAGCTCATTGGGAGGATTCTCGTCGTCGAGTTCCAGAAACCGACTGTGATTCGTGCACAGAAATATGAACCCTCGCAGGCTGTCGGCATCCAGGCCGGGAACATCGATGCGAGTTTCTCCCTGCCATGCACCCAACATACCTGGCAGATCCCGATTGATGAATGGCGGCTGCCGCATGTCGTGCGGGGCTTCCTCGGTTGGCCCGGGAATCTCGCGAAAGCCCTTCGGCGGACGGAATTCGACACCGAACTGCTTCCAGACCACCTTCTCGAGCGCCGTGTCGACACGCTGTCGGTACGTGTAATACCGGGCCGTTTCCTGCAGCCGCTGCTCGTACGCCTGAGTGCCACAGCCCGCACAACTGGCAGCGGCCAGCGCGGTGAGTACGGTGAGTGAGATTCGAGACTGGCCCGATGTAGTCATGCTCTGGGTCATCCTCGGTTGGGGTTGGCGGCGGGCAACAGGCAGCGTCGATTGACGCGCTGCTGAGAATTCGAAACAGCCAGTCTAGTGACAGTGCGAACCATCCTCTACTTCCCGAATCGAATCCGTGGTCCGGAAGAACAATCGCGGGTTTCCCTCAGCGACAACCGCCGGGCGTGAACCGCGTTCCCAGACGACCGACACCGTTAACCGTCGTTGGGCTGTCTTCCACGATCGGGGCCGCGCTCGTCATGCTCTACAAACCAGCACCAGCCCCGGCAGCAGCACACGCGCCGGCGACGGTGATGACCGAGACGGCGACGCCTCCGCCAGTCTCTGGTCAGACCGGCTCCTGACCGGGATCCGTGCCATCCAGACGCGACCGTTCCAACGATCCTCGACGTGAGACCAGTTCGAACGACAGAAGCAGGCCCAGCGCACCCGCGGCCAGCAGTACGGTCAGCAGGGTGTCGCCGTCAAACGCGACCGGCCAGACATTCTCAAATTGCTTGAGCTTGAATTCCGCGATGTCGGGCGTCAGGTCGTGCTTGAACGGCCATAGCTTCCGCAACGAACCGAGCATGAACCCACACAGCACGGCCAGCATGATTTGCGGAAACCGGTCCAGCAGCCAGCGCAACAGGCGGCTGAAAGCCAGCAGTCCAAACAGACAGCCGGCACAGAACACGGCGACAGCCAGAAAGTTCTCGACGGTCCAGTCGCCTTTCAGCAGCCCGCGAATCAAGCCGGTTACGTACGAATAGCGACCCATAATCAGCAGGATGAAGGCGCCGCTGATCCCCGGCAGGATCATGGCACAAATCCCGATCATGCCGCTCAGAAACAGGTACCACAGCCCTTCGGGTGGGTTCTGCAGTGTCTCAAGGCCCACGATGAACCAGGCCGAAATCGCGCCGGCAACCAGTGCCGCGCAGATGCGCCGAGACCAGTGATCGACGCTGCGTGCCACCAGAATTCCTGATCCCAGGATCAGGCCACTGAATACGGCATAGGTAAACTGCAACTGATGTTCGAGCAGATAGTGCATCAGAAACGCCAGGCCGGCGATCCCCGACCCGACTCCGACAGCCAGTGAGGCGAGAAACCGCAGATCACAATGCTCAGCGGCGTCCTTCCACCGGCCGTCCAGAACGTGCCCTGCGGCAGTGCGGTCGATCCGGCTGATCGCGGTCACCAGCCGGTTATAGATGCCCAGTACAAGTGCCACAGTGCCGCCGGACACGCCGGGCACAATGTCGGCCGCGCCCATCAGCAGGCCTCGTCCGGCGTTTTTCGCGTCGTCAATTTTAAGCACGGCAAGTCTCTGCAATTCGGCGATGAATCTCATCACGACGGACGGCAATCAATGGCGAATCCGGACTGGGCGGGAATGCAATTTCTCCGCCGCTGCCTTACACGCCGTGGTCACGGCACGTTACCTTGCCATCCGGAACCTTCGGCGAAAGATACGTCAGGATTAGCCGTGGGCAGAAGATGAGTCACTGGCGTCCCGACAATCCAGGAGCATTGCCATCAAAGGTCCGGGTCTGAGAATAGTCCACGATGTCCGTCGTTTCTGGAAATGCCCGGAATGCGGACGCACCGAGCGGTCATCAGTGGACACAGTGTCACGCAAGTGTGCATGCCGGTCAGCAGGCGTCTGGATGACGCTGATTGAACCGGCACCGGCTCCGCCTCCGTTTGAAGTTCCGGTCGCCGCGGTGAAGGACGCGCCTGAGCCAGAAGCGGATTCCGCTAACTCGGCACCCGCGAAGACTGACGAGCACGGTGGCCAGACAACGCCGGAAAAACGTCCGAATTCGGACGATCAGAGTAATCCGACACAGGAAGAAACGTCGGAAACCGCCGGTGATAGTGGATCATCGGATTCTGCGGGAACGCAGACGCCGGTTCCCGCGTCAACCGACGCACCGCCGGTATCCGAGTAACCAATCACGCGAGTGATGATCTTCCGCGGCATTCGTGAACTCGCCGTCTTTCGTCTACGAACGGGTGTCCCGGTGGCGTAGATTCTTTTGGCTGACATGGCACGATCTGGTTTCGCGCGCGAGCCAGGTCACGAAGAAATCCACTGATGCCGACTGAAGCAACATGTGCGTCTCAGACAGCCCTCACAAACTGCAACCGGAATTGACGACAGCGCCGCCGCGTGCGCGTCGGGGATTCACGCTGATCGAGCTGCTGGTTGTCATCGCCATCATCGGGACCCTTGTCGCGCTGATCCTGCCCGCTGTTCAACAGGCCCGCGAGCGTGCCCGAGCGGCACAGTGCCTGAATAACCTGAAGCAGCTCGGACTCGCCCTGCACAATTACGAATCGACTCACGGGCTGTTCCCGCCGAGTTTTGTGCGGCAGGAAGATGGCAATCCGCCGCCGCCGCCACCAGCAGCAGATCCGCTCCGCTACCGCAGCCACTGGACCGGATTCCACATGCTGCTCCCCTTCCTGGACCAAGCACCGTTGTATAGCAGCTACGACTTCAATGGGACGTGGCTCAGCAGCATGACGAATTCGAATGACCGACGGCACTGGCAGTTCAACTTCACGGTTATCCCCGGACTCATCTGTCCAAGCGCGCCGCGGGGTAACAAAACCGTCGGTGATCCCGGTGCGTCCGGCAGCTCCGCGCACTGGATGGCGAGTGCTGTGACGGATTATTCATTCTGTCACGGACGGGACATTATCAAAGCACTGCCAGGCTCGGCGGAGGCATCCTGCCCGGGCGGGCTGCGACATTACTGGTCGAACTGGCCCGCCGAGACGCGCGGTGCATTCGGCTACAACAGCACTTGCGGTCTGCAAAGCATTCTGGATGGTGCATCGAACACGATTCTGATGGGTGAGAAAGCGGGCGCACGCCTGACGATGGGCGGTGGTGGCGTTGCCTTTCCCCGAGGTCCCGTCGAGTATCCTTGGGCGATGGCCGCGGTTCTGTATTTCGCGCCAACGCCGGGCGGAACCTGGGTCGCCGGTCCGTACGCCGTGACACGAGATATCCGTCTCCCCAACTGCGCTGACGCCTCACCGTCGGTGGGTGTCCCGTTTCCGATCAATCCGAAACCGGTTGATTTGCCCAGCATCAGTACGGAACGGCCGATGTACTCATTCCAGTCGCACCATCCCGGGGGAGCGTATTTTCTGATGGGCGACGGCAACTCACGGTTCCTCAATGAGAGCCTCGACCAGAATGTCCTGGAAGCTCTGTCGACCATCATGGGCGGAGAGCCGGTTTCGACAGGCGGCTAATCGATTTGTGTCGCTGAGACACTGTGGACTGCCCGGAAAGCACATGCGAATTTTCACCATCCTGATCGTACTGGCCTGTTTCGGATGCTCAGAGCAATCGGACGCGATCACCGTCTCCGGGCGGCTGCTGCTGGACGGGATTCCCACGGAAGGTGAAATCCTGCTCGAACCGATGGCACGCAAAAATGCGAGCAGTCCACCGCCCGTCACGGTCTTCGCTGATTCTGATGGGTATTTCTCAGCGACGATCGCACACGCGACGGAAGAGGATAGCGGCTTGCCGTGTCGGATCGTGTTGCGAGTCTCGCCTCCCTCAACGGGTGACGTACCTGCCGCGCTCGACGAAACAGCTCCCCCGGAGAAAACCGTCACGCTGCACCGCACATTGAGCGACGGTAACGAACTGGCACTGCTTGTGACGCAGTAAACTCAGGTCACCTTCGGCGCAGCGACGGCAGTTGCCCGTTCGCCCAGCGGTCATTCATCGAGCTGTCGGCCGGTGTCGATACTACGTGCACATCGAATGATCGCCCGCCAGAGACGCGCATCGATTTAGGATCGAGCTTCATGAACTGATTGATCTTCATTCGCGGCAAGTACCAGTCCACGTACTCACCACTCGCCGTCACGACGACGACGTAGTACGCCATCTCACGCAGTGGAGAGATATTGCGCAACTGGGCCTCGATCTTCATGGTGCGGCCGTTGGACTCGGCATAGACATCGATCCCCGCAAGATTCGTCTGTCGGCTGATGATACCTGGTCGATCGTTGGGGTCTGCGGGAAACTTTGCACGCTTCAAAGCCGTGTTGAAGGTTGGCACGAAGTCCCTCTGGATTGCATCAGGGGACATGCCGAACAGTTCTTCAAACTTCTGCAGCCGGATTCGATTTGACACATCACTCAGCGGCTCAAGCGTATTCAGGTACTTCAGATAGTCGGCGTACTCGCGGCGATGTTTGCTGACCAGAAGCCAGTGCATGCTCCATGCGTGCAGATAGGCCTCGCCCGCGAAAATGTCTCCGCGAAAGACAGCGTCGGTGGTCACAACGTCTGACCACGACATCCCCCGCGGTGGTCCGCCTGCTTCCATCAGCAACTTCGCATACTGGGCGTTGAGTTGCTGCGGATCGCTGCGGACGCTGTCACCGTTGCCTTCAAACCCGGTTGCGATCCCCTCGGCAAACCACACCGGAATCGGAGCCAGTCGCGACAGCACGCGCGTGTTGAAGCACTGCTGATGAATCGCTTCGTGCAGCGGTGTCGCAAACGTGTAGCACTCGCTCATGCGCACGTAGAGAAAATTTGTCAGCGACGAATAGAAACCGGCGATGTTCCCAGCGGAGAGGCCAGTTCCACCACTTTGCTTCGTTGTGTAGTCCTCGAAGTCGTCGTCCGTTTCAAACAGGAGCACGACAAGCGGGAACGTCGGTTCGTCTCGAGGCACACGCATCGAGGTGCAGAATCGCTTGAATTTGGCCTCAATCCCCACCATGTAGCGAGCAGCTTTACGCAGGTTTTTCTGTACACGCCCCTCAGAGGTCTTTGGCAGTGGAGCCGTCAGCACGACGCCGATCACATACTGGCCATGCACCGTACCTCGAAACTTCTCTTCACCAAATTCGTCCTTCAGACGCTGCAGCATGGCCTGCGGAGCCATTGGTTTGGGATCAGGTCCCGGGACGCGTTTCTGCACTGCTTCCTGAGGAATAATCCGTAACGAACCATCGCCAAGTTCCAAGGCGATAGCTCCCTGCCCCGTGCCGTACAGACGAGCCTCGACGTCAACCGCCTTGCCGTCCTGGTCCACGTAACGAAACTCGTCGGCGGTGACGATCCGTGCCGACACGAGCAGCACAAGCGCCAGCCACGGAACAGTTCGGGTGGTCACGAGACGCGTAGAGATGGGCATCTGATCTCTTTCGGTCCTGGTGCGACGCGCTGGCCTGTCATCGAAAGCCTTAGGGGCAGTCTGGAAATAACCGTGACAATCAGCCGCAGGGCGTTAGCCCCGGTTCTGTGCAGCAACCGGGGCTAACGCCCTGCGGCTGATCATTTCGGACAGTTATTGCCAGGACGATGCTTAACGACACGGACTTCTTTCAACCCGCGCCGCGAATGATACTACCAGGCTGTAAGATGAATCTCACCTCTGCCGGTTTCCGACAGTCATTCCGCAACACCGATTCCTCTGGCCTGGTGAGTCATGATCTGGACGATTCTGGGGATCTTCATGATCGTGATGGTCGGCAGCGCGTTTGCTCTGTTCGGTCTGAGTGCCGGCATGGATTCGATTTCAAGTTTCGAAACTCGCGAAGCCAAACTCACCTGCTTCCATTGCGGACAGCCAACCGAAGTCGGTCGCAAGCACTGCCAGCAATGCGGAAAGGAACTCCAGTAAATGATGCTCTTCAGCCCTGTGTTGCTCCTGTTTGTCCTCGTTGTCGTCATCGGGGTCGTGTTCGGTCTGAGAGCTGCGTTCGGGGGACGAAAATCCGGTGGCAATGCGCCGGAGCCGCCCGCGGCCGCCGGCGTGTTGCTCAACTGCCCGCATTGCGGTGAGGAAACTGAAGCGGCCAGCCCTCAATGCCAGCACTGCGGGAAAGAGCTGTAGAAGGTCTTCCGACCGGTACAGGTCCGCGATTCATCATTCCATTGCGAATGCCTGGAGGGTCACGTGGCTATGTTCATGCCGATTGGTGTCATGGAGCTTCTGATTCTGGTGGTCATCGTCGGATGTATCGCAGCGGCGTTCATGCGAGGTCGCGGTGGGTCGCGTCCCTCCGAGCCCCCGGCCGCGGCTGACGTGCAGCTCAACTGCCCGCATTGCGGACAGGAAACAGAAGCGGCTGCCAGTCAGTGCCGACACTGTGGCCGCGATCTGTAGAGCAGCCAGATGACTACTGCGTCTTCAAGGCTTGATTGTGGGGTAGCGAAACTCGCCAGCGTTTCGGCTCCCCGCGACTGGCCGAAAGTCTTGGCGACTTTCGCTACTCGGGTCATCCCCAATTCTTAGCCTTGAGAACGCACTACTTTGCCAGCGCCGGATGATGTCCCGTCACTGCCAACCTGATCCGATACAGCCCACTGCCGGCGGTGATGTGCAGTGTTTGGTTCTGGTCGCCCCGCCCGAAGACGCAATTCGTCGGCAACGTTGGCGTCTGGATGTAAGCCAGTTCCTTGCCATCGGTATCGAACGCCACGATGCCGAAACGACTGGCCGATCGCACGGCCGCAAAGATGTGGCCGGCGGAATCCACCGTCATTCCGTCGATCCCTGTTTCTTTGCCGAAGTCGTGCAGCACACGTTTCTTCCCGAGCGAACCGTTTGACTTTACCGGGAACGCGTTCAGCGTCATGCGTCCGGGAGTCGCCGGCTCCTTGTCCAGATCGGCCGTCGCGCTGCCATTGTTTGTCTCGGCGACATAAAGCGTCCTGCCATCCGGCGAGAGCATGACACCGTTCGGCTTCTCGATGTCAGTCGTGGCCTGATGCAAAGAGCCATCCGGATCGAGCCGATAAACATTCATCGTCGGCAGTTCCATTTTCTCAGGGCCGACGTACTTCGGATCGCTGAAGTAGATACGCCCGGAGCGGTCGATCACCAGGTCATTCGGTGAGTTAAATCGCCCTCCTTTGAACCTGGAAACAATCGGCTTGATGGACCCGTTCGATTTGACTTCGACCAGCGCTCGATGTCCCCCAAGCGGCGAGGCACAGCACGCAACGAGACGCCCTCCTCGATCAAACATCAGTCCGTTGGCCATACCACTGTTCGGACTGTGGACTGCGGTCTTACCCGTCTTCGGATCGAACTTCATGATGCGGGCCGGCCCGGAATCGAACGGCTGCGCAAAGTCGCTGAAATAGATCAGTCCATTCGGTCCAGCCGCAGCGCCTTCGGTAAAGCCACCTTCCTCCCACAGCGCTTCCAGCTTCGCCCCGGCCGGCACAATCGACGAGTCTCCGGAGACAGTCAGCTCGTCAGCGGGCAGCATGGAAGTCATGGCGATCAACAGAATCGGGGTCAGGTAGGCAGAGTGTTTTCTCATGGCGCTAAACTCGTTGAGGCAGGATAGAGGCATTGAAATAGAACTTCAGGCGAGACGGTGTTGTTTCACGGTCAGTCGGCGTCTCCGTCATTCCGAACAGGTGTCGCGCAGCGTAGACGTTCGCCGTAACCAATTCAGCAGGGCGGACCCGACCGAGTGTTCCGCAGTCCGCTGCGTTAAGATAGTTCGCTCGCTTGAAGCAGACCGGGCTGAGTGCCTGTCGATGCGGAATCTCCAACATATGGCCAGGCAACAATGATCAAAACACACCGCAGCCAACTCAGTCTGTGCGCTGTTCTGTCCGCGTCCAGTTTCGCGCTCCTGCTGGCGCGACCAGTCGACGCTGCCGAACGACCCAACATCGTGTTCATCCTCGCCGACGACATGGGTTATGGAGACCTCGGCTGTTACGGACATCCGGTCGCAAAGACGCCGCACATTGACGGCCTCGCGAAACACGGAGTCCGGTTCACTCAGCACTACGCGAACGGTCCTGAGTGCAGCCCGACCCGAACGGCTTTCCTGACCGGTCGCTATCAACAGCGCGCCGGTGGACTGGAATGCGCCATCGGAACCGGCAATGTCGGCCGCTACAACGATGCGATTCGGCTGGCCGACAAGCGAGAATTAGGGTTGCCGGCGGATCAGACGGTCATCCCCGGCGCGTTGCAGACAGCCGGTTACACGTGCGGAGTTTTCGGCAAATGGCACCTGGGTTACGAGCCGCACTTCAATCCAATCGAACACGGCTGGGACGACTTCTTCGGTTACCTCGGCGGTAACGTCCACTACTTCAATCACCGCGAAACGAGTGAGCTGCACGTTCTGTTTCAGGGACGGCTGCCCGTCTATCGCGATGGGTATATGACCCATTTGATTACCGACGCGTCAGCGGCCTTCATCGAGCAGAACAAGGGCAAGCCCTTCTTTCTGTATGTCTCACACGAGTGTCCGCACTTCCCGTTTCAGGGACCGGACGACGCAGACAAAGTCGTCACCGCCGAGAACTGGACGGAGCGCGATGCCGAGGCGTATGTCGCCATGCTTGAAGATCTCGATGCGGAAGTCGGACGGTTACTGGTATCGCTCGACAAAGCCGGCGTCTCCGATGACACGCTTGTCGTATTCGTCTCCGACAACGGCGGATTCGCTGGAGCTGCGAACATGGGACCGCTCAACGGCGCCAAGAGCACGACGCTGGAGGGCGGTATCCGAGTACCGCTGATCATGCGCTGGCCCGGTCGGATCAAGCCGGATTCCGTCAGTCATCAGGTCTCAGTCACGTTCGACCTGACGGCGTCCTTCATGAATCTCGCGCAGGCGGAAGTCGCGCAGGCCCGACTCGATGGCTACGACATCGTCAACCACCTGACCGCGCCGTGTGAGGACATCGAACGCACACTTTTCTGGCGAGGCAAGCGGGGCGACCGCACATGGTGGGGCGTTCGTGATGGCGATCTCAAATACGTCCGCAAGACCGAAGCCGACGAGACCATGGAATGGCTCTACGACCTGTCCACTGACACTGGCGAAAAGAACGACCTGTTGAAATCACGACCTGCAGAACGGGCGAGCCTGCGCAAGCTGCTCAGCCACTGGGAAGTCGACGTAGCACCTTCCCGCTGATTGCAGCGGTGTGTTGTTCAGGCGTGCGGTGAATGAGAATTTACCGCCCCTGAGTTTATCTCAGGGGTTCTCGCGTTTCTGCACTACGCAATCGGTAGTGCAAAGACGCGAGAACCCCCGACGTAAAGTCGGGGGCGTTGGTAAATTCTCAACTGCCGCACGCCTTATACTCGTCTGCCGTTCCTGAACCTCAGCCCGATTGCCATGCCCTCACACATCTCATCAGCCATGACCGGACGCCGGGACATACTGCGTGCGGGAACCGTCGGTCTGCTGGGCATGTCGATGCCCCGGCTGTTGGCTGGTCAAACCGCAGCCAGTGAGGCACTGGAAACGGCTCCGCCAGTGCGTGCGAAGGCCTGTATCCTGCTCTTTATGTGGGGAGGACCTGCTCACCAGGACACGTGGGATTTGAAGCCCGATGCACCCGCCGAAGTCCGCGGTGAGTTCAAACCGATCTCCACAAAGTGCGGCAGCCCATGACTGGTGGACTCCGGGAGGATCGAAAAGAATCCTTTCAGGAGATCGTTATGTCAAAGAAATCGAAGCGACCACGTCGGTCGT